>Ga0209254_10000747_pt1 | contig 28049 bp, 20 predicted proteins | sample FrelakmetDIP11DI_FD_187148 | JGI IMG/M metagenome (GOLD analysis project Ga0209254, IMG submission 187148) | Freshwater lake sediment microbial communities from the University of Notre Dame, USA, for methane emissions studies - DIP11 DI (SPAdes)... | ecosystem: Environmental > Aquatic >... | reverse complement strand
CCCCCGCCTGTACGCAGATTTCTATCACTTTCCGTTCCTGCTGTTCCGGCCCGGCCCGCGTGCGTTCGTCGTCGCCGGCGTCATCAGCATGGGCGCTGCGCTCATCGGCGCCCTCGCCGCCGTGCGCACGGCGGCGGCCCTGCCGCCGGCGGAGGCCATGCGTCCGCCGGCGCCGCCGTTGTTCCGGCGCGGCGCGCTGAGCCGGCTCCGGTTCGTGCAGCGCCTCGACCAGCCGACCCGCATCCTCCTGAGGCAGATCGTGCGATGGCCTGGCCGGTCGCTCATCACCGCGACCGGCATCGCCATGTCGGTCGCCGTGCTGGTGACCTCGATGCAGTGGCTGGACGCCATCAATCACATGGTGAACGTCTACTTCCTGGAGGCGCAGGCCCAGGACGTCAGCGTCGGGTTCGCGGAGGCCCGTTCCGGCGAAGTCGCACGTGATCTGGGGAGACTGCCTGGCGTACAGACCACGGAGCCCATGCGCTCGGTCGCAGCGAAGATGCGCAACGGATGGCGGGAGGAGCGCGAAGCGCTGCAGGGCCTGCCGGCTCACCAGGAGCTCTACCGTGTGTATGACGCCCAGGGGCGTGCGCTCGAACTGCCGCCCGATGGCGTGGTGATCTCGACCATGCTCGCCAGGATGCTCGACGTGCGGGTCGGCGAGTACATCACGGTGGAGGTCCTCGAGGGCCGGCGTCCCGTGTTCGAAATCCCCGTTGCCGCGACGTTCGAGACCTACATCGGCTCGCCGGCCTACATGGACATCCGTGCCGTGGACCGCCTCATGCGTGAGCGTCCGAGCGTGACGGCCGTGCACCTTCGGGTGGACGCCAACGAACGCGCTGCGCTGTTCCGGGAGCTCAAGTCGCTGCCGCGGGTCAGCTCCGTCACGGTCAAGGAGGCCGCCGTCCAGACGTTCCGGGACACGATGGCGAAGACGATCACGATCTTCGTGTCGTTCTTCATCGTCTTCGCCTGCGCCCTGGCCTTCGGCGTCACCTACAACGCCGCACGCATCTCGCTGTCGGAGCGGGGCCGGGAGCTGGCGACGCTGCGTGTCCTCGGTTTCACGCGTGCCGAGATCTCCTACATACTGCTCGGCGAGGTGACCCTGCTGACGTTCGTCGCGCTGCCGCTCGGCTGCGGCCTCGGCTTCGCGCTCGCCAGCCTGATCGTGCACGCATTCGAAACCGAGCTCTACCGCGTCCCGCTCGTGGTCCTGGCGTCGACCTACGGCTGGGCGATGGTGATCGGACTGGCGGCCACCGCGGTATCGGCGTTACTCGTGCGACGTCGCGTGGATCGACTGGACCTGATCGCGGTGCTCAAGACACGGGAGTGAGACGATGACTCCGGCGTTGAAACGCCTGCTGTTCTGGGGTCCCCTCGCGCTGGCGCTGATCGGCGTGCTGGCGTGGCTGTTCCGGCCCGCCGCCGTGGCCGTCGACCTGGTCGCCGTGGATCGCGGGCCGATCATGGTCAGCGTGAGCGACGAGGGCGAGACCCGCGTGCGGGACATGTACGTGGTGTCGGCGCCGGTCACGGGGCTGATGCGCCGCATCGACCTCGAGGTCGGGGACGAGGTCGCCGCGGACCGGACCGTGGTGGCGCGCATCGAACCGAGCGACCCGTCCTTCCTCGACGTGCGCAGCGCGGCCGAGGCGCGCGCCGGCGTCGACGCTGCCGCGGCCGCGCGGACGCACGCCGGGGCGCAGGTGAGTCGCGCGCAGGCCGAGCTGGACTTCGCGCGCGCCGAACTCGAGCGGATCCGCGCGCTGGCTCGCAGCCACACGGTGTCCGAGAACGATCGCGACGCCGCGGAACGCCGCGCCCGCACCGCACAGGCCGCGCTCGCCGAGGCGCGCGCCGAGCGCCAGGTGCGCGAATCGGAGTACCAGGTGGCGCGCGCGCGCCTGGTGACGCCGGCGGGGTCCCGTCGCCGCGCCGCCGACTGCGAATGCGTCACGGTCGTGTCGCCCGTCAGCGGCACCGTGCTCCGGGTCGTGACCGAGAGCGAGGGCGTCGTGGCGTCGGGAGCGCCGCTCGTGGAGGTCGGCAACCCGGAGCAACTCGAAGTGGTCGTGGACCTGCTGTCAGCCGACGCGGTGCGCGTGCAGGCCGGGCAGCGTGCGGTCATCGAGGCCTGGGGCGGCGACCAGCCCCTCGACGGCGTGGTGCGGCGCGTCGAGCCGTTCGGCTTCACCAAGGTCTCGGCCCTCGGCATCGAGGAGCAGCGCGTCAACGTCGTGATCGACATCCGCTCGCCGCCCGGGACCTGGCGGCGGCTCGGCCACGGCTACCGTGTCGAGCCGCGCATCGTCCTTGCGGAGTCCGCCGACGTGCTGCGGGTGCCGCTCTCGGCCCTGTTCCGGCACGAGAAGCGCTGGGCGGTGTTCGTCGAGCGGGACGGTCGCGCCGAGCTGCGACCGGTCGAGACCGGGATGAGCAACGACCTCGAGGCCGAGGTTCGGTCCGGCCTGGAGGCCGGCGAGCGCGTCGTGCTGCACCCGGGCGACCGCGTGGAGCCCGGTGCGCGGCTCGCCGAACGTGGCGCTTGACCCATCGTCTAATGGCCGATTGACGAGGCAGCCGGTAGAAGGGACGGGATCGGCCATTCCCCGGGGGAGAAGGAAATGGAGAATTACCAGGCGCTCCACGCCCGCTCGATCCGCGATCCGGACGGCTTCTGGCGCGAGCAGGCGACGCTGATCGACTGGCATGCGCCGTTCACGCAGGTACTCGACTACTCGCGCCCGCCGTTCGCGAGGTGGTTCGTCGGCGGCAGGACGAACCTGTGCCACAACGCCGTCGATCGCCATCTCGCCGAGCTGGGCGACTCGCCTGCGCTGATCTACGTCTCGACCGAGACCGGCCAGGATACGACGTACACGTTCCGGCAGCTGCATCGCGAGGTGAACCGCATGGCGGCGATCCTCCGGTCGCTGGGTGTCGCCCGGGGCGACCGCGTGCTGATCTACATGCCGATGGTCGCGGAGGCGGTGTTCGCCATGCTCGCCTGCGCGCGCATCGGCGCGATCCACTCGGTGGTGTTCGGCGGGTTCGCCTCGGTCAGCCTCGCCACGCGCATCGACGACGCGAAGCCCAAGGTCATCGTGAGCGCGGACGCGGGCTCGCGCGCCGGCAAGGCCGTGCCCTACAAGCACCTGCTGGACGAGGCGATCGGCCTGTCGAAGTCCCCGCCCGAGAAGGTGCTGCTGGTGAACCGCGGCCTCGCCGAGATGGCGCGGGCCGAGGGGCGCGACGTGGACTACGCGACGCTCCGCGCGGTGCACATGAACGACGAGGTGCCCTGCGAATGGCTCGAGAGCTCCGAGCCGAGCTACATCCTCTACACCAGCGGCACCACCGGCAAGCCGAAGGGCGTGCAGCGCGACACGGGCGGCTATGCCGTGGCGCTCGCCGCGTCCATGAAGCTGATCTACTGCGGCAACAAGGGCGAGACCTACTTCGCCACCAGCGACATCGGCTGGGTGGTGGGCCACAGCTACATCGTCTACGGCCCGCTGATCGGCGGCATGGCGACCATCCTGTACGAGGGCACGCCGATCCGCCCCGACGGCGGCATCTGGTGGAAGATCGTCGAGCAGTACAAGGTCACGACGATGTTCTCGGCGCCCACGGCCATCCGCGTTCTCAAGAAGCAGGACCCGGCGTTCCTCCGCAAGTACGACCTCTCCTCGCTGCGGCTGCTGTTCCTCGCGGGCGAGCCGCTCGACGAGCCGACCGCGCGCTGGATCTCCGACGGGCTCGGCAAGCCGGTGGTGGACAACTACTGGCAGACCGAGACCGGCTGGCCGATCCTCGCGATCCAGCGTGGCGTCGAGGCCCTGCCGGGCAAGTTCGGCTCGCCGGGTGTCCCGGTCTACGGCTACGACGTGCGCCTCTACGACGCCGCGTCGGGAGAAGAGGTCGGCGCCGACACCAAGGGCGTGGTCGCGATCCGCGGTCCGCTGCCGCCGGGCTGCATGACCACCGTCTGGGGCGACGACGAACGCTTCGTCGGGACCTACTGGAACAGCGTACCGGGGCAGAACGTGTACTCGACCTTCGACTGGGGCATCCGCGACCAGGACGGGTACTACTTCATCCTGGGCCGCACGGACGACGTCATCAACGTGGCCGGCCATCGCCTCGGCACCCGTGAGATCGAGGAGTCCATCTCCTCGCACCCGAACATCGCCGAGGTCGCGGTCGTGGGCGTGGCCGACCAGCTCAAGGGCCAGGTCGCGATGGCCTTCGCGATCGTGAAGGACACGGGCCTGATCGACACGCCGGCGAAGCGCCTTGCCCACGAGGGCGACGTGATGAGAGTGGTGGACACCCAGCTCGGCGCGGTGGCGCGGCCGGCCCGCGTGCACTTCGTGACGGCGCTGCCCAAGACGCGCTCGGGCAAGCTGCTGCGGCGCTCGATCCGGGCGCTGTGCGAGGGGCAGGATCCGGGGGATCTGACGACCATCGAGGACCCGTCGGCGCTGGAGCAGATTCTCGCGGCGGTCAAGGGGACGACCCGCTGAACCACGCGGTCAGGGTTCGCGACTCGGCACCTTCGAATACTCGCCCTTGCCCTCGAGCACAGGGTCGGTCGACTCGTTCCAGCCCAGGTTGTCGGCCCTGTCCGAGGGCACCGGCTCGCTCGACAGCCACACCACCAGCCGCATCCCGTCGGTGAAATACGGGTCGCCGGTCAGGTTGGTCCGCGGCTTGTCACGGGTCGCCTCGCCGACGCCGCGCACGAAGGCGAAGCGCTCCACGGCCTCGTGGTGCAGCAGGCTGTGCAGCAGGTACTCGCGCGATTCGTCCACCACCGGGTCGATGACGTGGGTGGTGAACGTGGGCGACTTGCTGGTGAGCTTCACGCCGATGTCGCGGCTCACCTGCCCCACCCACACCGGCTTGCCTTCGCAACGGAACGGCGCGAGCCAGAGACGCATGTGGTTGCGTTGGGAGATCGTCGTGCGTCCGCGCTGCAGCGCGATCTCCTGCTTGCGCCCGAGTGCGTAGAGCGCGCTCACCGGCGCCGTGAGCATGGATTTCTCCGCGATCGCTGCGCCGACCATCCTGCGCACGCTGTCGGCGGTGATCGCCTCGGTGAACGACCAGCCACTGGCGCTGAGCGCCGCCATGGCGGTCTCGCCGGTGCCCACCAGCACCACGTTCAGGGGATCGCCCTGGGCCGATCCCGCGGCATTCGTCGTGCAGCACTGCAGCTCGCGCAGGCGCAGGCGCAGCTCGTCGGGAGTCAGGTCGGGGAAGCTGTCCACGTGTGCATACAGTTCCCGCAGCGGCGACTTCTCGTAGTCGAAGCCCTCGGTCGGCAGCAGCACGGCGAAGCGCAGCCGGACACTGGCCTCGTCTCCTGTCAGCCGCACGTCCACGAAGCGGCCGCCCCGCACGTGCGAGGCGTAGACGAAGCCTTCCTCGGTCTTGCCCGCACCGTGGAACAGCGGGATCGCATTGGCCCGGAGCGTGCCCTGCAGGTCCGCACGTTCCTCGTCGCTCAATTTCGCCCCCGTCACCAGCGCCGCCTCGTCGGCGGAGTAGTAGTCCGGATCGATGGCGATCGGCAGCAGCCACAGATCCGCGTCGCTCGCGTTCTGGATGCGCAGCCAGATGGGCTGGATGCCGTGCTCGGCAAAGGCGGCCCCGAGATGCCGCGACACCTCGGCCTCGGTCGGGATCGCGAGCTGCACCGTGACGCGGCCCTCGGACTGCTCCTGCAGCCGCGCCATCTGGAACGGCAGCGGCGCATCGCTCGGCGGCGACTTGCCCGGCCCGGCGGCGCAGCCGAAGAGCAGCGTGGCCAGCGTCACGATCATCCAGCGCTTCGATGGTTTCAACGGACCGAACTCCCGATGTCCTTCCCGAGATCGGCGGCGACGAACCGCACGATCGCCAGGAACAGCTGCTCGAGGGGGAATCTCGCCGGATCGTCCCGCGCGACCAGCACGGGATGAACGGTCTCGATCGTCTGCGCCACGCCCCAGTGGTCCGCGTTCGCGTAACCGAGCAGGGTGGCACCCGGGATCACGGCGTCGGCCGCGACCACCTGCCCGTCGTTGCGGGCGTCGATCCTGTTGAGATACTTCCACGACGGCACCAGTGCCCGGGCGACGCGCTCACGCGTGGCGAAGCCGGCCAGCGAGTAGTAGCGGGACCCGGCCGGCAGCGGATTGGAGCGGAGCCACGCCGTCGCGGTCGCCGGGCTCAGGCTGCTGATCACCTGGCCGTCGCCGGGCGGACACTTGTCGTAGGGCAGCCTGGCAAGCAGGGTCGAATAGGCCGGATCGGCCGCGTCGGCGAGCGGAGTACCGAAAACCGGGCTGGCGACGCTGACGACGGCATCCACGCGGCCGGCGACCTCCGGAAAGTCGACCAGGAAGCGCAGGATGTCGAGCGCTCCCTTCGAGTACCCGATGAGGATCAGGGCCTGGTCGTCGTCGAGCGACACGTTTCCGAGCGACTCTGCAATCTGGCGTGCGTTGTGCTCCGTCCCCGAGCGTCCGCCGACCACGATGGTCTCGACGCTTGCGCCGGCCGAGCGCAGCCTCGCGGCGCCGTCCGCGAACGGCCTCGAAGCCGGGTCGACGCACTCGCTGAACGCCCCGGTCACGAGGAAGACCACGGCGCGTCCCGGCACCGTCGGTGGCGCGGCGTCGTGGGCGCCAGCGTCCGGCTCGTCCCGCATGCGCCAGAGCCAGCGTCCGCAGCCCTCGTCCCCGGGTGACAGCAGGCCGTCGGCACGCAGCGCCGCGCAGAAGGTCTCCCGGAACCCGGCCCGGCCATCGCGAACGCGCGGCGCGCTCGCCAGGGTCTTCACCGGAACGGGTGTGCCGCGCAGGAAATCCGCGTCCGGAGTGGCGGCACAACCGGCGAGCAGGAACAGACCGCACGCGAGCAGCGCCGACCCCCGGGCGACCATCGCGCAACCGACTCCCGTACCCATCACCCTGTGCCGGCCAAGCTGGTCATCGCGGCACGATTCTCCCCTACCCGGCCATGCATGGCCATCGCTGCTTCCGTAGACTCCAGCGCATGACCTCGCGATCTGAGACCGGCCTGCGCCCGGCATCGAGCCCCCGGAGCGGGTTGCTCGCCGCTGCCCTCGGAGCACTGGCAGGTTGCGCCGCCACGGCGCCTCCCGATGAACCGGCCGTCGCGGCGTTCGTCGAGGAAGCGGCCGCGTCCTCCGTGCTCGGGCCGGACGCCAGCTTCACGGGCAGCACGTATCCCGACATCGGACTGAGCGGCCTGTTCCCGGTCCGGGGCCCGGACGAATGCGAGATCGCGGTGCTGGAGAATGGCGAGGACTCCTTCGCCGTCCGCATGGATGCGCTGAAGAAGGCCAGGACCTCGATTCGCATCCAGGCCCTGGTGTTCAAGGGCGACGAGGCCGGATTGCGGATCGCCGCGGTGCTCAAGGAAAAGAAGGCGGCCGGCCTCGACGTGCGCGTCATCGTCGACGCGTTCTCCAACCCCTGGCTGCAGACCCAGTGGATGTTCTTCGACCTGAAGCAGCACGGCATCGAGGTCGAGGGCTACGAGGCCATGGCCCTGCAGTGGCTGAACGAGGTGCCCGTCCCGACGCTCACGCCGCACTTCGACCCGGCGCAGCCCGACAAGCGCTTCCACGAGAAGATGTGGATCATCGACGGCGAGACCGACCACGCCGTCGCAGTGACCGGCGGCCTGAACATCGGCAACGAATATTTCCGTGCTGATCCGGAGCACCCGGACAACTACTGGCGCGACCAGGACGTGGTGCTCCGCGGGGCGGTCGTCCGCGACCTGGTCACGGCGTTCGACCGGAACTTCGACTACTTCGTCGAGGTGAAGAAGAGCCGCGGCATCTTCAACACCAACCTGTACTGGAACGCGACGCGGAAGGTGCTCGACAAGACCGGCAAGCTGCCGATCTCCTACAAGACCGATGCTGCGCTGGTCGCAAACGTGGCGGCCATCGAGGCGCGCCGGCCGGCGCTCGAGTTCCGCAACTCCACCTGCCGGTTCATCCAGAACCGGCCACGCCTGCAGGAGAGCTACATCCAGCAGGCGTACGTCAAGCTGATCGAGCGGGCCCGGAGCGAGGTCCTGATCGCGAATGCCTATTTCGTGCCGACCCCGTCGATCGCCAGGGCGCTCGAGGACGCGGCGCAGCGCTGCGTGGCGGTGCGACTGATCTCCAACAGCCCGGAGACCAACGACCTCCCGGAGATCAGCCTCGTGGGGCGTGGCCACTACAAGGAACTGCTCGCGGTGAACGCCACGCCGGAGGTGGCCGCCTGCCGGAACGACGGCGCCGGCCTGCGCATCTGGGAGTGGACCGGGCAGTCGGCCGACCAGGTCGTGCGCGGCCAGGGCACGATGCACTCGAAGTATGCGGTGATGGACGGCGAGCGCAGCCTCGTGGGGTCATACAACCTCGACCCGCGCAGCGAAAAGCTGAACAGCGAGACCGCGGTGGTGTTCCTGCAGCCCGAGCTGTCGCAGCAGCTGCGGCGGACGTTCTTCGACAACGACCTCGAGTACAGCCGCGAGGTGACGCCCGAGCAGGCGGCGCAGTTCGAGGCACCGGAGGACGTGATCGAGCGCTTCCGCAAGTCGATCGGGCACCTGTTCGAACAGCACCTGTGACAGGCCCGTGCCGGGCCGCCAGCCGCCGTTCCCCGATCGCGTCGGCTATCCTTGGACGGAGTGATTCCAGTATCCGGGGAGGGTGCATGAAGGCTACCAAGGTCTTGACGGTCGCGTCGCTGACGATGGCGCTGGCGGCCCGGGTTGCGGTCGCGACCGCGGACAGCGCGGCCGCCACCTGCGAGGTCCGCAAGGACGGCGACACGAAGCAGGGCGCGTCGGGTCCCTGCACGTTCTCGCAGCGGCAGGGCTACATCGACATCACCCTCAGGAACGGCGACACCGTCAGCTTGAGCCCGACCGGCAAGGCGAACCACTTCCGGGACCAGAAGGGCAACAAGGTCGTGCGCACCGAGGCGGGCGGCGGCAAGCACGAATACAAGTGGGAGGGCCGGAAGATCATCGTCACCTTCGGCGGCGCATACGGCACCGCGCAGCCCGCCCACTCCGGCAAGCACGGGCACGGTGGCGGCGCCGACCAGCTGCAATACCTCGTGAACGGCCCCAAGGTGGGCGGCGAGGTGGATGACGAGATGATGCGGCGGGGCTACAAGAGCGTCGGCAACCGGGTCGACGGCAAGGACGTCTGGAGCTACTGGCGCGACAAGTCGAGCGGCGAGTGCGTCGTGCTGCACTTCCACAAATCCGTCGTGAAGTCCGTCGCGCCGGCGCCGGACAGGTGCCGGTGACCGGAGCCGCGCGCCGCCTGGCGCGGCGTGCGGCCGTCACCGTGACCGCCGCGTACGCCTGCTATCTGCTGGCCGGCAACGTACTGCTCAACACTTCCATCGCTCGGGATCTCGCCAATCGCGAGCCCGAGAAGTTCGTCGCGTCCTGGCGCGCGGCCTGGACGCTCTACCCGGGGCACGTGCGCGCCACCGACGTGAAGATTGCAGGACACGTGCGCCGTGTGGCGTGGTCGGTGCAGGCCGATGCCGCGAGCGGCCGGGTCGCGCTGCTGCCACTGCTGACGAAGGAGGTCCGCCTGCCCACCGTGACCGCAACCGGCGTCGCAGGCGGCGCGAGTCTCATCGACGTGGAGCGCCAGCCCCCGCCACCCCGCCCGGGCGGCTGGACGCTGCGGCTCGACCGCATCGTCGGCGACCAGGTGCGTCATGCGTACTTCAACGACGTCGTCCTGCAGGGCAAGGGTCACGCCGACGCCGGCTTCGTGAAGGTGCTGCGGGGCGGGCCGATGGAAGTCCTGCCCTCGCACGCCGGCTTCGAACAGGGCGTGGTCTGGCGCGATGGCGTCCGACTCGCCTGGGACTCGACGCTGGGCGCGAAATTCTCGATCGCCCGGCACCTGCGTGCGGAGGCGCCGGGGATCCGCAAGCTCGCCAGGACCGACCTCGAGGTCGAGATCGACGCCAAGACGGCCGGGCTTACTCTGGAGGCAAAGCCCGGCCAGAAGCCTGTGGTGCGTGTCACGGACGGACCCGGGGCGCTGCGGGCAGACGTGGCGTGGCGCCGCGGGTCGCTCGAACCGGGCGGCCTGATCCGGTTGTCGCTGCCGGTCCAGGGCCGCCTCGACGGCAAGGTCGAGTCGACGGCGGCCGAGTTCGAACTGCGCGTGACCGGCGACGACATTCGGCTGACGGGTAGCCTGAAGCCCATCCACGACGACTCGATCAGGGTGGACGCGGACCTCCTCGTAAGAGGCACGACGATCCCGCTGCCGGACATCGCCTCGCTGGTGCAACGCACCTCCGGGCACATCGTCTCCCGCTGGCACTTCGACTCGCTCACGTGGCTCGCCGGCTTCATGCCCGGATCGACACTGGTGTCGTTCGACGGCGCCGGCACCGTACTGGCGGACCTGAAGTTCCACGATGGCACGCTGGATCCCGGCAGTATCCTGGACGTGCCCCACGTGGCGGCGACAGCCCACGCGCTCGGCAGTCGCTTCGACGGCGATGCACGCGCGAGAGTCACCTTCGAGGCCACCGGCGCCGGGCAACTCCAGCCACACCTCGAAGCCGTGATGGACAGCTTCCGGATCGCACCCGCGGCGGCCGCCGGCCAGCCCTACGTGCACGGGCAGGACCTCAGGATCGACGCGATCGCGCGCGGCGCAAAGGACGACCTGCGCGACCGGGTCCAGGCCCGCCTCTGGTTCAGCGACGCCCGGGTTCCGGACATCCGCGTCTATAACCGATACCTGCCGAAGACGAGCCTGCAGTTCACCGGCGGCGAAGGACGACTGAGCGGCGACCTGCACTTCGACCGGCAAGGCGAAGTCGGGAAAGGCGAATTCCGGATCGTCGGGAGCGGGGTGCAACTCGCGCTCGCCGACCTGTCGCTGCAGGGAGACCTCGAGATCAACACCCGCCTTGAGCGCGCCGACCTGAAGACGCACAGCTTCAACGCCGACGGCAGCCGGCTGTCCCTGAAACGCGTCCGGGCGACCGCGGGCAGCGAACCGCTGGGAACCGAATGGTGGGGCGACGTCGAGTTCGACAAGGCACGACTCGACTGGGACAAGCCCATGACCCTGGACGGCCAGATGCGGGTCCGCATGAAGGACGTCGGCCTGCTGCTGGCCCTCTACTCGCAGCACAAGGACCTGCCGGGCTGGGTCCGCACGCTGGTGGATCAGGGCGAAGCCAGGGCGCAGGGACGAGTGCAGTGGCAACACGACACGGTGCTGCTGGAGCCGTTCGCCGCAAGCAACGACCGCTTCGACGTACAGGCCCGCATGCGCCTGCAGGAAAAGCAGCCCACCGGCGACCTGTTCGCCGGCTGGGGTGCGCTCAGCGTCGGTGTGGAGATCGCGGGCGGCCAGAAGCACTATCACCTGGTCGGCGCGCGCAAGTGGTTCGACGCCAGGCCGAGCCTGGCCGCTCGCTAGCGGCGGCGCGCAGCAGCCCGGGCCGCAGGTGCCTTCGCAGCACGCTTCCTGGGCTTACGCACAGCCGCCGGTCGTCGCCCGGCGGGACCGGTCCTGGATCGCGAAGCCGTGGCCCTCGGCCGGCCTCCACGCCCGCCAAAGACGGCCTCGAGCTCGTCGAGCGCCTCGCCCGTATACACCGCGAGCCGCTGCACGCTCGGCACGCGGTCGTGGCAGGCCGTGAATCCGAAATAGAGCCCGCCCGCGTAGCTCATCACCGTGATGTTGAGCGCCTGGCCGTGCGCCAGCGCGGAGATCGGGTAGTAGGCCTCCATCTCGGCCCCGAGGAAATAGAGCTTGCCGCGTGGTCCCGGCACGTTCGAGATGATCACGTTGTAGATCGGCGGCACGCGCGCGCCGAAGCCCGGCAGCCGCGTCAGCATCTGCGGCGAGCTGATGAGCACGGTGTAGTCGATCAGCGCCGTGTCGCTCATCTGCTTCAGGTAGGCACGGCCCGCGGCACTGCTGCGCCTGATGAGGTCGAACCGCTCGCGGACGTCCTCGATGTCCGTGCCCATCCGCACGTTCGCGAAGCTGATCGCATTGCCGCCCGCCTGGCTCGCGTCGCGCTGCAGCGCCACCGGGATCGAGGCGATCAACGACTTCTTCGGCAGCTGGTCGATCTCCGCCAGGTAGCGCCGCAGCGCGCCACTGCACGCGGCGAGCAGCACATCGTTGACGCTGCCGCCCGCCGCCACGCCGATCTTCTTCATGCGGGCCAGGCTCGTGGCCTGGGTCGCCACCCGTCGCTGCGGCGTGACGTTGGAATTGAAGATCGTGCGTGGCGCCTCGGCGAGCGAGGTGAAGTCGGGGTCGGACTTCATGCCGAGCGCGGCGCTCGCGGAGCCGGCGAGACCCCGCAGCAGACTGGGCAGCGCCTTCGCCTGGTCGATGATCACTCTCGGCAGCACGCCGAACGCCCCGTAGCGGGCGGCCCCCGACCGCAGCCTGCGCGCCCGCTCCTGCGCCCAGATCGGCGGCGTGCGGCTCTTGCCCGGGTCCTCCGAGAAGTTCAGCAGCCCGACGCCCGACACGCCGTCGGCCAGCGAGTGGTGGAGCTTGCCGTACATCGCGAAACGCCCGCCCCGCAGACCCTCGATCAGGTGGATCTCCCACAGCGGCCGGTCCATGTCCATCGGGTTCGAGTGCAGGCGCGACACGAGCACGCCGAGCTCGCGCTCGCCGCCCGGATAGGGCAGCGCCGAGTGCCGGAGGTGGTAGTCGAGGTCGACCTTCTCCACCTCCTCGAAGGCCGGCAGCAGCCGGCCGGGGCCCGCGCCGCGCAACCGGTAGTTGAACGGCGGCGCGGTGACCGGAAAGCTGCGCAGGTACTCGTAGACCTGGCGGGGAAAGTCCCGCGGCGCGCCGGCCGGCGGCATGAAGGTCTGCAGCCCCGCGACGTGCATCGGCGTCTGGCGGGATTCCATCAGGACGAAGCTCAGGTCGAGCAGGTTCAGAGGCTTCACAGTGGCCATGGACGTTCCCCCTTCCGATCCACTATAGGGCAGCGCGAAATACCGGGCCAGAGCGGGCTTCGGCCGCTACGGCCCGGCTGACGCCGAGCCGCGTCCCAGCCGGTCAGCGGCGTACGTGTACACGACGTCGGTGCTGGAATTGAGTGCGGTCTCCAGCGAGTCCTGGATCACGCTGATGATGAAGCCCACGGCGACCACCTGCATGGACACGTCGTAGGAGATGCCGAACAGCGAGCAGGCGAGCGGCACCAGCAGCAGGCTGCCCGACGGCACGCCGCTCGCGCCGGCGGCCGCGAGCGCGGACACCAGGCACAGCAGCACCGCGCTGCCCGGTGACACGACGATGCCGAGCGTCTGGGTCGCCGCGAGCGTCAGCACGGTGATCGTGATGGCCGCGCCCGCCATGTTGACCGTCGCGCCGACCGGGATCGTCACCGCGTACAGTTCCTCGCTGATGCCGAGCTTCCTCGACAGTGCGAGGTTGACCGGAATGTTGGCAGCGGAGCTGCGCGTGAAGAACGCGGTGATGCCGGACTCCTCCAGGCAGCGCAGCACGATCGGGTACGGGTTCTCGCGGGTGACCGCGAACACGATCAGGGGATTGACGACCAGCGCCATGATCAGCATCGCCACCACCAGCAGCGCCGCGAGGCTCGCATAACCGCGCATGGCCTCGATGCCCACCGTCGCCACGGTGAGGCACACCAGTCCGAAGATGCCCACCGGGGCCAGGCGGATCACGTAGCGGACGATCTGGCTCACGCCGTCCGCGAGCGTCTGCAGGTTGCGCCGGAAGCCCTCCGGCGCCTTGCGGAAGGCGATGCCGAGCAGCACGGCCCAGGTGAGACAGCCGAGGAAATTGCCGGTCAGGAGCGCATTGACCGGGTTGTCCACGAGCTTGAAGAGCACGTCGCGCAGCACGGCGGTGACGTCGGCCGGCGGAGCGCCCCCGGCGGCGCCGCGCAGGGCGATGGTCTGCGGGAACGCCTCGCTCATGAGCAGCGCGAGCACGGCGGCGGACAACGTGCCGACGGCGTACAGGACGAAGGTCAGCATCACCTTGCGCCCGTCGAGCCGCGACTCGTGGCGGTTGGCGATGGCGGACATCACGAGCAGCAGCACCAGCAGCGGCGCGACCGCCTTCAACATGGCGACGAACAGCTGGCCCAGCACGCCCAGTCGCTCCGCGAGGCCCGGCACCAGCGCGCCGGCCAGCGCGCCAAGCAGCACCCCGACCAGGATCTGCGGAACGAGGCCCAGGCTGCGGAGCTTCACGCCGGTCCGCCCGTCATGATCGCGAGCGCGGCCGCGTGCAGCGCAGGATTTGCCGCGGCCACGACCGTGCCGCCCTCGAGCGGCGTGCGCCCCTCGAGGTCCGTCACGACGCCGCCGGCGCCCTCGATGATCGGCACCAGCGGCAGGATGTCGTAGGGCGCGAGGCTCGATTCCACCATCACGTCGATGCCGCCCTGCGCCACGAGTGCGAGCGCATAGCAGTCGCCGCCCCAGCGCTGCAGGCGACAGCGGCCGGCCAGGCGCTCGTAGCGCTCCATCAGTCCCGGCTCCCGGAACATCGAGGGATGCGTGCTGTAGAGCACCGCGTCCGCGAGGGTCGCCTCGGCACGGGTACGCAGCGCAGACTCGAGGTCGCCGATGCGCAGGCGCGCGCCGGTCCCCGGTGCCGCGAACCAGGTCTCGCCCGTGAACGGCTGGTGCATGATCCCGACGCGCGGGCGGTCGTCGACGACGAGACCCAGCAGGATGCCCCAGGTCGGCATGCCACTGATGAAGGCGCGGGTGCCGTCGATCGGGTCGATGAACCAGCACGCCGCGCCCTCGCCCTCGGCGCCGTGCTCCTCGCCGACGATGCGATGGTCCGGGAACGCCCGGTGCAGTCGTTCGCGGATCGCCGCCTCGATGCGACGGTCGGCTTCGGTCACGGGGTCGTAGTGGCCGCCAGGGCGCTTGTCGGTCACCTCGAGCGGCTGGCGAAAGTACTCGAGCGCGATCGGCCCTGCCTCGAACACGGCGTCGAGCCCCTGCTGGAGGAAACGTGCGTAGTCACTGGTGGTCATCGGCAGGTACCTCGATCCCCGATCGCATGGAGTCGCCGCGCGTGGCGCGGACCTCGACCCGTGCGGCCGCGGGCCAGCGTGCCAATGCTGGCGCGGCCGCGCCGGAGTATAGTCATCAGTTCGACCGCCGGCGTGCGGCGGACGGTTCTTTTTGTCTCTCGGAAACCGGAAAAGGCAAGAAGATGAACTGGATTATCACGCTGATCATCGGTGGCATCGTGGGCTGGCTCGCCAGCATCGTCGTGAAGACCAACGCGCAGATGGGCATGATCGCCAACGTGCTGGTCGGCATCGTCGGGTCATTCCTCGGCTTCATGGCAGCCGGCGCGCTCGGCATCTTCAAGAAGGCCTGAGGTCCGCGGCACGACCCGCACCTCCGGCACAGGGCTATCAACCACAAGGACCAGTAGCATGGCAACACGTGCAGACTTCACACCGGAACAATGGCAGGCGTTGCGCGTCGCGCCCCAGGTCGTGGCGCTCGCCACGGCGGCGGCCGGCAACAGCGGCCTGTTCGGCAGCCTGTCTGAAGGCATGGCCACGGCCTCCACGATCGCGGAAGCGATGCGCGGCGATCACCCGCTGCTGAAGGAGATCTTCGGCAGGGACGAGATCCGCGCCTCGCAGGATGAGATCCGCGCGATGATCAGCGGCGTCGCGGACAAGGCTTCGCTGAACACGAAGCTGCAGGACACGGCCGCCAGCACCATCAGGACGGCCTTGGCGGCGCTTGCGGCCAAGGGGATGACGGCCGATGCCGACGCGTTCCGCCGGCTGCTCGGCGGCATCGCCGACAAGGTCGCGAATGCCTCCAAGGAAGGCAGCTTCCTCGGCTTCGGCGGCGAGCGCGTCAGCGAAGGGGAGCGCCAGTTCATCGCCAGGCTGAACGACGTACTCGGCACGCCCGCCGGCGCCAGTCAGGCCTAGGTCAAGCCGAGAATCCCGACAGGATTCTCGACAGGCCCGGCATCAGGGACGCCAGCGCGCCGCCGGGAACCGGGCGCGACGCTCGTCCAGGCCGTCAGCCGCAACACCAATCGACACACGGCGCATGGACGCCTGACACCAGGACGATTCAAGTCATGAAAACACGCATCACCGAGCTTCTCGGCATCGAGCACCCGATCATCCAGGGCGGCATGCACTACGTCGGCTTTGCGGAACTGGCGGCCGCCGTCTCGAACGCCGGCGCCCTGGGCATCATCACCGCCCTGACGCAGAAGACGCCGGACAAGCTCGCCCAGGAGATCGCCCGCTGCCGGGCGATGACCGACAAGCCGTTTGGCGTGAACCTGACCTTCCTGCCGGCATTCGTCGAGCCGCCCTATCCGGAGTACATCGATGCAATCATCGCCGGCGGCATCAGGATCGTCGAGACGGCCGGCCGTAATCCGGTCAAGTACCTGCCCCGTCTCAAGGACGCGGGCATCAAGGTGATCCACAAGTGCACCTCCGTGCGCCACTCGCTCAAGGCCCAGGAGATCGGTTGCGACGCGGTCAGTGTCGACGGCTTCGAATGCGGCGGGCACCCCGGCGAGGACGACGTGCCGAACTTCATCCTGCTGCCGCTGGCCGCGGAAGCTCTCGGGATCCCGTTTGTCGCGTCCGGCGGCATGGCGGACGGGCGCAGTCTCGTCGCTGCACTGGCACTCGGCGCGGAAGGAATCAACATGGGGACACGCTTCATCGCCACCCGGGAAGCGCCCGTGCACGAGAAAGTCAAACAGGCGATCGTCAAGGCGTCGGAGCTGGACACGCGCCTGGTGATGCGCTCACTCCGCAATACCGAGCGGGTCCTGAACAACGCGGCCGTCGAAGACATCCTGCGCATCGAGAAGGAGAAAGGCGCTGCGCTGCAGATCCAGGACATCATCCAGCAGGTGGCGGGCGTGTACCCGCGCATCATGCTCGAAGGGGACATGGAGGCCGGTGCGTGGTCCTGCGGCATGGTCGCAGGCCTCATCCACGACATCCCGACCTGCAAGGAACTGATCGACCGGATCATGCGCGAGGCGGACGAGATCATCGCCCGGCGACTCGAAGGGATGCGGACGGCGTAGGACGACGTCGGGACTGCTCAACGGACCTCGGGTGCCGACCCTGGCCGTTCATTTCGGCAGCTGTTGTTCCGAGATCTCGGGTGACCACGGCCCACCGGTCCGCTCTTCGATGTAGCGGCGGATCAGCTGTCTCACCACCTGCGACGGCGTGGTGTCCTGCTCCGCGCAGAGGCGCTCCAACAGCGCCTTCTTGCGCGGGTCGATCAACACAGTCAGACGGGCGGTCCGATCTTCCAGCGCCACGCGGTAGGCCTCGGCGGAACGATGACTCGCATTTGATTATAATCCAATTTGCGTTGGAGTAGAATTGACGTCCATGGCCCCCGTGGACTCGCCGCTCGCCGCCTGCCTCGCGCTGCTTGCGAGCTGGCTGGTCATCGGCGCCCTGGGGCTGCTGCGGCCTGGCAGCGTCTCCTACGTGGGCCGGGTGCTGTTTCCGTTGGGCGCAATCACGGGCGTGGCGCTCGCGATCGTCGCCGCGGCGACCCTGGCGTTGCCGGCCGAGCAGGCAACCCTGCTGATCGGCCTGCCCGACCTGCCGTTCCACGTCCGGCTCGACCCGCTGTCCCGCGTGTTCCTGATGCTGCTCGGCGGCGCGTCCGCGGGCGTGTCGATCTTCGCTGCCGGCTACTTCCGCAAGGGTCAGGGCACGGCGCCGGGCGTGCTCGGGCTGCAGTACCACCTGTTCCTCGCCAGCATGGGTTTTGTGCTGCTCGCCGACGATGCGTATGCGTTCATGGTCGCCTGGGAGACGATGGCGCTGTCGTCGTACTTCCTGGTCACGACGCAGCACGGCATCCCCGAGATCCGCCGCGCCGGATTCCTCTACCTGCTGATCGCGCACGTCGGCGCCATCTCGATCCTGCTCAGCTTCGGCATCCTGCAGGGCGGCACCTGGCAGTTCACGTTCGACGCCATGCGCGCCGCCGAACTCTCCCCCGCCTGGGCCGCCGCCGCGTTCGGGCTGGCGCTGTTCGGTTTCGGTGCGAAAGCCGGCCTGCTGCCGATGCACGTCTGGCTGCCCGAAGCCCACCCCGCGGCACCGTCGCCGGTCTCGGCCCTGATGAGCGGCGTCATGCTCAAGACGGCCGTGTATGGCCTGCTGCGCGTCACCTTCGACCTGCTCGGCGAACCCGTCTGGTGGTGGGGCCTCGCCCCCGTCGCGCTCGGCCTCGCCACGGCACTCTACGGCGTGATCTTCGCGGCCGCGCAGACCGACATGAAGCGCCTGCTCGCGTATTCCTCCATCGAGAACATCGGCGTGCTGTTCACCGGGATCGGCCTGGCCATCGTCTTCCAAGGGGTCGGCATGCAGGCGCTCGCGACCCTGGCGCTGATCGCGGTCCTCTACCACGCGTTGAATCACGCGTTCATGAAGAGCCTGCTGTTCCTCGGGACGGGCGCCGTGCTGCACGCGACCGGGGAGCGTAACCTCGGCCGGCTGGGCGGGCTGATCCACCGCATGCCCTGGGTGGCCTGGCTCACGCTGGTCGGCGTGCTCGCGATCTCCGGCCTGCCCCCGCTGAACGGGTTCGTGTCGGAATGGCTGCTGCTGCAGGCCTTCCTGTTTTCGCACGAGGTCCCGCACCCGTTCGTGAACATGCTCCTGCCGCTCGGCGCCGCGATCATCGCGCTGGCCGCCGCGCTCGCCGCCTACGTGATGGTGAAGTTCTTCGGCGTCATCTTCCTCGGCCAGCCGCGCGAGACCGGGCTCGCGAATGCGCAGGACGCGGGCGGCCTCGAGAAGACTGGCCTCGCCTGGCTTGCCGCAGGCTGCGTGCTGCTCGGGCTGTTCCCGACACAGGTGATCGGTGCGCTGGGCGCCGCGACCGCCCAGCTGACCGGCGGCGTGCCGCCAGCAGGCGCGTCCGCCTGGTGGATGCTGGCGCCGCTGCCGGATCGGGCGGTGTCCTACGCGCCGCTGGTACTGCTCGCGGTGATCGTCGTCGTGCTGACCGCTACGTCGCTGCTGGTACGCCTGGTCTACCGCCGGGCCGTCCGCCGCGCCCCGGCCTGGGACTGCGGCTTCGCCCGCACCGATGCGCGCATGCAGGACACGGCGGAGGGCTTTGGTCAGCCGATCCGGCACATCTTCCAGGCGTTCTTCACCATGGACCGCGAACTGCCCTCGCCGTTCGACCGCGCGCCCCGGTACCGCGTCGTCGTGGGCGACAGGATCTGGCGCGCGCTCTACGAGCCGCTCGGCGGACTGGTGCAGCGGATCGCCGATTCGCTGGCCTGGCTGCAGCAGGGCCGCATCTCCGCCTATCTCATGTACAGCTTCATCACGCTCGTGGTGCTGCTCGCGGTGGTGCTGTGAGCGGCCTCGCCTGGCTGACGCAGCTGCTCGAAGTGCTCGCGGCGCTCGCGCTTGCACCGCTCTTCCTCGGCTGGGTGAACCAGTGTCGCGCGTGGCTGCAGAACCGCAGCGCGCCGAGCCTGCTGCTGCCCTATCGCGGTATCCGCAAGCTGTTCCACAAGGACGCCGTGATCGCGGAGCAAGCCTCGCCCCTGTTCCGGGCGGCACCCTATGTGGTCTTCGGCGCCATGGTCGCCGCCGCCGCGATCATCCCCTCGATGGGCACCGGACTGCCGTTCACCACTGCCGCGGACGCGATCGCCCTGGTGGGGCTGCTGGCGGTTGCGCGCGTCTTCATGTCGCTCGCCGCCATGGACATCGGCACGGCGTTCGGGACGCTGGGGGCGCGCCGGGAGATGATGGTGGGGTTCCTCGCCGAGCCCGCGCTGCTCATGGTCATCTTCGTCGCGTCCCTGATTTCGGCGACGACCGCGCTGCCGCTCATCGCGGAGCGGCTCGCGACGCAGGCACCGGCCATTTATCCGAGCCTCGCGTTCACGGCGGTGGCGTTCACGATGGTGCTGCTCGCGGAGAACGCGCGCATCCCGGTCGACAATCCGGCGACGCACCTCGAGCTCACGATGATCCACGAGGCGATGCTGCTCGAATACTCGGCCCGCCACCTCGCGCTCATGGAGTGGGCCGCGGCGCTCAAGCTCTTCAACTATGCCTGCATCGGCTTCGCGCTGTTCGTGCCCTGGGGTGCCTCGACCGGCGGGTCCGGCCCGGCCGCGCTGCTGCTGTCACTGCCGGTGCTCGCCCTCAAGCTGTTCGTCGCCGGCCTGTGGCTCGCGCTCCTCGAGACCGTGTCCGCAAAGCTGCGCGTGTTCAGGGCGCCGGAGTTCCTTGCGACCGCTTTCATGCTTGCGGTGCTCGGCCTGCTCGTACACCTGCTCCTCGGGGCCTGAGTCATGAACGCGATGCCGCTCGACCTGCAACTCCTGAACACCTGCGCGGCGCTGCTGCTGCTCGTGTCCTTCGCAATGCTGTCGCAGCGGCGCATCGTGACGCTCGTGAACCTGCTGGCGCTGCAGGGCGCGCTGCTCTGCGTCGCGACGCTGCTGCTCGCCTGGCGCACCGGCAAGGGGCACCTGTACGTGTCCGCCGTCCTCACGCTGAGCCTCAAGGTGGTCCTGCTGCCGTGGCTGCTGCACCGCCTGATCCGGCGCCTCGAGGTGTACTGGGACACCGAGCCGCTGCTCAACGTGCCCGGCACGATGCTCGTCGGCCTGGTGACGGTCGTGTTCGCCTTCGGCCTCGCGCAGCCGATCTCCGAACTCGCCAGCACCGCGACGCGCAACGCCATCGGCATCGCGGTCGCGGTCATCCTGCTCGCCTTCATCACCATGATCACGCGGCGCAAGGCGATGTCGCAGGTGGTGGGGTTCCTGTCGATGGAGAACGGCCTGTTCTTCGGCGCGATGAGCGCGACCTACGGCATGCCGATGATCGTCGAGCTGGGCGTCGCGCTCGACGTGCTGGTGGCGATGCTGGTGCTGGGCGTCTTCTTCTTCCAGATCCGCGAGCAGTTCGACAGCCTCGACCTGCACCACCTGGAATCCCTGAAGGAGGACCAGTAGGTGGAATTCGTGGTGCTGCTCGCGACGCCGATCGCCGGGGCGCTGCTGCTCGCGCTGTGGGGCGACCGCCGCCGGGCGGCCGAGATCAACGTCGGGTTCAGCCTCGTCACGTTCCTCGCGGCGGCCGCGCTCACCGTGCGGGTCGTCGGCGAAGGCAACCTGATCGCCTGGCGCGAGCAGTTCTTTCTCGATCCGTTCAACGTCTTCCTGGTCGCCCTGACGGCGTTCGTGGGCCTCACCACCTCGATCTTCTCGCGCCCCTACATGCGCGTGGAGGTCGAGCACGGGCGACTCAACGTGCGGCGGCTGCGCCTCTACCACAGCATGTACCAGCTCTTCATGGCCATGATGCTGGTGGCGCTCACGACCAACAACCTCGGGCTGCTGTGGGTGGCGATGGAGGCGGCCACGCTCTCCACCGTGCTGCTGGTCACCCTGTACCGGACACCGGCCAGCCTCGAGGCAGGATGGAAGTACTTCATCCTGTGCGGCGTCGGCATCGCGCAGGCGCTGTTCGGCACGATCCTGCTGTATTTCGCCGCGGAGCGGGTGCTGGGCGCCGAGGGCGTCAGCGCGCTCCTCTGGACGCATCTCGCCGCCGTCAAGGGCGAGCTCGAGCCGACCGTGCTCGGCCTCGCGTTCGTGTTCCTGCTGGTGGGCTACGGCACCAAGGTGGGGCTCGCGCCGCTGCACAACTGGCTGCCGGACGCGCATGCGGAAGGCCCGACACCTGTGTCTGCGGTGCTGTCGGGGCTGCTGCTCAACGTGGCGATCTATGCCGTCGTGCGCTGCAAGGTGCTCGTCGAGGGCTCGCTGCAATCGTCGCTGCCCTCGAACATGCTGATGGGATTCGGGCTGCTCTCGGTCGTGCTCGGGGCGTTCTTCCTGTGGCGGCAGCGGGACATCAAGCGGCTGTTCGCGTATTCGTCGATCGAGCACATGGGCATCGTCACATTCGCCTTCGGCATGGGCGGCGCGGTCGCGAACTTCGCGGCGCTGCTGCACATGACGGTGCACTCGCTCACCAAGTCTGCGATCTTCTTCACCGTGGGCCACGCGGCACAGAAGGCGGGCTCGCAGCGCATCGAGGACATCCGCGGCCTGCTCGCGATGAACCCGACCATCGGCTGGGGGCTCATGCTCGGCTCGCTCGCCATCCTCGGGATGCCGCCGTTCGGCGTCTTCGCGAGCGAATTCCTGATCCTCACCACGGCGATGCGGCAGCAGCCCTGGGCCACGCCGATCCTGCTCGTCGCGCTCGGCATCGCGTTCGCCGCCATTTTCGGCCGCGTGCAGTCCATGGTGTCGGGCGAAGGGTCGGGGCGGCGCCTGCCGCACCAGCCGGCGCTGCTGCCGGTGTTCGCGCACCTCGCGATCGTGCTGCTGCTCGGCCTCTACATCCCGCCCTACCTCGCCGACTGGTATCGCGCCGCGGCGCGCATGATCGGAGGCGGCTGACATGCCCTTGAGTCACCGACTCGATCAGGCGCATGCGATGCCCGGGGCTCCCGGACTGCGCGCCGTCGCGGTCGGCCCGTCCGCCTGGCGCGACCTGTCCCAGGACGTGGCCGCGTCGGGCGGCCGCCTGCTGGCGCTCTGGGGCACGTCTCGCGCCGCGGGGGAGCGTGAGGTGGCGATGGTCGTTCTCGTGCCCGACGGGGCCTTCGCAGTGACCACGCGCCTCGACCGACCCGGCGACCGTTGCCCCGGCATCGAGGACGTATTCCCGGCAGCGGGCCGCCTGCAGCGGGCCATGCACGACCTGACGGCCATCCGCTCCACGGACCCGGACACCCGGCCCTGGCTGCGCCACACGGCCTGGGCCCCCGACGTGTTTCCGCTCGTGTCGCGCGACCTGCCGACACCGCCGTCGATGCCCGTCGACGACTACGCCTTCGTCCGGGTCGCAGGCGACGGCGTCCACGAGATTCCCGTGGGCCCGGTGCACGCGGGCATCATCGAGCCCGGCCATTTCCGCTTCTCCGTCGTGGGCGAGAAAGTCCTGCGTCTCGAGCAGCGCCTCGGGTACGTGCACAAGGGTATCGAGCGGCGCTTTACGGAGCTGCCGATCGTCGACGGTCACCGCCTCGCTGCACGCGTGTCCGGAGATTCGGCGGTGGCGTTCTCGTGGGCGTATTGCCAGGCGCTCGAGGGCATGGCGGAGATCCGCATTCCGCCGCGTGCTGCGTGGTTGCGGGCGCTGGCCCTCGAACTCGAGCGGGCCGCGAACCACCTGGGCGATCTCGGCGCCCTCGGAAACGACGCCGGATTCGCGTTCGGGCTGATGCAGTTCCTGCGGCTCAAGGAAGGCCTGTTGCGCGCCACGGAGCGGACGCTGGGCCAGCGCTACCTGCTCGATTTCGTCGTGCCCGGCGGGACCCGTGCCGACCTGTCGCCCGACGGCTCGGCCTCGCTGGCCGGGTGCGTCCGTGCGCTCGTGCTCGAGGTGCGGACGCTGCGCGGGATCTACGAGGAGCACGCCGGTGTCCGCGACCGGTTCGCCGCCACCGGCACGGTCGCGCCGGAGCTCGCCGCCCGCCTCGGCCTGATCGGGCTGGCCGGGCGCGCCAGCGCGCAGGCATTCGACCTGCGAGTCGACCTGCCCTGCGAGCCGTATGCGACCCTGGCCGTGCAGAAGTGCGTGCGGAACGAGGGCGACGTACTCGCCAGGGTCACGGTGCGCTTCGATGAGGTGCTCGAGTCGCTGCGGCTCGTCGAGGCCATCCTCGCCGGGCTGCCGGCCGGGGCGCACGTCACTGTACCCGGGGTACCCGCCGAGGGCTCCGCCGGCATCGGCATGATTGAAGGCTGGCGCGGTCCGGTCGCCGTCGCCCTGGAGGCCGGGCCCGACGGCACGACCCGCCGCTGTCATCCGCACGATCCGTCCTGGAACAACTGGCCGGTGCTCGAGCACGCGATCATCGGCAACATCGTTCCGGATTTCCCGCTCATCAACAAGTCGTTCAACCTGTCCTACAGCGGGCAGGATCTCTGAGCCACGGCCATGCTCAAGACACTGCGGCAGATCGCGAAGGTCGGAATCGTCACGGAGGCCCCTCCCTCGGTGGATGACGATCTGCGGATTCGCGAGGCCCTCGAGCGCCGCATCCGCGAGGTGCTCGGGCGCGCGCTGTGCATCCGGCAGGTCGATGCGGGCTCCTGCAATGGCTGCGAGCTCGAGATCCATGCGCTCGGCAACCCGCTGTACAGCGTCGAGTCGCTGGGCATCCGGTTCGTCGCGAGCCCGCGTCACGCCGACCTGCTGCTGGTGACCGGCCCGGTGTCGAGGCACATGGAGGTCGCGCTGCGGCGCACGTACGACGCCACCCCCGATCCCAAGCTCGTCGTTGCCGTGGGCGACTGTGGCGCCTGCGGCGGCATTTTCGGCGCGGGCTACGCCAGCCTGGGGGCGGTGTCGAACGTCATCCCTGTGGACGTCGTGGTGCCCGGCTGCCCGCCGTCACCGACGCGCCTGCTGCAGGGCATTCTCACCGCGATTTCCCCGGCGCGCCACGGGCCTGCAGGAGCAGCGGACTCTTGACGGGCTTTCTGTCGTAGCCGCAGCAATAAGGGCTCTCCGCGCAGAGAGCCATTTCTTGCTTCACTGGCGCGCCCGGAGAGATTCGAACTCCCGACCCTCTGGTTCGCAGGGGCACCCTGATTCCTGGCGTGCGTTTCAAATCAACAAGTTAGCTGGCCCGCCCTCGCCTGAGATTCAGCGTTCACAATGACCGGAACATCGTTGCACGGAAGACGAGCAAACATCCCATACTCCGCTCTGGTCGACCCGTCGCAGGGGCCTGCCGGCCCTTCTCGCGCCAGCAGTGCACGAGCACACTTGCCGGACGCGCGATGCGCTGCTCCCGATTCCGGGCCACCGCGCAACGAATAAATCGCCCGATCACAGCCGGGCTCGTGCCGATGGGAAGCCCGCAGGACGGGCGCCGCACGCCATCGGGCTCCAGGAGAGTTCCCCGTTGAAGTCGACAGGTGGCAGCCTCTTCGATCGTCTCGGACGCGTGACGGCGCGTCTGCGGCCGCGCGGCCTGGCGTTCGAGGCCTCGCTCGGAGAGCCGCCCCTGCGGTCGGAGCTCTTCAGCGCCGACCAGATGGAGCAGCACGGCCAGTATCTCGCAGGGTCGCACGCTCTCGCGCGTGGACGCGCACCGGACCAGTTGCTGCCGCGACTTGCCGCCAACGAAGAAACGCTTCACTGGGTATTCGAGCAACTGACCGAGGCGGTCATGGCCGACCGACGCGTGACGCCGGCCAGCGAATGGCTGCTCGACAATTTCTACCTGATCGAGGAGCACATCCGCACCGCGAAACGGCACCTGCCGAGGAATTACAGCCGGCAGCTCCCGCGTCTCTCGCAAGGATCCTCCGCCGGCTTTCCCCGCGTCTACGACATCGCGCTCGAGATGGTCGCGCATGGCGATGGGCGACTCGGCCCGCAGGCCTTGAGTCGCTTCCTGACCGCGTACCAGAGCGTCACGACCTTGAGCCTGGGGGAGCTCTGGGCGATCCCGATCATGCTGCGACTCGCCCTGATCGAGAACGTGCGCCGGGTGGCGCTGCGAATCGCCTCGGGGCGTATCGAGCGCGATCTGGCGGATGGCTGGTCGGGCAGGATGCTCACCGCCGTCGACCAGGATCCCAAGAGCCTGATCCTGGTGATCGCAGACATGGCACGTTCGAACCCGCCGATGTCCGCGCCATTCGTGTCCGAGTTCGTGCGCGGCCTGCAGGGCCAGGGTCCGGCGCTGGCCCTCGCCTTGACCTGGGTGGAGCAACGACTGGCCGAGGATGGCCTGACGACCGAGCAACTGGTGCAGGCCGGCAACCGGGCGCAGGCCGCCGACCAGGTCACCATGGGCAACTCGATCGGCAGCCTGCGCTTCCTCGCGTCCGTCGACTGGCGCAGTTTCGTCGAAGCGATGAGCGTCGTCGACCGGGCGCTGCGCACGGATCCGGGCGACGCATACGCCCGGATGGACTTCGGGACCCGCAATCGCTACCGCATGGTGATCGAGCGTATCGCGCGGCGCAGCGAGCAGACGGAGCAACAGGTCGCTGAGACCGCACTCCGGCTGGCACGCGACGCGGCAGCCCGCACGGATGCAGGCGACGAGGAGCGTGCGCGGCGTGCGCACGTGGGCTACTACCTGATCGATCGCGGTTTGCGCGAGCTCGAGCGGGCTACGCGGTTCCGTCGCCCCGTGGCGGAAACTGTCCGCACCTCGATGGGCCGCGTTCCGTTGCTGGCGTACCTCGGAACGATCGCGGTCGTCACGGCGGCGATCAGCGGATACCTGTGGTCGATCGCCCAGGCCGACGGGCTGGCCGGATGGCGCCTTGCGCTCGTCGCTGTCATTGCGGTGCTTGCGACCAGCCAGCTCGCGGTCGCGCTGGTCAACTGGCTCGCGACCCTGCTCGTGAGGCCGAGCGCGATTCCCCGCATGGATTTCTCGAGTGGCATCCCGGCATCGTCGAGCGCACTGGTGGTCATTCCAACGATGATTACCAGCATCGGCAACATCGACGACCTCGTCGAGGCGCTCGAAGTCCGATTTCTCGCCAATCGCGACGACAACCTGCGCTTTGGCCTGTTGACGGACTTCCGGGATGCGGCCGCGGAATCGATGCCGGCAGACAGGGCGCTGCTCGATCACGCGTCCGGGCGGATCGACGCACTGAATGCGCTTTATGGCGGCGACGTGTTCTTTCTCTTTCATCGTCCTCGGCGGTGGAATCCGGGCGAGCGCGTCTGGATGGGGTTCGAGCGCAAGCGCGGCAAGCTCGCCGATCTCAACTGGCTGCTGCGGGAAGCGGGCCACGCGAGCGCGGCGGAGCGATTCTCGCTCGTCGTCGGCAACCTGGCGGTGCTTGCCGGCGCCCGCTACGTGATTACGCTCGACACGGACACGCAGCTGCCGCGAGACGCCGCGCGACAGTTCGTCGGCACCATGGCCCACCCGCTGAACCGACCTCGTTTCGACGACCGACTCGGACGGGTGCGCGGCGGCTATGGGATCCTGCAGCCGCGGGTGAGTCCGAGCCTGCCGGGAACGCACCGGTCCAGGTACGCGCGCATGCACAGCGGCGAACCAGGCATCGACCCGTACACAAGGACGGTGTCCGACGTCTACCAGGACCTGTTCGACGAAGGCTCGTTCATAGGCAAGGGGATCTACGACATCGACGCGTTCGAGCAGTCGATGAACGGCAGGTTTCCCGACAACCGGATTCTGAGCCACGATCTCCTGGAAGGCTGTTACGCGCGGTCGGGCCTCGTGAGCGACCTCGAGCTTTTCGAGGACTACCCTTCGACGTATGCGGCGGACACCGCTCGCCGGCACCGCTGGATCCGGGGCGACTGGCAGATCGCAAGCTGGCTGTTGCCGTGGGTGCCGGGCGCCGCGGGGCAGCGGTACCGCAACCAGCTGTCCGCGCTGTCGCTCTGGAAAATTGCCGACAACCTGCGGCGCAGCCTGGTGCCGGTCGCGCTGCTGCTGCTGCTGCTGGCCGCCTGGATCGTGCTGCCATCCGCGCTGGCCTGGACCCTCGTCGCCGTTGGCATCGTCCTGGTTCCGCCCCTGCTCGGCTCGATGCTGCAAGTGTTGCGCAAGCCACGAGACGCGGCGGTGCGCCGACACCTGGCTACGGCCGTGCGGTCGGTCGCGACGCAGTGGGCGCAGGCGGGACTTGCGCTGGCCTGCCTCCCGCATGAAGCCGTCAGCAGTGCCGATGCGGTGCTGCGCACGACCTGGCGAGTGCTGGTCTCGCACCGGCAGCGGCTCGAATGGAGCCAGTCCGGAGCCCCGGCCAGCGGCGACGCAGCGGGATTGCCGGGATCACTCCGATCGATGTGGGCGACGCCGACGATCGCACTCGTGACCGCCACGTACCTGGTCCTGGCGCGGCCGTCGGCGCTCGTGTTGGCGGCGCCGATCCT
>Ga0209254_10000746_pt1 | contig 28049 bp, 27 predicted proteins | sample FrelakmetDIP11DI_FD_187148 | JGI IMG/M metagenome (GOLD analysis project Ga0209254, IMG submission 187148) | Freshwater lake sediment microbial communities from the University of Notre Dame, USA, for methane emissions studies - DIP11 DI (SPAdes)... | ecosystem: Environmental > Aquatic >... | reverse complement strand
CGTGGCCACGTGCTGGCGGTGCAGCGCCAGGCTCATGGCGAGTGCGCCACGCACCGGTCGCAATTCGCCGGACAGCGACAGTTCCCCGGCAAATTCGTGGCCGGCCAGCTGGGTTGCGTCGATCTGCCCGCTGGCGGCCAGGATGCCCAGTGCAATCGGCAGATCGAACCGGCCGGAATCCTTGGGCAGGTCGGCCGGCGCCAGGTTCACGGTGATGCGCTTGTTGTGGGGAAACTCCAGTCCGGCGTTCTGCAGGGCCGAGCGCACGCGTTCGCGCGCCTCCTTGACTTCCACGTCGGCCAGGCCGACCAGCGTGAAGCTGGGCAGGCCGTTGGCCAGGTGCACTTCGACGGTCACCGGCGAGGCCTCCAGGCCCAGCAGGGCCCGACTTTGCACCAAAGACAGGCTCATGGGCGAATCATCCTGAATTGGTGCGTCTCAGGGACAACGCTCCCGAAATAGGTGCACCAATATTGTGCATACTGTGGTTTCATACAGATATGTTAGCGCAGCCAAGCGGTTTGGTCCAGCGGGCTCGAGGTCGGGTGCAAGAAAACTGTGGCACGGTCCGTGCTTGGGAGGTGCATCCCTTTCTTAACTCTGGAGTGCCCCATGAAAAACTTTTCCATCAGCAAGCTGACCTTCACGGCCGCAGCGATCATCGTTTCCGCCAATGCCCTTGCTCAGACGGCTGCCCCGGCCAAGGCGCCCGAGCCCGAATACACCTTCACCGGCAACCTTGGCATTTTCTCGGACTACCGCTTCCGCGGTATCTCTCAGACCAACAAGTTGCCGGCCATTCAAGGCGGCATCGACTTCGCCATGAAGAACGGCCTGTACCTGGGCAACTGGAACTCCAACGTCGACAGCACCATGTACAACGGCGCCAACATCGAGATGGACTTCTATGGCGGCTACAAGGCCACCTTCGGCGATTTCGGCCTGGATGTCGGCGGCATCTATTACTACTACCCGGGGACCGGCGCCAACCCTGCCGGCCTGGACGTCAAGAACGGTGAGCTCTACATCGGCGGCAGCTGGGGCCCCCTGACGGCCAAATACAACTATGCCGTCACCGACTTCTTCGGCGCCCCGGATTCGAGCGGCAGCTGGTACCTCAACGTCGCGGCCGCACATGATTTCGGCAATGGCTTCGGTATCAATGGCGCGATCGGCTACCAGGGCCTGCGGGGCGGCGCGAAGGTGGTGCAGATCAACGGCAGCGTCGTCGACAGCATCACCGACTGGAAGCTCGGCGGCACCTACACCGTCGACGGCTGGGTGCTCGGACTGGCCTACATCTCCACCAACCGTGATCTCGCCGGCTACACCAGCCCCAACAAGAACATCAGCAGCGGCACGGCCGTGGTGTCGGTCACCAAAAGTTTCTGAGCCCCGCACTGCCAAGGAGCATCCACATGAAACTAGTTACTGCCATCATCAAGCCGTTCAAGCTGGACGAGGTGCGTGAAGCTCTCTCCAGCATGGGTGTGCAGGGCATCACGGTCACTGAAGTCAAAGGCTTCGGGCGCCAGAAGGGCCATACCGAGCTGTACCGCGGCGCGGAATATGTGGTTGACTTCCTGCCCAAGGTCAAGATCGAAGCGGCTGTGGCCGACGATCTGGTCGAGCGCGTCATCGAAACCATCGAGGGCGCGGCCCGCACCGGCAAGATCGGCGACGGCAAGATCTTTGTCTACAACCTCGAGCAGGTCGTTCGCATCCGCACCGGTGAAACCGGCACGGAAGCGCTCTGAAGGCCGACCCCCCGAAAACAGAGGAACCTGAAATGAAAAAACTACTTGCCTCCCTCGCGCTGGGATTGAGTCTGCTGATGGGCGGAGCGACCGCCATGGCGCAGGCGCCTGCAGCCGCACCCGCCGCCACGGCGTCGGCCGAAGCCAAGCCGGCTGAGGCCGCCGCGCCTGCAGCGCCGGCAGCCGCTGGTGCGGCCGTCGCAGCAGCAGCGCCCGCCGCTGCCGCCTCGGCGCCACCAGCGCTCGTCCCCAACAAGGGCGATACCGCCTGGATGATGGTCTCCACCCTGCTGGTGATCCTGATGACGCTGCCCGGCCTGGCGCTGTTCTACGGCGGCCTGGTGCGCAGCAAGAACATGCTGTCGGTGCTGATGCAGGTCATGGTCACGTTCTCGATGATCGTGGTGCTGTGGTTCATCTACGGCTACAGCCTGGCCTTCACCGAGGGCAACCAGTTCGTCGGCGGCTTCGACCGGTTGTTCATGGCGGGTATCTGGGATAACGCCGCAGGCACCTTTGCCAACGCCGCGACCTTCAGCAAAGGCGTGGTCATTCCGGAAATCGTGTTTGCCGCCTTCCAGGCCACCTTCGCCGGCATCACCTGCACGCTGATCGTCGGCGCCTTTGCCGAACGCATCAAGTTCTCCGCCGTGCTGGCCTTCATGGTGCTGTGGTTCACCTTCAGCTATGCGCCGATCGCGCACATGGTCTGGTTCTGGATGGGGCCTGATGCCTACACCGGCAAGGAAGTGGTCGATGCCATGAACGGCAAGGCCGGCATGATCTGGCAGTCCGGCGCGCTGGACTTCGCCGGCGGCACTGTGGTGCACATCAACGCGGCGGTGGCCGGCCTGGTGGGCGCCTACATGGTGGGCAAGCGCATCGGCTACGGCAAGGAATCCATGGCCCCGCACAGCCTGACGCTGACCATGGTGGGCGCCTCGCTGCTGTGGGTGGGCTGGTTCGGCTTCAACGCCGGCTCCGCGCTGGAAGCCAACGGCTTTGCCGCCCTGGCCTTCATCAACACCTTCGGCGCAACGGCGGCAGCGGTGCTGGCCTGGTGCGTGGGTGAAGCGCTGATGCGTGGCAAGGCCTCGATGCTGGGTGCCGCTTCCGGCGCCGTGGCAGGCCTGGTGGCGATTACGCCGGCGGCTGGCAACGTCGGTATCGGCGGTGCCTTGGCCATCGGCTTCATCGCCGGCTTTGCCTGCCTGTGGGGTGTCAACGGCCTGAAGAAGATGCTGGGTGCGGACGACTCGCTCGACGTGTTCGGTATTCACGGCGTCGGCGGTATTGTCGGTGCCTTGCTGACCGGCGTGTTCAACAGCCCGGCGCTGGGCGGCCCCGGCTATGTGGCCGACTGGGTCACGGCCACCATGGTCACCGCCGCCGACTACTCGATTGCCGCCCAGGTCTGGGTGCAGGCCAAGGCCGTGCTGACCACCATCGTCTGGTCCGGCGTGGTGTCGGTCGTCGCCTACAAGATCGTCGACCTGACCATCGGTCTGCGGGTGCCTGAAGAACAGGAGCGCGAAGGCCTGGACATCTCGTCCCACGGCGAAACCGCGTACAGCCGGTAAACGGCCAACCGGGCGCGGTGACCCTCACCGCGCCCCACTTTTTACTGCGAGAGTCTCCCTTGGATATTCGGCCCACTTCGGTGGGCCTTTTTTTTGCCTGTGCGTCGTCCGCAGGTTGCCAGCTGCGAGCCGCCTTGCCGCGGGTGGTTTGCACGATGGCGGTTGAACGCGGGAGCCGGGCGCCGAAGTCAAGCGGATTCCCGGTGGCTCGAAAAAATCGCAGGCGCGGCGTTCAAAAAATTCAGCACTGCGGCCTTGCGACCGGTTTACCATGCCTGACCATGCAAGACACCGCGCTTCAATCCCTCATCGACGCTGTTCAGGCTGCCGCGGCCAGCGCCGCGCCGCTGTGCATCCGCGGGGGCGGCACCAAGGACTTTCACGGTCAGAGCCTGCACGGCCAAGCCCTGGAGATGAGTGCCCTGAGCGGCATCGTCAGTTACGAGCCCAGCGAACTGGTGGTCACGGTGCGTGGCGGCACGCCGCTGGCCGAACTCGAAGCCACGCTGGCCGGACAAGGCCAGTGCCTGCCCTTCGAGCCGCCGCGCTTCGGCCCGGGCGGCACAGTGGGCGGCATGGTGGCCGCGGGCTTGTCCGGCCCGGCGCGCGCCAGTGTTGGCGCTGTGCGCGACTATGTGCTGGGCCTGCAGCTGCTCAACGGGCGCGGCGAATTGCTGAGCTTCGGCGGCCAGGTCATGAAGAACGTGGCGGGTTATGACCTGTCGCGCCTGATGGCGGGTGCCTGGGGCACGCTGGGAGTGATCACGGAAGTCAGTCTGAAGGTATTGCCGGTGGCGCCCGCCGAGGCGACCCTCAAGTTTGAATGCAGCCAGGCCGAGGCCCTTCAGCGTCTGAACGCCTGGGGCGGCCAACCGCTGCCGCTCAATGCCAGTTGCTGGGTGGAAGACGCAGGCGTCGGCACACTGTACCTGCGCCTGCGCGGCGCGGCGGCGGCGGTGGAGGCGGCCTGCCGCACCCTGGGCGGCGAGCGCCAGGACAGCGCCGCTGCAGCGAAGGACTGGGACGCCTGCCGCGACCAGCAACTGCCCTGGTTCGCGGATCGCCCTGCGTCCGAATGCCTGTGGCGCCTGTCGGTGCCGCAGACGGCGCCGGTGCTGGCATTGCCCGCCGGCGTGGGCGCGCCGCTGGTGGAGTGGCATGGCGGCCAGCGCTGGGTCAAGGCCGGCCCGGCCCATGCGGCGGCGTTGCGGCAGACGGCGGCGAACGCGGGCGGATACGCGACTCTATTCAGAGCAAACAATGAACCGTCGACGCTGGAAATACCCCGATTTGAACCCTTGAAGTCGCCCCTGGACCGGATTCACCAGCGGCTGAAGGCCGAATTCGACCCGGCGGGCATTTTCAACCACGGCCGCCTTGGCGCAGGCTTCTGAGACGGCCCGCACGCCATGCAAACCCAACTCGCCCCCGAATTCAGGAACACCTCCGAAGGTCGCGAAGCCGAGGCGATCCTGCGCAAGTGCGTGCACTGTGGCTTCTGCACCGCCACCTGCCCGACCTACCAGCTGCTCGGTGACGAGCTCGACGGTCCGCGCGGGCGCATCTACCTGATGAAGCAGGTGCTCGAAGGTGTGGCGCCCACGCGCAAGACCCAGTTGCACCTGGACCGCTGCCTGACCTGCCGCAATTGCGAGAGCACCTGCCCCAGCGGCGTGCAGTACGGCCACCTGCTGGACATCGGGCGCAAGATCGTGGACGCCAAGGTGCCGCGCCCGGCGCCCGAAAAGGCGCTGCGCTGGATGCTGAAGGAAGGCCTGCCCTCTCCCCTGTTCGCACCGGCCATGGCCATGGGCAAGCTGGTGCGTCCCCTGCTGCCCGAGGCGCTCAAGGCCAAGGTGCCGGCAAAGCAGGATGCCGGTGCCTGGCCCACGCGCAGCCATGTGCGCAAGGTGCTGATGCTGGCCGGCTGCGTGCAGCCGGCGATGATGCCCAACATCAACCGGGCCACGGCGCGCGTGCTCGACGCGGTCGGCATCCAGACCGTGATCGTGCCCAAGGCGGCCTGTTGCGGTGCGGTGAAGTTCCACCTGAATGACCAGGACGGCGGGCGCGCCGAGATGCGTGCCAGCATCGACGCCTGGTGGCCGTTGGTCGAGTCCGGCGAAGTCGAGGCGATCGTCATGAACGCCTCCGGCTGTGGCGTGACGGTTCGTGAGTACGGCCACTTCCTCAAGGACGACGCGGCGTACGCGGCGAAGGCGCAGCGCATCTCCGAACTGACGAAAGACCTCAGCGAGCTGCTGCCCGACATCGTCGCCGCGCTGAAAGCCAGCCGTCCAGCGCTGGTTTCGGGGCCGCCCGCAAGCGGCAAGGTTCCCGCCGGCCGCCATCTCGCGTTTCACCCGCCCTGCAGCCTGCAGCACGGCCAGCAATTGCGCGGCGGCGTGGAGCAGCACCTGGGCGCGCTGGGGTTCAAGGTGCAGGTGACAGGCAGCGAGTCGCACCTGTGCTGCGGGTCGGCCGGCACTTACTCGGTGCTCAACCCGGAACTGAGCCACCAGCTGCGCGACCGCAAGCTCGGCCACCTGGGCGAACTGCAGCCCGACGTCATCGTGTCGGCCAACATCGGCTGCATCACCCACCTGCAGAGCGGCACGGCCATTCCCGTGCGTCACTGGATCGAGGTGCTGGACGAGGCCCTGCGCTGAACGGGCGACGCCAGCCGGCCGCGAAGGCTGGCATGATGGCGGACTTTTCCCTGACCGCCACCGCTTCCGCCATGACCGCCACCCTGTCCGCCCAAGAAGAAATCCTTTCGACCCAGGCTCCCTGTGCCGCCCCCACGGAAGCCGCGGAGGCTCCCGTCGACGGTGCCGCCCAGACGATGGGGGTCACACCATCGCAACCCGGCGTTTTGTCCCTTGACCCCGACCCGACCGAAACCGGGGCAGCCGCGAAACCCCGTCGCGCAGGGCGCGGCCCACGGCAGGAGGCCCGGGGAGCGCCGCAACGCCCGCCGCAGAACGCAGCGCGCGCACCACGCACCGCGCCGCCAGTTCTGGAACAACTCGCCGATCTGTATCCCGGCTTGTTCGGTGCAGTCTTCCTGCCGCTCAAGCGCGGCATCTTCCAGGATCTTCTGGCCGCGCACCCGCAAGTTCTGGACCGCGAGGCCCTGAAGGCCGGGCTGGCCATCCACACCCGCTCCACGCGCTACCTGCACAGCGTGGCGGCCGGGCTGAAGCGCCACGACCTGCAGGGCCAGGCGGTGGAAGACATGGCCCCCGAGCATGTGCACCATGCCTTGCTCGAAGTGTTTCGCCGCCGCCAGGGCCGTGCCGGGGAAGACCTGCGCCCCAGACTGCGCCAGCGCATGGCTCAGGCCTTTGAGGCGTCAGGTCTCTCCAGCGAGGCCTATGGTGAACGGGTGCGCGGCCGCGACGAGGCGGCCAACGCCTTGCTCGACGAAGCGCTGGCCGAGGTTGCTGCCCGTGGCGCCAGGGACGAGGCGCTGCTACGCGCCTTCGAGGCCAGCGGACAGGCGCTGGACACTTTCGCCGACATGTATGGCCTGGACCCGCGCGATGCGGCCCGAACGCTGGAGCGGGCCCGGCACCGCCGGCCCGCGGCAGCGACCTGAATGGAATGCCGCTGGTGGCCGGGATAATGCTACAAATTAGGTAGCATTAAAGCGCCATCCGACGCTGGAGAAAGGCCTGAAACATCTGAAAATAGTGCCGGCCGAACCGAATCAGGCGGCCAGTGCGGCTTCGATGTCGCGGGTCAGGCTCTCGGGCGTGTCGGTCGGGGCGTAACGCTTGAGCACCTGCCCGTCCTTGCCTACCAGAAACTTGGTGAAATTCCACTTGACTGCCTTGGTGCCCAGCAGGCCCGGCGCCTCGGCCGTCAGCCATTGGTACAGCGGGTCGGCGTCGGTGCCGTTCACATTGATCTTGGCCATCATCGGGAAGCTGACGCCGTAGTTGAGCTGGCAGAAACTGGCGATCTCCTCGTTGCTGCCGGCATCCTGCGCACCGAATTGGTTGCACGGAAAGCCCATGACGACCAGCCCTTTCGGGCCCCAGGTCTCGTGGAGCTTTTCCAGTCCCGCGAATTGCGGGGTGAAACCGCAGGCGCTGGCGGTGTTGACGATGAGCAGCACCTTGCCCTTGAACTGTTTCAAAGGCACGGCCTTGCCGCTCATGGGAGTTGCTGAGAAGTCGTAAATCGATGGCATTGGAGATCCTGCTCAAATCAAATGAAAAAAGGGACACGATGCAGCGACTTTGCAACACAAGCCCATCCAAACGGGTCAAGTATGGCGGCGCGTGCATTCCGCGCGTGCGGCTGGGGCCATTCAGGTCAATAATTTCCCTTCCACGAGCCGTCCCGGCGGCTTGCCCCTCATTGTCAGGCTCCATCGCTGCATGTCCCGTTCCTGTGCCATCGCCCTGACGGGCCTGTCTCCTACCGAGCAGGTTCTGCTTGAGGGCGCCCTGTTTCCCCTGACAGGCAGCCCGATACCCGGTGCCTACCTGGAACGCGATCTCGCGCAGGCCCATCTGGTCATTGCTGGCGCAGACGATGCCGCGGCGGTTTCTGCGCTGAAAGCCCGCGCGCTGCCGGGTCAGGTGTTGTTGCTGGGGAACTCGGACATGGGCACGGGCTGGCCTGTGGTTGCACGCCCGCTGCGCTTGCATGCGGTGACGGCGGCGGCACGCCGTATGCTGGCTTCGCCGCACCTGCGGCCCGGCTTGGCCCACGAAGTGCTTCCTGCAACGCACACCGTCGATGAGGACCGTCATGCCGGCGAGCCTTCGGGGTTTGAGGCGACGCGACCCGTCGGCCTTAGCGAGCTCGGGGACCTGCCCGAGTTCGAAAGCACGCGTCCCGATGGCACGGGGGTCGAGCCGCGGCAGTCCGTCGCGGCACGGCGCGAGGCAGAAGCTGAGTTTCAGGCGCCTCGGTCCGACGATGACAGCGTGCCCTCGGTGGTGCCGTCCGATTGGGAGGCTGAGGTCGCCGTATGGGAGGACTTGCGGACTTCCCGCACCACCGGGGTCGATCCGCACGCCGGGGCCGCCGCATCCCAGGGGACTGACCACCCGGGCGGGCCGGCTCCACTGCAGGACGGCCGCCGGATCCTGGTGGTCGGCTTGCCGGGGACAGCGGCAGATGGCTTGATGAAGACCTTGCGCGCCGAGGGGTTCGAGACCGACCTGGCGGATGGCCGCGAGCTTGCATTCACGCTTCTCGCGCAAAGGCACTATGGATTCGTCTTCGTGATCGAGGTGTCATTGGGGCCGGCCGCCATCCCCTTGTGCCAGTCCATACATGCCGCGCGGGGCGCAGCGCCGGCCGCCGTGCACCTTGTCATCGTTGCCAGTCACAACAAATGGCTGCACCGTCTTCGCGCCAGACTGGCCGGGTGCGAGGCCTGGATGCCCATTCCGTTGAAGCAGGCCGCTCTGGTGAAGTTCCTGAAACAGCACGCCCCACCCGCCTCGGCCCCAGCGTGATTTCCCTTCGGCCAGGGGCGGCGCGGGCCTGATCGTGGCCGGCCATCGAATGTTCAAAAGCTTCGTGATTTTTGCAACAGCACCCCCGAAATTGACAGGCCGTAGCGGATAAGTTGGACGGTCTGGCTACCATAAGAGCGCAAATGCACGATATTCAGGCGGTTGGCGAAGTCGCGGCGACTTCGCCGTGTTTGTGCGCACCTTAGTCCTTTCCTCTTCATCTTGACCATGTATTACCCCTGCCGTCTGGCCCTGGTTGGTTTGCCACCTGACGAGCGAAAGCTGCTCCAGGGCTTGTTCCTTGAGGACTTGCAACGGGGCCACGGCTACGAACTGGTGGGCGATCTGGAACAGGCCGATCTGATCATCGCCAATGCCGATGACGTGTCCGCGGTGCGCAGCCTCCAGAGCCAGAAACTGCTTGCCGAGATTTTTCTGATTGGCGAAAGCGACGCGGGCACGGGCTGGCCCGTGCTCAACCGGCCGATCCGGTTGCGTGCCGTGATGGAGGCCGTCAGCCAGGTGACGCCGCGTCAGCGGGAGATGGACTCGCTGTCTCCCGAAACGCGAGCATCTGACCTCGGCCCGGCCTTTGAAGCGACGATGCCTTTTGCGCCGCTTGACATGGCGTACCGTCCTGGCGGGCGGGGCGATGCCGGATTCACCGGGCAGGAAGACACTGATCGACCACAGTTCGAGGCCACCCAGCCCTTCGAGAACGAGGATACGGGTGCGATGCCGATCCGGCCGGCCCCGGCCTCGGCCGTGCGCCCGGCGCCCGTTGACCGGATCGACGCCAAAAGTGTGCTGATGTGGCGGGATGCGCAGGCCAGCACGGACCCGCCGAAAAGCAAGGCACCGCCGCTTTCGTTCACCCCCGCCCCGGCAAGCTCACGTGCCGTGGCGTCTGGCGAGGCCCCACGCGAACCGCGTGCAGCGGCGCCTGAAAACTACGGGATGAGCAGCAGCTTTCCTGAATCAGCCGAGCATCCGACCTCGCCGCAATCCCTTGCTGGCGACGGCCCTGAGGAGTACATCCTGCTGGTTGGCGAGCCTCGTCTGTCCGACAGCTCGTTGATCCGGGCTTTGCGCAGCTTTGGCTTTCGAGTGGATCACGTCGCCGATGGCGACATCGCGCTGACCCGCTTGACGTCGCAGTCCTACCGTTTCGTTTTTCTCGATGCGCCGTCCCTGGGTGAACAGACGCTTCCGGTATGCCGCGCCATACGCAAGCGAAGCCGGGCGATGGGGATCCCGTTGCGTCAGGTGGTCATTGCCAGGCAGAAACAGCCCATCCGGCGCTTCTTTGCGCGGTTGGCCGGCTGCGACAAGTGGATGGTGCTGCCCCTGAACCGCACCCTCCTAGAACGTTACGTGCGCAGCAGTTAGTCCAGATCAGGTCCGCGGGGCTGGCCGCGACGGCCAGGTCGCCAGCAGCGCAGCCAGGCCGATCAGGCAGCCGCCAGCCACGGTCCGCCCGCTCAGGGCGGCCGCGCCCAGCAGCACTGCCGACAAGCTGGCAAATACGACCTCAGACAACATGATCAAAGCGGTCTTGTGTGCGGCCAACCGCGCCGCACCGTATTGCAGCGCGAGGTTTCCAGCCAGGAAGGCGGCACTCAGCAGCAGCGCCAGCGGCCACCAGGTGACAGACATCGGCGGCAGGGCCGGGACGACGCCGTGCGCCACGCCAGCCAGTGCAACCACTGTGGCAGTGATCGTGCCCCCGGCAAACATGGCGACGGCGCGTGCCGCGTCCGGGGTGTGCTGCAGCTTGCGCAGCAGGGCGTTGGTCAGTGCAAAGCAGAAGCCCCCCATCAGCGCCAGCCCGTCGGCGGCCGTCTCGGGGAGCGGCCACGGCGAGTCCGGCGTCTTGAGCACCAGCATGACGCCGGCCAGCGCCATCACCAGGCGCAACAGGGAGCCGCGTGTCGGTCTTTCGCCGAGCAGCCACCAGGCCAGCAGGATCGACCAGGCCGGCATCAGGTAGAACAGCAGCACGACGCGCACCACGTCGCCCACTGTCACTGCCCAGTTGAAGCCGACGTTGGTCAGGCCGGAGGCGAGCATGAGGGCCCACAGCGCCGGATGGGTCGCAAGTCCGCGCCACGCCCCTGGCCGCCACGCCAGCAGGCACAACAGCGAAAAACCGTAGATCAGTGCCGTGGCCCACAGCGGATGCAGGCCCAGTCCCTCCAGCTGCCGGAAAGGCCACCACGAAACGCCCCAGACCAGGGCGTTCAGCAGAAGGGCCAGGACGGGAAGGGTCGGGCGCATCAGCCGGCCAAGGCACGCCTGTCGGCGCGTGAAGACGGGCTCACCCGTGGTGGTTGTCGTTGCGCGCGATATCGAGCAGATGCTCGACCTCTTCGCGGTGATGGCTGAGGTTGTGGGCATGCCAGATCTTGATCAGCCACATGAAACCCGCCACCAGCATGCCGAAGACCGTGATGGCGCCGAAGGCGGACATGCCCATGCCGGTGGACAGGCTGTAGAGGCCGCCCAGGCCCAGAATGCAGGCCTGTTCGTTGAAATTCTGGACGGCAATGGAGCGGCCGGCACCCATCAGGTTGTGTCCGCGGTGCTGCAGCAGCGCATTCATGGGCACCACGAGAAATCCACCGAGACCGCCGAGCAGAACGAGGAAGGGGGCCGCCACCCAGACGTTGTCGATGAAGTTCAGCAGGATCACCAGCAGGCCCATGCCGATGCCCAGCGGCATCACGCTGGTGGCCTGGTCCAGCTTCATGCGCATCGACGCCACCACCGCGCCCACGGCCGTGCCCACCGCCACCACCCCGACCAGACTGGAGGCCTGGGTTACGTTGTAGCCCAGCGCGGCGGCCGCCCACGCCAGCACGATGTAGCGCAGATTGCCCGAAACGCCCCAGAACAGCGTGGTCGTGGCCAGCGAGATCTGTCCGAGCTTGTCCTGCCAGAGCCGGGTGTTGCAGCGCCAGAAATCGGGCAGCAGTTCGAGCTTGTTGCGCGGCATGGGACGCATCTCGACCCCGGTGTCGGGGATGCGGGTGTTGAACCAGGCGGCGAGCACATAGATAAAGATCAGCACGCTGATGGCGGCTTCGGCCGCCGTGTCGACGGAGGTGTCGATGAAGGGGAAATCCAGCGACAGCAAACGGGTTGACATCATGGCGCCGACCAGCTGGCCGCCGACCAGCACGCCCAGGATGATCGAGGCAATCGTCAGCCCCTCGATCCAGCCGTTGGCCTTGACCAGCTGGGATGCGGGGAGCAATTCGGTGAGGATGCCGTACTTGGCGGGTGAGTAGGCCGCCGCACCCAGGCCGACGATGGCGTAAGACATCAGCGGATGGGTGCCAAACAGCATCAGCAGGCAGCCGATGATCTTGATGGTGTTGCTGATCAGCATGACGCGGCCCTTGGGCAAGGCGTCGGCAAAGGCGCCCACGTACGGCGCCAGCAGCACATAGAACAGCGCGAACATCGGCACCAGCGCGGCCTGCTGCCATACCGGTGCACCTCCGGTCTTGAGCAATTGCACGGCCGCCACGAACAGGGCATTGTCCGCCAGCGAGCTGAAAAACTGCGCCGACATGATGGTGAAAAAACCGCGCTTCATGAACTCTTGTTTATTGCATCAGTGGCGCTGATGACTTGTGATCTGTACGTTGTCTCCGGCTGACAGCGGGTTATATCATGCGACCCCTCATGCATGTCCGGTGACCGGTGCCACAATCAGCGGCATCCCTTTTTCAGCCTGCCCTGATGCCACGCCCCATCCTTGCCACCATCCATACGCACGCGCTGCAGCACAACCTGACGCGTGCCCGCGCCGCGGCTCCCGACGCACGTGTATGGGCGGTGGTCAAGGCCAACGCCTATGGCCACGGCATCGAACATGTGTTCGAGGGCTTGCGCGGCGCGGACGGTTTTGCCTTGCTGGATCTGGGCGAGGCCGAGCGGGTGCGAGGGCTGGGCTGGCGCGGGCCCATCCTGCTGCTCGAAGGGGTCTTCGAGCCGCGCGATCTGGAACTCTGCTCGCGCCTGAACCTTTGGCATGCGATCCACTGCGACCCGCAGATCGACATGCTGGCCACTCACAAGACCCATCAGCCGCATCGGGTATTCCTGAAGATGAACTCGGGCATGAACCGGCTGGGCTTCACGCCGGCGCGGTTCCGCGCGGCCTGGACGCGGCTGAACGCCTTGCCGCAGGTCGATGAAATATCACTGATGACCCATTTCAGCGATGCCGACGGTGCGCGCGGCATCGCTGAACAAATGAACGTCTTTGCAAGCGTCACGCAGGATCTGCCGGGCGAGCGCACCTTGTCCAACAGCGCGGCCACGCTGCGCCACGGTGCGCAGAGCCTGTCCACCCGTTTGGGCGGTCTGCCCGCGGCAGCCGACTGGATTCGCCCGGGCATCGCCGTCTACGGCAGTTCTCCGGACTTTCCCGAGCACGCCATGGCGCACTGGGACTTGCAGCCGGCGATGACGCTGGCCTCCCGGATCATCGGCACACAGGACCTGAACGCCGGCGACAGCGTGGGCTACGGTTCGAGCTTCACCGCCGATCGCCCGATGCGCATCGGCATCGTTGCCTGCGGCTATGCCGACGGCTATCCGCGTTGCGCCCCGACCGGCACGCCGGTGCTGGTGAATGGCATGCGCACCCGCACGGTCGGGCGTGTCAGCATGGACATGATCACGGTGGACCTCTCGGCGCTGCAGCATGAGGGCGTGGAGGCCGGCTACGGCAGCGAAGTGACCCTGTGGGGTCGCGCCCGTCACGGCGCGGTGCTGCCGATCGACGAGGTGGCCCATGCTGCCGGCACCGTGGGCTACGAACTGATGTGCGCGCTGGCGCAAAGGGTGCCGGCGATCGTCCTGTAGGACCCGATTGGCGCAGTGCGTTGCAAGGTCTCGTGCGGAGATGTCGCGCAGTGCCCATCCAGTGGTTCAGCGCAAGAATGCGTCGTACCCGGTCTTCAATATCAGCGCCGTCACCACCACGATGAACACGCCGCGCACGAAGCCGGCGCCGTGTTTCAGCGCCAGGCGCGTGCCCAGCAGGCTGCCCGCCACGTTGGCCAGTGCCATCGCCAGCATGAAATGCCACCAGACATGGCCCTTGGCGGCGAACAGGATCAGCGCCGCCAGATTGGTGGCGGTGTTCACCAGCTTGGCCGAGGCCGAGGCGTTCAGGAAGTCGTAGCCGAGCAGGCGCACGAACAGGAACACCAGGAAGCTTCCCGTGCCGGGTCCGAAGAAGCCGTCGTAGAACCCGATCACCAGGCCGATCAAGGCGGCCCACCATTTCTCGCGGTGCCCCCGGAATCGCGGCGCGTGGGTGCGCCCAAGTTCCTTGCGCGCCAGCGTGTAGACCAGCACCGCCAGCAGGATGAGCGGCAACAGTTTGCGCAGGAAGCTGGGGTCGATCACGGTCACGACCCAGGCGCCGGCGAAGGCGCCGGCAAAACCCGCGCCCGCGGCCGGTATCAGCGCGGCCCAGCGCATCTGCACGCGCCGGCTGTACTGCGCCGTGGCAATGGCCGTACCCCAGACCGACGCACTCTTGTTGGTGCCGAACAGCGTGGCCGGATGCGCCGTGGGGAAGGTGGCGAACAGCGCGGGCACCAGAATCAGGCCACCGCCGCCCACGATCGAGTCCACCAGCCCGGCCAGCAACGAGGCCAGCGAGATGATCAGGAGTTCCATGCGGGGATTGTCGCACCCGAAGATGCTATCAAGTTAATAGCTATGTCCGACCATTTTGCGCTGGGGAATGGGCTTTTTGAGTCCGAAAAAAGAAAAGGCGCCGGGGTGCGGCGCCTTGGAATGCGTCTCGGACGGACGCCTGAAGATTTGTTCTGGTACGCGAGAGTGTCTCCTCGGCCCCCTGCACGACGGGCCCTGGGGCCCGCTTGCGAGTGGGCGAACTGTAAGCGTATGCACCCATTTTGTGCATCAGGGATTTCCCGCTCTCTCAGGCCGCGTCCGCCATGATCCAGCGTGCCGCCTTCTCGGCCATCATCAGCACCGGGCTGTTGGTGTTGCCGCTGGTGATGGTGGGCATCGCGCCCGCATCCACGATGCGCAGGCCGGCGATGCCACGCACCCGCAGGCGGCTGTCCACCACCGCCATCGGGTCATCGGCGCGGCCCATCTTCGTGGTGCCGATCGGATGGAATATGGTGCTGGCGATGTCGCCGGCCAGGCGCGCCAGTTCCTCGTCGCTCTGGAATTGCACGCCGGGCCGGAACTCCTCGGGCTTGAACCTCGCCAGCGCCGGCTGGGCAATGATCCGGCGCGTCAGGCGCAGGCTGTCCGCGGCCACCTTGCGGTCTTCGTCGGTGCTGAGGTAGTTGGGCGCGATCGCCGGCGCATCCTCGAAGCGGGCGGACTTGATCTGCACGGTGCCCCGGCTGGTGGGGTTGAGGTTGCAGACGCTTGCGGTGAAGGCCGGGAAGGCGTGCAGCGGCTCGCCGAAGGCGTCCAGGCTCAGCGGCTGGACGTGGTACTCGATGTTGGGATAGGGCTGCGCCGGGTCGCTGCGCGTGAAGGCGCCGAGCTGGCTGGGGGCCATGCTCATCGGGCCGCTCTGGCGCAGGGCGTACTCCAGGCCGATCTTGGCCTTGCCCCACAGCGAGTTGGCCAGCATGTTGAGCGTCTGCACGCCCTGCACTTTGAACACGGCGCGGATCTGCAGGTGGTCCTGCAGGTTGGCGCCCACGCCGGGCAGCTCGTGCACCGGTGCAATACCGTGCTGCTGCAGCAACGCGCCGGGCCCGATGCCGGAGAGCTGCAGGATCTGTGGCGTGCCAATGGAGCCGGCGCAAAGGATGACCTCGCGCGTGGCGGTGGCCGTCACCATTTCATGGCCGGTCCAGACCTGCGCGCCAGTGCAGCGTTTCTGGCCGTCTGCCTCCGTCTCGATATTCAGCTTTGCGACCTGCGCCGTGGTCCACAGCGAGAAGTTCGGTCGAGCGGCGCACTGGGGCCGCAAGAAGGCCTTGGCGGTGTTCCAGCGCCAGCCGGCGCGCTGGTTGACCTCGAAGTAGCCCACGCCTTCGTTGTCGCCGCGGTTGAAGTCTTCGGTGGCCGGGATGCCGGCCTGCTGCGCGGCCTGGGCAAAGGCGTCGAGCACGTCCCAGCGCAGACGCTGCTTCTCGACGCGCCATTCGCCGCCCGCCTGGTGCTGTCGCAGCAACGCGCGCCATCTGGCGCTTCCGGGTTCGCCCTCGGCTTCGAGCAGTTCGGAAGGCGCGCCCCTGGCGCCGTGCGCGGCATTGGCGCCCTTGTAGTGGTCCTCGTGCAGCTTGAACCAGGGCAGCGTGTTGCGCCATGACCAGGTCTCGTCACCAGTCAGCTGCGCCCACTGGTCGTAGTCGCGCGCCTGGCCGCGCATGTAGATCATGCCGTTGATGCTGCTGCAGCCGCCCAGCGTCTTGCCGCGCGGATAGCGCAGCGTGCGGCCGTTCAGGCCGGCGGCCGGCTCGGTGTTGTAGAGCCAGTCGGTGCGCGGGTTGCCGATGCAATACAGGTAGCCGACCGGAATGTGGATCCAGTGGTAGTCATCCTTGCGCCCGGCCTCGATCAGCAGCACGCGCCTGGATGCGTCCGCACTGAGTCGGTTGGCCAGCAGGCAGCCGGCCGTGCCGGCGCCGATGATGATGGTGTCAAAAATGGTTTCGCTCATTTCGCCGTCGGCATCACGAACTCCGCGCCTTTGCCAATGCTCTCGGGCCAGCGCTGCATGATGGATTTCTGCTTGGTATAGAAGCGCACACCCTCCTCGCCGTAGGCGTGCATGTCGCCGAACAGGCTGCGCTTCCAGCCGCCGAAACCGTGCCAGGCCATGGGCACAGGGATCGGAACGTTGATGCCGACCATGCCCACCTGGATGCGGCGCGAAAACTCGCGCGCCACGTTGCCGTCTCGGGTGAAGCAGGAGACGCCGTTGCCGAATTCGTGGTCGTTGACCAGCTGCACCGCGGCGGCGAAGTCAGGCACATGCAGACACACCAGCACCGGGCCGAAGATTTCTTCCTTGTAGATGCGCATGCCGGGCGTCACCTGGTCGAACAGCGTGCCGCCCAGCCAGAAGCCCCCGTCGCATCCGGCACCGGCGGCGGCACCCTGGAAACCGCGCCCGTCCACCAGCAGCTGCGCGCCTTCCTTGACACCCTGCTCGATGTAGCCGGTGATGCGCGCATGCGCGGCGGCCGTGACGATGGGGCCCATCTCGGCGTCCAGCTCCATGCCGTCCTTGACCTTGAGGGTTAGCGCGCGCTCCACCAGCTTCGGGATCACCTGCGCGCCCACATCGCCGACGAACACGGCCACGCTGATGGCCATGCAGCGTTCGCCGGCCGAGCCGTAGGCTGAGCCGATCAGCGCGTCCACCGTCTGCTCGATGTCGGCGTCGGGCATCACCACCATGTGGTTCTTCGCGCCGCCCAGCGCCTGCACGCGCTTGCCGTGGCGCGCGCCGGTCTCGTAGATGTAATTCGCGATCGGCGTGGAGCCGACGAAGCTGACGGCCCTGACGTCCGGGTGCACCAGTAGCGCATCCACGGCTTCCTTGTCGCCCTGCACCACGTTGAAAACGCCATCGGGCAGGCCGGCCTGCTTCAGCAGGTCGGCGATGAACAGGCTGGCGCTGGGGTCGATCGGGCTGGGCTTGAGCACGAAGGCGTTGCCCGCCGCGATGGCCAGCGGAAACATCCACATCGGCACCATCACGGGGAAGTTGAACGGGGTGATGCCCGCGACCACGCCCAGCGGCTGGCGCAGCGTCCAGTTGTCGATGCCGGTGGAGACCTGGTCGGTGAAATCGCCCTTGAGCAGCTGCGAAATGCCACAGGCGAATTCGACGATGTCGATGCCGCGCGAGACCTCGCCCTGCGCGTCGGTGAACACCTTGCCGTGTTCGAGCGTGATCATTTCCGCCAGCGAGTCCTTGTGGTGGTTCAGCAGCTCCAGGAACTTGAACATCACCCGCGCGCGGCGGATCGGCGGGGTGTCGGCCCAGGCCGGGAAGGCCGCCTGCGCGGCGGCCACGGCGGCGTCCACATCGGCGCTGCTGGCCAGCGCCACCTGGCCCGTGACGGCGCCGGTGGCGGGGTTGAACACCGCCTGCGAACGGGCGCTGCCGCCCGCGTTTCGCTGGCCGTCGATGAAATGGGGAATATTTGCGGTGCTCATGATCGAAGTCTCCGGTGAATTTGCCAAGTGTCGTCAAAACAAGGCGACTATTCCAATGATTTCGCCTGAACAAAGGCAAAAATTCGGCAAATATGACGATCATTGCCGAGCCCCAGACCCTGCGTGCCTTCGTGGCCGTGGCGCGCGAGGGCAATGTCTCGCGGGCGGCGCAGCGCCTGCACCTGCGCCAGCCGGCGGTCAGCCTGCAGCTCAAGCGCCTGGCGAAAACCACTGGGCTGGTGCTTTTCAACCGCACGCCGCACGGCCTGGCACTCACCCCGGACGGCGCGGCGCTGCTGCCCCAGGCACTGGAAGTGGCGTGGCGGTGAGGCTGGCCCCGGGATTTGCTGCGCCGCAATATAGATTGCCTATCGATAGTTTAGGGAAAATCAAATTCACATTCTGATAGATCGTCACTATGATTCATTCATTGGTTCACGCAACCGATATCTTTATCAACCTCAAAGGAGTTCCCCATGTCCCTGATCAACACGCAAGTCCAGCCTTTCAAGACCCAGGCGTACCACAACGGCAAGTTCATCGAAGTCACCGAAGCCAGCCTGCGGGGCAAGTGGTCCGTCCTCATCTTCATGCCGGCCGCCTTCACCTTCAACTGCCCGACCGAAGTCGAAGATGCCGCTGACAACTACGCCGAATTCCAGAAGACCGGCACCGAGGTCTATATCGTGACCACCGACACCCATTTCTCGCACAAGGTGTGGCACGAGACCAGCCCCGCCGTGGGCAAGGCGAAGTTCCCGCTGGTGGGCGACCCCACGCACACCCTGACCAACATGTTTGGCGTGCACATCCCCGAAGAAGGCCTGGCGCTGCGCGGCACCTTCATCATCAACCCCGAAGGCTTGATTAAGACCGCCGAAGTGCACTCCAACGAGATTGCGCGAGACGTCAAGGAAACCCTGCGCAAGCTCAAGGCCGCCCAGTACACCGCCGCCCACCCGGGCGAAGTCTGCCCCGCCAAGTGGAACGAAGGCGCCAAGACCATCGCCCCGTCGCTGGATCTCGTCGGCAAGATCTGACCGGGCACGGGTTCCCCACCGAGCGCCCCTTGGGGCGCCTCGCGCCGGACGGCGACAGGGCCTGCCCTGCCGTCCGGCATTTTTTTGCCAAAAATTGCCATTTCCCAGCGTCAAACAGTCGCTAGACGCTATTGAATCAGGAGTTTCACCATGCTCGACGACACCCTCAAAGTCCAACTCGCCGCCTATCTGGAGCGCGTCAGCCAGCCCTTCGAGATGGTGGCTTCGCTCGGCGCGGACGACAACTCCCGCCAGATGCGCGAGCTGTTGCAGACCATCCAGTCGCTGCGATCGGACAAGATCAGCCTGCGCACCGATGGCGACGACGCGCGCAAGCCCTCCTTCACCTTGCAACGCGCGGGCACAGCCACCCAGTTGCGCTTTGCCGGCCTGCCGCTGGGCCACGAGTTCACGTCCCTGGTGCTGGCGCTGCTGTGGACCGGCGGGCACCCGCCCAAGGTCGAAGCCGAGGTGATCGACCAGATCCAGGCCCTGGACGGCGACTTCAACTTCGAGGTCTACATGTCCCTGAGCTGCCACAACTGCCCGGACGTGGTGCAGGCGCTCAGCCTCATGGCCATCCTCAACCCCAGGGTCAAGACCACCGTCATCGAAGGCGGCGCCTTCCAGGACGAAGTCACGGCGCGCGAGATCATGGCCGTGCCCATGGTCTTTCTCAACGGGCAGGTGTTTGGCTCCGGCCGCATGAGCGTGGAAGAGATCGTGGCCAAGCTCGACACGGGCGCTGCGGCTCGCGATGCCGCCAAGCTGTCAGCCAAAGCCCCCTACGACGTACTGATCGTCGGTGGCGGCCCGGCCGGCGCGGCGGCGGCTGTGTACGCCGCGCGCAAGGGTATCCGCACCGGCATCGCCGCCGAGCGCTTCGGTGGCCAGACCAACGACACGCTGGCGATCGAGAACTACATCTCGGTGCTGGAAACCGATGGTCCCAAGTTTGCCGCCGCGCTGGAAGCCCACACCCGTGCCTACGACGTGGACATCATGAACCTGCAGCGCGCCGACCAGCTCATCCCCGCCGACGAACCCGGCGGCCTGATCGAGGTGAAGCTGGCCAATGGCGGCTCGCTCCAGGCCAAAACGGTGATCCTGTCCACCGGCGCGCGCTGGCGCAACGTCAACGTGCCGGGCGAGGCCGAATACCGGAACAAGGGCGTGGCCTACTGCCCGCACTGCGACGGCCCGCTTTTCAAGGGCAAGGATGTGGCAGTGATTGGTGGCGGCAACTCCGGCATCGAGGCCGCGATCGATCTGGCCGGTGTGGTGCGCCATGTCACGGTGATCGAATTCATGCCCGAGCTCAAGGCCGACGCCGTGCTGGTTAAGAAACTGCACAGCCTGCCCAACGTCACGGTGCACACCCATGCACAGACGACCGAGATCACCGGGGCGCAGGGCAAGGTCAACGGCCTGCGCTACAAGGACCGCGCCACCGGCGTGGAGCATCTCGTTGAACTCGAAGGCGTGTTCGTGCAGATCGGCCTGGTGCCCAATACCGAATGGCTCAAGGGCACGCTGGAGCTGACGAAGTTCGGCGAGATCGTGATCGACGCCAAGGGTCAGACCAGCCTGCCCGGCGTGTTTGCCGCCGGCGACTGCACCACGGTGCCGTTCAAGCAGATCGTGATCGCCGCCGGGGACGGTGCCAAGGCCGCGCTCAGCGCCTTCGACCACCTGATTCGCACGCCGGCGGCGGAAGCTGTTCCGGCCTGAGGGCGGCGGGGTTCAGGCGGCCCTTTGCAGCGCCGGCAGGGCGCCGGCAGCCTGGGCCCTGTCGCTGGTGCCGAAGCTGATGTCGCCGGCGAGCTGCCCACCTTCCTCGATGACCACCTTGCCATAGCGGATCTTGCCCGTAACCTTGCCGGTGGCATGGATCACCAGTCGGTCGCGAACGGTCAGGTCGCCGTCGAAACAGCCGCGGATTTCAGCAATGTCGATCTGTGCCGAACCCTTGAACGCGCCGATCTCTGCAATCTGCATCAGACGCGAGTCCATGGTGGCCTCGACCAGACCCTCCACCACCAGTGTGTCGCAGTCTGTGATCTCGACGCCCTTGAGCTTGATGTTGGGCCCGACGATGAGCTTGCTGCCGCCACGGGGGGTGGTGGACGCGGCCATGTCCGGCGCGGTCTGGGGTGTCGGGTCGGGCGCTGCCGCCGTGGCGCTGTCGAGGGCCCTGGGCTGCGGCGCCACAGTCGCGCCGGACGGGCCATTGGAGACATTGGAGCGTTCTGACAGGACGCCAGAATCGCGTTTGCCGAAGAAAGGTGTGGTGGCCATGAGGTTTCCCTGTTGAAGAGAAAGTGATCCTAGGGCCGCGGGCGCTTACAAGCCGCGCTGGAGACGCAATTTCGGTAACGAAATGAATGATCGGGCGGGCTCGCGCCTGTCGCCCGACGGCTTCAGGCGGCTTGGGTTCGTCCGCCAAAAATAGCCGTGCCAATGCGCACCATCGTGCTGCCCGCATGAATGGCGGCCTCAAGATCGGCGGTCATGCCCATCGACAGTGTGTCCAGGGGCAGTCCGGCGCTGCGCAAATCCTCGAATAGTCCGCGCGCCTGGCGGTGCACGGCCAGGCTGGTGGCGTAATCGGGAGCAGGCTCGGGAATCGTCATCAATCCGCGCAACACCAGGCGCGGCAGACGGGCCACTTCGAGCGCCAGCGGCAGGGCCTCTTCGGGCGAGACGCCGGACTTGGTGGGGCCGCCGTCGATGTTGACCTGCAGGCACACCTGCAGCGGCGCCAGGTGGTCGGGACGCTGATCGGACAGTCGCTGTGCGATCTTCAGCCGGTCCACCGTTTGTGCCCAGTCGAAATGTTCCGCCACCAGTCGCGTCTTGTTGGCCTGGATCGGGCCGATGCAGTGCCAGACCAGCGGAAGTTGAGCGAGCCGGGCCTGCTTGTCCACGGCCTCCTGAAGATAGTTCTCGCCGAAATCCGTCTGGCCGGCTGCGTGGGCGGCGCGCACCGCCTCGGGCCCGAAGGATTTGGCGACAGCCAGCAGCCTCACTTCGTCCGGATTCCTGCCCGCCAGTCCGCATGCCGCCACAATGCGTGCGCGAACGCTATGGAGATTCTCGGAAATCATCGTCATAATGTCCACGAGCGTATCAAAACGAGAGAGGGATTTTCGTGGACATTACCCAACTTCTGGCGTTCAGCGTCAAAAACAAGGCCTCCGACCTGCACTTGTCCGCCGGCCTTCCACCGATGATCCGTGTGCATGGCGACGTGCGTCGCATCAATGTCGAACCACTGGACCACAAGACGGTCTTCGCCATGGTCTACGACATCATGAATGACTCCCAGCGCAAGGCGTACGAGGAATTCCTGGAGTGCGACTTTTCATTCGAAATTGACGGACTGGCCCGCTTTCGCGTCAATGCCTTCAACCAGCAGCGCGGTGCGGGCGCGGTATTCCGCACCATTCCCTCAAAGATCCTGACGCTCGAGCAACTCAATGCGCCCAAGATCTTTGGCGATCTGGCGCTCAAGCCGCGTGGGCTGGTTCTGGTGACCGGGCCGACGGGCTCTGGCAAGTCGACCACGCTGGCGGCGATGGTCGATCACCTCAACGAGACGGAGTACGGCCACGTGCTGACGATCGAGGATCCCATCGAATTCGTGCACGAATCGAAGAAGTGTCTGGTCAACCAGCGCGAAGTCGGCCCTCACACCCTGAGCTTCAACGCCGCGTTGCGCTCCGCGCTGCGTGAAGACCCCGACGCCATTCTCGTCGGCGAGATGCGCGACCTGGAAACCATCCGGCTGGCAATGACTGCCGCTGAAACCGGTCACCTGGTTTTCGGCACGTTGCACACGTCCAGTGCGGCCAAGACCATCGACCGGGTCATCGACGTGTTCCCGGCGGAAGAAAAGGACATGATTCGCGCGATGCTGAGCGAGTCGCTGCAGGCGGTGATTTCGCAGACCTTGTGCAAGACCAAGGACGGGCAGGGTCGGGTTGCGGCCCATGAAATCATGATCGCCAACAGCGCGATCCGCAACCTGGTCCGTGAGGCCAAGGTGGCGCAGATGTACTCGACCATCCAGACCGGCAACAACGTGGGCATGCAAACGCTGGACCAGAACCTGACCGACCTCGTCAGACGCAACGTCATCTCGGCCGCGGAGGCGCGCTCCAAGGCCAAGATCCCAGAAAACTTTCCGGGTTGAGCAGGGTATCTGCGATTTCCCCAATTTCACACTAGCGAGGGTTTGCGTACATGAAAGGCATTCTGGGTCTGTTGCGGCACAAGTTACCGCCGGAGGCGGCGCGCGAGTCTGCCGAGTCCACGTTTTTCACGACGGCCTTTGCCGATCACGGCATCTCACCCGACCACACCCTGCCCTGGGAAGCGCGCGCGGCTGAAATCGATGCGCGCAGGATCAGTGTGGAAAAGGGGGGTGCGAAGCTGCGTGAACTCTGGGCCCGCGACCCCCACATGAAGCGGCTTGACAGTGCCTCCATGGACCAGTTGATGCACTTTTTCGAGTTTGGCACCGTGCCTGCCAATCGTGAAATCATCAAGCAGGACGAGTACGGTAATTACATGATCGTGCAGTTGTCCGGAAGCATCGCCATTGACCGTGACCAGCCATGGGGTGAGCGCGTGCGCCTGAGTGAAGCGCGGCCCGGTGAAATCCTGGGTGAAATGTCATTGCTCGACAGTGGAAAGCGGTTTTCCCACTGCATTACGCTCACCGACTGCGAGATCGCCATCCTCAGCGCCGAGGCCCTCGACGAGATGATGTCCGTCCGTCCGCTTCTGGCCGCGAGCCTGATTGCCCTGCTGGCCCGAAAGCTGTCACTGCGTTTGCGAGCCACCGGCGCGCGCCTGACCGAACAGCGCTGAACCCCCAATCCGACCAAGGCGACCACTCATGGAACGCGATCAGGCAAGCAAATTCATCAACGATTTGCTCAAATTGATGATCAGTCGAAATGGCAGCGACCTCTTCATCACCGCCGAGTTTCCCCCGGCCATCAAGGTCGACGGGAAAGTGACCAAGCTGTCACCCCAGCCGCTCACGATGATGCACACACAGGCCCTGGCGAGGTCGATCATGAACGACCGGCAAGCGGCAGATTTTGAACGGACCAAGGAGTGCAACTTCGCCATCGCACCCGCGAACATCGGCCGGTTTCGTGTCAGCGCATTTGTCCAGCAGGGCAAGATCGGCATGGTGCTGCGCGTCATCCCCGCGACCTTGCCAACGGTCGACGGGCTGGGGATGCCGTCAGTTCTGAAGGACGTGGCCATGACCAAGCGTGGCCTGTGTATCCTGGTCGGGGCCACGGGATCCGGAAAGTCCACGACGCTGGCCGCCATGATCGACTGGCGTAACGAGAACTCCTATGGTCACATCGTGACGGTCGAAGACCCGGTGGAGTTCGTGCACGCGCACAAGAACTGCGTGATCACCCAGCGCGAGGTGGGCATTGACACCGACAACTGGGAAGCGGCGCTGAAGAACACGCTGCGCCAGGCGCCCGATGTGATCCTGATGGGGGAAATCCGCGATCGCGAAACCATGGAGCACGCCATTGCCTTCGCCGAGACCGGCCACCTTTGCATGGCCACGCTGCATGCCAACAGTGCCAACCAGGCGCTGGACCGGGTCATCAACTTCTTCCCGGAGGAGCGCCGCGCCCAGTTGCTGATGGATATGTCGCTCAACCTCAAGGCCTTCATTTCCCAGCGGCTCGTGCCGAAGCAGTCAGGCAATGGCCGCACGGCCATCGTGGAAATCATGCTCAACACGCCGCTGATTTCCGATTTGATCTTCAAGGGCGAGGTCGCCGAGATCAAGGAAATCATGAAGAAGAGCCGGAACCTGGGCATGCAGACCTTCGATCAGGCGCTCTTTGACGCGTACGAGGACGAGACCATCACCTACGAAGACGCGTTGCGCAATGCCGACTCCGTGAATGATCTGCGGCTGCAGATCAAGCTGAACGGCAAACGAAGCAAGAACCAGGACCTGTCGGCCGGCACCGAGCATTTCTCCATCGTCTGAACGAAGATCGGGCCAACGCCGCGCCCGTTCGCCCAACCCCCCATCAAGGCTTGACCATGAGTGGCATCAACGCAAGAACTTACGAAACCACCCCCGCCCGCCGGGTCGCTTTTCTGGGCCTGGGCGTCATGGGCTACGCCATGGCCGGGCATCTGGCCAGCGCGGGGCACATGGTCACGGTGTACAACCGCACTGCATCAAAATCAATAGCATGGTGTGACGAATTCACGCTGGGAACGCGCCCGAAGCATGCTGATACCCCGCGCGGGGCCGCCCAGGGCGCCGACTTCGTGTTCTGTTGCGTCGGCAACGACGATGATCTTCGCTCGGTCACGCTGGGCGCTGACGGCGCCTTCGCCGGCATGACGCCCGGCGCGATCTTCGTGGACCACACCACCGCTTCAGCCGATGTGGCGCGCGAGCTGCATGCCGCCGCCAGAGCCATCGGCCTGCATTTTGTCGATGCACCGGTGTCCGGCGGCCAGGCCGGCGCGCAAAACGGGGCGCTCACCGTGATGTGTGGTGGCGACGCCGCAGCTTTCGAGGCTGCCAGGCCCGTTGCCCTGGCGTTCTCGCGTGCGTTCACTTTGCTGGGCAGCAGCGGTGCGGGCCAGCTCGCCAAGATGGTCAACCAGATCTGCATCGCCGGGCTGGTGCAGGGCCTGAGCGAGGCCATCGCCTTTGGCCAGAGCGCCGGGCTGGACATGAACCAGGTGCTCGACGTGATCGGCAAGGGCGCCGCGCAGAGCTGGCAACTCGACAACCGCGGCAAGACCATGGTGGCCGACAAGTTCGATTTCGGCTTCGCCGTGGACTGGATGCGCAAGGACCTGGGCCTGGTGCTTGATGAAGCCCGCCGCAATGGCGCGCGCCTGCCGGTCACCGCCCTGGTGGACCAGTTCTATGCCGACATCCAGCAAATGGGTGGCCGGCGCTGGGACACCTCCAGCCTGATCAGGCGGCTGCGCTGAAAACCAGGGGCTCGGGCGCCCGCACGCCGGCCTGGACTCAGGTCTTGGGCGCGGCCGACGACGCGGCCGGGGCCGGGGCCGGGGCAGGTGGAGGTGCCTTCTGCAATTCGGCCTCGCTGACGATTTCCAGCACGCGCACCACGCGTTTGACCCCGCTCACGCTGCGGGCGATTTCGGTGGCGCGGTCCGCCTCGCGCTGGGTGACGCGACCCATCAGGTAAACGACGCCGCGCTCGGTGACAACCTTGAAGGAGTTGGCGAAGAGATCTGACGTGTCAACCATCGAGGCCTTGACCTGGCCGGTGATCAGTGAATCGGTAGACCGTTGCGTCATCGTCGTGTTGGGCATGACGGCCAGATCGTTCACGATGGATCGCACATTGGCCACGCGGGACACGATCTGCTCGGCCAGCAGCTTGTCCTGCGCAGTGGGCACTTCACCCGTCAGCAGCACCACGGCGTTGTAGCTGGTCACGTTCAGATGGGCGCGCTCACCGAAGGTTGCGGTAAGGTTGTTGACCGCCCGCAACTCGATGTTTTCGTCCTCCAGCTGTGCGGCCGCGGTGCGGCGGTCGGTTGCAACCATCCCGCCGGCGACCGCGCCACCCACGATGGCCGCGGCACAGCCGCTCAGGGCTGCCGCGATCGCCATGACAGCGACCCCACCCAGCAGGAATCTTCGGGTTTGTACTTGCTTCATGTTGAAATTTCCTGTTCACCAAGTAATTGGGCGTCCACGCCGTCGCACAGACAGTGCACCACCAGACCATGGACTTCGTGGACGCGTGCCATCCGGTCATGCGGCACGCAGACCTGCACATCGGTCTCTCGCAGCGCCTGGCCGATCTCGCCGCCACCGGACCCCGTCAGCGCGATCACGGTCATTTCCCGCTCATGGGCGGCTTCAAGCGCGCGCAGCAGGTTGGCGGCCTTGCCGCTGGTGGTAATGGCCAGTAGCACGTCACCCGGCTGGCCTAGCGCGCGGACCTGCCGGGCAAAAACCTGTGCACCATCCTCTTCACGTCCGGCCGCAGTCAGGAGGGCACCATCGCTGGTCATCGCCAGAGCGCCGAGTTCGGGGCGGTCACGCTCGAAGCGCCCCACGAACATCGCCGCAAAGTGCTGCGCCAGCGTGGCCGATCCGCCATGGCCGCAGGCCAGCACCTTGCCCCCGCTGGTCACGCACGCCAGCAGCGCCTGCACGGCTGCAGCGACCGGCTGGCCCAGCGCCTGGGCCGACTGGTACGTCAGGTCGGCACTGTCGATGAAGTGCTGCTGTATGCGTTGCTCTAACATGGGCTTTGATGATAACCGCGGGCCTTGAAACCGGATGCACGACGGCATAACCCTTGGAATGTCAGGCAGCAGGGGCGCGGGCGCAGCCTGCGCCTCAGCTGGCGTCAAATGCCGCCCTGAGCCATTGCACCCCGGCAGGTTCCACCACCACCACGTCGAAGCGGCACGGCGGCGGCTCGCGCAGGCGCATCAGGTAGTGGCGCGCGGCAAAGATGATGCGCCGTTGCTTGGTAGCGCTGACACTGGCCGCGGCGCCGCCGTGCGCGCTGCTTGTGCGCTGGCGCACCTCCACAAACACCAGCGTGCCGTCAAGCGCGCGCAGGATGAGGTCGATTTCGCCACCGCCGCGCCCGGGCGTCCGATAATTGCGCTCCAGCAGCCGCAGGCCGGCGGCTTGCAGATGGCGCAGCGCGGCGTCTTCGGCGGCGTCGCCCTTCTGCTTGGTGGTGGGCGGCTGGGCTGCCCCCGCCTGTGCAGCGGACCGTTTAGTCAGGAAATCCATTGACCCACTCCTTGAGCGCTTCTTTTGCCCCGGCCCTGAGCGCGGCCCGCGAGGCGGCGGCGCACCAGCATTATCCGCAGGGCGCGCTGTTCGTCGTGGCCACGCCGATCGGCAACCTGGCCGACATCACGCTGCGCGCGCTGCAGCGGGCGGCGCGCCGCCTGAGCGCCGTGGCCCCGCGCACGCTCCAG
>Ga0209254_10000745_pt1 | contig 28050 bp, 22 predicted proteins | sample FrelakmetDIP11DI_FD_187148 | JGI IMG/M metagenome (GOLD analysis project Ga0209254, IMG submission 187148) | Freshwater lake sediment microbial communities from the University of Notre Dame, USA, for methane emissions studies - DIP11 DI (SPAdes)... | ecosystem: Environmental > Aquatic >... | reverse complement strand
CTGCTCTCAGCTTCACAGGCGAGCAAAGTATTGGTGACCAGCCGGGTGAGGTTGAACTTAAGTGGAGAGCAGATCTACCCATTGGAGGGTATGCGTGTGCCGCCTCCCGGTGCTAAAGAAGAGATGCTAAATTACAGCTCGGTGGAGCTGTTCCTGGAGGCTTGCAGAAGGGTGAAACCGGGATACATACCAACTTGCCTGGAAGATGTATTGCATGTATGCCAACTGGTGGAGGGGATGCCGTTAAGCCTGCTGCTGGCCTCCAGCTGGGTGACGGATTTCTCTGCTCAGGAAATTGCGGAGCAGATCGAGTGTAGCCTGGATTTCCTATCTGTGGAATGGGCTGATTTACCGGATCGACAGCGCAGCCTGCGAGCAACCTATGAATATTCCTGGAACCTGCTCAGCACATGCGAGCAGGAGATATTGATGAATTTATCAGTGTTCCGGAATCCCTTTACCGCCCAGACTGCTCAACAAGTGGCAGATGCCACCCCACAGCTATTACACGCCCTGGTTGGTAAGAGCCTGCTGGGGTGCACCACTGAAGGACGTTACCAGATGCATGATCTGGTACGACAGTATAGTAGTGAAAAGCTGTCGGAAGCCGGAGATGTCAGAGAGCTGAAAATTCGCCAGCAGCACAGTGACTACTTCCTGCCAGAGGCATGGAAATGGCAAAGTTTATTCAAAGGACCGGAACAATCTACCACACTGGCTCAGGCAGATAAGGAAATTGATGATGTACGTGGAGCATGGGATTGGGCGGCGAAGAGAGCAGAAATAGAGCAATTAGCCCATGCGATGGAAGGGTTGTTGCTGTATTATAGTCTGCGCTGCCGGTACGAGGAAGGAGCGAGTGCCTGCAATTTGGTAGTTGAGAGTCTCAGAGAAATCCAACAATCTGAAGATTTATTTATAAGCCTGAAGGGATGGCTCCTGGCATGGCAGTCTGGATTTTGTGAAGATATGGGTGATCTGGATAAGGCGAAGCTTCTGCTGACTCAATGTCAAAAACTCGAGGAGCAGATGATTGCAACAAGATTATATAACCGTCGAGCCCAGGCATTTATTTGTCTCCGTAAAGCATTGAATGAAACAGATCTTAAATTGAGGCTGGAGGGACTCATGCAAAGCGCCGAATTATACCGCCAGTTGGATGAGCCTTGGCGATTGGCAGGCGTACTTACCGCAGCAGGGTCAGCAGCTTTTGGTATGAGTGATACTCCAATGGGGTTGAAGTTGTTCCAGGAAGCCCTTCAACTCAGCCGGGCAGTGGGTGAACCTCGCAGGCTTGGAGCAGTCTTGGAATTCCTGGCTTATTATGAGTTGGGTAGAAAAAACTTCGAGGATGGAGCACGGTTGATGCACGAATCAGCCGATTTATTTATAGCGGCAGGTGACTTGAAAGGAAAAGCCACCGCCGAACTGCATCTCAGTGTCATGTTAGGTTGGATGGGACATTTTTCTGAAGCACACCAGGCCATAGAGCTGGCTTTGCCATTACAGCTACAAGCTGGTGATTTGTATGGATGGGTGTTTGGCATGGGGGGGTTGGGAGTATGCGAGCGGGAGCTGGGGCAGTATACCAAGGCAGCTACAACATTACAGGCGGCGTTGGAGGCAGCCCATCGGGATCATTTTACACGTGAAGAAGCATTCGTGCTCGTATGGCTTGGCTGTATCAATTTGGCGCATAATGCTGATACCCAGGCTTTGGCGGTTGTACAGGAAGGCGTTACTAAATATCGCCAGATGCAGTTTAATGAGGAGCTTGGAATGGCGATTGCAGGGTTGGCCTTGACTCAGCACATGCTTGGACAGGAGGCTCAAGCCTGGGGATCCTTGCAAGAAGCCTTGCATATTGCAGTTGAAACACATGGGCGGTTTATCATGTTTTTCCTTCCCACCGCTCTGGTGGTGATGCTGGCAGATGCCGGGAGGTGGGAGCAAACTGTAGAAGTATTTTCCGCTGTGATGACGGACCCAATCGTAGCAAACTCACGCTGGACTGCGGATTTGGTCGCAGACCGGATGGATCTAGCCAGAGAGCATCTACCTGAGGAGGTCTTTAAGGCAGCTGAGCAGCGTGGGTTGGAGGGCGATGTCTTTACCGTGCTGGGCAGATTAGCGCAAGAAATTGACACTTTGGGAGGTGGATTTGAGGAAAACGCTGTGGATTCGAAGAATTTAAGGACTTAACCCAGGCAAACCCCTCATTAAAATTGACAGAAACAGAAGCATGGGTTAAAATCGGGTCGACGTTTATAAATCGCTCTTTTGGATGGATGGTGAACCTAACTATTACAGAAGACTGAACACAGGAGTGCATTCAACACCTGGCTCGGCTGAGAGCGTGAACGTCAGCCGGGTTTTTTTGTCCCTATGCCTGGCAGATCAGGATTATTGAAAGAGCAAGGAGGTGAGGAAATTGACCACGGTAAATCTACGCCCGAACGAGTCGGCCGACTCGTTGCTCAAACGCTTTCGCAAGAAGGTTGCCAAAAGCGGGATTTTAAGCACGGTTCGCCGTAAGCGTTGGTTCGTCTCGAAAAGCGAGCTGCGCCGGATTCAAAAGAAAAAGGCCATTCGCCGCATTAGGCGGAAGGAACGACCGGAGATCGAGTAAGCTCGTTTGAGGAGTGGCTTCGCTGGCTTCATATAGTAACTATCTCCCAGCGGACCTAACTGTCAGGAGGTATGCATGACCAAAGAGGAAGATAAAATTATCGTCGAAGGCACCGTCATTGAAGCCTTACCTGGGACGCAATTCAAAGTTCGCCTGGAGACGGGTCATGAAGTCTTGGCATACCTCTCAGGGAAGATGCGCAAGTACTATATCCGCATCCTTTTAGGAGACAAAGTACGGGTGGAAATGTCACCCTATGATCTTACCCGTGGCCGGATCGTTTACCGTCACAGGCTCGTGCGCGACCAAGAAGCCGAAGTCATCTAGACTGCATACCAAGCCATTTTTAATAAGACACGGGGCTGTCAAGGATTTTAGGACAGCCCCGTTTATTTTATTTATTAAGTTATCAGTTGGTTAGAGTAACTTGGGGTTGAAAGAGTTGAGCACTTTCATATAATTAGCGCGCTCAAATGCAGCTGGTTCTGCCACAGCACCCTGGCTCATACTACCGCGCATCTGCTGAACCGACTCATACTCTCGTTCGGTCATCCATGCTTCCAAACCGGTCAGGATTTGCTGGATGGCATTGGTCCCACGCTTGAGCAAAGCCGAGGTGGTCATGGCAACATTGGCACCTGCCATAATGGCTTTGATGGCATCCTCTGAGGTATGTACACCGCTGGTCAGGGCAAGGTCAGCTTTTACCTTACCGTACAAGATGGCAATCCAGCGTAAAGGCAGGCGCAGGTCATCTGAATTGCTGAGCACCAGGTTGGGGACCACTTCCAGGTTTTCCAGGTCCAGGTCGGGTTGGTAGAAGCGATTGAAGAGCACCAATCCATCCGCACCAGCCTGCACCAGGCGGTTGGCGAAATTGGGCAAAGCGGTGAAGAAGGGTGCCAGCTTAACTGCCAACGGGATTTTTACTTTACCTCGGACGTCGTTTACCAGCTTGAGATAATTATCCTCTAGCTGGGTGCTGGTGAGGTTAATATCGGTGGGCAGATAATACAGGTTGAGCTCCAATCCATCTGCGCCTGCATCCTGGATCTTCTGGGCATATTCGATCCATCCACCTGTGGAGACGCCGTTCAAGCTGCCCAGCACGGGGATATTAACCGCCAGCTTGGTTTTTTCCAGGGACTCGATATACTTATCAGGTGCCAGGCTGAACTTACCCATATTGGGGAAGTAAGTGAGTGCCTCGGCAAATGATTCAGTCCCACGGGTGAGGAAGTAGTCCAGTTCAAGGCTCTCGTGGATGATCTGTTCTTCGAACAGCGAGTACATCACGACGGCCGCAATGCCTGCTTGCTCCATGCGGACAACATTTTCAACCTTTTCTGATAGTGGGGAAGGTGATGCTACCAATGGATTTTTAAGCTTTAATCCCAGATATGTTGTAGTTAGGTCTACCATGTTTATTCTCCAATCACTCTCAACGATTATATGTTTTCATCATTATTGCCATAATGCATGGCAGCCATTTGCTTGTAAAGTTCCCAGCGAGATTTAACATCCTGCTGTGCCTGTTTTAACAGCATTTCGGCGCGCTGCGGATCGCTTTGCAGCAGCATGCTGTAACGGGTCTCGTTATATGCGTATTGCTCCAACGGAATGGATGGGTCTTTTGAGTCGATGGTGAGTGGATTCTTGCCCTCCTCCACCAGCTTTGGGTTATAGCGATAAAGTGGCCAGAACCCGGCTTGGACTGCCAGTTTTTGCTGTTCCAATCCCTTGCGCATATCGATACCGTGGTTGATGCAGTGACTGTAGGCAATGATCAATGATGGGCCCTCGTGTGCATCTGCTTCGAGGAAGGCATTCAGGGTTTGCTGGTCACTGGCTCCCATGGCAACCCGGGCGACATAGACATATCCATAAGACATGGCAATCAACCCCAGATCCTTCTTGGGCATGCCCTTGCCATTGGCGGCGAACTTCGCTACTGCTGCACGCGGGGTGGATTTGGACGACTGTCCACCGGTGTTGGAATATACTTCGGTGTCCAATACCAGCATGTTCACTTTGCGCCCCATGGCGAGCACATGGTCCAGACCTCCATAGCCGATATCATAAGCCCAACCATCACCGCCCAGGATCCACACACTCTTACGAACCAGTATATCTGCCAGGCTGAGCATATCGCGTGCTTTGGGCTCTTTTACTCCCTGGAGGCGTTCTTTAAGCAGGCTGACACGTTCACGTTGCTCCTTAATACCGGTTTCGGTGCTTTGGTCTGCGCTGATAAGACCAGTCACCAGGGGTTCACCGACCAGGTTTGCCAGCTGTGGCAGCAGCTCACGCGCATATTCATTCTGCTTATCCAACGTCAAGCGGAAACCCAAGCCAAACTCAGCGTTATCTTCAAAGAGGGAGTTGGACCAGGAAGGACCACGACCATCCTGGTTCACCGTCCATGGCGTGGTGGGCAGGTTGCCACCATAGATTGAGGAACAGCCGGTGGCATTTGCTACCATTAAGCGATCACCGAAGAGCTGGGTGAGTAGCTTCACGTAAGGTGTCTCACCGCAGCCTGTGCAGGCAAGGGAGAATTCAAACAAGGGTTCCAGAAGCTGGGTGTTCTTCAGCGTGCGCATGTTGACCTGTGAACGATCTACAATGGGAAGCGTCTGGAAGAACTCCCAGTTTGTGCGTTCCTGCTCGCGGACAGGCAATTGCTCGATCATGTTGAGAGCTTTCCTACCGACCTGGGTCTTGTCCTTGGCGGGGCAGGTTTCCACGCACAGAGCACAACCCGTACAGTCCTCAACCGATAACTGGATGGAATATTTGGTGTCTGGGTATTCTTTGAATTTGGCATCCATCGACTTGAAGGTGGCAGGGGCTTTTTCAAGGTGCTTAGGCTCATAGACCTTTGCTCGGATGACCGCATGCGGGCAGACGAATACACACTTACCGCATTGGATACAGAGGTTGGGCACCCATTCTGGCACTTCCAGCGAGATGTTGCGCTTTTCCCATTGGGTTGTACCCAGAGGATACGTTCCATCGACAGGGAAAACGCTTACCGGCAGCTCATCGCCTTCCAGTCCAATGATTTTACCGAGCACATCCTTGACGAACTCAGGGGCATTTTCTGGGACATGCGGGCGGCGAGTAATCGTGCTGGTGACCGTTTTACCGGCTACTTTCACTTCGTGCAGATTCGCTACGGTCTGGTCGACCGCTTCAAAGTTTTTATTGATCACGGCTTCGCCGCGTTTCCAATAAGTCTTTTTAATGCTTTTCTTAATCTCGGCAATAGCCTCATCACGAGGCAGCACACCACTGATGGCAAAGAAACAGGTCTGCATGATGGTGTTGATGCGCACGCCCATGCCCGTATCCTTAGCGACTTCGTGGGCGTCGATCACAAAAAAGCGCAGTTTTTTCTGAAGAATGACTTCTTGCACCTCACGCGGCAGATAATCCCATACCTCGTCAGGACCATATAGACTGTTAACCAGGAACACGCCACCCTGCATGGCGAACCTTAGCACGTCAAAGCGCTCGAGGAAGTTAAACTGGTGGCAGGCGACGAACTGAGCATGGGTGATCAGGTATGGGGCACGGATAGGCTTCGGTCCAAAACGCAGGTGTGAGATAGTGATACCGCCCGATTTCTTCGAGTCATACACAAAGTAACCCTGGGCGTAGTTTTCGGTCTCCTCACCAATGATCTTGATCGAGTTTTTATTGGCACCCACTGTGCCATCCGCACCCAATCCCCAGAATACACAACGGGTGGTTTCATTGGATTCTATATTGAAGTTAGGATCATATTCCAGACTGGTATGGGAAACATCATCATTGATGCCCACCGTAAAGTGATTTTTTGGTTCGGTTTTTTGCATCTCATCGAAGACGCTCTTGACCATCGCAGGGGTGAATTCCTTGGAGGATAGACCATAACGACCACCGATGGCTTTGATCTGGCGTCCGGCTTCAAACAGGGCGTTGACAACATCCAGGTAAAGTGGCTCACCCCCTGCGCCGGGTTCCTTAGTCCGGTCGAGGACCGCCACCGTCTTGACGGTATTGGGTATAGCTTTTAACAGTTGCTCATTTGAGAAAGGGCGATAGAGCCGTACTTTGACGACGCCAACTTTTTCTCCGTGCTCATTTAAGTACTGGGCAGTTTCACCGGCAGTTTCAGCCCCCGAACCCATGAGGATAATCACTCGCTCAGCATCGGGAGACCCGGCGTAATCGAATAGATTGTATTTTCGCCCAACTGTGGAAGCGAACTTATCCATGGCTTTTTGAACAATACCCGGGCATGCCATGTAAAATGGATTGACCGCCTCGCGTCCCTGGAAGTACACATCAGGGTTCTGCGCTGTACCACGGATGTGGGGATGGTCTGGTGAAAGGGCTCGTGCTCTGTGCGCCTGCACTAATTCATCAGAAACCATGCCCCGAATCTCATCATCACTCAGCATCTCGATCTTGTTGACCTCAGCTGAGGTGCGGAAACCATCGAAGAAATGCAGGAAGGGAATGCGGGCTTCCAAAGTGGAAGCCTGGGCGATCAGGGCGAAGTCATGCGCTTCCTGAACTGAGCAGGAGGCCAGCAGGGCAAAACCTGTAGAACGGGTGGACATCACATCCGAATGGTCGCCAAATATTGAAAGTGCATGGACCGCCAGGGAGCGAGCTGAGACGTGAAATACTGTCGAGGTTAGCTCACCCGCAATCTTGTACATATTGGGGATCATGAGCAGCAATCCCTGTGAAGCGGTAAAGGTGGTGCTGAGGGCACCTGCTTGTAACGCACCATGGATGGCACCAGCAGCACCACCCTCGGACTGCATTTCAACTACTGAAGGGATTGTTCCCCATAAGTTTGGCCGTTTGTGGGCTGACCATTCATCCGCGAACTCACCCATGGTGGATGAGGGGGTGATTGGGTAGATTGCAATCACCTCACTTGTCTTATGAGCAACATAGGCGGTCGCTTCGTTGCCATCAAGGTTTGCAGTAAGTTTTTTCATTGATATTGCTCCATATATGGTATACGCAATCTGCGTTGGAAATTAAGATTGAAAAAATAGACTAATTTACTAGTTTAGCCGCTATACAATGAAAGAGACAGTTATATAAAGCATAAAAATTACCTGTCCCCTGTCATATTTCAATATGATTTGGCAATTAGTGTTTTCCTTGTAAAATTGGTTGGTAATTTTGTGCTATACTTTAATCATGGATGAAAACCAGCCTATCTGGATAAGTTGGTCGCGTGTGTTCCGCCGTTGGGGGATTAGCAATGGAGTGGCTTCGGTGCTCGAAGGGGCTGGGGCAATCAGCTTATTGGCTGCCCAGGCACTGTATATCAGCCAACCTTTGCTATCTGGTGTGATATCTGCCCGTTCACTCCAGGCATTTGCTCAAATACTCGAAAACCCTGCTGAGAAGCGTGCATTTGTATCCTTTTTAAGGGAGGCGCCCTCCAGTGGAACAAGTTCTTAGCCTGGTCAATTATTCCCTCAGCATACTATTCATACTGCTTTGTCTGGGTTTAATCCTGTTCTACTTTTTCTCAGGTCGTAATCGACCAAAGATCAACCTGCGTGATATCCAGGCTTTCCACCACATTCGGCGTGAAGTTGACCTCGCTGTGGAATCCGGCAATAGACTCCATATTTCATTGGGTCGGGGGAATATTAATGATCTGCAGGGTGGGGCTGCTTTTATCGGGCTGACTATCCTGGATCGCTGTGCCCGGGAAGCATCAAATAGTGACCGCCCTCCTATGACGTCATCCGGGGACGGGGTGCTCACGATTCTTAGCCAGGATACCCTGCAAAGCACGTACCGCAGTTTGGCGGCTGAGCAGCGTTATGATCCAACCAATGCACGCCTGACTGGTCTCACCCCACTGGCATATGCCGCCGGAGCCATACCCATCATCCACGACGAGCATGTCTCTGCCAATTTCTTCGCCGGTCATTTAGGGACTGAGATTGCCTTGCTGACTGAAGCTGGAGAGCGCAGCCGCTCCCTGACAGTCGCCGGCACGGATAGCATCCATGCTCAGGCAGTCTTATACGCCACCTCTGATGAGCCATTGCTCGGTGAAGAACTTTATGCAGCGGGTGCTTATCTTGGCGCGGGGCCGATGCATATAGCCAGTTTACGGATGCAAGACAGCTTGCGTTGGGTGTTGATAGCCGCCATTGTGATCGGGGCAATCTTAAAGTTGTTGGGAATCCTGCCTTGAAGAAAATCCTACCCATCTCCAATGCAATTATTGCGGTTATCTCTGGCGTGCTTGTCTTGTTGGGATACTTTTTCCCCGGGGTGTTTGGAAATATCCAGTCAATTCTGATTGGCTGGGCAATTATTCTGGCTGCCTTTGCCCTATTATTAGGTATATTTAACTTAGCCCTGGTACACTGGAAAAAAGCTGGAAGTGACGGACCGAATAGGATCTACAGCATTGTTTTGCTGATTTCATTGTTCTTCACAATAATTGTGGTTAGTATCAGCGGTCCGAGCGGGTCAGCATCGTTATGGATTTTTAATTCTTTCCAGGTGCCAGTTGAGATCAGCTTGTTGGCAGTCCTGGCAGTCGTGTTGGTTTTTGCCGGAGCACGCTTGCTGTCTCGCCGACCTAAATGGTATACCGTTTTATTCCTGATTACAGTGCTGATTGTATTATTAGGATCAGTACCACTATTCTTCTTGGGCGAGGTTGCCCCCCTCATCGTAGTGCGGAATTGGTTGGCGCAAGTTCCTGCAGTTGCCGGGGCGCGTGGGCTTTTGTTGGGGGTTGCATTAGGGACGGTTGCAACAGGCTTGCGGATTTTAATGGGGATGGATCGGCCATACGGCGGATAAATCATGACCGATATCATCTGTCCATTATGTGGGAAACCCAATCCGCCTGACCTGGACGAGTGCAAATACTGCCAGGCACCGTTGAAAACAGCGGGCTTTTTTGCTCTTTCTGATCAGGAAGGAGAGGAGAGTTCATTTTTACCTCCGTCTGGTGAATCTGGTGCAGTTGGGGACCAATCTGTGCAAGCGGAATCTGCTTCACCATTCGAAGAAGGGGTTCCTGATTGGCTTAAACAAACAGAGGCGGATTTCCTTGAAGGGACGGAAGCGAAGCCAGAGCAAGGAACCCCTGATGAACTATCAATGCAGATCGAATCTTTGTTAAACCAGCCATCCGTCCCTGAAGATACAGGGAAACCTGTGATCGATGATGATTGGCTGGCAAGTTTGCTTGCGGAAGCTGGGGGTGGTTCATCAGCAGCGGTGATTCCACCAGAAGAACCACTGGAAGGACTCGCAGAAGATGACGTTGCGGGTAAAACCCAACCTTTTGTTGAAGAACGAACAAAAGTAGAAGGACTTTTACCTCCTGACCAGGAGGAGAAACCAGATTGGTTAACCGGTCTTGAAGCAGCTTCTACGATAAAATTGGCAGGGGGAATGTCGCCCAGTGAACCAATAGATAAGAGCTCCAGCATAGGCGAACCGGAAGTGGCAAAAGGTCCAAGCCAGGCGGATTTGCCAGAATGGGTTGGGCAGGTAGAGAGCGAGGAGAATCCACCCGGCACTAACGAATCTGAGACTCCGATCGCTCCCGCTGAGTTGCCAAGTTGGCTTGAAGCCCTTCGTCCCGAAGATACAGTTTCACCCACCAGGCCGGTCGAAGATCTATCAGCTGCAGACGTAGTCACGGTGGGGCCCTTGGTTGGCTTGCGTGGCGTGATATCTGCACACCCATCCGCGATCCGAGCTCGCAAACCGCCCACGTATTCCATCAAGCTGCGTGTTACTGATGAGCAGCGCGCCCGGGTTGAGATGATGGAAGCATTACTTGCCGATGAACAAAAGCCAAAGCCACTACCATCACAACCGATCTTCAATTCCAGGAATATTTTTCGCCTGGTCATCGCTGCTGTTTTGATCATACCAATTGCCTGGATGATTGTTACAGGGAGCCAAAAAACTTCAACGCCACAACCAGGTAGTATTCCTGGTGTGGTTGATTTTACTCAGCAGGTTCAAGCGCTCCCAGCCGGAACACCCGTGCTTCTGGCCTTTGACTATGAGGCAGGATTTTCTGGAGAGATGAATCTGGCTATCTCCGCATTGATCAACCAGCTGATGATCAAGAATTCATATTTGACATTGGTAACGACAACTCCAGCTGGTCCTGCCCTGGCGGAAAGCATCATTAAAACCAGCACTGGTTTGGATGGATTGCCAACGGCTTATTCTAACTACACGAATCTCGGGTATATTCCCGGGGGTACGATGGGTTTGCTTGGTTTAGCCACGTCCCCAAAGGCAGTGTTGCCGTTCTCATTGGATCAAGTTGACGTCTGGGCAATACCTCCATTGAATACAGTCTCGACCATTAATGATTTCAGTGCTGTGGTTGTAATGACGAATGACCCTGACATAGCTCGTTCCTGGATTGAACAAGTGGGTCCAGTGTTGAGGGTGGATGGTACACCGCTTTTAATGATAACCAGTTCTCAAGCCGAACCATTGATCCGTCCATATGTTGAGGCTATCCCATCTCAGGTTCAAGGATTAGTGACTGGTCTTGCCGGCGGGTTGGCTTATGGTCGTTCAGTCGGCATAATGCAGCAAGACGGCGTATGGGATGCTTTTAGTATCAGTATGACAACTTCCGCCTTGATCATTATCGTTGGAAGTATTATCGGAGTCGTACGGAATATGCCGACATCTGACAAAAAGAAGGAAGGCTAGGCGCGGCCATGTTGGAGCGAATCAGCCAAATGGCTGACCCAATCGGTGCAATCATCGGTTTTGTGCTCACGATTATGGTACTCAGCCACATTATCGGAGATAACATTCTTTTCCGACTGGCGATCTCCATGTTTATTGGGGTTGCTTCGGGTTATGCAGCCGTGCTGATCCTTTATAACGTGCTTTTGTACCAGGTATTGGTGCCTATCTTCCAGGTTTTCGGCTCAGGTAAAGCAGATAGTTTGCTCACATACACTACGCACGTGTTGCCAGCGGTCATTCTTGGCATTTGGATGTTGACCAAAGCATCGCCACGTCTATCGCGTTGGGGAACGCCAGTGTTGGCTTTCCTGACTGGTGTTGGGGCAGCCACAGTGATCGCTGGTGCAGTTCGGGGAACGATATTTCCTCAAATTGGTGCATCGATAAATTTACTCAATCTCCAAACTGGACCTGCAGAGATAAACAAGTTGGCAGGATGGTTCATCAATGGATTGGTAATCCTGGTAGGTACAGTGACAACACTGATCTATTTTCAGTTTGGGATCAAGCGGCAAGAGGAAGGTGTCCCTGTCCAACGTTCTGTTATCCTGGAGTATCTATCCGCAGTTGGACAGGGCTTCATTGTTATCACGTTGGGAGTCTTGTTTGCCGGGGTGTATATCGCCACCCTCACGGCGTTGATAGATCGAGTTCGTTTCCTGTGGGATATTGTTATCTTTTATTTCTAACAGTTAATCGACATGCCTACTTCACTCATTGATGCTGACTCAGTCCTCGCAATTGAAATCGGAACGGTTTCCACGCGGGTGATTCTTTTTGATGTTGTGGATGGACGATATCGTTTTTTGGGACACGGCAATGTGCCGACGACCGCATCTGCTCCAATCAACGACGTCAGCGTGGGTGTCAAAGAAGCACTGGATCAATTGCATGAAATAACCGGCCGGGTGTTTTTTGGTAATGACGGGCAACTTGAAATCCCCTCTCAACCCGATGGGACCGGGGTGGATGCATGTGTAGCAACTGTATCGGTGGGACCTCCACTCAAAGTAGTAGCCATTGGCTTATTGGAGGATATCTCTACAGAGAGTGCCAAAAACCTGGCCTCCACGACATATGCCCAGGTTGTGGAAACGATGAGTTTGAATGACAGGCGTAAAACTGTTTCCCGCTTGGACTCTATCCTACGTCTGCGACCAGACTTGATCGTTGTTGCTGGAGGAATTGAAGGCGGTGCCAAGGGATCGGTGATTGACCTGCTTGAAGCAGTGGGCTTGGCGTGCTATCTCATGCCCAAGGAACAGCGTCCAGAGGTATTATTCGCTGGCAATTCTGCACTGGTTAATGACGTGCAAGCCACACTGGGTTCGTTAGCGAATCTACACATCGCCCCGAACGTCCGCCAGTCATACGATAGCGAGCAGCTAACGCCATCACAACCTGCCTTGGCTCAAATATACCGCCTGATCCGCTCTCGCCAGATCCGGGGTGTCCAAGAGGTTGATTTGTGGACGGGAAACAACCTGATGCCAGCTGCCACCGCTTTTGGGAGAACCATACGTTATATCAGCAAGGAATACGCCCACACCAGGAAGGGCGTTTTAGGGATCGACATTGGTGCATCTGCAACCACAGTGGCTTCAGCATTTTCTGGGGATTTAATTTTAAGCATCTACCCTGGCCTTGGTTTAGGTGAGAACTTGCCACAGATCCTTGATTTGTGTCCCTTGAGTGAGATCTCGCGTTGGTTGCCAGTGGACGTATCCGAGCAAAACCTGCGCAATTACATATACAATAAAGGTATATATCCCAACAACATACCAATCACCGCAGAAGAATTGGCAATCGAGCAGGCACTTGCCTGCCAGGCGATGCTGTTAGCAGTTAAACAAGCCAGTAAGGCTTACCCACCCGATACACTTGGCTCACTACCGGGGCTTTTACCATGGTTTGAGCCGATCATTGTGTCAGGGAGTGTTTTAACCAAGGCGCCAACCCATAACCAGACCTTGATGATGGTACTGAATGGTCTTCAACCCACTGGTGTAACTACCATTGCTGTGGATCGTAATAATTTAGCAGCTTCGTTGGGTGCAGCGGCAAGTGTAGCCCCATTATTGACCATTCAATCCTTGGATACGGCAAACTTTATCAATCTGTGCACGGTTATCTCACCCGTTGGTAAAGCACCTGCCGGGGCACCTATCTTACGAGTCCGGATGAAAACTGACGAAGGGCAGGAGTCTGAACTGGAGGTCAGACAAGGTACATTAGCCGCTCTTCGATTACCCGTCGGGCAAGCCGGAACACTGCACCTGACCCCCTTACATCGCTTCGATGTAGGAATGGGTGGGCTTGGCAGAGGGGGAACAGTGAAGGTGGTAGGTGGAGTTTTTGGGGTTGTAATTGACGCGCGCGGGCGGCCATTAAAACTACCTGCGGAACCTTCCAGACGCCGGGATATACTTAATAAATGGCTGGCAACAGCAGGTACTGGGCAGCGTTAATGGCATTTAACTTGCACCGAGTATATATCAAGCAGCAACGTATATACGTTGCTCTGGAGATTTAAGTATGAGAGCTCCAATCACACATATCCTACCGGTTGCGTCAATCCGGCGCGAAAGATTAATGTCCGCTGAAGGGCGGGTTATTGTTCGCCGCGGGCAACAAGTAAACCCTAATGATGTTGTCGTTGAAGCAGTTCTTCGTCCTGAACATCTATTATTGGATATTGGGCTTGGCTTGGGTATGTCACCCAAAGAAGCTGACCATTATATCCAACATCGAGCAGGCGATGAAGTCAGTGAAGGGGATGTAATTGCAGGTCCGGTTGGAATTGGACGGCGTGTTGTGCGTGCTCCGAAATCTGGAATTGTTGTATTGGCAGGTGACGGACAGGTGCTCATGGAGCTTGAAGGGGAATTCTCCGAATTAAAGGCAGGTTATTCTGGAGTTGTCGCAGAGATAGTTGGCGCTCGAGGTGTGATAATAGAAACAGTAGGTTCTCTCATTCAGGGGGTTTGGGGCAATGGCAAAATTAATTTTGGATTGTTAAATATCCTTGCGCATGCTCCAGATGAATTGGTCGCACCCGACATGCTGGATGTCAGTTTACGTGGTTCAGTGATCTTGGCAGGATATTGTGAGGATGAAAAAGTGCTGCGCTCAGCGGAAGAGCTGCCTGTTCGCGGTATGATTCTTGCAAGTATGGACTCAGCCTTGACTCAGGTCGCAGTAAACGTGAATTATCCGATTGTGCTGGTTGAGGGTTTTGGGAAACTTGCCATGAATCAAAATGCATTTTCAATTTTGTCTTCGAGTGGAATGCGCGAAGTAGCGATGAATGCTGAACCATGGGACCGGATTGGGAACACACGTCCTGAGGTGGTGGTTTCAGCAGAAGAAGGATCTTATCCTGAGGTTCCGACAGAGTTGGCTGCTTTTGCCATTGGTCAAACCGTGCGGGTGGTCAGCCCGCCCTATAAAAGCATGATTGGTACTTTGAACAACATGCCACAGAGTCTATCGCTTCTTCCAAGTGGTTTAATGGCGAAGACAGCAGAAATTCATTTATCAAGTGGTGACATAGTCCAGGTTCCACTGGCAAATCTTGAGATTATCGGGTGAAAATCCATTACCAATATTGGATTAGTGAGGAGAGAGTACTATGGCCTTTTCAGACATGAATGACGTCGAACAAGAACTTGGAGAAGAGAAACCAAACAATGGCAATGGAAACGGAAACGGAAACGGAAACGGAAATGGCAACCGTAGTTTTCTAATCATTGCAGGAGTTTTGGGCGGGATTATGGTGTTGGCGTTACTTTGTATTGCCGGTCTGGCATTATTTAGATATTTGCCAGGCCAGAGGTCTGCTCAGAGTGTGAATGCGACGAATGAAGCCCAGGCAACCGCGATTGCTTTAGGTGCCAGCCAAACGGCTTCAGCGCCCAGATCCACATCCACATCCACCGCCACACGCCAACCAACGGTTGTTCCAATCAACACTGTAGCACCTACGAATACACCAGTCATTGTTTTAGGTCCCACAAAATCTCCGACGATTGATATTGTCGTTGCGACTCGTGACGCTTTACTAACCCAGGCAGCACAGCCCTCTGGTACTCCAATTCAATCAACCTCTGTTGCTTCAGCTCAGCCAACCACGACTGCCCTTCCAACTACCGGGATCGCAGATGAGCTGGGTACCCCGGGTCTTATTGCTGCTGCGTTTGTCTTGGTGCTGATTATCTTCTTAATGCGTAGATTGAGAACTGCATCCTAGCGGACGAAATTCTCAATTAACTGAAGATTGGGATTGTTCAGGCTTACTGAGCCTGGGCAATCCAAATCTTCTTTTTTTTATCCTTATACAGCCTTGATTGCTACCTGTTCACCGTATCCAAGTAAAGCTTGAACCATTTGTGGTGTACGACCTTCAGCATACACTCTTAATACAGGTTCTGTGCCTGAGGGGCGGATCAGCAACCAGGAACCATCCGAGATCAGAAATTTGACTCCATCAATTGTTGAAATGCTGGTCACTTTTTCTCCCCCAATCTCAGCTGGTGCATCATCCACCAACCCGCGATTCATCGCATCTTTGGAAACCGGATGGCTCAGCCGCAAATCCGTCCGCTGGTAGAAGGCTGGTCCCACTTCTTCCAGCAGGTCTTCCACCAACTCATATAAAGTTTTACCTGAAGTGGCGACGATTTCCAGTAATAAGAGCCCCATAAGGATGCCATCGCCTTCAGGGATGTGTCCATGGAACGAGATACCTCCAGACTCTTCGCCTCCAATCAATACATCACCCTGGAGCATATAATCAGCAATATGGCTGAAGCCAACCGGTGTTTCGTGCAGGGGAAGCCCATACCGCTCTGCTAATCGATCAATCATGCTGGAGGTTGATACCGTACGGATCACAGGACCCCGCCAACCACGTTTTTCAACCAGATAACGTAAGGACAATGCCATGATTTTATGCGGGTCGACAAAGTTACCTCGTCCATCCATGGCTCCAATACGATCTGCATCCCCATCAGTCACCAATCCCATCTCTCCCATGCCCATGCTGATGGCACTGGCAAGCGCCCCCAGGTAGCGACCAATAGGCTCGGGGTGAACCCCGCCGAAACCTGGGTTCAACTCAGCCCGGATTTCCTGAACTTCACAACCTGTTCCTTGCAAAACACCTTTGATGACCCCTCGACCAGAACCATACATCGAATCGACCACAACCCTTTGAGGGTTCTCGGCAATCAGGTCAAAATTTATCAGCTTACGCAGGTGATCGTAATAAGCAGGCAAGGGGTTTATGCGTTGGATCAGCCCTGCTTGCCGTGCCTGCTCAAAGTCCATCTGGTTGGGGCCTCGGCCGCGCTCCTCGTTGTCATTTAAATACACCTCAACCCGCCGGCACTGTTCGGTGAGTGCTGAGCCCCCATAGGCGGCCTTTAACTTAACCCCATTGTATCTGGGCGCATTATGTGAGGCAGTGATCATCACCCCACCAATCGCTCCTTGCTGACGAACAGTGAATGAGATTACCGGGGTAGGGGCATCGGATTGTGATAATAGGACCTTATAACCATTGGCAGCCAGTACGCGGGCCATATCCACCGCATAGCGATCGGAGAGAAAACGTGTATCGTAGCCGACCACCATTTTATGCGGATCGACATTTTCTGGCGTGGTCTTACCATTCAGCCAGTGTTCTGACCCGACTGCATCTGCAATCGCCTGACCAACCAGGCGCAGGTTGTGAAATGTGAAAGTATCTGAAATGACAGCACGCCAGCCATCAGTGCCGAAGTGGATGGGCATGTAAGCATCCTCCTTTAAGGGATTAAAGAGGGTTTGATTCTATCACAAGCTTATTTATCCACAGGCCGCGTCCAATGGTAATCCGGTATGCATCGTGCATCATTATCAACGAAAGCATTGTTCGTGCTACAATCATGCTATGGCCGAAAACAATCAACAATTCATTACGGATCTTAAAAAGATAAGGCTTTTTGATGGGATGGATAATGTGCAGCTCGACCGAGTGGCGACTTTTATCCGTCCGGTACAGTTGGAGGAGGGGGAAACATTACGCCCAGATAGGAAGGACTGCCCGTTTATTATAGTCGTTTCTGGAGAAGTACGCGTTACCAATCTCATAAAAGGAAGCGATGGACAGTCTTATGCGCTTAAGCATGGTGATTTTTTTGGTGCAGATGTAGTGTTCCATGGCAAGCCGAAATTATATAATCTTGTTGCACGAGAACCAGCCTTACTCTTCAGCATTCAGGTGGAACAGTTGCGGTCATTGCTGAATAACATCCCTGGGTTAACAAAAAACATTAAGAAGCAATTGGCCTGGTACAGCTTAATCCGCTCAAAGCCATTCAGCTTTCTGGGGGAGGAAGAGACGGTTAAGTTGATTTGCCGGAAACACCCAGCGTATCTGTTTGTGACCGAGCTTTTACCACTTATGATTGCCTGGATAGGAGCTTTGTTAGTTTATTACGCCACTCAAATTACAACCAGCTCCTTCCGTTTGGCGGTGGGTTGGTTTGGTGCTGGAGTGGTAGGCGTGGCTATATTGTGGGCAATCTGGCGTTTTTTTGATTGGGGAAACGACTTTTATATCATAACTGATGAACGTATCGTCTGGTTGGAACGTACGGTCGGGCTTTATGATAGTCGTCAGGAGGCGCCTCTGGTGGCGATTAAAGCGGGTGAGACTAAATCTTCACAACTTGGTCGCCTGCTTGGATATGGTGATGTGCTCACCCAGACATTTATGGGACAGATTTTCTTCCGCCATATTAGGAACCCGGGAGAGATTAAGAATAGGATCGATCTGGAACGCAAGCTGGCAATGGAGCGCCAGGTTACAACCGATATTCATACCATTGAAGGCACGATCAGGCAGAAAATCGAACCTTCACAAGCTGTAACAGCCCCGAGCGCAGTGAATGTTCCCGCCTCAATCACAATCGGACCAACCGACCAGGAAATAAAAACCATCACCGAGCCATTATCTTTCTGGCAGTCGTTCCTGGCGCGCTTTCAAACTCGCCTGGAATCGGGGGGGATGATCACCTATCGCAAGCACCTGTATGTGCTTTTTAGAATGACCTTGTTTCCAGCAGCATGCTGCCTGATAATCATAGTAGGGACAGGCCTCCTATATTATTGGAGTGTGATCGGTCAGAGCAACCTGCCCAACCCCGGCTTGATCTTGCTGATTGGCGTCTGCATAGCGGTACTGGCATTTTTATGGTGCCTTTATAGATTTGTGGATTGGAGTAATGATATTTACCGGGTTACAACTGAAAAAATCATCGATAGCGAGCGCAAGCCACTCGGTGATGAGATCACCAAGTCTGCCCCATTGGAAAATATTATCGGATTGGATTATGAGCGCCTGGGCTTTTTGGGTGTGGTGCTCAATTTTGGAAATGTGATCATTAATATCGGAACAGATAATAAATTCATATTCTACGGCATCCACAACCCGGCGCGCGCCCAACGGGATATCTTCAACTTTATGTATGAACGGCGGCGCAAGAAACAACAGACTGATATCTTGCAGGAACAGGAACGTGTCTCAAACTATATCGCTGCCTACCACCGCCAGGTAGAGGATATTCGCCAATCTGCTAAAAATCCTCCCCAAAGTTGACCAAATTAGGGTAAAATAGCCGCCATGTCTATTCTGGAAATTTCCTCCCTGCCGCAGGCAGTTTTGCGCCAAAAGGCGCGTAAAATAAGTGATTTTGGACCCGACCTCCAAAGACTGATGGATGATATGGTTGATACCATGCGCCAGGCTCCCGGAGTTGGATTAGCTGCCCCACAGGTGGGTGAATCGTTCCGTTTAATTGTCGTCGAGTATGGCGATGAAGAGGACGAAGAGGTACTACCCAAATTATACGTTATGGTCAACCCCGAAATTACCCGTGCCTCCCCGGAGACTGTGCTTGGTACCGAAGGCTGCCTATCGATCCCAGGCATCCAGGGGGAGGTGGAGCGCAACGAAGCAGTGACGGTTAAGGGATTGAACCGGCATGGTAGCCCAATGACTGTCAAAGCTAATGGTTGGTTGGCTCGCATCTTCCAGCATGAGATTGACCATCTGGATGGTGTATTATTTGTAGACCGAGCCGAAAAACTCTGGAAAGCAGAGGAGCACCAGGGGCAGGTAAGCCCCGACAATGTGTAAACTAATTTCTTAGCTGGTCTACACCTGACCCACAGAACCCCGCTCTTTGATATAATTTATCTACACCTAGAATGCCACGGTGAAATCTCCCCGTGGCATTTATGTGAGTGGCTCAAGAAATGCAGCTTACCCATCTTTCCCTTACTAATTTCCGGAATTTTACCCGGCTGGATATCGATATGCCGGGCGGCACGGTCATGTTGGTAGGTAATAATGCCCAAGGTAAAACCAGCCTGCTTGAGGCAATCTATTTTCTGGCTACATTAACCTCGTTCCATGCCAGCTCTGACCGGCAGCTAATTAACTTTATCGAAGCGCGCGCGGATCTTGCAGTGAGCCGGATTGTAGCTGACTTTAGCCGTGGTAAAGAGAACCATCGCATAGAAGTGCGCATCATCCAGGAACCCAATAGTCAAAACGGGGCTAAGCATTTGCGCAAGGAAGTGCTTCTGGATGGTGTCAAGCGTAAAGCCAGCGAGGTCATTGGGCAGTTCAATGCAGTCCTTTTTTTACCCCAGATGATGGGTGTGATCGAAGGAAGTCCGGAGGAACGCAGACGTTACCTGAATCTGGCGCTTGCACAGGTCATTTCACATTATCAGGCAGCCCTGGCGGAATACAATAAAGCCCTCTTGCAGCGTAATGCCCTGTTGAAACAGCTTTACGAACGTAAGGGTGATGCCTCTCAGCTGGATTATTGGGACGATCAACTTGCCACCTTCGGATCACAACTGATCCATGCCCGCATTCGTGCCGTTCAAGAATTGGAAAGGCTGGCTGCACGCACCCATCGCGAGCTTACCCATGCCAATGAGGTCCTGCGCCTGAGCTACCAGCCTGCTTATGATCCACTTCCTCAATCACCTGGTCAGTTCGCCTTACCCTTGGATGCAGCTGTGGACCGTTGTGGTTACTCTCAGGAACAGATCCGCAAGGGATTTTTGGAGAGCCTGGGAAAATTGCGTTATGAGGAGATCGCACGCGGTGTCACCACCATTGGACCCCATCGGGATGAGCTGCGTTTTCTGGCTAACGGAATCGACCTGGGAACCTATGGCTCTCGCGGCCAGGCACGTTCAGCTATCCTGGCTTTGAAAATCGCTGAAGTAGCCTGGATGAACACCAAGAGTGGTCACTGGCCAATTCTACTGCTGGATGAAGTGCTGGCAGAACTGGATACTGAACGCCGTTTCGACTTGCTGGCAAGGCTGGAACAGTCGGAGCAGGTGCTGTTATCTACCACCGATTTAGACCTGTTTGATCCGGAGTATGTAAAAAAAGCAGTTATATGGCGAGTTGCAGGCGGTAGGGTGGAAAAGGTCTGACCCAGGTTAATTACAATGGGCGTTTGGCAGGCACACCCACTTTGCGCGGGTATCCATTGGGGGTAGCAGCTACTTTATCGATCACCACCAGGTAACGTTCCTCTGCCACTCCTGGCAGTGTTACCGGTATTATTTGGCGTAAGTGACCCCCAAGCACGCGCAGTGCGCGTTCAGCGGAATGCGCTTCTGCCGGACCGCTTTCCCCTTTCATAGCTAACATCCTTCCCCCCACGCGCACCAATGGCAACAAATACTCTGCCAGCACAGGCAGGATAGCCACAGCGCGCGCCATTGCCCAATCATAGTGCTCACGGTAGGATAGATTCTGCCCGAGAACCTCGGCGCGCTCCTGGACCACCTCCACCCCATGCAAGTCGAGGATATTCACCACATGACGGCAAAAATCAGCTTTCTTACCCACCGATTCCACCAGGGTAAACTGCATTTTGGGATAAACGATCTTGATCGGTATACCTGGAAAACCTGCTCCGGTTCCCACATCAATCAGTCGATCACCAGGGCTTTCACGTAGCGCCATCAAGCAGGTAAGGGAATCCAGGAAATGCTTGATGCGGATCTCATGGGGGTCGCGGATAGCGGTCAGGTTGAAGTGTGCATTCCAATCAACCAGCTCCCGCTCAAAAAGAGATAAAGCTGAAAGTTGGGAACGTGTCAGGTGTAATCCCAGCTGGCGCTGAGCTTGTTGGGCTAGCTCTTGCATATCTTCCGATTATACACGTATCAGATGCCTGGCATGAGTGTTGCAACAGGTGAGGCAGTTGTTCAGGTCTGACGGAGATGGTGAATTTTATGAAGCGCGTATTTCGGTTATTTATTTTAGTCACATCATTCACTCTTTTTCATGTCTCCCCAGTCAGTGGGTATTCGCGCCAAGATTTAGCCAATATCTCTGGCGTGAAAGGGCACGCCCAGGGCTATTCATTATCCTGCGAGTCACGCTCTGCTGCCGATTTGGCAGCCTTTTGGGGCATTAGCGTTAGTGAGACAGAATTTCTCGATGCATTACCAAGAGCCGATAACCCAGAAGATGGTTTTGTGGGCAATCCAAACGACGCCTGGGGAAATATCCCACCACACAGTTATGGGGTGCATGCTGGTCCGGTGGCAGAAACCCTGCAGGAATATGGGTTGGAGGCTGAAGCACATCACGAATTAAGATGGGATGACTTGCGTGAGGAGATTGATACCGGTCACCCGGTGATCGTATGGGTGATTGGACAGATGTGGGGTGGAACGCCAATGGAGTATGAGGCACAGGATGGGAGCAGCTCCATTGTAGCGGCTTTTGAGCATACCATGATCCTGACTGGTTACAGCTCAGATACGGTTCAGGTAGTGGATGCCTATACCGGTCAATACCAGACTTATATGTTGCTCACCTTCATAAAATCGTGGTCGGTATTGGGCAATATGGCAGTGTTTGCTTCTCTTGATACCTCGAGTGATGACGAGTCCACAAGTTCTGGATCAAGTGTAGAATCCTATACTGTGCAAATTGGTGATTACCTGGTGGAACTGGCGCATCGTTTTAATACCACATGGCAAGAGTTGGCACAGCTGAACTCGGTTGGTTTTCCCTACACCATTTTCCCCGGGCAGGTGTTGCAGCTACCTGGTGTAGAAAAGCAGGAAGGTGAGGTCCAGCCCGAGCCCGAGCCGGAGGTTGAGTCAAGACCCTCTGAGCCTCCCGCCGACGTTAAGGTGGTGAATTTCCAGGTGCGTTTACCCATGGTTCAGCGCAACCATACGAGCATGCGCGCCTCCCCCAAGGTGACTGCCCTAGTTTTGACAGGATCTGCCGAGACGGTTACCATCCGGAATACAAGTACCCTGGCTAGTTTCAGTAAGAGCATTGGGATAGATTGGCGGGTGTTAGTTGAGCTGAATGGTCTTCGCCCCCCGTACCTGGTTCACCCTGGGCAGGTGTTAAAGCTGAGATAGCACGCTGTTGGTGATAATTTACGGGCAGTCCTGCAACTGCTCAAACAAACCAACATTTTTTCCAAGGCGATTTAAATCAATGAGCTGTCCAGGTTGTGGTCTTGGACAGCTCATTGCATATTGCTTATTTGTTTTACACCTCTGGGGTGGAGGTTGGGGCTTTCTTTCCCTTGCGCCCTCTCCTCACCAGGCTAACGATTCCCCAGATGATCAGTGCGATGGGCACAAAGATGACTAACAGGACTGGGATGATGTAGATGACAAGACGGATGCCAAAATTTGCCAACGATTGCAGTGTGTTGATAAGCGATTGCAGGGCTTGCTTGGCCACACCAGCTGGCTGCCATCCAGCGATGCTGATGGGCTGCATAGCCGCGTTAGCGATCAGCGAAATGCTGATGGAAGAAAGTGCGGCTGACTGCTCATAATACTTCATTTGACCCTTGATCAGCTCAATCTGTTCGCGCACTGACACAAGCTGTGAATATACCGCCAGCACATCCTCAGTTCTGATGGCAGATGCCATGATTTCCTGCAGCTGTTTTTCAGCTGCCTGCAGGTTGATCAGCCTTGAGTTCAAGTCGGTGTATTCGGCAGTCACATCCTGGCTCAACATATTCTCGTTGATGATCGGCTGATCAGTCTCAGCTTTGATGGTAGTCAGGGCTTCATTCAATCGTTCGGCAGGCACGCGGATGGTCATGGAAACCTGGGGTACCTGGACGCCATTGTTCAGCGTTTGCTGGTACATATCCGATGTAACGACGAATCCACCCATTGCTTCAGCCAGGCGAGCGATATTGTCCCTCGATACGAGTGGGTCATCCACCGCCATAGACAATGTGCCATTTTTGATCACCAACCTGTCGGTTGAGGCAGCTGATTGGTCATTGGCATAAGCACCTTTATCCCCTGAGGCTTCCGGGGCACCTACTGCTGGGTTTTCGACCTGCATCATCTCAGTGACTACATCCGGCTGTGAAGCGGACCGGAGGTCCCGGCTCGAAGCCGCGCAAGAAGCCAGCAATAGAGATAAGATAACCAGGGCAAAACATACTTTTTTATACATGGATTCCTCCTTAGATCAGTTATTAGCTTTAAAACGCCCCCACCGATTGGAATGTTCCCGGTCTATGCCATAAACAGCATTATCCTACCACCCTGCGGATAGGCGTGTGATATGGCGCTCAGGCAAATTAGCGATGCGCATCTGCTCCTGCACGCTTTGGATATCGTATTCAACCCGGTGCCACTCCCAGGTGTAGTCGGTCAGGTCAAGGATGGCGTAGGCTGCGCGTGGGTCACGGTCACGTGGTTGACCTACTGAGCCCGGGTTAAGGATGGCGCGTGGAGCAAGGGTCATCTGGGAAACATGTTCTGGTACGATTAATTGAGCGGTCTGACGATCGTCCGGAAAGTGATAAAGTACTGGCAAATGGGTATGTCCTACGAAGCAGTAGGGGGTATCGAAGAATTCAAAACTGATGGTGGCGGTGCGGGTATCCAGCAGGTATTCCCATACGGGACGGAACGGACTGCCATGCACCAGGGTGATGTATTCGAGGTTCACTCGCTCCGGGAGGCTCTTAAGGTATTCCTTGTTGGCTGAAGTGAGCTTTTCTTGCGTCCACAATACAGTCTTGCGTGCTTCCGGATTGAAAGCATCCACTTCGATTCTGCCGACTGCTGCTGCATCATGGTTGCCAAGCACACATTGCAGGTTTGGGAGCTGGGTGATACGTTCGACGCATTCATTCGGGTTTGGACCGTAACCGACCAGGTCACCCAGGCACCAGGTAGCATCGAAGGGAGCGGCATCGGCGAGCACGGCTTCGAGGGCAACGAGGTTGGCATGGATGTCGGAGATGATCAGTGTGCGCATGGGTTAATGTTAACATGATTCAAAGCAGTTTGCAATCTCGAGAAGAGCGCTGGTGACAGGTTAGCAGCTAGCTAATAGTATTCAGTCATGAGCCGTCAATGTCAAGTCCTGAAATACGTTTACAGTAATTATGGAGGGAAAATTGTTAGATTAAAAACAATAATAAGGGTAAAAAAGCAGAAAAAGGGCGATTATCTTAATCCTTAACAGACTGTTTAGAGGACAGGTGTACGTTATGATGGTACAAGAAGGCTGTTCACCGGAGCTGAAAAGCCTGGTGAAAGAAGGCTTCACCATATTCTTTCACGTACGCAAGCGTATATTGAGCCGACTGGCGGGGACGTGGGAATGAGGATGTGCTACTCTGGAGACGCCCCGTCGGGGCGTCTCTGCTTTTAGAAAACATGATCAGCGCCAGGGCGGAGAATGGAACCTAAGAGACGTATGCCCTACAGAATTACAGCTATATCTATGATAACAATGGGAACCAGATCACACGCAATGTATCCGGTAGTTCTTATTTTTATTGTAATAACACATAGAACCAGCTGGAAAGCGTAATTGGATTGTATTACTATGGGGCAAAGTGGTCAGTGGGAAGAGTGATTAATTACCGTTCACCCCCGCGAGACTAACCCCTCGTTGGTCCCTGGCGTAGACGGTCGGCAGCCTGTTCTGCTGTGGCTTCCCACAGGCCTTCCACCCACCAGGTGCCACCAGCCTCGGCCCATTCCTGCTGTTGCTCTTTCACCTGCGATGGATCCAGCCCAGAAGTCTTGCCTTCCACTACATAATCGAAAGGAGTGGTCAGGGTACGGTTGGCATCTATATAGGCTTTCATCTGGCGTAGGTCATCCGGGGTCACTTCTTCGAATTCTCGTTTTGTATTCATCTTCTGCGGCAGGAGTCCATCGCACTTCAGGATGCGTCGCATCGATTTCATGCGTGGCCAGATGCCTGGCACCCAGATGGGGATGCGCGGCTGCTGGACTGGTTTCGGGGGATAGTACATCTCGTCCAGCAGGGTCAGCTTAAGGTGGTAATGCTTACCATCATAATCAAACGGTTTGTGTTGGTAAAGCAGGTCAAGGACGTCGATGGTCTCGTCAAGCATCTCAGTCCGGGTCTTAGTATTCATCACCTCGTCTGGGAAACCATGCCAGCCCATCCAAACAGCGCCTGCACCCAGTCCGAGGGTCAGGCGCCCATTGGACAGGTGGTCCAGGGCGATAGATTCACTGGCTAATTTCCATGGCCGGCGTAGAGGGACGGGTACGACCATCGTGCCCAGGCGAATACGATGGGTGTTCATGGCAGCCGCTGCTAGGCAGATCATTGGGTCTTCGCACCAGATGGCATCCCCCAGGAAGATACCGTCCCAGCCAGATTGCTCGGCGATCTCGGCAAGGTTGGCAGCCGTACGGGCGCTGCCGTAGGGAAGTGCAGCTCCGTATTTCATGATATGCTCCTCATCGAGGCAGTATAAAGAATGACCTTTTTCCTGAACCTCAATACCTGGTATAGATGTGGATTGCGTTCCGTTCAAACCCCGGCGTTGCTCAGTGAATCAACCACCTTTGAGATCAAGGTCGTCAATTCCGGGTGGGTGATCTCGAAATGACTGAGAGCGCTTTCCAGGCGTTGAAGTACGGAGGGATGCACCTGCACCTGTTGTTCCTCCGATCGCTCGAGCAATGCACGAATATCCCCGTCAAGGTCCCGCAGCAGGTCGCTGCTTTCTTCGTCAATGCATTCAGTATTATTGATCTCGTCGTGTAGCTGTTGGAGAAGTTCACGAGACTTTTTGGTATCCATGAAGATGTGCCTCCTTAACGCAGCTGATGTTTTATTCTAGCATTAAATATTGCCTACTGGAGTAGGAGAAAATGTGATCAAGTATGCTCCCGAGTGGGCTGGGATGTAGTGGGATTGCTGAGGGACCATACCCATTATTTTATTATAGTGATGTTGGTGTTCGCCAAGGACGCGAAATCCTCCAAATCTGGATTTGTAGAGGCACGATATCTAGCATGATCGTGCCCCTACTGGGGCGATAACGATCCAATTGCATTTGTCATTTCACTTGCCACACCTGGTATAAACCCAGGCGGTTGTTTTCGCCATCGGAGAGGAAACTCTGGGTGACTCTAAAGCCGGCCGCTTCTACCAGCTGCTCCAACTCAGCTTCGGAGAAATAATGCACGTAGCGCAAGCCGTAACCGCCCTGGCGCCAGTCCAGCAGGTAATCGCCAGGGTCGACCTCACTCTCGGATAAACCAATCGCTTCCCAGGGCTGTATCCGTCCTTTAAGGCGTGGACTGTTAAGGAATTGCCACTCTGAGTGGATAAAATGACCTCCTTGCTTAAGCAATGACCTTACTTTGCAGAGCATCTGCCTGCGCAGCTCAGCACCTGGCAGGTGGTGTAACACGGCAAAAGCAAGGATGGCATCAAATTGCTCACCCTGCACAGAAGCCTCCCAATCCGTATTTGACAGGTCAGCCTTAAGGAAATGGAAATTAGGTGGTTGTTCAAAAGCAGCCTGCTCGAGCAAGGCAGATGAGTAATCCAGCCCGGTGTATGCACCCATATAGCTTTGGCGGACAAGCTGGCGAGCCAGCTCTCCATTACCACAACCCAGGTCCAACACTTTGGCGGTGGTACCTATCTGCTCCAGGAGGCGCATCACCCCCGGCTGCAGGCGTTGGCGGGTGGCTGAGAATTGCAGGGCAAAGGTCTGGTAGAATTGCCGGTTGAGCTCAAGCAGGCTTGAAAGCGTGGTAGGATTCACAGAATTATTATAGCTTAATCGACTTGCAGATCGAAGAGTACGGGTATGGAACGAGAGGCTTGGTTAAAGTCACAACAATATACGCCCGAGATGCTGCTCCAGGCGCGCATGGTGCTGGAAGAAGTTCAACATGGTGCAGCCGTGGAGAGGGCACTGCGCCGGCACCCCAACCCGCAGGGTGGTTATCTGGCCAAACATGTGCTGGTGGCAGCCTACCGCAGGATGGTCGAGACAGGTGAATGGGCGGCTGACCCGGGTCTGCTCGAGCGCATCCGCATGAAGCCGGTACGCACGTTATCGGGAGTTTCTACGGTGACCGTGCTGACCAAGCCCTATCCTTGCCCAGGCAAGTGCATCTTTTGCCCGACGGACGTGCGCATGCCAAAGAGCTACCTTCCTGACGAACCAGGCGCACGGCGTGGGTTGGAGCACAACTTTGACCCCTTTGGGCAGGTGGCAAGTCGTTTGCAAGCGCTCAAAGCGGTTGGACACCCAACG
>Ga0209254_10000744_pt1 | contig 28051 bp, 18 predicted proteins | sample FrelakmetDIP11DI_FD_187148 | JGI IMG/M metagenome (GOLD analysis project Ga0209254, IMG submission 187148) | Freshwater lake sediment microbial communities from the University of Notre Dame, USA, for methane emissions studies - DIP11 DI (SPAdes)... | ecosystem: Environmental > Aquatic >... | reverse complement strand
CCCGCGCGGGCCAGCGAGACGGCGCAGCTCGAGCTGGTCGACAGCCCGGGTGCACCGCAGTCTTCCGTACGCATCGCCGTGCCGGTGCCGGATCCCTCGCATGCCCTCTATTTCCAGACCACGCTGATGAACAGCCTGCTTGGCGGCACCTTCGGCTCACGCATCACGGCCAACATCCGCGAGGACAAGGGCTACAGTTACTCGCCCGGCTCCTCGGTCAGCGCGCGCCGCGGCGGTGCGCTGTGGATTTTCTCGGCGGAAATCACGAGCGAACATACGGCCGCCGCGCTCACCGAGATCTTCCGCGAGATCGAGCGCCTCCAGCGCGAGGTGCCTGCCGTCGCCGAGCTGACGCCGGTCCAGAATTACCGCGCCGGCGTCTTCGTGATCTCGAACTCGTCGCCGAACGGCGTCCTGGGCCAGCTCACCTTCATGGACCTGCATGGCCTGCCGGACGACTTCCTGACGCACTGGGTTGCGAGCATCCGGGCCGTGACGCCTGCGGAGGTGAGCGCGATGGCGCGGCAGTTCATCCTTCCCGAGCGGATGACGGTCGTGGTCGCAGGCGACGTCGCGAAGATCGGCGAGGCGGTGCGGGCACTGCCCCAGTTCGCGAGGACGCGCATGCCGTGACCGACCGCGATGTCATGGAGTACGACGTCGTCGTGGTCGGCGGCGGTCCCGCGGGCCTCGCCGCGGCGATCCGCTACAAGGAACTGAAGCCTGGCGCGAGCATCTGCGTGCTCGAGAAGGCTTCCGCGATCGGCGCGCAGCTGATCTCCGGCTGCGTGCTGGAGCCAGGTCCCCTCGACGCCCTGGTGCCCGGCTGGCGGGAGACGCCGCCGGACATCTGCCTTTCCGCGACGCGCGACGAGTTCTGGTACCTGACCCGGACCGGCGGCATGCGGCTGCCGACGCCGCCGCAGATGCACAATCGCGGCAACCTCATCGTCTCGCTCGGCCAGCTCGCACCCATACTCGCCGCGCGTGCCGAGGCGCTCGGAGTCGATGTGTTCCCGGGCTTCGCTGCCGCGGAGGCGCTGGTCGAGGACGGCGGCCGCATCGCGGGCGTGCGCATCGGCGACATGGGGCTCGATCGCGACCGCAGGCCTGGTCCCAACTTCGCGCCGGGCGCCGACATCCGCGCGGGTACGACGATCCTCGCCGAGGGCTGCCGCGGAAGCGTGACCAAGCAGCTCATCGCACGGCTCGGCCTCGCCGACGGGCGCGAGCCCCAGACCTACGGCCTTGGCATCAAGGAGCTGTGGCAGCTCCCGCCGGGTCGCGTCGAGCCCGGGCTGATCCAGCATACGATCGGCTGGCCGGTCGACTCGAAGACCTACGGCGGCAGTTTCCTCTATCACCTCGACCGCGACCTCGTGTACGTCGGCTACGTAATCGGCCTCGACTACGCGGACCCGCGATTCAAGCCCTTCGAGGCCTTCCAGCAGTTCAAGCACCATCCGCGCATCCGCGCACTGCTCGAAGGCGGCGAGCTTCTCGCCTACGGTGCGCGCACGATCGCCGCCGGCGGCTGGCAGTCGCTGCCGCGCATGGAAGCGCCGGGCCTGCTGCTGGTCGGCGACACGGCTGGCACGCTGAACGTGCCGAAGATCAAGGGCGTCCACCAGGCCATCCGCTGCGGCATGCTCGCGGCCGAGCACCTGGCGGAAACCGGCGACACGACGGGCTTCGAGGCGCGCTGGCGCGCGTCGGCCGGCGGCAAGGAACTGAAGCGCGTGCGCAACTTCAAGCCCGGGTTCCACCGCGGTCTCTGGTGGGGCCTCGCAAACGGCGCCTTCGAGACGGCGACCGCAGGCCTTGCACCCTGGACGCTGTCGCACCGCGAGAACCACCTCGCCCTGCACCGCCTCGAGAACGCGCCTGCCGTGGACCGCGGCTGGGTGACGCGCGATTTGCCGCCGCGCGACCGGCTCGCCGCGGTGTTCCACGCCGGCAACGTGCACGACGAGGCCCAGCCCGTGCACCTGCTCGTCTCCGACACTTCGATCTGCGCCACGCGCTGCATCACGGAATTCGGCAACCCCTGCGAGAACTTCTGCCCGGCGAACGTCTACGAGATGGTGGACGATGGCGCGGGCGGACGGCGCCTGCAGATCAATGCGGCGAACTGCGTGCACTGCAAGGCCTGCGACATCAAGGATCCCTACGGGATCATCACCTGGACCACGCCCGAAGGGGGCTCGGGACCCAACTACCAGGGACTCTAGGTGACGGCCGAATCGCCGATCTGGACGCCCTCGCTGTTTCGCATCGCCGATGCGAACCTCACGCGCTTCCTGGCATTCGTCGGTGCACGAGGAAAGCCCGCAACCGATTGCGATGCGCTTTATCGCTGGTCAATCGAGGAACCTGCGGCGTTCTGGGATGCACTGTGGGAGTTCGCGGATGTCGCCGGCGAGCGCGGCGCAGGTCCGGCTTTGGCCGACGGTAACCGCATGCCGGGCGCGCGCTGGTTCCCGGGCGCCAGGCTCAATTTCGCGGAGAACCTGCTGCGCGGCCCCGAGACGGAACCCGCGGTCGTGTTCCGCAATGAGCGCGGCGACCGCCGCGAGCTTTCGCGGGGGGAGTTGCGCGCGGAGACTGTCCGAATCGCCGCGGGTCTCGCCCGCGACGGGGTAGGCCCGGGCGATGTGGTAGCCGGATTCCTGCCAAACGTTCCCGAGGCCGTGATTGCCATGCTCGCGACGGCAAGCCTCGGCGCGACCTGGACCTCGTGCTCGCCGGACTTCGGCATCCAGGGTGTGCTCGACCGTTTCGGCCAGGTGAAACCGAAAGTACTCTTCACGGCGGACGGCTATTTCTATGCGGGCAAGACCGTCGACTCTATGGCGCCGATCGCGGGCGTGCTCGAGTCCCTGCCATCGGTCGAGCGTGTCGTCGTCGTTTCATACGTGAATGCGGCTGGATGCGCCGGGACGCCGGCACGCTCGCAGCGCTTCGCCGACTACGGCGAGCGCGGCGCAACCGGGCGCTTCGAGCGCCTGCCTTTCGATCATCCGCTCTACATCCTGTACTCGAGCGGCACCACGGGCGTTCCGAAGTGCATCGTCCACGGCGCCGGCGGCACGCTGCTGCAGCACCTGAAGGAACACCTCCTGCACACCGACGTGAAGCCGGGCGATCGCCTGTTCTTCTTCACGACCTGCGGCTGGATGATGTGGAACTGGCTCGCGAGTGCGCTCGCCTCTGAAGCGACGATCGTGCTCTATGACGGCTCGCCGCTGCACCCGGGGCCCGAGGTTCTCTGGCAGATGGCCGCGGACGAGGCGGTCACGATTTTCGGCACCAGTCCCCGCTACCTCGCATCTCTGGAGAAGGCGGGTTACCGGCCGTGCGATCGGCACGGCCTTGCGACCCTGCGCACCGTGCTCTCCACCGGGTCGCCGCTCGCGCCGGAGCAGTACGACTTCGTCGCCGGCGCCATCGGCGCGGACGTGCAGCTCGCGTCGATCTCGGGCGGTACGGACATCGTCTCCTGCTTCGCGCTCGGCAACCCGCTGCTGCCCGTTTACCGCGGCGAGCTGCAATGCCGCGGGCTCGGCATGGAGGTCCAGGTCCGGGACGAGAAAGGCAGGCCGGTGACCGGCGAGCGGGGCGAGCTCGTCTGCGCAGCACCCTTTCCGTCCATGCCACTCGGTTTCTGGAACGACCCGGACGGCTCCCGCTATCGCGCTGCCTACTTCGAGCGCTATCCGGGCGTGTGGCACCACGGGGACTATGCCCTGCTGACGGAACGCGGCGGCCTGGTGATCCTTGGCCGCTCGGATGCGGTCCTGAACCCGGGCGGCGTGCGCATCGGCACGGCCGAGATCTACCGCCAGGTGGAACTGGTCCCCGAGGTGCAGGAGAGCGTCGTCATCGGCCAGGAGACCGGCCACGACGTGCGGGTCGTGTTGTTCGTGCGCCTGCGAGAAGGGCTCCTGCTGGACGAGGCGCTCGCTGCGCGCATCCGGCGCCAGATCCGCGCCAATACGACACCGCGGCACGTGCCGGCGAGGATCCTCCAGGTGCCGGAGATTCCGCGGACCCTCAGCGGCAAGGTGGTCGAGCTCGCGGTGCGAGAAGCGGTCCACGGACGGCCGGTCAGGAACACCGACGCGCTCGCGAATCCCGCCGCACTCGAGCATTTCCGCAACCGGCCGGAGCTTTCCGGCTGAGCCCCGCGGGCGAAAGGCCGATCACGGCCCGCGTCGAGGCGGCGCTCGCCGTCCAGGGGCACGCGCCGGACCCGGCACAGCGCGCGGTTCTCGCGCGCCTGGAGGACCTGCGCCGCCGCGTGCTGGCGCGCGAATCCCTGCTGGCGCGCAGTCTCCGGCTCCTGCCGCGCGCCGCTTCGCCGCTTCGCGGCCTCTACCTGTGGGGCGGCGTCGGGCGCGGCAAGACCTTCCTGGTCGAGGCATTCTTCGCGGAGTTGCCATTGCGCGAGAAGCGCCGCGAGCACTTCCATCGCTTCATGCTGGACGTGCACGCGCGCCTGCGCGCCCACCGCGACCGGCCCTCGCCGCTCGAAGGGGTCGCGGACGACATCGCGCCGGTTGCCCGCATCCTGTGCATCGATGAATTCGTAGTGGGCGACGTTGCCGACGCCATGATCCTTGGAACCCTGCTCGAGGCCCTGTTCCGGCGGGGCGTCACGCTGGTCGCGACTTCGAACCTCCCACCCGCCGAGCTCTATCGCGGCGGGCTGCAGCGCGAGCGCTTTCTGCCCGCCATCGCGCTGGTCGAGAGGCACTGTCGCGTGATGCAGCTCGACGCAGGCGTGGACTACCGCCTGGTCCAGCTCGAACGCGCAACACCCTGGCTTGGGCCGGACGTACCCGACCCCGACTCAAGGCTGGCGGCAGTGTTCGAAAGGCTCTCCGGCGGGCCAGGCAGGCGCGACGCCCAGGTCGAGATCACGGGTCGCAGCGTGCGCGCGCGCCGACTGGCCGAAGACGTGGTCTGGTTCGATTTCAGCGAGTTCTGCGGTGGGCCGCGTTCCGCGGCGGACTACGTCGAGATCGCGCGCTGCTACCACACCGTGTTCCTCGGCGGCGTGCCGGTAATGGACGGGACCGCGGACGATGCGGCGCGGCGGTTCGTCATGCTCGTGGACGAGTTCTACGACCGCGGCGTGAAGCTCTTCGTGTCAGCTGCCGCCGATTCGCCGGAGAACCTCTACACGGGTGAGCGCCTGGCGTTCGAGTTCCGTCGCGCCGTCAGCCGGCTGCACGAGATGCAGGGCCGCAGCTACCTCGCGAAGCCGCATCGTGCGTAGCAGGAGGGGACGCTCGCAAAAATGGGACGTTCACCCTTTCCCGACCGGCGCCACTGAAGCCTGATGAAAAGGGGACGTTAGACTTCGGGAAAAGGTGAACGTCCCATTTTTGCTCACGCGGCGCCGCGCCTGCGGACCAGGTCGGCGACACGGTAGCGGCCGGTCGCCGTCAGCCGGTCGTAGCCGGAGTGCGCGACCCGCAGCTGCGCGCGGCGCAGCGCAAAGCTCGATTCCGCGACCACGTCGAGCGTCGTCGCGTGCGAGAAAAGGAACCCCTGCGCGGCCACGCAGCCGAGCTGCAGAAGCTGCGCCACCTGCTCGTCCACCTCGACGCCCTCGGCCACGGTTTCGAGTCCAAGCGTCTCGCCCAGCGTCACGACCGCGCGCGCGAGTTTCGGCCCTTCGCTCGAATCCGTCAGTCGGCTGACGAACGACCGGTCGATCTTCAGGATGTCGATCGGGAAGCGGTGCAAGTAGGACAGCGAGGAGTAGCCGGTGCCGAAGTCGTCGATCGCGAGGCGCACTCCGAGCGCCTTCAATTCCTTGAGCTTGATCAGGTTTGCCTCGGAATTGTGCATCATCGTGCTCTCGGTCAGCTCGATGAGCAGGCACTCCGGCTCCAGCCCGGAGACTTCGAGCGCGTGCCGGACGTCGGCGATCAGGTCACCCTGCTGCAGGTGACGGCCGGAGATGTTCACCGCGACACGCAGCCCCTCGCCCGCCGGGATGCGATGGCTCCATTCCTGCACCTGCCGGCAAGCATCCTCGAGCACCCAGCGTCCGAGCGCGATGATCTGGCCGGTCTCCTCCGCGATCGGGATGAACTGTGCCGGCAGCAGTCGCCCGTTGACCGGATGCTGCCAGCGCACCAGGGCCTCGACGCCGAGCAACTCGGTGGTCTTCAGGTCGATGATCGGCTGGAACTCAAGGAAGAATTCACCCCTGATGAAGGCCTGGTTCAGGTCGTCCTCGAGCCGCAGCCGCTCCTGCAGCTGCTCCTGCATGCGCCCGTGGAACACCACATGCCGCGCCTTGCCGGCGGACTTCGCGTTGTACATCGCGATGTCGGCGTTGCGCAGGACTTTCTCCGTGTCGTCGCCCGGCGCGGAGAACGCCACCCCGATGCTGGCAGTCACCAGCATGTCGTTGCCGTCGATCGAGATCGGGGTCTGGAACGCCTCGGAGACCGAGGTCGCGATGCGCTCGGCCTGCTCGACCGTCGTGACGCCCTCGAGCAGCACGGCGAACTCGTCGCCGCCGAGGCGTGCCACGGTATCCGCCGCGCGCGTGCACTTGACCAGGCGCTGCGCCGCCGTCTGCAGCAGGCGGTCGCCGATCTCGTGTCCCAGTGAGTCGTTTACATGCTTGAAGTTGTCGAGGTCGATCATGAGCACCGCGAGCCGCTCCTGCGTGCGCCGCGACAGCGCGAGAGCGTGCTCGACACGGTTGCGGAACAGGCTGCGGTTCGCCAGCAGGGTGAGCGGGTCGTGGAATGCAAGCTGCCGCAACTGGTCCTCGAGCGCCTTGCGCTCGGTGACGTCGCGCAGGTTCAGCGCCAGCCCCTTCACGGCCGGGTCGTCGAGCAGGTTGCTGCCGACGCACTCGAGGATGAATCGCCGCGTCTTGGTGCCGACCGGGATCTCCACGGGGCCGATCGAGATGCCCTGCGTGGCCGTGACCTCGGCGAGGAAGGCCGCGATGCGGTCGTTGTCAGCCTCGCGCCAGATTTCGCCGAGCCGCCGCCCGACCAGGTCGTTCTGCCAGAGGCCGAAGGTTCGCTGCACCGCGGGCGAGGCGTACTCGATGCGACCCTCCGCATCGACGATCATGATGACGTCGGATGCGTTGCGGATCAGCGAGGCAAAGCGCGCCTCGACCAGGTCCACGGCTTTGCGCTGGCGCGCCAATGCATCGTCGCGCAGGATCACGCTCTGCCGCGCCATGACCAGGATCGCCAGAACGAAGATCGCCACGGTCATGATCGTCACGGGGCTGCTGCCGTCGCTGGCCGCGAAATACACGAGCACGAAGAACGACAGGCCCAGGCCCGCGTAAGCGATGCCCTGGGTGAGTGCGCTGGCGCCTGCGGAGCGCTGCCGCTCCGGCCGCGACTTGTCGCGGATCTGCACCTGGGCGGCGGCAGCGAGGCCCGCGTAGCAGGCGAGGTACAGGACGTCCGAGAAGTTGTCGCCGGAAATGTACTGGTTCACGACGACCGATGCGGCCCAGACGATGTCGCCAAGGAACATCAGTCCGAATCCCCCAGCCAGCAGCGCGATCGTCGTCTTGCGCAGCGGGCAGTTCGAGCTGTTCATGAGCAGCACGCCGATCGCCATCACCATCAGGCAGTCGAGCGCGATGTAGACCTGCGTCAGCACGAAGCGGGCCAGCTCCTCCTCGTTCGCGGCTGCGGCCGGGCTGATCACGAAGAACCAGAAGAAGGTGCCGAAGCCTAGCACCAGGATCAGCGAGTCGAGCAGCAGCCTGCCCCAGGATGCGCGCAGCGAGCTTGCCCGCAGGGAGACCAGGATCCCGGTGATCAGGATCGGGAAGAATGAGAGGAAGAAGAGGTCCGCCAGCGACGGGAACGGCGTCATGCCGGTGAACCTGAGGAACGCGTCGACCAGGTTGCCCGTGTTGTAGGTGACGATCGCGGCGGCCAGGAGTATCCAGGTCTTGCGGGCCGCGGCCTGCCGCGTCGTGCGCGCCGCGACGATGGCGAGCAGCGCCGCCGCGATCGCGGCGGGCTGATCCGAAACGAGCCGGTAGAAATCGAGCGCAGGCGAAGGCGGCAGGCTGGCCATGGTTAGCCAGATCGCCGCAACCACGTACAGGATCACGCCGATGGCCACGGCGCCCGTCCAGCCGTCCGCGAACCCGACTCGCGTGATGCGGGTGGTGATCCCGAAGTGACCCGTGGCCGCGCCGACGTTCATGCCCCGCCCTGCCGAAATCTGTAAAACCGGAGTTTCATGCGATGGGAATCCCGCCGCATGACGACCTGCAAAACCTGTGAAGTGCGTCCACCCCCGGCCGGGCAGTCCGTGAACCGGTCCTCAGATCACCCCGCGCCGCTCCTGGTCGAGCTCGATCGACTCGAACAGGGCGCGGAAGTTGCCCTCGCCGAAGCCCTCGTTGCCCTTGCGCTGGATGATCTCGAAGAAGATCGGCCCGATCACGTTCCGGGTGAAGATCTGCAGCAGGATTCCGTCCGTTTCGCTGCCGTCGATCAGGATGCGGCGATCCTTCATGCGGGCGAGCGACTCCCGGTGCCCGGCAACGCGCGCATCCACGCCCTCGTAGTAGGCGTCCGGCGTGTCCTGGAATTCAACGCCGTTGGCACGCAGCGCGTCGACCGTCGCATAGATGTCAAGGGTCGAGAGCGCGATGTGCTGGATTCCCTCGCCCCGGTACTCGCGGATGTACTCCTCGATCTGGCTCCTGTCGTCCTGGCTCTCGTTGATCGGGATGCGGATCTTGCCGCAGGGGCTCGTCATCGCGCGGCTGAACAGTCCGGTCTTCTTGCCCTCGATGTCGAAATACCGGATCTCGCGGAAATTGAACAGCCGCTCGTAGAAACCTGACCACTTGTCCATGTGGCCGCGGCTGACGTTGTGCGTGAGGTGGTCGATCAGGTCAAGCCCGGTACCGCGTGCCCGCGCGGCACCTGCAACGGGCACGAAGTCGACGTCGTAGATCGTGTGCTCGCCATAGCGGTCCACGAGGTAGATGTGGCTGCCGCCGATGCCCTCGATCGCCGGTATCCTGAGCTCCATCGGTCCGACGTCGGTTTCGACCGGCTTTGCGCCGAGCGCGACCGCACGGCTGAAAGCCGCGGCCGCGTCCTTCACGCGGAAAGCCATGGCGCAGGCCGAGGGACCGTGCTCCCGCGCGAACTGCTGGCCGAACCCGCCCGGCTCGGCGTTGATGACGAAGTTGATGTCGCCCTGGCGATGCAGCGTGACGTTCTTGCTGCGATGGCGCGCACTGGCGGGGAAGCCCATGCGCGCGAACAGTCCGCGCAGCAACTCGGGGTCCGGCGCCGTGTACTCGACGAACTCGAATCCGTCGGTGCCCATCGGGTTCTCGAACATGTCGGCCATGGCCTGCTCCGCATCAGTTGCAGCCGCAACTATAGTCCAGGAATACCGTCCACCGCGGCTCCGCACGGCCATGGACGAGCACGCAGTGTATAATCCGCGCCGCCACGCCACCGCCCGGAACCCGTGACCCACGCATGCTAGGCAGGATTCCCGCCGCCCGCCAGGCCATCATCGATAAAGTCGCTGCTGCCGCGCGCCGCGCGCGCCGTCGGCGCCTGCCCGTCGCGCCCGACCGATTCGCGCGCTATTTCTTCCACGGCGTTTCCGAGCTCGACCTCGAGCAGCGTTCGCCCGCGGACCTCGCCGGGGCCGCGCTCGCCCAGTTCGAACTCGGCCGCGTGCGTGCCGCCGGCCGCTCGCTGGTGCGGGTATTCAACCCGGATCCAGCGCGCGATGGATTCGGCTCTTCGCATACCGTGATCATGGTGGTCACGGACGACATGCCTTTCCTCGTCGACTCCCTGAACATGGTGTGCACGCAGAACGGGCTGGCCGTGCACCTGCTCGCGCACCCGGTGTTCTCGGTGTTGCGCGACCGGCGCGGGCGAATGAAGGGTGTCTACCTCGATGCCCCTCCCGAAGGCAGCAAGCTCGAGTCCTGGCAGCTCATCGAGATCGACCGCGAACCGGACCCGGCGCGACTTGCCGCGATCGAGAAGAGCATCCGCGCGACACTCGCGGACGTGCGCGCCGCAACCGCCGACTGGCGCCGGATGCGCGCCAAGGCGCTCGACGCAGCGGCCGGGCTCGGCACGGCGACCGTTCGCGGCCAGAAGAGTGAAGTTCGCGAGGCGCAGGCGTTGCTCGAGTGGATGGAAGGCAACCACTTCACGTTCCTCGGCTACCGCGAGTACCGCCTGCGGCGCGGCCCCCGGCAAGACCGGCTGGTGCCGGTACCCGGGTCCGGCCTCGGGATCATGCGTGCCGGATCCACGCGCAAGACCAAGGCGACCGTGCTGGCAGGCGAAGTGCGGGGTTTCGCACGTTCGTCGGAGCCGCTCATCATCACCAAGGCGAACTCGGTCGCCACGGTTCACCGGTCCACGCACCTCGACTACGTCGGCGTCAAGACCTACGATGCGGCCGGGCGTGTCGCCGGCGAGCGGAGATTCGTAGGCCTCTGGACCTCGTCAGCGTACAGCGGCAACGTCTCCGATATTCCGGTCCTGCGACAGAAAGTGGAACGCGTGATCGGCCAGTTCCGACTCAATCCGTCGAGCCACGACCACAAGGCGGTCGTGCACGCGCTCGAGACCTTCCCGCGCGACGAACTGTTCCAGGCGACGGTGCAGGACCTGGTGCGCATCGTGCGCGGCGTCGTGAACCTCTACGAGCGCGCACAGGTCCGCCTGTTCGTGCGGCGCGACCCGTTCCGCCGTTTCTATTCCTGCCTCGCGTACGTTCCGCGCGACCGCTACAACACGCAGGCGCGCAAGCGCATCGAGCGCCTCGCGCTCGATGCCTTTGGCGGCCTCGCGATCGAGTCGCAGGTGACGCTGTCCGAGTCCGTGCTCGCGCGCCTGCACATGCTCGTGCGCACAGGGCCCGACGTGGACCGGCCGGTGGATGCCATCGAACTCGAGCGCGACATCACCGAAACGGTTCGCACCTGGCAGGACCGGCTCAAGGACTCGATGGTCGACGCGTTCGGCGAAGCCGCGGCGCTCCGGCTCAGCCGCGTCTGGGGAGACGCATTCCCGGCCGCCTACCAGGAAGACACGCCATTCGGGGTCGCGGTCGAAGACATCGCGACGCTCGAGAGACTGGCGGTCACGCCCGATGCCCTGCCCATGACCCTCTATCGGCGGGACGACCAGCCCGCGCACAAGGTGCAGTTCAAGCTCTTCCGCAGCCTGCGCCCCATACCTATCTCGGATGTCCTGCCGACGATCGAGAACCTCGGGCTCAACCTGATCAGCGAACGGCCCTACGAGGTCGTCTCGGGAGATCGCAGGTTCTGGGTTCAGGACTTCGAACTCGAACACCCGCGCGGCATCCGCATCGACCTCGACACCGACGGACCGCGCTTCAAGACGACTTTTGCGCACGTCTGGGCTGGGGCTGCCGACAACGACGGCTTCAACCGCCTGGTGCTGGCGGCCGACCTCAGCTGGCGCGAAGCCGCGGTGCTTCGAACCTATGCCCGCTGGTTCGGCCAGCTCGGGCTGCCGCTTTCGCAGGCCTCCTTGGAAGAGGCTCTCGCAAGCAATCCCGCCGCGGCCGGGCACCTGCTGAAACTGTTCGTCGCGCGCTTCGACCCGGCGATTCCCGCGGCGCAGCGTCGGCGAGCCGAGACCAGGCAGCGCCGCGCACTCGACCGCTTGCTTGCGCGGGTCACTCGCATCGACGACGACCGCATACTGCGCGCCTACCTCGCGGCCATCGACGCGACGCTTCGCACCAACTACTTCCGCACCGACGCCGCCGGCGAATCACGGTCCTACCTCGCGTTGAAACTCGACCCGCGCCGGGTCGCCGAGGTACCGCTGCCGAAGCCGATGTTCGAGATTTACGTGCACTCGCCCCGGGTCGAGGGCGTGCACCTGCGGATGGGCTCGGTCGCACGCGGCGGACTGCGCTGGTCGGACCGGCGCGAGGACTTCCGCACCGAGATCCTCGGCCTGATGAGGGCCCAGAACGTCAAGAACACCGTGATCGTACCGGTCGGCGCCAAAGGCGGTTTCGTTCCGCGTCGCATGCCGCAAGGCCGCGACGAGGCGCTGCAGGAGGGCACCGAGTGTTACCAGATCTTCATCCGGGCCCTGCTTGACGTGACTGACAACGTCATCGACGGCAAGGTCGTCGCCCCACCTGCAGTAGTTCGGCACGATGGCGATGACGCCTACCTGGTGGTGGCGGCGGACAAGGGCACGGCAAAGTTCTCCGACGTCGCCAATGCGATCTCGGAGGAGTACGGATTCTGGCTGGGCGACGCATTTGCATCCGGCGGCTCCGCGGGTTACGACCACAAGGAAATCGGCATCACCGCGCGCGGCGGCTGGGAGTCGGTGCGGCGCCACTTCCGTGAGCTCAGGCTCGACACGCAGACAAAGGATTTCACGGCCGCCGGCATCGGCGACATGTCCGGCGACGTGTTCGGAAATGCCATGCTGCTGTCGAAGCACATCCGCCTGCTCGCCGCATTCGACCACCGCCACATCTTCATCGACCCTTCGCCGGAGGCCGCCGTCAGCTTTGCCGAACGCAGGCGCATCTACGCGCTCCCGCGCTCGAGCTGGGAAGACTACGACGTGCGCCTGATCTCGAAGGGCGGCGGCGTGCACTCGCGACAGCAGAAGACCGTCCCCCTGTCGATCGAAGCGCGCGCCCTGCTCGGCATCGACCTGCCTGCGGCCGCGCCGAACGACATCATCCGCGCAATTCTCAGGCTCCCGGTGGATCTTCTCTGGAGCGGGGGCATCGGCACCTACGTCAAGTCCGTCGACGAGACGCAAGCGGAAATCGGCGACCGCGCCAATGACGCGGTGCGAGTCAATGGCGCGGACTTGCGCTGCCGCGTCGTCGGCGAGGGCGGCAACCTGGGCCTGTCCCAGCGCGGGCGCATCGAGTACGCGCTGGCCGGCGGGCGCATCAACACGGACTTCATCGACAACTCCGCGGGCGTCAACTGTTCTGACGTCGAAGTCAACCTCAAGATCCTTTTCAATCCCCTGATGGCGTCGGGCGAACTCACCCGCAAGGCGCGCAACCGCCTGCTCGAGAGCATGACCGGGGAGGTCGCAGGTCTCGTTCTCCGGAACAACTACCTGCAGTGCCTCGCGATATCAGGCCTGCACGAGACGGCCGCCGAGCGGATCTTCGAGCTCGGGCACCTGCTTCGTTCGCTGGAGCGCGCTGGGACATTGAACCGCGCGCTCGAGGCGCTGCCGACCGACGAGGAGATCATCGAGCGACACGGCAAGGGTCAGCGACTGACGCGGCCGGAACTGGCGATGCTGCTCTCGTACTCGAAGATCTGGCTGTCGGGCAAGCTCATGCAGACCGACGTCGCGGAAGACCCGTACCTGGGCGCCGAATTGACGCGGTATTTTCCGAAACCCGTGCAGCGGCGCTACCCGCGCGCGATCCTGCACCACCAGTTGTCGCGTGAGATCATCGTCACGGCGACCACCAACAGCCTCGTCAACCGCATGGGCCCGGGTTTCGCGATCCGCACGCAGGAGGATACCGGTGCGGACGTCGGCAGCATCGCCCGGGCGTACTCGATCGCGCGCGAGATCACGAACATGCGCGACCTGTGGGCGGACATCGAAGCGCTCGATGACAAGGTCCCGGCTTCGCTCCAGTACACGATGTTCCACGAGACCATGCGACTGCTCAGGCGCCTGACCTACTGGGTGTTGCGAAACGTCACGAATCTGGACATCGAGCGCGCGGTCAGGCGGCTGCGGCCCGGCATCCTCGAAATGATGTCCGACCTGCCCAATCTGGTCGAGGGCATCGAGGTCGAGCTCTATCGGAAGAGCCTGGAGCGCTTCTCGGTTGACGGCGTGCCGGCGAGCGTTGCGCGCAGCGTCGCAAGTCTCGGCGCGATTCACTCGAGCGTCGACATCGTCGAGGTCGCGCTGGCGAGGCGCGCAGCGGTCTCGAAGGCGGCTCGCGTCTACTTCGGGCTCGGCGCCGCCATCGGTCTCGACTGGATCCGCGGCGAAATCGAGCGGCTCCCGGTCGAGGGCCACTGGCAGGCGCTGGCGCGTGGTTCACTGCGCGAAGAAGCCTACCTGCTGCAGCGTCGCCTCGCCGACCAGATACTGAGCCGCGGCGGGTCCGGCGATGTCGCAAAGCGCATCGACTCCTGGCTCAGGGCGGGTGGTGCGGCTTACCAGAACCTCAGCCACACGGTTCGCGAGATGCGCGCGACCGAAAACGCCGACTTCCCCACCCTGTCGGTTGCGCTGCAGGCCGTGCGCCAGCTGGCCGAGCGCTGAGCCTGCCATATGTCCAGCAAGCTCGTGCTGCTCCGCCATGGCCAGAGCACCTGGAATCTCGAAAACCTGTTCACCGGCTGGACCGACGTCGACCTGACAGCCCAGGGCCGGGACGAGGCGCGTGCCGCCGGGGAGCTGCTGCGGGCGCAGGGCCTCGATTTCGGCATGGCGTTCACCTCGGTGCTGAAGCGTGCGATTCGCACGCTCTGGATCACGCTGGACGCGATGGACCGGATGTGGATTCCCGTGGAGCGCGACTGGCGACTGAACGAGCGTCACTATGGCGCGCTGCAGGGCCTGGACAAGGCCGAGACCACCGCGAAGTACGGGGCCGACCAGGTGAAGGTCTGGCGGCGAAGCTTCGACATCCCGCCGCCGCCGCTCGCGGCGGACGACCCGCGCCACCCCCGCTTCGACGCCCGCTACCGGGGCATCGACCCGGCGCTGCTACCCGTGACCGAGTCACTCAAGGACACGCTCGCGCGCGTCGAGCCCTGGTGGCAGGAGCGCCTCACGCCCCTGCTCCTTGCCGGCCGCGACGTGCTCGTCGTCGCGCACGGCAACAGCCTGCGCGCCCTCGTCATGATGCTGGACCGCATGAGTGACGCGGACATCGTCGAATTCAACATTCCGACCGGGGTGCCGATCCTGTACGAGCTGGACGGTGCACTGCGGCCGACGGCGCCGCGGCGCTTTCTCGGCGACGCCGCTGCGATCGCGGCCGCGGCGCGCGCCGTCGCTGCCCAGGCCGAGCGCAAGTAGATTGAAGGGGACGCACCCCTTCATATTCAAAGGGCAGTCGCTGCCTCGTGAATATGAAGGGGTGCGTCCCCTTCAATCCTCCGGCGCGATCTCGATCTCGAGTCCCGCAAGCCCGGGCTCGATCGGCACCTGGCACGACAGCCGCGAGCCGCGCGGGCGGTAGCTCTCCAGCTCCTGCAGGATCTCCTTCTCGTCACCCTGGAGAGGGGGTAGCTTGTCGAACCATGGCTCCGCCACGAAGACGTGGCAGGTCGCGCAGGAACACATGCCGCCGCAGATCGCGGCGACCCCGTAATCGAGGTCGCGCAGTGTTTCCATCAGGCTTGCGCCATCGCGCGCATTCACGCGATGCAGCCCGCCATCGCGGTCGGTTACGGTGATCTCGATCATGGGTCGCGCATCTTGCCGAATGCGGCGGCCACTGCGCAACCGGTTATTGCGCGAGGCGCGCCGCGAGTCTTGCCTGTTCGTTGGCGTCCGGCTCGGATCCCGATAGTCCCGCGGCCGCGTTCCAGCCGAACCACAGGCAGTCAAAAATCCAGGCGAGCGCCGCGACCCGTTCGCGCAGCTCCGCGCCGCCGTATCCATAGCCTGCGAGCAGTGCATCGATGCCGTCGTCCCGGAGACCGTGGTAGCCGATGCAGGACGCGAGATCGGCAGCGGGATCGCCGGGGCCCGCATATTCCCAGTCGACGGCCAGTAGGCGCCGCCCGTCGTCGATGAAGTTGCGGTGGTGCAGGTCGTGGTGGCAGGCCGCGAGCTGCGCGGGCCGCGGCAGCGCGGCGCGACGCGCGGCAAGTTCGCTCGTGAGGCGTCCCGGGAATCCGCCGGGCGAATCAGCCTGCAACCGCGACAGGTAGCCGGCGGCCCGCTCGCCGAAATCCACGACCGCGAGCCCGGCGGGCACCGGCAGGGCGTGCAGCGCGGCGATCCAGGCGCCGATGCGCGCCAGCAACCGCGCATCCTGCATGTCGCTGGCCGAAAGCGTGCGCCCGCCAGCGTGCCGCGAAACGATGAAACCCCGCGACTCGTCGGCGAGCACGACGGGCGGCGCGAGCCCGGCTCCCGCGGCAAGCGATTGCATCACGAACTCCGAGCGGCGACTCGCGCCGAGTGCGGGCGCGGCATCATTTGCCAACTTCAGTACGAGATCCAGGTCGCCCGCGCGCACGCGGAAGCTGCGGTTCAGGATGCCGCCGGCGAGCGGGGTCACCACGGGACGCGCGAGGCCCAGGACGTCGATCACAGACGCGACGCCGGCTGGGTGCGCACCGCTCATCCCGCCACCGTGCCGCGTCGCCAGCTTCGCCACCCGACGACCGCGAGCAGCGCATAGGCGAGATAGAGCGCGGCCGTCGGCAGGAGTCCCTGCGAGGCGAAGAGTGCCGCGAGACCCGTGTCGATCGCGATCCACCAAAGCCAGTTGTCCACCACCCGTCGCGCCAGCAACCAGGTCGCCAGGACGCTCGCCCAGGTTCCGAGCGAATCCGCAATCGGCGCCGCCGAGAGCGCGTAGCGCGCGGCAAGCGGTGCGCTCACGGCCGTTGCGATCCCGACCGCCGCGAGTGCAAGGAGCTGCCGCGCGATGGTCCAGCGGCGCACGGGAGCGGCCTGACCCTGGTCCCGGCGCCAGGCAATGAATCCGTAGGCCGCCAGTGCGACGTAGACGACCTGCAGGGCCGCCTGCATGGGCAGCCCGGCGTCGAGGAAGACCTGCGCGTAGATCGCGGTGCCGATCCCGCCCGCGATCCAGCAGGCGCGGTGCTGGCGGATCGCGAGCAGGATGTACGCGACGCCGAAGCCGACGGCGACGAATTCAGCTAGCGCCACCCAGCACCTTCATGACGAAGACCGCGCGATGGGGTTCCGACAGGCTGGCGCGCATCTCGGCGCGCAGCGCATCGAACACGCGCTCGAAGTCGCCGCTGACCTGCGTGCTCATCGAGTTTGTAACCACGTCGATGCCCGGGTGACCCCTGAGCCGCTCGATGAAGTCGAGGATCGACGGGATGAACTGCCCGGTCAGCGGGTACAGGCTCATTTCGACGGCGACATGCATGGGATCACCTCAGAAGGAATAGCGGGCGGTCAGGCCGACCTGGCGCGGGTCGCCCCAGCGCAGGTACAGCGTCGTCGGGAAGTCCGGCGGCTCATTGCCGAAATAGAAGCCACGCACCGGATAACGTGCGTCGAACAGGTTGCGCCCCCAGAGTTCGATTGACCAGTGCTCGGCTTCGTAACCGGTGCGCAGGGAGGCCAGGAAACGCGGGTCCGCGCGCTGGTCGTGACTGGTGTCGAAGTAGAAGCCCGCCTCACCCGAAAGGTCGAGGCGCGCCATCCAGCCGGCGGGATGACGCCAGGTCGCGGCGAGCGCCGCTTTCCACTCCGGCGCATGTGCGAAATCGCGGCCTTCGAGGTCGCGCGCGCCGAACTGGTAGCCGTGGAAACGGGAGTCCATCCAGGACAGCATCGCCTCGAGCGTCACCCGTTCTCCCAGGAGGATGCCCGCGGAGGACTCGAGCCCGAATGCCTCTCCACTCTCGGCGTTGTCGGTCAGGAAGATGAATGTCAACGGATCCTCGGGGTCGAGCTGCAGCGAAGTGGCAACCTGCAGATGCTCACGGCGCATGTAATAGAAATTCACGTCGGCTCGCGCCTTGCCGCCCGCGCTGCGGCCCTTCCATCCGGCTTCCACCGACCAGAGGTACTCCGGCGCGAACTGCTGGCGGTCCTCCGGTACCGACGTGCCAACGTTGAATCCTCCGGCGCGGAAGCCGCGACCTAGCGAGGCCCACAGGCTCTGCGTGTCATCGAGGCGGTGCGTCACCGAGAGCTCGCCGCCCCACATGCGGTCGCGCGGGTCGAATGCGAGGCCGTCGCTGTCCGCGTAAGTTGCATCGCGCTCCTCGAAACGCAGCCCGGCCGTGAGGGTCGTCTCCGGCGATACGGCGAAGTCCGCCTGGCCGTAGAGCGCAGCGCTGGTCGCGCGGTAGCGGCTGTCGAGCAGGCGAACGAAAACGTCCGCCAGGTAGCGCCCGTCGTCCGCGATGTGGTTGTCCTCCTCGAGACGCATCAGCCAGGCACCGGCGATCCAGGCCAGCCGCTCCCCGGCCTCGCCCGAAAGGCGCAGGTCCTCGGCAAGCGTACGACGCTCGCGACGGGTGTCAGAAAAGAAATCGTAGGGGCCCGCCTCGCCCCAGTCGGCGTCGTTGCCCCAATCGCCGTCAAAACTCGCCACGATGTCGGAGTCCGCGAAGGTCGTGATCGAGCGCAGCTCCATCGCGCCCGCAACCGGCAGCGCGAAGTCGAGCGAGGCGCCTTGCGAGGTCTGTGCATCGCGGCCCGGCCGGTCCGACAGCGTCGCGAATCCGTTGTCGATCGCGAAGGCGTCGTAGCCATTGTCGAAGTCCGCGTACAGCAGCGCGAGGTCGGCACGCCAGGGGGCATCCTGCCCGAGTCGCAACCTGAGGCGCGCGGTCGTCTCGTCGCGGGCGTTCGTGTCGTCGCGCCCGAGGTGGCGGTTGTCGCGGAATCCATCGCTGGCCGCGCGCTCCAGCACGGCGCGCCACGCGCCAGCGAGAATGCCGCTGTCGGCCAGCGGACCACCAGCGGCGGCACCGGCCGACCACAGGCCGTCGTCGCCGGCCGACAGCTCGGTGTCGAGCGATCGCTCGGGGGCAGGGTCGCGCGTCTTCATCTTGATCAGCCCGCCGAGCGCATTCGCGCCGTAACGCGTTCCCTGCGGACCGCGCAGGACCTCGACCTGCTCGACGTCGAACAGCGAGGCCACCATGCCGATTCCGCTGAAGTCGATCTCGTCCACCAGGAAGCCGATCGACGGATTCGGCGCCCCCTGGTACTGCTCGAGTTCGCCGATGCCGCGCAGCTGGTAGTAGCGCGGCCGCGAGCTCGCGCCAGCCCAGGACAGCGACGGCAGGAGCGGCAGCAACTCTTCCAGGTGCACGACACCGGCATCGCGAATGGTTTCGCTTCCCAGTACCGTGACGCCGCCGGATCGTGAGTCCGCAGGCCCCGGACGCAGGGTCGCGGTGACCATCACGGGCTCGAGTGGCGCCGGCTGCGCGACGACGCCGGCGGCCGCCATGGCTGGCAGCAGGAAGATCAACGGCAGAAGCTTGAGCAACGCCTGCTCCCTACGCCGGTCCTAACCGGATCAGGTTCAACGGGTTCGCCGGTCGTACCGGCATCTCAGGTCTCTTCGAGACCACCCCAAGGCCGCCGTGATTCTAGCGATGCCGGTTCGTGGTCGCAATGGAAGGCCGGTATCCTTCCGCGATGCCGCTGCTGACATTGATGGCTGCCGAACTTGCCTACGGGCTGACACCCCTCCTTGACCAGGCGGCCTGCACGATTGACGAGGGTGATCGCATCGGCCTGATCGGCCGTAACGGCACCGGCAAATCGAGCCTGCTGGGCGTCATTACCGGCAGGATCAGCCTCGACGATGGTGAAGTGCAGCGCCGCGACGGGCTGCGGATCGTCAACGTCGAACAGGAACCTTTGCTGCCGCCGGCAGACACGCTGTTCGAGAGCCTGCGCAGGCGCGGTGGGCTGGAGGACATCGTCGACGAGCGGCGACGTTGGCGGGGCGAAGCCAGGCTCGTCGAGTTCGCGACACGCTTCGGCGTCGACGGCACCATCGACCCGGCCAGGGCTTCCGGCGGCGAGCGCAAACGCGCAGCGCTGGCGCTCGCCTTGTCGCTGGAACCCGACCTCCTGATCCTCGACGAGCCGACCAACCACCTGGACATCTCCGGGATCGAGCAACTCGAGGAATTGCTGCAGAAGGCACCGGCACTCGTATGCGTGACGCACGACAGGTGGTTTCTCGATCGCGTCGCGAACCGCATCCTCGAACTCGATCGCGGGTGGTTGCGCAGCTACCCGGGAAACTATTCGGAATATGAACGACGGAAGGAGGCCGAGCTTGACGCCGAAGCCGTGGGTCGCCGCAAGTTCGACAAGTTCTGGGCCCAGGAAGAATCCTGGATCCGTCGCGGCGTTGAAGCGCGGCGCACGCGGAACGAAGGGCGGGTTCGCCGACTCGAGGCCCTGCGGGCGGAGCGTGCCGCGCGCCGCGACCGCACCGGAAACCTCAAGCTGTCGATCGACTCGCAAGGGCGGTCCGGCAGACTGGTCGCCGAACTGACCGGCGTGTCGAAGAATTTCGGTAGCCGGCCGGTGGTTGCAGGTCTGGACCTGCGATTCATGCGCGGCGACCGCCTGGCACTCCTGGGTCCGAACGGTGCGGGGAAGACGACACTCATCAAGCTCATGCTTGGAATGCTCGCCCCGGATGCGGGCTCGGTGCGCCTCGGCACCAACCTGCAGATCGCGTACTTCGACCAGCTGCGCGCGCAGCTGGATCTCGACAGGACCGTGGCAGATGTAGTCAGCGAGGGCTCGGACTACGTCGAGGTCAACGGCGAGAAGCGGCACATCAGCGGCTACCTCGAGGACTTCCTGTTCTCGGCCAAGCGAGCCGGAACGCCGGTGAGCGCACTCTCCGGCGGCGAGCGCAACCGCCTGCTGCTGGCTCGACTGTTCGCACGGCCGGTCAACCTGCTGGTACTCGACGAACCCACCAACGACCTGGACGTCGAATCGCTCGAGCTGCTGGAAGCCTCCCTGCAGTCGTTTCGCGGCTCGCTGATTCTGGTCAGTCATGACCGGACGTTTGTCGACAACGTCGTCACCCAGACGCTGGTCGCCGAGGGCGGAGGCCGCTGGCAGGAGTATGCCGGCGGCTACAGCGACTGGCTGGCGCAGCGGCCCGCTCCGAAAACCACTGCCAACCGCCCCGCGAAGAATGCCGCCTTGCGGAAAGCCGGAACATCGGATTCGCCGGCTGCGACGACCCGGGAGACCGGCGTGCGCCGGAAACTGACCTTCAAGGAAGCCCGCGAACTGGCGGAGCTGCCCGCGCAGATCACGGCACTCGAACTGGAGCAGCGCGACCTGACCGCCGAAATGTGCCGTCCCGACTACTTCCGCACCGGCGCCGAACGCATGCGGACCGACCGTGCGCGCGCAGTGGGGCTCGAGAGGCAATTGAGCACGCAGCTGGAGCGCTGGGAGTACCTCGAGCGCGTGAGCGAGGGACTCGCGACCTAGCGGGCGGGCTTCCCGGGGGCCGTGAATCTCGCCGGTCGTTTCTCGCGTACGGCGTCGAGCCCCTCGCGCACATCGGCGAGCCGGAAACCGAGGAATTCCAGCGCGAGCGAGGCATCGAAGGACGGCCCCGCCAGGCGCAGCCAGTTGCCGAGCGCGCGCTTGGTGAAAGCGATTGCGCTCGCACTCCCGGCCGCGAGCTTCACGGCGATCGCGAGCGCGCGGTCGCGGACCTCGGCGTCGTCCACGCACAGGGACACGAGGCCGATGCGCTCCGCCTCCTCCCCGGAGATCGGCTCGTTGGTCAGCAGGTGGTAGCGCGCCTTCGCGAGGCCGCAGAGCAGCGGCCAGATGATCACCGCGTGGTCGCCAGCCGCGACGCCAAGCCGCGTATGGCCGTCGAGGATCTTCGCGTTCCTGCCGGCCACGGATACGTCTGCAAGCAGCGCGATCGCAAGTCCAGCGCCGACCGCCGTGCCGCGGATGGCCGAGACCACCGGCTTGCTGCAATCGACCAGGTTGTAGACCAGGTCGCTGGCTTCCCGCCAGACGCGCAGCAGGGTCGCTTCGTCCTCGATCATGCGCTCGATCATCGAGAAGTCGCCGCCGGATGAGAAATGCTCACCCGCACCGCGCACGATCACGGCGCGGACGCCCGCTTCGGCGTCGATCGCGCGCCAGACGTTCGCCAGGTCACGGTGCATGGCCTCGCTCGCCGAGTTCTGCCGGCCGGCGTTCGCGATGATGAGTTCGAGCACGCCGTCCGCGGGCGACTCGAACGCGAGACTCGGGAACGCGGCGCGCAGAGCCTCAAGGCCGATCGGGGATTGCATGGATGCTCACCATGGTCAGGACGTGGTAGGCGGCGACGGTTTCGCCGTCCTGGTTCGTGATCTCCGTGTCCCAGGTGACCTCGCCCCAGCCCTTGTCCGGACGCAGCGATTTCTCCCGGCAGGTCAGGCGCACGCGGATGCGGTCGCCGGGCTTCACCGGCTTGACGAAGCGCAGGGCGTCGAGGCCGTAATTGCCGAGCACCGGACCGTAGTCCGGGTCGACGAACAGGCCCGCCGCGGCGGAAATCAGGAAATAGCCGTGCGCCACCCGCCCGCCGAACAGCGGGTTGCGCGCCGCCTCCCGCTCGCTCATGTGGGCGTAGAAGTTGTCTCCCGACAGATCCGCGAAACGTTCGATGTCGGCAACGGTCACTTCACGCTCCGCGGAGCGGAACGTATCGCCGATCGCGAGCGCGTCGAACGGCTTGCGGAACGGGTGCATGCCCGGGTCCAGCTCACGACTGCCGCGCGCCCAGCGGCCACCCACTGCCGTGATCACGTCAGGCGAGCCCTGCACCGCCGTGCGCTGCATGTAGTGCAGCACCCCGCGGATGCCGCCGAGCTCTTCGCCGCCACCGGCGCGGCCGGGCCCGCCGTGCACCAGCGGCGCGAGCGGCGAGCCGTGTCCCGTCGATTCCTTCGCGCAGTGGCGGTTCACGACCAGCACCCGACCGTGGTACGGGGCGAGCCCAAGCACGAACTGCGCCGCGAGCGCGTCGTCCGCTGTGAAAACGGAACCGGCGAGGCTGCCCTCCCCGCGCCGCGCGAGCATGATCGCCTCGGCCGGCGTGTCGTACGCGATCACGGTCGACACGGGCCCGAAGGCCTCCACCGCGTGCACTGCGCGCGCGCGCGCCGCGTCGCGGCAGACGAGCAGCATCGGCGGCAGAAAGGCACCCCGCTCGCGGTCGCCCCCGCTCACTTCGAAGTGTCGCGCATCCCCAGCGACGCGCTCCGACTCCTGCTCGAGTTCCGCGACGCGTGCGAGCACCTCGTCACGCTGGGCGAGGCTCGCCAGAGGCCCCATGCCGACGCCGGGCGTGCGCGGGTCGCCGACCACGGTCGCTGCGAGCTTCGCCTGCAGCGCAGCGACGAACTCGCCGAGGAAGCGGCGCGGTACCAGCGCCTTGCGAATGGCCGTGCACTTCTGTCCGGCCTTGACCGTCATCTCGCGCGCGACTTCCTGCACGTAGAGCCCGAACTCGGGAGTTTCCGGGCCGGCATCGGGACCAAGGATCGAGGAATTGAGCGAGTCGGTCTCGGCGACGAAGCGCACGGCGTGGCGCACCACCGCCGGATGCGTGCGCAGCTTCGCAGCGGTCGCCGCCGAGCCGGTGAACGACACCACGTCCTGGCAACCGAGGTGATCGAACAGGTCACCGACCCCGCCGCAGACCAGCTGCAGCGCACCCGGCGGCAGCAGCCCGGTCTCGACGATGCGCCGCACAACCAGCTCGGTGAGATAGCTGGTCGCGGTCGCAGGCTTCACGAGCGCCGGCACGCCTGCAAGCAGCGCAGGCGCCAGCTTCTCCAGCATCCCCCAGACCGGAAAGTTGAAGGCGTTGATCTGCACCGCGACGCCTTCCAGCGGCACGCAGATGTGCTGTCCCACGAAACTGCCGCCCTTCGACAGCCCCTCGACCGGACCGTCGAGATAGACGCGGCTGTTCGGGAGTTCCCTTCGGCCCTTGCTCGCGAACACGAGCATCGTGCCGATCCCGCCGTCGATGTCGATCCACGAATCACCCCGGGTCGCGCCCGTCGCGTGCGACAGCGCGTAGAACTCGGCCTTGAAGTCGAGCAATCGCTTGCCGAGCGCGCGCAGGATCGCAGCGCGTTCGTGGAAGGTCATGCCCCGGAGCGCGGGCCCGCCGACCTCTCGCGCGTACGCGAGCGCCCCGGCGAAATCGAGACCACCGCTCGCCGCCTCTGCGACCACGACGCCAGTGCTGGCATCCAGAAGGGCCGCTGCGCGTCCCTCGCCGCTGCGCCAACTGCCCGCCAGGTAACTCTGCAGCCGCATCATGCATCCCCGCCGCGGTCTGGATCCTGCGCCGGGCGCGCCGCCTGCCAGCCGGCGAATGTTGCGCCCTCGCCCGCCAGCGTGACGAGGAGCGCAGCAGGCGTCCAGTAGCGCTCGCCATGCTCGCGGCCGAGTGCCCTGATCGACTCCAGCACCGCCGGCAGGCCGAACGTGTCGGCGTAGAACATCGGGCCACCGCGGTGGCGCGGAAAGCCATAACCGTTGCACCAGATCACGTCGATGTCGGCGGGACTCTCGGCGATGCCCTCTTCGAGGACGCGCGCGCCCTCGTTGATGAGCGCCAGGATCGAGCGGCTCACGATCTCATTGGGCGAATGGCTGCGCGGGGCGACGCCGAGCCGCGCCGCCTCGGCGCGGATCAGGTCCGTCACTTCCGGGTCCGGCATGCGTTCGCCGCCCGGCCCGTCATAGCGGTAGAAGCCGCGCCCGGTCTTCTGGCCGAAACGGCCAAGTTCCGCGAGCAGGTCCGAGGCGCGGTAGAAAAGCGGATCGTCCGGCTTCTGCTGCCATTCCCTGCGCACCTGGAAGCCGATGTCCAGGCCCGCGAGGTCGCCGACCGCGTTCGGGCCCATTGCCATGCCGAACTCCACCAGCGCCTTGTCGAGTGTCTCGGGCCGCGCGCCTTCCAGCAGCATCAACTCCTTCTCGCGGCCGTAGGCATAGAGCATGCGATTGCCGACGAAGCCGAAGGCGTTGCCGACCGGGATGCCGATCTTGCCGATGCGCTTGCTGACCGCGTGGGCCGTCGCGATCGCTGCGAGTGAAGAGGCGCGGCCGCGCACGATCTCGACGAGCCGCATCACGTTTGCCGGGCTGAAGAAATGCATGCCGACGACATCGGCCGGCCGGCCGGACGCATCGGCAATCGCGTCCACGTCGAGCGTCGAAGTATTGGTCGCGAGTACGGCACCGGGGCGGCAGAGCTGACCCAGCCGGCCGAAGACCTCGCGCTTCACGGCGAGATTCTCGAAGACCGCCTCGATCACCAGGTCGGCAACCGAAGTCGCCGCGAGGGTCAGCGAGCCCTGCACGCGGCCGCGCGCAGCCACGGCAGAGTCAGCGTCCAGCCGGCCCTTGCGCTCCGCGGCATCAATCGCCGACTTCACACGCGCGAGCCCGGCATCGAGTGCTTCCTGCTTCGCATCGACGAGGATGACCGGGATGCCGCCGGTGGCGAGGCTGATGGCAATGCCGGAGCCCATCGTGCCGGCACCCAGTACCGCCGCCTGGCCGACCGTGCGGGCAAGTCCCGCATCCGGCACCGCTCGGCGTTCCGCAAAGAAGAGATGACGCAAGGCCCTGGATTCGGTGGTCGCGAGGCACTCCAGGAACAATGCGCGCGCGCGGGCGAGCGCAGCGTCGGCGGGCAGGATCGCGGCCGAAGCCAGCGCCTCGACGATACGCGGCGGCGCCGGCAGGCGAAGGGAGGACGCCGGCAGGGCGCGCAGGAACTCCTCGAACTGCGCCGGGCGCGAGGCCGGCACCGGCAGGTCCAGGACGCGTCGCGGCGGCGCCCCTGCGCGCGCAAGCTCGCGCGCCCAGGCGATTGCGCCGGCAGCGAGGTCGCCGTCGACCCGCCGGTCCACGATGCCGAATTCGATCGCCGCGTCGATGCCGAGCGGGCGACCCGCGGTCATCAGCTCAAGCGCCGCCTGCCAGCCCGCGAGACGCGGCAGTCGCACCGTGCCGCCTGCTCCCGGCAGCAGGCCGAGGCTCACTTCCGGGAAGCCGAACTGCAGGTCGCCCGCGGCGCAGCGATAGTGGCTGGCGAGCGCGGTCTCGGCGCCGCCGCCGAGTGTCGCACCGCTGAGCGCCGCGACCACCGGCTTGTCGCATGCTTCCAGCCGCGCGAGGACCGCCGGCAAGTAGGGCTCGGCCGGCGGCCGGTCGAACTCGCGAACGTCCGCGCCAGCGACAAAGTTGCGGCCCGCGCCGATCAGAACGATCGCGCGCACCATCGGGTCGCCGTCCTGCGCCTCGATGGCCGCCAGCAGCGCGGCGCGCACCGGCTGCGCGAGCGCGTTGACCGGCGGGTTGTCGAAGGTCAAGACCGCGACCTCGCCGTCGCGTGTGACGGCGACCGGTTCGTTCACGATACCCGCTCGATCGCGAGCGCGATGCCCTGCCCCACGCCGATGCACATGGTGCACAGCGCCAGTTTGCCGCCGCCGCGTTCAAGTTCGAGAGCCGCCGTCGTCGCCAGGCGCGCGCCGCTCATGCCGAGCGGGTGGCCGAGCGCGATCGCGCCGCCGTTCGGATTGACCTGCCGCGCATCGTCCGGCAATCCGAGCCGGCGCAGCACCGCGAGTGCCTGCGAGGCAAAAGCCTCGTTGAGTTCGATGACGTCGAAATCCCCGATTGCGAGCCCGAGCCGCGCCATCAGCTTCTCGGAAGCGGGCGCCGGTCCCATGCCCATGATCCGCGGCGGCAAACCCGCAACGGCGGCACCGAGTACGCGCGCACGAGGCCGCAGGCCATGACGCGCGGCGGCCCGCTCGCTCGCCACGATGAGCGCGCAGGCACCGTCGTTCACGCCCGAGGCGTTCCCTGCCGTGACCGTGCCGCCCGCGCGGAACGGCGTGCCAAGCTTTGCCAGCGACTCGAGACTGGTCTCGCGCGGGTGCTCGTCGCGGTCGATGACCGTTGGCTCGCCCTTTTTCGCGGGCAGCGTGACCGGGATGATCTCGGCCGCGAAGCGGCCGCTCGCCTGCGCGGCAAGTGCACGCTGCTGGCTGCGCAACGCGAAGGCGTCCTGGTCCGCGCGCGAGATCTTGAACTCCGCCGCCACGTTTTCGCCGGTCTCGGGCATCGAGTCGACGCCGTACTGCTGCTTCATGAGCGGGTTGACGAAGCGCCAGCCGATCGTGGTATCGAACAACTGCTGCGTCCGGGTGAAGGCCGCATCCGGCTTCGACAGCACGTAAGGTGCGCGGCTCATGCTTTCGGCGCCCCCTGCTATCAGGAACTCGGCCTCGCCGGAGCGCACCTGCCGTGCCGCGATCGCAAGCGCATCGAGCCCGGAGCCGCAGAGCCGGTTCACGGTGACGCCCGGCACCTCGATCGGCAGGCCCGCGAGCAGGGCCGCCATGCGTGCGAGGTTCCGGTTGTCCTCGCCCGCCTGGTTCGCGCAGCCGAAGACGACGTCGTCCACCGCCTGCCAGTCCGCGGCTGAATTGCGCCGCATCAGGGCCGCGATCGGGATTGCGGCGAGGTCGTCGGTGCGTACGCCGGACAACACGCCGCCGTAGCGCCCGATCGGCGTGCGGACGGCGTCGCAGATGAAGGCTTCAGTCATCGATCAGTCTCCCTGCTATCTGGTGGCTGCGCCCGCGGAACAGGGCGACGAGCTCGTCACGCTGGTTGCGGACCTCAATCTCGTAGATACCCGCGCGCCCTGCGCGCCAGCGCTCGATGGCAATGGCGCGGAGCCGGTCACCCTCGCGCCCCGGGGCCAGGAACTCGATCGCCGCACCGGCCGCGACGGTATTGTCCCCGTAGGAATTGCAGGCGAAGGCGAATGCGCTGTCGGCCAGCGCGAAGACCAGGCCGCCGTGGCAGATCCCGTGCCCATTAACCATGTCCGGACGGATATGCATCGAGACGCTCGCGCGGCCCGGCCCGCAGGAGTCGACCACCATCCCGAGATTTCGCGAGGCCGCGTCGCCGCTCCAGAGCGCCTTTACCGCGCGGTCGGCCGTGCGCTGCCGCTCTTCATCTTCCCGGTCCGGCTGGTTACCGCCCATGTGTGCGACTAGTTCCCGGTGAAGCGCGGCGCGCGCTTCCCGGCAAACGCGGCGACACCCTCGGCGTAGTCCGCGGTGTAGCCGAGCTCGCGCTGGAAGTCGCGCTCGAGATCGAGCTGCCCCGCAAGCGTCTGCGAGGCGGAAGCCAGCATCGCCTCGCGCGTGCGCACCAGGCCGCGGGTCGGCGCCACGGCCAGTTCGTCC
>Ga0209254_10000743_pt1 | contig 28054 bp, 23 predicted proteins | sample FrelakmetDIP11DI_FD_187148 | JGI IMG/M metagenome (GOLD analysis project Ga0209254, IMG submission 187148) | Freshwater lake sediment microbial communities from the University of Notre Dame, USA, for methane emissions studies - DIP11 DI (SPAdes)... | ecosystem: Environmental > Aquatic >... | reverse complement strand
GCAGATGGACCTGCGGCGGTTCGCGGAACCAGCCCCGGACGAAAGCATTGACGGTGGTCATTCTGATCGAGGCAAAGTCTGAGTGTATATAAACACTACATACTTTTGGCCCGCCTCGCAACCCCTTCGCCGGCGCGGCGTGCTCAGCGCGACCCGGCCTCGCCGCCGTTGCCGCCGAAATCCGCCAGGAACTGCCGCAGGCGCTTGCGGTGCATGGCGCTCAGCAGGCGCCCGATGACCGGCCCCACGTGCTCGATCATCCGCGACACCTCCTCGGGCGGCGCACCGGCGTAGGCGCGCAGGGCGAGCCGCGCCTCGCGAGCGACCAGCCGCTCCATGGCCTCGTCGTAGAGCCGCAGCTCGGAGGAGGCGACCCCCTGGTCAGGGCCGAGGCCCGCGTCCCTGAACTGTGCCCAGCACTCGAGGATCACCGCGTCGTCCTCCGAGACGGTGCCGGAGGCCCCGCTGTTGTACACCGTCACCAGCCCGGCCCTCACGAGCTCCCGCAAGTCCCGGTTCGAGACGCGGTCCGGCACGAAATCCGCGAGCGGCACCGCCGGGCGCTGCTGGGCGTTGGTCCACCCGGCGAGCGTCGCGCGCACGCGCCGCACGAGGTCTTCCTGCTCGGGCGTGAAGCCTTCCTCGTCGGTGTCCTCGAGGACCGCGCGGATCGCCTTGAGCGGCAGGAACTGGCGCTCCTGGAGCTCGCGGATGTGCTGCAGCCGCTCGACGTGCTCGCTCGTGTAGAGCGCCGTGTTGCGGCCGGTCTTGACCGGTTCCGGGAGCAGGCCCTGCAGCTTGTAGAAATGGATGGTCTCGCGCGGCAGCCCGGTTTCCCGCACCAGGTCGCGCATGCGCAGGCGCGGCGCCGCGGATTCAGGCGCCGGGCCCGGCGGGCCGGCGGCGGGCGGCGGGCGGGGACCGCTGCGGCGGCGGGGCGGGGCAGGCTTCATGTCGAGTGACACTATACGCTCGACAGCGCTCTCGCCGCGCTGTCCCGACGCCTGTTCCCTGCCCCGCGCCATGACCGCGTCGCGCGTGGCGGCGAAGCCGGCCCGGTCCATGCGGTGCGTGGCCGCCTGGCTCAGGCGTCCTTCGCAGCCTACAAGTCTGGCCGTACACTTGTCGCCGGGCGCCGGCGTGCGGCGCGAGGAGACCCTACATGCTCATCAGGAATTCGGTGTCTGCGGTCGTTACGGCGCTGGCGTTCGCGATCCCGGCCGCGGCGGTACAGGCGCAGGATGCCGCGACCACGGAGAAGTGGCAGTCGGTGGCGAAAACCGACAACCAGGAGGCGTTCGTCAACACCTCGTCGATCAAGACCGTGAACGGTCAGATCGAGGCGCGCGTCAAGCAGAATTTCGCCCAGCCGCAGCAGTCGGCGAAGAAGGACAAGACCTACCTCTCGGCGCGCAGCACCTATCGCTTCGACTGCGCTCAGCGGCGCGTCGGCATGAAGGAACTGCGCGCCTACCCGGCCGCCGACCTGAAGGGCGACGTCGTGCAGAAGGCGACGTCCAGCGACAAGAACCTCACGTGGGTGGACGCGCAGAAGGCCACCGTGTTCGGCGAGGTGCTGGACTACGTTTGCGGCCGCACGTCCGGCGGTTGACCGCCCGCGGCCCGCTCACCGTCCGGAGAGCGCACCGGCGAGCTGCTCGCGCGTGAGCCGCACCACCACCGGTGCGAGCGCGAGCAGCGCGATGAGGTTCGGCACGGCCATGAGTGCGTTCAGGGTGTCGGCGATGGTCCAGGCGAGGTCGAGGTGCGTGACCGCGCCGGCGAACACCGCGATGGTCCAGAGCACGCGGAACGGCAGGATCGAGCGCGGCCCGACCAGGTAGTTCCAGCAGCGCTCGCCGTAGAAGCTCCAGCCGAAGATCGTCGTGAGCGCGAACACGGCGAGCGCAGCGGCGACGACCTCGTCGCCGATGCCGGGCATGGCCGACTGGAAGGCGAGCTGGGTCAGCGCGGCCCCGGTCTCGCCGCTGGTCCAGGCGCCCGAGGCGACGATCGCCAGCCCCGTCATCGAGCACACGACGATCGTGTCGAAGAACGTGCCCATCATGCCGATCAGGCCGCTCCGCACGGGGCTCGCGCTCATGCCGGCCGCCTGCGCGATGCCCGCCGTGCCGAGGCCGGCCTCGTTGGAGAAGATGCCTCGCGCCACGCCGTAGCGGATACCGGCCATCACGGCCGCGCCCGCGAAGCCGCCCACGGCGGATGTCGGCGTGAACGCGTTCGATACGATCGTGACGAACGCGGCCGGGACTGCGGCGGCATGGGCGATCAGTACGACGAGAGCAGCCAGCACGTAGCCGATCGCCATGAACGGCACCAGCCAGTTCGCGACCGCTGAGATGCGCTGGATGCCGCCCAGGATCACGGCAGCTGTCAGCAGGAGCAGCACGACGCCGGTCGTGACGTGGCTGACTCCGAAGGAATTCTGCATCGCGTCGGCGATGCTGTTCGCCTGCACCATGTTGCCGATGCCGAATCCGGCCAGCCCGCCGAACAGGGCGAACACGGTGCCGAGCCATGCCCAGTGCTTCCCGAGCCCGTTCCTGATCGCATACATCGGCCCGCCGACCCAGCGGCCGTCCGGGTCACGCTCGCGGAAATGCACGGCGAGCACCACCTCGGCGTACTTGGTCGCCATGCCGACGAGCGCGGTCATCCACATCCAGAACACCGCCCCGGGACCGCCCAGGGCGATGGCGGTGGCCACCCCCGCGATGTTGCCGACGCCGATGGTGGCCGCCAGGCAGGTCATCAGGGCCGCGAACGGACTGACCTCGCCGGGCAGGTCCGGGTCCACGTTGCGACCGCTCCAGACGAGCCTGAGTCCGCTGCCGATGCGCCGGATCGGCATGCCGCCGAGACGCAGTTGCAGGTACAGGCCGGTGCCGAGGATCAGCACCAGCATGGCCGGCCCCCAGACGACGCCGTTCAGCGAGTTCATCCAGCTCTGGAAAGTCTGCATCGGGCCCCCTGCGCTGGCCGCCGGTCGTTCAGGTGTCTCGACGGCGCGCGCGGCGCCGTACGTTACTGGATGGCGCGGGCGTCGGCCAGCGCGGCGATCGCCTCAGCCGACAGGCCGAGCCCGGCGAGGATCGCGCGGGTGTGCTCGCCGGGCCGCGGCAGCCCGCCGCCCTGCGTCGGACGCCGGCCGTCGAGTTCCACGGGCAGCAGGGGCAGGCGGGTGGACGTGCCGTCCGGCAGTGTCGTGTCGCCGAGGCCGCCGCTCGCGAGCAGGTGCGGGTCGTCGAACATGTCCTCGGGCCGGCCGATGGGCGCGAAGGGCAGGCCGGTGCGCTCGAGCTTCGCCACGAGCCCGGCTTTCGTGTAGCGCCTGAACAGCTCGCGCACCCGCGGCAGCAGTGTGTCCCGTGCCAGCACGCGCTGCGCGTTGGTGCGGTACTGCGGGTCGGCCCCGAGGTCGTGCAGCTCGAATGCCTTGCAGAATTTCTCCCACAGCGAGTCCGACACCACGCCGACGAACACCTGCTCGTCGTCCAGCGTTTCGAAGACGTCGTAGATCGCCCAGGCCGAGATGCGCACGGGCATCGGCTGCGCGGCCTGCCCGGTGACGGCCTGCTGCGCCATGTGCTGGCCCACGAGGTACACGGTGGTCTCGAACAGCGAGCTCGCGACCTTGCGGCCGCGGCCGGTGCGGTGCCGCTCCTCGAGCGCGGCCAGGACGCCGATCACGCCGAACATCCCGCCGGTGACGTCGATGACCGACGCGCCCGCACGCAGCGGCCGCCCGGGCGGGCCCGTCATGTAGGCGAGCCCGCCCATCATCTGGGCCACCTCGTCGAGCGCCGTGCGGTGCTCGTAGGGTCCGGAGAGAAAGCCCTTCTCGGAGCAGTAGATGAGGCGCGGGTTCAGCGCCGCGAGCGCCTCGTAGCCGAGGCCGAGCCTGTCCATGGTGCCGCTGCGGAAGTTCTCGACCACCACGTCGGCGCTCGCCGCGACATCGCGGGCGAGGGCGAGTCCCCGCGGGTGTTTCAGGTCCAGGCACACGCTCTTCTTGTTGCGGTTGTACATCGCGAAGTAGCCCGCGCCGGAGCCGAGGAGCTGACGGGTCGCGTCGCCGCCTACGGGCTCGACCTTGATCACCTCGGCGCCGAGCTCGACCAGGATGGCGCCCACCGCGGGGCCCATGACCATGTGCGTGAACTCGACCACCCGCAGGCCGGCCAGGGGCGCAGGCATTGCCGCAGCGACGGCGTCGTGCACGCTCATGTTGCGGCTCCCGCCGCCGTGGCCGACCGGAACCCGAGCGGCAGGCCCGCGTCGGGCGTGAACCCGTAGATGTCCTCGCCGGGCAGCGCCTCGCGCAGGATGCGTCGCACTTCGAGCAGCCCGGGCAGGTCGATCCCGGTGCGCAGTCCCATGGCTTCGAGCATGAACACGAGGTCCTCGGTGACGATGTTGCCCGATGCCCCGGGTGCGAATGGGCAGCCGCCGAGCCCACCGAGCGAGCTGTCGAACGTCGTGATGCCCGACTCGAGGCCGGCGAGCACGTTCGCGAGCCCGAGGCCGCGCGTGTTGTGCAGGTGCAGTCCGGCGAGCGCGTGTCCGCCGACCGCGGCACGCACGCGCTTCACCAGGTCCTTCACCTGGGCCGGGTGCGCATAGCCCGTCGTGTCGGAGAGTCCCACCTCGTCGCATCCGGCCGCCATCAGCTGCTCGGCGAGCCGCACGACGCGGTCGGCCGGCACCTCGCCCTCGAGCGTGCAGCCGAATGCCGTCGAGAGTCCGCCCTCGAACTTCGGCCGTCGCTCCGGCGGCAGCGAGCGGAGCAGCGCGACGATGCCGCGGACCTCCTCGAGCATCTGCGCGTGGGTGCGCCGCACGTTCTTCAGGCTGTGCGCCTCGGAGGCCGACAGCGGGATGGTGATCTTGTGCACGCCGGCCGCGACTGCCGCCGCGGCGCCCTGGAGGTTCGGCACCAGCACTGCGACCGTGAGACCCGGGATCGCACGCGCGAAGGCGACCACGTCGGCCGTGTCGGCGAGCTGGGGCAGCAGCTTCGCGGGCACGAAGCTCCCGACCTCGATCTCGCGCACGCCGGCCGCGGCCTCGGCCGCGATCCAGGCCTGCTTGGCTTCGAGCGGCATGATCGGGCGGATGCTCTGCAGGCCGTCGCGCGGGCCGACCTCGCTCACCAGCACGTCCGTCGTCACGTTCTCACTCCACACCCGGCGTCACGACAGGTAGATCCAGGGCCGTCGCCCGCGGTCGCGCCCGCGGAAGGCCTCGATCGCGTCGCGGTGCCTGAGGGTCAGGTCGATCGCATCGAGGCCCTCGAGCAGCATCTCGCGCGCCTCGGGCTCGATGGCAAAGGGAAGATCGATGTCGTCCGGGCCGGTGATCTGCTGCCGCACGAGGTCCACGGTCAGCAGTCGCCGCTGCGGGTCGGGCGCCACGACCGCGGCAAGGCGTGCGACGGTCGCGGCGTCGAGGCGCACGGGCAGGATGCCGTTGCGCACGCAGTTGCCCTGGAAGATCGGGGCGAAGCTCGGCGCAACCACCGCGTGGATCCCGTACTCGTCGAGCGCCCACACGGCGTGCTCCCGGCTTGAGCCGCAGCCGAAGTTCTCGCCCGCGAGCAGGATCCGGGCGCCCGCGTAGGCCGGCTGGTTGAGCACGAACTCCGCGTTCGGCTCGCGACCACCGATGGCGGTGTAACGCCAGCCCGCGAACAGTCCGTCCGCGAGGCCGCGCTTCGAGACGCTCTTCATCTCGCGCGACGGGATGATCGCGTCGGTGTCGACGTTGGCGCGCAGCAGGGGTACGGCCACGCCGGTGAGGACGTCGAATTTCCGCATGGTTGACCGGATCGGAGCCACGGCTTCGGAACGGAACGTCCATTGTACGTCGGCTTTGGCCCGGGCTGCCCGATGGCGACGCGGACGGCCCGGCTGCGCTAACGTAGCGTGCTGGTCCACGCATGAAGACACCGTCCCTCACCCGCTTCGCCTGGCTGTCGATCGCCGCGGCCCTCACGACGATGGCGCTCAAGGCCGTCGCCTACCTGCTCACCGGCTCGGTCGGGCTGCTCTCCGACGCACTCGAGTCGCTCGTAAACCTCGCCGGCGCACTGATGGCGCTGTGGATGCTGACGGTGGCGGCGCGGCCGCCGGACGAGGACCATCCACACGGCCACGGCAAGGCGGAGTACTTTTCCGCGGGCGCAGAGGGCGCGCTGATCGTGATCGCGGCGCTCAGCATCGCGGTGGCCGCGGTGGACCGGCTGCTGCATCCGCGCCCGCTCGAGCAGGTCGGGCTCGGGCTGCTGGTGTCGGTGGTCGCCTCGCTGGTGAACCTCGGCGTCGCGCTCGTCCTGTTGCGCGCCTCCCGAACGCATCGCTCCGCGACCCTGCAGGCCAGCGGGCACCACCTGCTGACGGACGTCTGGACCTCCGCCGGCGTGCTGGTCGGCGTCGGCGCGGTGGCCGTCACCGGCTGGCTGGTGCTCGATCCGCTGGTCGCGCTTGCGGTCGCCGCCAACATCGTCTTCACCGGGGGACGCATCATGCGCGACTCGGTGGCGGGCCTGATGGACGCGGCGCTGCCGGCGAGCGAGCTGCAGGTACTGCGCGAACTGCTCGACCGCTACGGCGCCGACGGCATCGAGTATCACGCCCTGCGCACGCGCCAGGCCGGGGCCCGCCGCTTCGTCAGCGTGCACGTTCTGGTGCCGCCCGATTGGACGGTGCAGCAGGGGCACGACCTGCTCGAGCGCATCGAGGCGGACATCCGCCGGGCGCTGCGGCCGGTCACCGTCGACACTCACCTCGAGCCGCTCGGCGACCCGGCCGCGATGAGCGACCAGGACCTGCACCGGCACGATCTGCCGTAGCCAGACCGGAGATCACGCGAGCAGGCGGCGCACGTCGGCGAGGCGCCCCGCGACGGCGCTCGCGGCTACCGTCTCCGGGCTCGCGATGTGGGTGCGGGTCTCGGGGCCCTGGCGGCTCTCGAAATTGCGGTTCGTCGACGACACGACCCGCTCGCGTGGCCCGAAGCTCTCGCCGCCCGCATAGAAGCACATCGAGCAGCCGGACTCGCGCCACTCGAAGCCCGCCTCGCGAAACACGCGGTCGAGCCCCTCGGCCTCGGCCGCGCGCTTTACCGACATCGACCCCGGCACGCAGATGGCCCGCACCCCCGGCGCGACCTGCCGCCCGCGCAGCACGGCGGCGGCGCGGCGCAGGTCGGAGAGGCGGCTGTTGGTGCAGGAGCCGATGAATGCCGCGCCGATCTCGAGCGACTCCATCTCCATGCCCGGGCGCAGTCCCATGTAGGCCAGCGCCCGCTCCCAGGCCTCCGGGCTCGCGCCGCTGTCGGCGAGCTGCGGCACGCAGTCCGTGATGCACACGGCGTGCTGCGGGCTCGTGCCCCAGGTGACCATCGGTGCGAGGTCATCGGTCGCGACCACGATCTCCCGGTCGAAGGCCGCGCCCGCATCCGTCGCGAGCCCGCGCCAGTACGCAACCGCAGAGCCCCACGCGGCGCCAGACGGCGCGTAGCGGCGGCCCTGGAGGTACGCGAAGGTCCGGTCGTCCGGGGCGATCATGCCGGTCATCGCCGAAAACTCGGTCGCCATGTTGCAGAGCGTGAGCCGCGCCTCCACGTCGAGGTCGCGGACGGTTGCGCCCGCGTACTCCACCGCGTAGCCGTTGCCGCCCGCCGAGCCGTGGCGCCGGATCAGGGCGAGGCTCAGGTCCTTGGCGGTCACGCCCGGCGGCAGGCCGCCTTCGAAGGTCACCCGCAGGGTCTTCGGCCGCGCAACGCGCAGCGTGCCGGTAGCGAGCGCGTGCTCGGCCTCCGTCGAGCCGATGCCCCAGGCGAGGGCACCCATCGCACCCTGGGTGCAGGTGTGGCTGTCCGGGCACACGACGGTCGCGCCCGGCAGCACGATGCCGAGCTCCGGCGATATCACGTGCACGATTCCCTGGTCGGCGTCGCGCACGTCGAACACGCGGATGCCGGCCGCGCGTGCCGCCTCGCGGGTCTTGACGATGAACGCCCTGCCGCTCGGCATCAGCGTGTCGTCGCTGCGGCCGGGCAGCGTGTCCACGATGTGGTCCATGGTACAGAACACCCGCGCCGGATCCGCGACGGTACGGCCGGACTGCCGCAGGCTCTGCAACGCGATCGAGCCGGTTCGCTCGTGCAGGAAGACCCGGTCGATGGCGAGCAGCCCGACCCCGCCGCCGAGGTCGCGCACGAGGTGCTCTGCCCAGAGCTTGTCGAACAGGGTGCGGGTTGAACTCACGTACCCGATTCTACGGCGAGCCTGCGGGAAACCGTTCCTCGCCTCAATACCGCCAGCTGCGCGTGTCGGCACCGGGCGGTGCCGTCTGGAGCATCCGCTCGACGGCCCACGGCAGCACCATCTGCGGGTAGCGCAGCCGCGAATAGGCGTTGGCCCGCGTGTGGTCGCCGTTCCAGCAGTGCTCGGCGCGATCGCCATAGTCGATCACGGCATCGGCCGGCGGGCTGGCCTGGCGCAGGAACCGCTCGACTGAATACACGGCATTGTTGAGGTAGTAGTTGTCCATGTCGCCCACGTAGAGCCGGAGCTTGCCGCGCAGCTTCGGGCCCAGCGTCGGCCAGTCGCGCTGCAGGATGTGCGCCAGGTCGTAATGGTCGCGCCAATAGGCCGCGGTGACCGGATCGATCTCGCCGGTCAGCCGGTCCCAGATGCGCCGCGGATAGCCGTCGGCGCCCACCGGCGAGTACACGGACTCCCACACGTCCCACTGGTCGCCGGACCGGCCGTGCGTGCCGAGCGCAAGCTCGTAGTGGTTCATCTCCTGCAGCGTCGCGTCCACATGCCCGAGCCAGTCGCGGTGGCCGGGGCGCGGCGTACGCTTGTAGGGATTCGGCATCCAGTACGCGTTCCTGTCGTTGTAGATGTCCACGACCGTGTAGTGATGGAAGTCGATCGGGTCGGGACACGCGACCCACGCGCCGTTGTACTCGTCCGGGTAGAGCGTCTGCACGGCGAGCGCGATCCAGCCGCCAGTCGAGCCGCCGTAGGCGAAACGCGCCCAGCCCTGGCCGAGCCCGCGGAATCGCCGCTCGATCTCGGGGATCAGCTCGTACTGGATGGCATCGCCGTAGGGGCCGTTGTTGGCCGAGTTGACGGCGTAGGAGTCGTCGTAGAACGGAGTCGGGTGCTGGATCTGCACCAGCAGCACCCGCGGGAAGCCCTGGCTGGTCCACGCCTGGTACAGCTCCCACGCCAGTTCCTGCTGGATGCGGTTGTAGCCCGCCAGGCCGAAGCGCTTCGAGAAATCGGGCTTGAGGTCCGGATCGGGAGGCAGCTCGCGCCAGCCGTCGGGCTCGGCATTGAAGTGCCCTGCGTTGATCACCAGCGGATAGCGCGCATCGGGGTGCTCCTCGTAGCCCCACGGCAGTGTCACGAAGGCCGCGAGATACATGTCGCGGCCCCAGAACTTCGACAGCCGCTCGCTCCTGATGCGCACGTGCCTGACGTACTTCGTCTCCCGGAACTGCGGCACCGGCGGGATCTGCTGGTCGAGCACCAGGTCGATCGAGCCGCCCGCGCCGGGGTTCCAGTTGATCTCGCGCGGCGTGGAGTACAGGTTGCCGGGCTTCCTGCTCCACGCCTGGCCCTCGCCCCTGTCGGGCGGCAGCTTGACCGTGTGTCCGTCGGCACGACGGAAGGTCTCGTAGCGGTTCAGCACCGCCTGCACGCGGTACTTGCCGGCAGGCAGGTCGGCGAGCGAACGGACGGGGAAGCCGAAGGCGCGCGCGTCGAGGCGGACCGGCGTACCGGGCCGCCAGCCTGCCACGTCGATGCCGTAGAACGGGATGGCATCGGCTCCCCAGCCGACCTGGAAGCGTGGCTCTTCGGTCCCGCCCGGCGACAGGATGACGAGCACCCGGCCATCGAGCGGGTCGGCAGCCTGCGCTGCCGGGTACTGCACCGCGAACGCCGGTACGGCGCTGGCGGCCGGCGGCATCGGCAGCAGGATGGCCGCGAGGATCGTGGCCCATGGGTGCCGGAACGGATGCATGCGGGATCCCTTGGGCGGTGGCGAAGGCGCCTACGTTGCTGCCGGCACCCGCAAATGTAAACCCTGTGCCGCAGCGCAGTCCGCCGGCGTGATCGCGGATTGCAGACGCCGGAATCTCCGCGCGATCATGGTCGCCATGGACAAGGTAATCGACACCGGCCGCCTGATCCTGAGGCGGTTCACGCTGGATGACCTGGAGGCGTTCTATCAGCTCGGCTCCAGACCCGAGATCATCCGCTACGCTCAGAGCACGCCGCTCGCCTCCATCGACGAGGCGCGTGATTTCATGCAAGCAGCGCCGTTCCACGACTACGCCAGGTATGGCTACGGCCGGTTCGCGTGCGTCTGGAAGGAGACCGGCGCGGTGATCGGTTTCAGCGGCCTGAAGTACGTTCCGGAGATCAGCGATACCGAGCTTGGCTATCGGTTCTTCCCGGAATTCTGGGGCATGGGGCTCGCGACGGAGGCGGGGCGTGCGTCGATCGACTTCGCGCGCTCCGACCTCGGCCTGAAGCGACTCGCGGCTCTGGTCCACCCCGAGAACGTCGCCTCCGCGAACGTGCTGATGAAGCTCGGATTCTCGGTTGAGAAGCAGCTGCGTTATTCGGGCCTGAAAGACGTCGATGTGAATCTTTTTGCCAGGGATCTCTGACCACGCCCTGCGGCCGCCCGCGCGTGTGACAATCGTCGCGGGGCGCGCGAGGGGCGGTACGACGGTCACGACGAGGGGGAAGCGGCATGGCGACTGGCAACAGGCCGACCATCAGTACGGACGTGGACGTGGTCGTGGTGGGGGCCGGCTTCGCCGGGCTCTACCTGTTGCACCGCCTGCGCGGTCTCGGGTTCTCCACCGTGGTGCTCGAGGGCGCCGACGGCGTCGGCGGCACGTGGTACTGGAACCGCTACCCCGGGGCTCGCTGCGACATCATGTCCGTCGACTACTCCTACAGCTTCGACCCGGAGCTGGAGCGGGAGTGGCATTGGTCCGAGAAGTACGCCACCCAGCCGGAGATCCTCGCCTACGCCAACCACGTGGCCGACAAGTACGACCTGCGCAAGGACATCCGGCTCGCCACCCGCGTGCAGCGAGCGCGCTGGGATGCCGAGGTCCGGCGCTGGCACGTCCGTACCGGGACGGGTGAGGAGATCACCTGCAGGTTCTACGTGATGGCCACTGGCTGCCTGTCGCTGCCGAAGTCGATCGACATCGCGGGCGCCGACCGCTTCGGTGGGGAGATCTACTACACGCACCACTGGCCCCACGAGGGCGTGGACTTCACCGGCAAGCGCGTGGCGGTGATCGGCAGCGGCTCGTCGGGCATCCAGTCCATCCCGATCATCGCCGGGCCGGCCGCGCAGCTGACCGTGTTCCAGCGGACCCCCAATTTCTCGCGGCCGGCCCGCAACGGCCAGGCGCCGCAGGAAAAGCTCGACGCCTTCAAGGCCGATCGCGACGCCTACCGGCGAGCCGCCCGCCTGTCGCAGATCGGAGTTCCGGCCCCGGTCACGATGGTGAGTGCCCTGCAGGTGACCGAGGCTGAGCGCCGCAGCGTCTACGAGGCGGCGTGGAATTCGGGTGACCTGCTACCCACCACCTTCGCCGACATGGCGACCAACCCGGAGGCCAACGAGACCTTCTGCGAGTTCCTCCGGGGGAAGATCCGCACGATCGTGAAGGATCCCGCAACCGCCGAAGCGCTGTGCCCCAGGGGCTACTACTACGGCACCAAGCGTCCGTGCCTCGACTCCGGCTACTTCGAGACCTTCAACCGTCCGCACGTCCGGCTGGTGGACCTGCGCAGGACGCCGATCTCCACCATCACGACGACGGGCATCGATACCACCACCGAGTCGCTGGAGTTCGACGCCATCGTCTTCGCTACCGGCTTCGACGCCATGACGGGCGCCATCGTGGCGGTCGACATCACCGGCCGCGACGGGCTCTCCCTGAAGGAGAAGTGGGCCGAGGGTCCCAGGACGTACCTCGGGCTCACCACGGTCGGGTTCCCGAACTGCTTCATGATCACCGGCCCGGGAAGCCCCTCGGTGCTGTCGAACATGATGGTGTCCATCGAGCAGCACGTGGACTGGGTGTCGGACACCCTCGACCACATGCGCCGCGCCGGCCTCGACACCATCGAGCCGACCCCGACGGCCGAGGCCGGCTGGGTGCAGCACGTCAACGACTGCGCCGACATCACGCTCTTTCCGCAGGCCGACTCCTGGTACATGGGCGCCAACGTGCCCGGCAAGCCGCGGGTGTTCCTGCCGTACATCGGCGGCGTGGACCGCTACCGCAAGGCCTGCGACGAGGTGGTGGAGCAGGGCTACCTCGGCTTCCGCTTCGACGGTCCCGATGGCACGCGATGCAACGACGGCGTGATCCGCCGGCTGCAGCCGGACGTCACCATCGTGCTCGAGGTGATCGAGAGCCTGGGCCTGCCGCCGGTGGAGACCCTGTCGCCGGAGGTGGCACGGGCGTTGTTCGTGGCCTTGGCCGGGCAGCGGCCGCCCGGCCCCGCGGTGGGCGAGATCCTGGACGGCGTCCTGCCCGGCGCGGCGGGAGAACTCGGCTATCGACTCTATCGGCCGGCCTCCGCCGGGCCGCACCCGGTGGTGGTCTACTATCACGGCGGTGGCTGGGTGCTCGGTGGCCAGGATTCCGACGACCCGTTCTGCCGCGACCTGTGCGTCCGGTCCGACTCGATCATCGTGTCGGTCGACTACCGGCACGCGCCCGAGGCGCGATTCCCCGCGGCCGTGGACGACGCGTGCGCCGCCCTGCGCTGGGTTTCTTCCCGCGTCGAGGCCCTCGGCGGCCGGCCGGGTCCGGTAGCGGTGGCCGGCTGGAGCGCCGGCGCCAACCTCGCTACCGTGGTGTGCCGGCTCGCCCGTGACGCCGGAGGTCCGCCGATCGCCGGCCAGCTCCTGCTCGCTCCGGTCACCGACGCCGACCCGACCCGGCCCTCGTACATCGAGAACGCCGACCGCTACGTGCTCACCAGGGCGATCATGCACTGGTTTTTCGACCACTACGTGGACCCCGCCGACCGCACCGACCCGCGGGTGGCGCCGCTGCGAGCCCGTGACCTGTCGAACCTGCCGCCAGCCACCATCGTCACCTGCGAGTTCGACCCGCTGCGCGACGAAGGTGCGGCGTACGCCGCGGCGCTGGCCTCCGCCGGTGTGGACGTGCAGCACATCGTCGCGCGGGGCCACGTCCACAGCTCGGTCACGATGGTGGACGTGGTCATCTCGGGCGCGCCGTATCGCGAGAGGATGGGCGAGGCGCTGCGGCGCTTCCATGGGCGGGAACGGCGACGTCCGGCGCCATGACCAGGCGCAGTTTTCTGCAGCTCGACGTTTTCGCCGCCGATCGGGGCCGCGGCAACCCGCTCGGCGTGGTGCTCGACGCCGGGGACCTCGATACCGCCGGCATGCAGGCGATCGCGGCATGGCTGAACCTGTCGGAGACCACGTTCGTGCTGCCCCCGACCCAGGCGGGCGCCGACTACCGCCTGCGCATATTCACCCCGCGCCAGGAACTGCCCTTTGCCGGCCATCCGAGCGTTGGCACGGCCCACGCGGTGCTCGAGCGTCGTCTCGTCGCGCCGCGCGACGGGCGCCTGGTGCAGGAATGTGCGGCCGGGCTGTTGCCGCTGAGGGTCGACGGCGAGGGTCGGGAGCGCCGCCTGCACGTGCGCGCGCCCCGCGGGGCCGAGCGTGCTGGAGATCCGGCCGCAGTCCTGGCCAGCCTGCGCGGCGTCCGCATCGGCGCGCTTCGCCCGGCGCTCGTCGACAACGGCCCGAGCTGGTGGTGCATCGAGCTGGCGGACGAGGCCGCGGTACGCATGCTGGCCCCGGATCTCGCGGCGTTGACCAAGGCGACCTCGGCGACGGGCGCGATCGGCGTGGCCGTGTTTGCACGCTGCACGGGCCGCTGCTACGCCCTGGTGGTGCGCGCCTTCGTTCCCGCCGATGGCATCCCCGAGGATCCAGTGACGGGCAGCGCGAATGCCGCGATCGCCGCCTGGATGCATGCGAATGACGTCCTTCCCGCGCCGCGCTTCAAGTCCTCGCAGGGGCGCGAGGTCGGCCGCGATGGGATCGTCGAAATCGCCGTCGATTCCGCGGGCGACGTCTGGATCGGCGGGCAGACGCAGACCGTCATCGAGGGTGTACTCCACTGGTGATGCGTCGATCTCCGTGCCGAACGCCGGGGCGCTACTATGCCTCCGCGGCCGATCGGGCCGTGCCACTGGATGAACGCCCATGCCGACCGCCATCGAAGCGCTCAGGACCGCTGACGAACGATTCGAGGGCCTGTCCGGCTTCTCCTGCAAGCCGCACTACCTCGAGCGCCTGCCCGGCTACGAGGAGTTGCGCATCCACTACCTCGACGAGCGGCCCGCGGGTGCGGCCAGTGGTCGCACCGTGCTCTGCCTGCACGGCCAGCCGACGTGGTGCTACCTCTACCGCAAGATGATCCCGCTGTTCGTCGCAGCGGGGCACCGGGTCGTGGCGCCCGACTTCCTCGGCTTTGGCCGCTCCGACAAGCCGGTGGACGACGCCGTGTACACCTTCGGCTTCCACCGCGGGATGCTGATGCGGTTCATCGTGGCGCTCGACCTGCGGCGCGTGACGCTGGTCGTCCAGGACTGGGGCGGCCTGCTCGGTCTTACGCTGCCGATGGAGTACCCGGATCGCATCGACCGCCTGATCGTCATGAACACGGGACTCGGCATCGGGCGCTCGCCGGGCCCGGGCTTCGACGCCTGGAAGGCGTTCGTCGCCGCCAATCCCGACTTCGACATCCCGGCCATGATGAAGCGCTCGGTGGCCGGCCTCACCGACGCGGAGGCCGCCGCCTACGACGCGCCATTCCCGGACCGCCGCTACCGCGCGGGCGTCCGCCGTTTCCCGGCCCTCGTGCCGGTGGCGCCTGGGATGGACGGCGTCGAGTCGTCCCAGCGGGCCGCGCAGTTCTTCCGCGAGCAATGGGCCGGGCGGTCCTTCATGGCCATCGGCATGCAGGACCCGGTGCTCGGCGCGCCGGTCATGCAGGCGCTCGCGAAGACCATCCGCGGCTGCCCGCCGCCGCTCGAGCTGCCACAGGCCGGGCATTTCGTCCAGGAGCACGGCGCGGCGGTGGCGGAGGCGGCGCTGGCCGCATTCGGCGATCGCTGACCACCGCTCCCGACGTGCGCCGCCCGCGTGAGACGCCCCGACGGGCGCTATGATCCACGCATGCCCAGCGCGTCCCGCACGGCGGCGTTCTTCGACTACGACGGCACCCTGATCGCCGGCTACTCGATCCTGGCGTTCCTCAAGGAGCGCGTGCGGCGGCGGGAACTCGGCGCAGTCGACCTGCTGCGGACGACCGTCGCCGTGGCGCAGTCCGCGCTCGGGCAGATCGACAGCCGGGAGCTGATCTCGCGCGGCATCCACGAATGGAACGGCCGCCGTCTCGCGGACCTCGAGGCGCTCGGCGAGCGGTTGTTCGAGAGTGAACTGCGTGACCGCATCTATCCCGAAATGCGCGCGCTGGTCGCCGAGCACCGGCGGCAGGGACACGTCGTGGCGATCGCCACCTCGGCGGCGCCGTTCCAGGTCGAGTCGGTCGCCCGCGAGCTCGGCATCGAGTACGTGCTGTGCACTCGCCTCGAGGCGCGCGACGGGGTGCTCACGGGCAAGTCGAGCGGCCCCGTGCTGTGGGGGCGCGCCAAGGCCGACGCCGTGCGCGAGTTCGCACGCCGACACCGAGTCGACCTGCGCCACAGCTACTTCTACGCGGACGGGGACGAGGAAGTGGCGCTCATGACGGCGGTCGGCCACCCGCGCCCCATCAACCCCCGGCCGTTGCTTGCAGAGGCTGCCGGGCGCGAGGGCTGGCCCGTGCAGCGCTTCACCAGCCGCGGCGCGCCCGGCCCCGGCGCCTACCTGCGCAGCGCGCTGGCGACGGCGAGTGCCGTGCCGGTGTTCCTGGGCGCCGTCGCGATGCGCACGCTCACGGGCGACAAGCGCGAGGCCGCCAACTTCCTCGCCTCGACGCTGACCGAGATCTCGCTGGGGCTCGGCAAGGTCAGGCTCAACGTCACCGGCGGGGAGCACCTCTGGGCGGCGCGCCCTGCGGTGTTCATCTGGAACCACCGCAACATCTTCGACGCCCAGATCGTTGGACGGCTCGTGCAGCGTGATTTCGGCGCCGTCGCCAAGAAGGAGCTGCAGAATGTGCCGCTGTTCGCGGCCGCCAGCCGCTTCATGCACATCGCCTTCTTGGACCGCGGCGACGGCCGCGCCGCCGTGGCGGCGCTCGAGCCGGCGACCCGGCTGCTGGGCGAGGGCATCTCCATGCTGGTCGCGCCCGAGGGCACGCGGATCGCCGGCGGCGGCATCGGCGAGTTCAAGAAGGGCGCCTTCCGGATGGCCATGGCCGCGAAGGTGCCGATCGTTCCGATCGTGATCCGCAACGCGGACGACATCGGATCGCGAGCCTCGGGAACGATGCGGCCCGGGACCGTGGACGTCGCCGTGCTGCCGCCCGTCCGCGTCGACGAATGGACGCTGCGCGACCTCGACCGGCGCATCGAAGGCGTTCGACAGCAGTTCGTGCACACGCTCGAGCACTGGCCGGGATCGGGTGGCCGGTTGAAATCGCGGAGGAGAACGCGTTGATCGAACGTGAGATGCGATTCCCGGGCTGCGGCGACGCCGAGCTGTTCGCGCGCGCGTGGACTCCGGAGCGCGACCCGCGGGCGGTGGTCGTGATCTCGCACGGGCTGGCCGAGCACAGCGGTCGCTACGAGGGGCTCGCCGCGCGACTGGTGCAGGAGGGGTTCGCGGTCTTCGCGCTCGACCACCGTGGCCACGGGAAGTCGGGCGGTGCGGCCCGGGCCAACATCGGGCGGTTCGAGCACGTGGTGAGAGACCTGGGCGCCTTCGTCGCGCGGGCACAGGGCGAGCATCCGGGCCGACGCATGATCCTGTTCGGCCACAGCATGGGCGGGCTGATCGCGCTCGCCTGCGCGCTCCACGACCAGCAGGCGCTGCACGCCCTGGTGCTGTCGGCGCCGGCGCTCGCCGCGGGTGAGGCTGCCTCGCCGCTCAAGCTGCTGGCCGCGCGCCTGCTGTCGGTCATCGCACCGAGTACCGGTGCGCTCACACTGCCGGCGTCGGCCGTCAGCCGCGATCCCTCGGTCGTGCGCGCCTACGAGCAGGACCCGCTGGTGTTCCGTGGCTCGATTCCGGCACGCACGCTGGTCGAGCTGCTGGGGGCGATGACTGCCACGGCCGCACGCGCACCTGAACTGCGGTTGCCCGTGCTCGTGCAGCACGGCACGGCCGATCAGCTGGTGCCGCTGCTCGCCGTGCAGCCGATCTACCGGCGGCTCGGCGACGAGCGCACGCGCAGCCTGCGCACCTACGAGGGTCTCTACCACGAGGTCTACAACGAACCGGAACGCGAACGGGTGATCGGGGACCTCGTCCGCTGGCTCGAGGCCGTCCCTAGCTAGGCGAGGCGCCGCCCGGCGCGGCCTGCCGGAGGCTCTGCTCCACCCGGCGGACGGCGATGCGGTGGACCATGCCGAGGCGATGCAGGACGTCGTCCAGTTGCGCCGCGAGCTCGCGGCGCCGCGCCGCCCGATCCGCCCCCGGGCCGACCGCCTGCCGGTGTCGCGCCAGCTCGAGCCCGGCCCGATACAGATGCCGCGAAACGCCCTCCGGCGCGAGCATCCGGCCTTGCAGCAGGTGCTGGCGTCCGAGGCCCATGCAGGCGTCCAGCAGCCGCACTTCGTCGGTCGCCTCCTCCGGAGCATCGAGCACGTCCACCACGACCCGGTAGGATTCGACGAACGAGCGCAGCAGCATGTCCGAGCCGAGCGTCGGCATCCGGGCGAGCAGCGCCTGCGCGCCGTCCGGTCCGTCCGCAAGCTGCGCCTGCCAGCCGGGGGCGAGGCGGTCGATTTCCGCCTGCAGCGCGGCAAGGAACTGCGGCCGCTCGAGAAACAGGAAGTCGAACTTGAACAGGTCGCGCAGCGCGAGCGCCTCGGAGTCGAAGGCCGCGGTCCGCTCCCCCGGTGACCGCTCCGCCGCGCCGAGCAGCGCGACCTCGGCGATCGCTCCGAGCAGGAAGAAGTGCGCGATGGAATTGCGGTAGTACGCGGCCGCGAGATGTTGCTCCGCCGCGACGCCAAAGACCGGCTCCCGGCCCGCGTGGTGCGCGTTCGCCACGCCCTGTGCGACCAGGGCGTCCAGCACCGCCCGGACCGCCGCCTCGCTCGCGAGCGCGGCCGTGGGTGTCGTGGGCAGGTTCCGGCGTCGGGCGAAGTCGAGGTAGCCCTGCACCGCCGCTCCGATCTGGCGTACCGTGAGCGCCCGGCCTCGGGCCCCGAGCAGCGCCAGCGTGACGAGTGCGGCGCCGGTGATCGGCGCGGCATCGTTGATGCGCACCGAGACCTCGAAGGCCAGCTTCTGCAGCGCGGGCCTGCGTTCATCCGGCGGGAGGGCCTCAAGGGCCCCGGCGGGTCCGAGCGTCTCCCGCAGCGACACGGGCTCGCCGAAGCGGACGTACACGCTGCCGAACCGGCCGTGCTGCGCCCGCACGAAGCGCAGCAGCCACCCGAGCGATTCTGCCGCCTTCGCGGCGCCGCGCGCCTCGTCGGCGTATTCGGCGACTTCCTGCAACTGGTCGTAGCTCACGGCGACCGGCAGCAGCCACAGGTCGTCGATGCGCCCGTCGCGATAGGCGTCCACGAGGTACACGAGCAGCCCGAGCCGCGGCCGGCCGAGCTTGCCGGTACGCGAGCGCGTGCCCTCGATGAACCACTGCAGCGGACGCCGCTCGCCCACCAGCTTCGCGAGGTAGTGGCGCAGCGTGCAGCGGTAGACCGCATCGTCGCCGGCGCGACGGATGAACACCATGCCGTTGCGGCGCCACAGCGCACCGAGCGGCCAGAACGCCATGTTGATGCCCCCGAACACCGTGAGCGGCGGCAGTCCGTGGTCGTGGAACCCGACCGTGAGCGCCCCGCCGTCGAGGTAGGACTTGTGGCTCGACAGCACGACTGCCGGCGCAGCGGCCAGCAGGCTGTGGATCCGTTCGAGCTGCGCCGGGTCGTAGTCGATGCGCTGGTAGCCGCGGCCGAGCAAGGCCCGGCCGGCCCGCACCCAGAGGCCGTGGACGCGGCGGCCGTGTGTGGTGCGGAGCTCCCGCAGGTAGCGGCGCGCCGCCTGCCGCACCTCACGCTCGTCGCGGCCCGTCTCGCGCGCCAGCGCGTCGAGCGCCGACCGCAGGGCCGGCGAGTCCGCCAGGGCGGAGGCATCGGAGTGTGCGGGCGTTTCGGGGGGCTCGGCGGTCACGGCGGTCCGGGTTCTGCGGTCAGCGGCAGGCGGGTCTCGGTCGCAACCTTACGGGCTCCTTCGTCGAGCAGGTAGTCCCGGAAGGCGGTCGCCAGGATGCCGAGGTGCAGGGTGCCGTCGTCGCGCTCGCCCACCAACGTCAGCCGCAGCCGCCGGCCCAGCCGGTCCAACACCGGGGCGCCCAGGGACTTCTCGAGCTGCTGAACCTGCTGGGTGACCGCAGGTCCCGTCATGTGCATGGCCCGCGCGGCCCGGGCCATGGAACCGAGCTCGGCGACCGTCCGGACAACCTGCAACTGGCGCAGGCTCAGTTGTCGCATTGGCATAAGAAATCCTTATCGAAATACCAACAATCTCTAAGTATCAATTGGCAAACGCGCGGCCTAGAGTCCATTCATGGGTTCGACGCCGCCCGGGCGCAGGACGCCATCGAGGAGAAGCCATGCTGAACCCCGGCTACACTACGATCTCCAAGTTCCTGATCCAGCAGGTGCCGGAAGGCCCGCACGGCCGCGAGCTCGCGGCGCTGCTCGTGGACGTCGCGGCGGTGATCAAGGCGGTTTCCGCCGCCGTCGGCAAGGGGCCGCTCGTGGGCCTCGCCGGCCTCGCGGGTACGGAGAATACGCAGGGCGAGGCGCAGAAGCAGCTCGACGTGCTCGCTGACGAGCTGTTCGCCCGCGGCGTCGAGTGGAGCGAACTCGTCGGAGCGCTCGCCTCCGAGGAGCGCGAGGACGTGCACTTCGTCGAAGGCAGCGGCCGCCTGGCACTGGTGTACGACCCGCTCGACGGATCGAACAACCTCGACGTGAATCTGCCCGTCGGATCGATCTTCTCGGTGGTCGCACTGCCCGAGACCGCGCGCAGCACGTCGGCGGTGCTGCAGCCGGGCACGCAGCAGCTCGCTGCGGGCTACGCGATCTACGGGCCCTCGACCCAGGTCGTCATCACGGTCGGTCGCGGCACGCACGGCTTCACGCTCGACCGCGAGATCGGCAACTTCGTCCTGACGCATCCGGACATCCGTGTGCCCGAGGAAGGGTCCGACTACCTCATCAACGCTTCGAACCGCCGCTTCTGGGAGCCGCCCGTCACCCGCTACGTCGACGAGTGCAAGGCGGGCAAGGAGGGGCCGCGCGGCCGCGACTTCAACACCCGCTGGGTGGCCTCGATGGTGGCCGACGTGCACCGCATCCTGCTGCGGGGCGGCATCTACCTGTACCCGCGCGACCAGAAGGCCGCGAACCGCGAGGGGCGCCTGCGCCTGCTCTACGAGGCCAACCCGATGGCGATGATCGTCGAGCAGGCGGGCGGCGCGGCCTCGACCGGCCGCGGCCGCATCCTCGAGGTCGTACCCGAGCGCATCCACCAGCGCGTGCCCGTGATCCTGGGCTCGTGCGCCGAAGTCGCCCGCGTCGAACGCTATCACGCCGAGTACGACAAGGGCGAGGACCGGCCCTACAGCTCGCCGCTGTTCGGCGAGCGCTCGCTGTTCCGCAGCGGCTGACCGAATCCACCGGAGCACAGACATGTCGGCGAGATATCCCATCATCGCGGTGACCGGCTCGAGCGGCGCGGGCACGACCACGGTCAAGACGACCTTCGAGTGGATCTTCCGGCGCGAGAAGATCGACGCCGCGATCGTCGAGGGCGACGCGTTCCACCGCTACGACCGCGTGGCCATGCGCGAGAAGATGAAGGAGGCGGAGGCGCTGGGCAACAATAACTTCAGCCACTTCGGGCCGGAGTCGAACCTGTTCGGCGAGCTCGAGGCGCTCTTCAAGAGCTATGCGCTGAGCGGCCGGGGCCGCTCGCGTCGCTACATCCACGATGCGGAGGAGGGAGCGAAGTACGGCGGCGAGCCCGGCACGTTCACCGCCTGGGAGGACATCGGCGAGGGCTCCGACCTGCTGTTCTACGAGGGCCTGCACGGTGCGGTGCAGACGTCCGAGCACGACGTCGCGAAGTACGCGGACCTGCTGGTCGGCGTGGCGCCGAGCATCAATCTCGAGTGGATCCAGAAGCTGCACCGCGACCGCAGCCGCCGCGGCTATTCGACCGAGGCGGTGGTGGACACGATCCTGCGCCGCATGCCCGACTACGTGAACTTCATCGCTCCGCAGTTCTCGCGCACGCACATCAACTTCCAGCGCGTGCCGACCGTGGACACCTCGAACCCGTTCATCGCCAAGGACATCCCGACCGCCGACGAGAGCTTCCTGATCGTGCGCTTCGCCGACCCGAAGGGCATCGACTTCCCCTACCTGCTGTCAATGATCCACGACTCGTTCATGTCGCGGCCGAACACGCTGGTGCTGCCCGGCGGCAAGCTGCCGCTCGCGATGCAGATCATCCTCACCCCGCTGATCCTGCGGATGATGGACACCAAGAAGCGGGCCTACTGAGCGAGGACCCGGCGGCACCGGCATCCCGGGATTTCCTTTCGGGGCGCGCCGGCCTCTAATCGGGGCGTGAATCCGCGTCACGCAGGGCTGACCAGCGAGGAAGCGCGCGCCAGGCTGGCACGCCACGGGCCGAACGTGCTCCCCGAGGGGCCGCGGCCGGGACCGCTCGCCATCGGCCTGCGGCAGCTCAAGAGCCCGCTCATCTACGTCCTGCTGGCCGCGGCGCTGGCGGCGCTGGCGCTCGGCGACTATACGGACGCGGGGTTCATCGGCTTCGTGCTGCTCGTCAACTCGGGCCTCGGCGCCTGGCAGGAGTGGCATGCCCAGCAGCAGAGCCAGGCGCTGCAGAGCCTGCTGCGCATCCGCGCCACGGTGCTCCGGGACGGCCGGGCCATCGAGCTCGATGCCGCCGAGCTCGTGCCGGACGACGTCGTGCTGCTCGAGAGCGGGCAGCGGGTCGCGGCGGACCTGCAGCTCGTCGACGGGCAGGGACTCGAGATCGAGGAATCGATGCTCACCGGCGAATCGCTGCCCGTGCTCAAGGACTCGAGCTGGCGCGGTGCGGCGGACACTCCGCTCGGCGACCGCCGGAACATGGCGTTCGCGGGTTCCACGGTGACCCGGGGACGCGGCCTCGGCGTCGTGGTCGCGACGGGCACGCGCACGGTGGTCGGCGGACTCGCGAGTGCGATGTCCTCGACGCAGGGCGGCAAGGCGCCGCTCGTCGAGCGCACGGAGCGATTCAGCCGCGCGATCGCCATGGTCGTGCTCGGGGCCGCGCTGCTCATCGGCGTGGTCGGCGTGTTCGTCCACCACCAGGGCATAGGCACCATGTTCCTGTTCGGCGTGGCGCTCGCGGTGTCTGCGATTCCCGAGGGCCTGCCGGTCGCGATCACCGTCGCGCTCGCGATCGCGGCGCGCCGGATGGCTGCGCGCGGCGCGATCGTGCGCAGCCTCCCGACCGTCGAGGGCCTCGGCAGCTGCACCCTGATCGCGAGCGATAAGACCGGGACGCTCACCTGCAACGAGCTCACCGTGCGCGAGCTGCGCCTCGCCGGCGGAGCGCGGTTCGAGGTGAGCGGCGCCGGTTACGTGCCGGAAGAAGGCGCGATCGCGCCGGCCGGGCCGGACACCACTCCGGGCGAGGGCGCCCTACGCGAACTGCTCGAGGTTGCCGCGGCCTGCAACGAGGGCAGCCTGCTCGAAACCGCGAGCGGCTGGAGCTGGCGTGGCGACCCGACGGACGTCGCGCTGCTCGCCCTGGCCGGCAAGGGCGGCGTGGACCACGAGGCGCTGCTGCGTGAGCGGCCGCGGAGCCAGGCCATACCGTACGAGCCCGAGCGACGCTTCGCGGCGAGCTTCCACCGTCGCGACAGCGGGACCTGGGTGGCGGTCAAGGGCGCACCCGAGCAGGTGCTGCAGATGTGCGAGCTGTCGCCCGAGCAGCAGCGTGTCGCCATGTCGGATGCCGAAGGCATGGCGGCGGCCGGACGGCGCGTCCTCGCGTTCGCCTGCGACCAGTTACCGGGCGAGGCACCGGCCGGCGTTACGCCCGCCGAACCGTCCGGTCTGCGCTTCCTCGGGTTTGCCGGGCTGATCGATCCACTGCGACCCGGCGCGAGGGAGGCGGTCCAGAGCTGCGCCAGTGCCGGTATCCGGGTCATCATGGTCACCGGTGATCACCCGCTGACGGCGCTCGCCATCGCCCGCGACCTCGGCATCGCCGCGGTGCCGTCGGACGTGGTCGCGGGCACGGATCTCGCCGCCGGTCGGCCGCAATCACTGGCCGACGTCGTCGCCCAAGCGACGGTGTTCGCCCGGGTGACGCCCGAACAGAAGCTCGCGCTGGTGGAAGCTGCCCAGCAGGCCGGGCACTTCGTCGCGGTGACCGGCGACGGTGTCAACGACGCGCCGGCCCTGCGCCGCGCGAACATCGGTGTGGCGATGGGCCGGGGCGGCACCGACGTCGCCCGCGAGGCGTCCGACCTCGTGCTGAGCGACGACAACTTCGCCACGATCGTGAACGGCGTCGAGGAGGGCCGCATCGCCTACCGGAACATCCGCAACGTCGTGTACCTGCTCGTCGCCGCGGGCCTCGCCGAGGTCCTCACGGTCGGGCTGGCGGTCATGGCCGGGCTTCCGCTGCCGCTGCTGCCCGTGCAGCTCCTGTGGCTCAACCTGGTCACGAACGGCATCCAGGACGTCGCGCTCGCCTTCGAGCGCGGTCGCGGCGACGAGCTCAGCATGCCGCCTCGGCGGCCGGACGAACCGATCCTCGACCGCCTGATGATCGAGCGCGGCGTGCTCGCGGGCGGCTGGATGGCCGCGCTCGGCCTCGCGGCCTTCGCGGGCCTGCTCGAGACCGGCGTACCGGTCGAGCAGGCGCGCAACGAGCTCTTGCTGCTCATGGTGCTGATGCAGAACGTGGACGCGTTCAACGCGCGCAGCGAAACCCGGTCCGTGTTCCGGGTCCCGCTGCGGAACAACCCGCTGCTGGTCGTCGGCGTGGCGGCCGCGCTGCTGCTGCAGCTCGCCGCGATGCACGTGCCGTTCATGCAGCGGATTCTCGGCGTCGGCGCGCTTACCGCCACCGAGTGGTTCGTGCTGCCCGCGGCCGCCCTGACGCTGCTCGGCGTGATGGAGCTGCAGAAGCTGAGCTGGCTGTGGCGCGCGCGCCGCCAGGCTGGGCGCCGTCGAATCGTTGAACGCCCGCCGCCGCGCAGACAGGGGAAGAGGTGATGGAGCAATTCGAGGTCGCCATCGTCGGCGCCGGCTTCGGCGGCCTGTGCATGGCCATCAGGGGTACCAGCAGTCGGACGGCAGGAACTTCACGATCTGGCCGTGGTCCACGGCGCACTACTGGCTCAGTACGCGGCGCGTGCGCGCGGTGCACTACGAGTTCGTGCGCGTTGCGGACGGCTCCGCTGCAACCGCTCAGGTGCCGCGGAATATCGCCGCGAGTGCGCCGTCCAGCTCCGGATAGCGGAACGCGAAGTCCTCGTCGAGCAGGCGCTTCGGCACCATCCGGTCGCTCACCAGCAGCAGCTCCGACATCGCGCCGAACAGCAGCCGGAGTGCCGCCTCCGGCATGGGCAGTACCGTCGGGCGACCGATCGCCCGCCCCAGCGCGCGCGTGAACTCCGCGTTGGTCACCGGGTTGGGCGCGCCTGCGTTGTAGGCGCCGCGGGCGTGCTCCTGCTCGAGCAGCCACTGGCAGATCGACACGATGTCCGCGCGGTGGATCCACGGGAACCAGTGGCGACCGGAGCCGAGTCGCCCGCCGGCGCCAATCCGGAACGCCGGCAGCATCTTCGCGAGCGCGCCGCCGTCCCGGTCGAGGACCACGCCGATCCGCATCACGCAGACGCGCACGCCGAGCGCATCGGCCTTGCCCGCTGCGCGTTCCCAGGCCGCGCACAGGTCGTGGGTGAAGCCGGGGGTGGGTGCCGCTTCCTCGGTGACCAGCCGGTCGCCCTGCTCGCCGTAGTAACCGACGGCGGAGGCCGATACCAGCACGCGCGGCCGCCGCCTCGAGCGCGCCATCCACGCGACGACGCCGGCCGTCGTGTCGACCCGCGAATCGAGCAGCAGCCTGCGACGGCTGGCGGTCCAGCGCGCGTCGCCGATCGGCGCGCCGGCGAGGTTGATCACGCCACCGAACTCGCCCGCGTCGAGCTCGTCGAGACGAGTGACGGCGGAGGCTACGCCCCGTGGCAGTCGCGGACTCGCCTGCCGCGTGAGGATCGCGACTTCGTGCCCCGCGGCCGACAGGCGCGGGCACAGAGCCTGGCCGACGAAGCCCGTGCCGCCCGTGATGAGAACCCGCATCGTGGTCACCCGCCTCCCGCTCGAATACCTGCCCGACAGTGTGCAAGAGTATCGGTCGCGGGCTGGAACTGGATTCGCGGGCCGCGACCTCACCGGCGACGAGGGCGGGACGGAGAACTCGCAGGGCGACGATGCAATCACCGCCGCCCGCGTGAGCGGGCAGGGCGCCGGGTTCTGGTGCCCGCCGGTGACCGCCGACCGCCGGCTCGACCTGCGAGCGCTCGGCGCCTGAACCCAGGCCGGAATCGCGGCTTCAGCCGAAGACCTGCTTCATCACCGGCATCATGCGTCGCATGCCCGCGACCGCCGTGGCGCAGGCGAGCCCGCCCATCATCGCGCCGCTCACACCGCAGGACATGATGTCCTGGCCCGTGAGCCACAGCCCCGGCACCCTGGTCCGCGGCCGCAGCCAGCGCTGGCGCATGCGTTCGGGGTCGTGGTCGAGACCGTACAGTTCGCCGCGCTCCCAGCCGCAGAACCACTGCATCGAGAGCGGCGTCGAGACCTCCCAGTAGTCCACGCGGCCGCGCAGCTGCGGCAGCTTGTCGTACAGGCATTCGAGCAGCCGCTCGCCGTAGGACTGCTTGAGCGATTCGTAGTCGTCGCCGCGCTTGCCCCAGGTCTTGCCCGCCCAGGGCGCGAAGATCTCGTAGGGTGCGGGCGCGACGATCTCGATGGTGGCCCTGCCGGGGTGCCGGCGCTCGAAGTCCGGGTCCTTTGCCGAGGGGAAGGACAGGTAGACGACCGGGAAGGGGCCGGTGGGGTCGGCGATGAACCGGTCCACCGCTGCGTCGTAGTCGTTGCCCGGGTAGATCCAGTAGTTGGTCCGCGGCAGCCCGAGCTCGGCAGCCGTCGCCTGCAGGCCGATGTACACGCCGAGGTGGCCGATGCTCGGCTGCACCGTCGGCAGCAGGCGGTCGTAGCCGTGCCGCTGTGCGACCTCCGCCGGCAGCAGGCGCGCGAAGGTATTGATCGCGCCCGCGTCCGAGATGACGCAGCCGCACTCGATCTCGTGGCCGTCCGCCATGCGGACGCCGCGCACCCGGCCGTCGCGCACGAGGATCTCGTTGACGCGCGCGTAGGTGAATACCTCGCCGCCCGCCGCGCGGATGCGCGGCAGGATCGTGTCGGCGATGCGCCACGCGCCGCCCACCGGATAGAAGCCGCCATGCAGGTAGTGCCTGGCGATCAGTGCCTGGATCACGAACGAGGAGCGCTTCGGCGGCAGCCCCATGTCGCCCCACTGGCCCGTGAGCACGGCGATGAGTTCGGGGTCGTCGGTGAGCTCCGACAGCACCTCCCAGGTCGTGCGGTCGAAGCTCGGCGGCAGGCGGCGGCGCAGCCACGGGCCCGCCACGGCGGCCGCCCAGGGTGGCAGCGTGCGGTCGAGCGTGAAGGTGCGCATGCCGCGCGAGACCTCGCCGAGCAACGCCAGGTAGCGGTCGATCGCGCCTGCCGCGCGCGGGAAGTAGCCGAGGAGGTTGTCGCGGAACGCCTCGCGCCCGGCCACCGCGTCGTAGACGTTTTCACCGATGAAGAAGCGGTCGTAGTGGGCGTCCATCGGCGCCCAGTCGAGGTTGCCCTGGGTGAGGAAATCCATCATCCGGCGCACGGTGGTCCGTGCGCCCATGTCGCCGAGGTAGTGGACGCCCACGTCCCACTCGTAGCCCGCGCGCTCGTAGCTGTGGGTGGCGCCGCCCGCGGTGTAGTGCTGCTCGAGCACCGCGACCTTCCAGCCGATCTCGGAGAGCAGCGCCGCGGTCGTGAGGCCGCCGATGCCCGAGCCGATGACGAGCGCGTCGTAGCGCCCCTTCAGGCGGGACGCTCGGTAGCGCTGGCCGATGCGGAGGGTGCTGGGTTCGAGGGAGCGCACCTCAGAAGCTTACCGCAAGCTCACCCTCAGAAGCTCACCGTAACGGTCGCGCGCAGCGTGCGCGGCTCGACGGGGTGGAAGTGGATGTCCTCAACCGGCGCCGCTTCGCCGGGGAGCCGCGACTCGTAGAAATAGGTGATGTCGTTGTCCGCGGAATCCAGCAGGTTGAACACCGTCACGAAGGCGCTCCAGCGCTTATTGAAGCGATAGCCCGTCTCGACGTTCACGAGCAGCGTCGGGTCGGAGCGCACGCTGTTGTCCTCGATGAGCGGCGCCTCCCCTAGGTAGCGCACGCGCGCACCGCCGAACCAGCCGTCGTTGCGATTGGCCGCGATCCCGAGCGACGCGACGTCCTCGACCGCGCCGGGGATGCGGTCGCCGGCGGGGTCGTAGCCCTGGAAGCGCGCGTGCGACCAGGCGTAATCGACGTCGAGGATCAGCCAGTCGAGTGGCGTCCAGAAGGCGCCCAGCTCGACGCCGTAGCGTCGGCTCTCGCGGCTCGGCTCGGTGATGCCGCCGTCGCCGACGAA
>Ga0209254_10000742_pt1 | contig 28055 bp, 21 predicted proteins | sample FrelakmetDIP11DI_FD_187148 | JGI IMG/M metagenome (GOLD analysis project Ga0209254, IMG submission 187148) | Freshwater lake sediment microbial communities from the University of Notre Dame, USA, for methane emissions studies - DIP11 DI (SPAdes)... | ecosystem: Environmental > Aquatic >... | reverse complement strand
TCTGGCTTTTTGAGTCTCCCCTTTTGCTTTATAGAAGTCCCCCATACTATCATACACATTAAAACTTTCAGGATAGTTCCTGATATTCAGATCAAAAAATGAAAAACTTTTTTCAAATTGCTTTTTGCCTAAAAAATTAAATCCCAGGCTATTTATAAACTGCTCGGGAGGGTTTACTTCATAACCCCATTCAGCAGAAATTTTTTTAAAATGATTTGTCACAACAGCATATGTTTGACAGGTAGTATCTATAAGCACATCCCATGAAGGCAGGCGATAGTTTTTAAAAATGAATCTTAGTGCATCATATTCCGCAATCAGGGGAACAGACCCGTGGTCATCATCCGCGTAGTATTTATATTCCCATTTCAATCCGCTTTTTTTATCCAGCTTTAATTGGGTAGTAAAATCAAGAATGGAACGAATATGTGAAGTTGAATTTGAAACATACTGCCTCACGCTGCCTGTATCCATTCCCGGCTTCATGGTGTTGGCAATGGCGATGAATAATGACTTCTTACTAAAATCCCCGGCACTCAACAGATTACCTGTTTGTTTCATCAGGTTCCTGTCATCGTACCAAAGACTGGGATCAATGGCCACATATGAATTGAAGAGGTTTTTATGGTGAAACAGTGCGTCGATAACCATGAGTCCGCCCAGTGAATGGCCAATGAACATCCTGTATGGCGAGGTAGAGTAGGATGAGTCAATATGGGTCATTAGTTCCTTCTCCATGAAGGCCATGAATTTTTCACCTCCGCCGGTTGATTTAAAGATGGAACTGTCTTTAAAATCAGGAGAACCTTTAATATGTGTTGGGGTAAGGTCACGCATCCTGTCTGTATTGAGTATCCCGACAATGATCATTTGCGGTAAAAAACTGGTGAACCCTTCACTGAGCTGGCGGATCATGCTGGTGACTGATGAAAAGTGCCCATCTCCGTCCAGCAGGTATACGACAGGATATTTCACCCTGCCAAACCCCGCATCAGGATTCACTTTGGGTGCATATATCCAGATATTACGATCCTCATTCAGGATCTTTGAATGAATGGTATCGATTGTACCAATAATAACCTGGTTTGAATTGGTTTGTGCCTGACTAAAAGCGTGCAGGAATATGAAAATATAAAACAGCTTGAATTTCACAGATTTCCCTATTTAACTGCTAAGATAGGTAGAATCAAAACGTTGAAAATAACTGATAAAAAGTAGCTTATTTCCTGTCCGGGATCATTAAAGTGCGCATATGCCTTCGGTAATTTTAACAGATGTAACAGTTGACACCTGACTGAGTTTAGCTCTTTTTCATTTTTTAAACAACTGCCATGAAATCCTTCACATCAGTACTTCGAACCTTAATCGGCATTACAATCTTTTCCATATTTATTTCGGGCGACTGCAATCAGGAAATTAATGTGGGATATCACAGCATAGCCATCCCAGGATATGAAAAAGAAGATTATTTCCAAATGCTCAGTAACCCAAAAGAAGAAATACAATATAATGCAATTTGCGTGTTGAGCGACATGACCAATTCTGTATGGCTTGATGAAGATACGATGAAGGGAAAGCCTGAATATTGGAGGGACCTAAAAATCTATGAAAAGATTTACCCCATGATGGATTCAGGTAATTCATGGATCAGCAGCGCCGCCATACGCCATATAGGCATGTACGATTACAACCAGGAAAAATACATCAATGCCATATTGCAAAATAATAACCCTTCGCTTAATGTTCAACTGGTAATTGGGTACAATTATAGTTTGAGAGAAAATGACATTTTAGCAGACCCCGCTTTATTAGTTAAAAAAGCAACCTTTTGCTTTAATCACCCATCCTGGCTGATCAGGCAGAGTGGATATAAATATATCAACAAAAAAACAGCACACCAATTTGAAGAAAAATTTAAACAAGATTATATCTCAACAAATGAGGTTTACACAAAATACCAAATCATTACGATACTAGGCAAGCATTTATGCGACAGTTCATTTGATTTTCTGATAAATCAATATATAACTACGAAAGACACAATCCTTCAAAAATTAATTATAAGCTTATTACCTGAAGCACTTAATAAACAGCAGGCATTAAACTGGTTTAACAACCACATGAAAGAAACAGAAATGATTTTAGATTCAGGGTTTGAGTTTAATCGAAATGAAGGTGATATTTATTTAGACCTTTTAATTTTAAGTCTAAACAAAGGATGGGACCCTACCCGTTTGAAAACCTCGATGATTTCATCCGATCCTGAAGTATCAAAGGATTCTTTTCCGCTTTTATTTCCTGCATATTTTGAATTTATACATAATTATGAAACTTCCGATACCTTAAACGCCAAGCAGACTGAGGTCATGAACCTGATGAGGAAAAAAATAGCAACTACCCCTTTGATCAATAAGCAATGGAAGGAATATGAAAAAAAACATCTCCGTTTTCTTTTACCAAAGCAATTAATTGATGAACAAATGCAGATCACCGCAAAATATAATGAAGCGTTAACATCACTTTATAACAGGTACAATACAGATAGTTCAATGTATAATTCTTACCTGAAAGACCTTAAATATTTAAAGATTGAACTTTCTACAAAGAGGGTAAAAAAAATTAAACAACATTAAAAAGGATTTGCCTCATAATGAGGCTGGTATAAAACTATACATTGTTCTTAACAATATGAAAGTATCCTTTCTATTTTTTGTTTAATTAAAAAGCAGTTGAAACAGTGGGATAATGAAGCTAATACATATTATAAATAAGCGGTAAGCGGCCTCTTCCACCACCTGTCTTAAAAGACTTTGGCCCGGTTTTAACGGAACAGGTTTTTAGCTGTTGTTTGTTTTGGCGGTACAGTCAGTGATTTTTTCTATTTACTACCCTGCTTTGCGGTTAAATTTGTTTAAAAAAGATGTTTACAAAAATTATTGACTTTCTCACTGCATGGGAATCAGAATCTGCCTCCACGTTAAAACTCTTTCAGCACCTTACAGATAAAGCATTATCACAGGAAGTATGTCCCGGTGGAAGAACCCTGGGCCGGCTTGCAAACCATATTATCGAAACACTATCAGAAATGCCCCATAAACTCAGCCTGGGTATCGATGAAGAAAAGGTTGATTTTCATTCGGCACAAGAGTTGGCAGAAGCTTATCAGAAAGCAGCTGAAAAACTTGCCGTGAGTATAAAAGAGAAATGGACCGATGCAAGCCTTGAAGCTTCAACCAATATGTATGGCGAAGAATGGAAAAACGCTTTCTCATTGTGGGTCTTAATTACACACCAGATACATCACCGTGCACAGATGACTGTGCTCATGCGGCAGGCCGGACTAAAAGTGCCGGGGATTTATGGCCCGTCTAAAGAAGAGTGGGAGGCCATGGGGATGCAACCACTGGACTAGACTTTTGAACCGGATCACCCAGAATTCATTCCTGAAGTTATCCACATTTTTTTTAAGCAATTAATTGATTTATACTATCTTAGCAGCCCACCCCACAGAAAGAAACGCAATCCTGTTCCCCTATACCTGATTTTTTAGGTTCTGAAACTGTTTTTGAAACCAATTCAGTGAATATTGCTTTGTGTAAACCTCTGATGCATGCTTAAAGAAACCACGCTTGAATTTTCCGGCTTGTCGGGTGATACCGATTTGTTCCGGAACGCCTTTTCCCTTACGACTCATGAGGAGGATTCTGATGATGGAGAAACCATCTATGTTGTGATTATGCAACATGCGTCTCTTGGCCTTTCCCAAACCATTCGCGACGGAAATGAAAATATCCTGGTTTTTAAAACCCAGCAGGTACTTAACCAATGGATCCAAACCTGGAATCAGAAGAATGCGATAGGTAGCAAACTCGACAGGATCATTACATTCCGGCAGGAATGGGATACACTCCTTTCTAAAAGCCTTGACAAGACCCATTCCGTTGACCTGGATTTGCTGAAGAATAAAGAACCCTTTGAATCCTCTTTAAAATTCGGGGAACTTCAATCCAAACTTGATTGTATACCTGTGCCTTCACCACCCAGGAAAGGAAATGTACCTCCTCAGCCAGTGTATAACGAACCGGTTATCAGTTTCATGGATAAACTTCTTTTTAAAAAGAAAAACATCCTGAATCGCTATCAAAAAGAGTATGACCGGAAATTAGAAACCTGGCAGAAAATCTGCGGCAAGATAGAGCAAAACCAAATAGACAGGATGGCAGAATACGAGCTTGACCTGCAATCTTTGGAAAAAGAGAAACAGGCTGTAGGCGAAGAAATGGATGCTGCCCGCCAGGTTTATGAAGAAGAACGCCTGAGGAAGAACGAAGGCACAGACATCCTGCAAATCAATTACCAGTCGAAACAACCGGAAGCTGTTGAACAGTATTTAGAATTGGTAGTTATGCAATCTGCCTACCCTGATTTATTCCCGAGACATACAGAACTGGAATACAACCGCGACAACCATACGCTTTTGGTATCAATGGAACTTCCACATCCCAATCTCATTCCCAGGGAAAAAGACCTGTTGTTCAATACTACAGACCAAAAGGAAGAAATCAAGTACTATTCAACCGAGGAATTTTCTTTATTGTATAATGATATTATTTATAAGACTTTACTCCGCACATTCCATGAGATATTTTCTGCAGACGAAGCGGAGGCTGTTGAAGCGATCCACCTTAAGGGTTGGGTAAAGACTTTGAACCGCGGTAACGGGCAATATGAAAACACCCATATCGCATCAGTATTTTCATCCCGAAGTGCATTTGAAAAAATCAACCTTAAACAAATTGACCCAACACTTTGCTTCCGTTTCCTGAAAGGAGTATCATCTCCTGCGCTCATTGATCTCACTGAGATACCGGAGCCATTCACCATCAGCAAAAAACAACGGGAAGAAATGCCCGTAAAGAAAATGCTGGAACCTATAGACAACAGCACAAACCTGGCTAACCTGGGGTGGAAGGATTTTGAAAGCCTGATGATATCATTACTGGAAAAGGAATTCGGTGTAACCGGGGGCGAAATAAATGTCCTGCACAGTAGCCTTGAAGCCGGGCTGGAAGCATATAGCCAGGATCCTGATCCTATCAGGGGCGGCAAGATAGTTTTCCATGCCAGGAGAAGTATAAAACCAATCCCGGTATCCCCTGTACGCGAACTATTTGGTTCCGTTATGCATGAAGGCGCCATAAAGGGCATCCTGGTTACAACTGCCGACTTCAGCACAGATGCATATGAATTTGCCAGGAACAAGCCGATCAGGCTTTTGAACGGAAGCAGTTTAATTTCCCTTTTTGAAAAACACGGGCAGAAACTCCGTATAAATCTCCGGGAAGCGATCAGTCTTGAAACCTGGCTATCATAGCTTTTATGTATACCCGATTTTAATAAGGCAGTTGCAGCAGGAATCCAATGGAGAAATTCGCATCCCAGTCAAATACAAACGTATCACAACCGGTTTCATCCTGTATGGCCTTATAGATATTCAAACCGCTTTTTGTTTTAGGTTTGTCACCGGCATAACTACCCGGTGATTTCAAAACGGTATAACGTTCTTCACCCTGACGATGCTGTTTGGCTAAGTCAAAAGGAGTACCCCCAATGATAAAGCAGACTTCACGGTTTTTTGCAGGCACTTGCGATACCTTCTGCTTCACTTCAGTATATATCACATCATCCTGTATCTCTTTCTCGTAATACTTTGAACCTGGTGCTTCCACAGCCATGATGTTTGTTGCATTCATCCAGGATATTTTTGTATTGCCTGAACCGATATCTGTCACAAAAGCATTGCTGTAATAACTGGGCGGTAATGCACTCTTCAATGCCAGTTTACCTTCCTGCTCGGCGGTAACCAGGTTAACTACAAAACCCATCTTCTTCAGTTCAGTGCTGATTATTCCGGTCTTGGGTTCTTTCTGTGCGCCGGAACTGATGATAAAATGCACGTTCTTCGATTTCACCCCCTTATCGAACATCATCGAAATATATTTCTTTAACCCGGTACGGATATCGTCTGTCGTGGCAAGCCCTTCATAAACCAGGCTCTGCCCGAAATCTTTGGACACTACTTCCCAGCGTTTTTCTTTGTCCATACTAATTACAAAAGAGTTGAATCCTGTAGCGCCTACTTCCACAACACCTTTAAGTGTTCCGTTAACCGGCTTCTCAGGCTGGTAAGCAAATATCCGGCCCTCCTCCGTTTTAGCAGCCTGCGTTTGCGCTTTTGAATCTTCTGTAGCAGGACTGGCAACTGTTTTATTTCCATCGGTAACACTGCGGTCTATCTCACTGTTCTCACCGGCACTGAACCATCCATCGGTGATGGCAAAATAACTGAAAGCTATAATAGGCAGGGCAATCAGCAGGGCCTTGAACGGCCATCTTAAACGACTCCATGTAGATGTTGACATATTGTATTCTTTATTTCCTGGCGGTTAAATATATTTAGTTTAAAAGAGAAAAACCTTTATCTATCTTTTCATCATCCTTCAGATCATAATTGCTGCTTGCAATCATCGGAACATTCAGCATGGTGAGGTGGCGCTCATCCACTTTCTTCACAAAAGCTTCGAGCTCCTGCTGAGATGGGGTACCCCCTACCGTTATATTGTTATTCTGATCCAGAAACTCGAGGTTTGAACGGATAGATGCGATATTCTGACTGATAGCCTGTGTTGCCGCACTCATGGCTTCCTGGAACACCCAGCCTTCCTTGATATTGAAGACATCGGCCAGTCCCTCAGTTGCATGCTTCATTTTCTGGGTGGCTTCCATCTTTTTACGCAGGATGGTTATGCTACTGTCCAGAGTGCTTACATAAATACGCGCTGCACTCTCATTGTCTTTAAGCACTTCAATGACCTTGGAAAACTGGTTAGCGTATTGTGCATAACTGCGGGCGTTATGCTCTTCAGCTTCACCTTCTTTGCCAAAAAGAAAAGCCTTGGTGCGCGTTTCCTTAGCCACACGATTCAGATCATTGGCCTTTTCTATATTATTAGCACGGTTCGCTTCCGCAGATTGTTCTTCCTGCCTGGACGCATCGGCAACCAATCTCTTTACCAGGGCATACTTTTCTTCTGCCGTTTTCTGGGATTGTGTCCCGCTCTGGATCATATCAATACGCACACCATCCACATGTGCGATCTTTTCTTTCACTCTTTTCAGCGTATCCCTGGCATCATTCAATAATAATTGCAGGGCAGTAACAGGATTACTCCGTACAATGGATTTCTCGCTCTTAAACAATAACGTACGTCCAAGCCGGTGCAATACACTTACGATCTTCGGCATAAGTAAAAGCAATACAACCAAAACGATACTGAAAACAACAAATAAAACCGATTTCTGAGCATATGCCAGCAGTGTGTCCACATTCTTAAAAAACCACCAGGCACCGCCAATAATAAGGGCCCAATAGAAAATGGACGCAACTGTTTTCTTTCCCTGCTCTGTCTTCAGGGGTGCCGGTAATTTATCACCAAGTACCTGGAAGATAGGCAATTGGTTTTTCAATTCAGCTGGAATAACTGTTAAAGCATTGGTTTGATTACTCATATGATCTAGTTTAATTCTTTGTTGATTATATCCAGCACCTGTTGCATTTCGTTCATGACAATGCTTACGGATTGCCGGCCGGCAGTAATTTTGGCGTCAATATCTGTTATCTTAGGCTCATACTTTTCCTCGATCGTTTCCCTTTCCATTTTTTTGGCAGCCAGTCTTTCCTGCAAACTGGCAATTTGCTGTTCCAGGCCACTGATTTCAGCAACAAGGCCGGACCTCACCTGTTCCTTCTCTTTTTCGAGGCGGGATTTTTCTTCCAAACGCTTATGCGACTCTGTTTCGATAACAGATTTTAGACCCGCCATATAGGACGCTCCAGATTCCAGAAGTTTGGCCTTGGATAAAGATTTGTCCGCAAATTTTAATGAAGTATAAGCAGATTTTATGTTCGAAATGTTTGTCCCACCCATTTCCACTGCAGCATTCCAGACCTCAAAAAAATCAACTCCGGGTTTATTCATATTCTCAAGCAACTGGTAAACCCGCAGTTTCATATCCCTTCCGCCCGGATCGCCTGCAAATTGCTCAGCATCAACAGGTCTTAATGGTTCATTTTCAGGGGATTTTACAGAAACTGCAGCAGTTGAAGGAACAGCCTGTTCTTCTTCCTTTCCGGAAGTAAACAAGACCTTTTTCAATCCTCTGAGTATCCCACTGCCAAAACCTTCATTATTATCACTCATGCATTATTTTTTACTATGCCAAATTTATAGGAAAAATAAAAGACGCAGGCAGGATTTGAAAAGTTGGCAGGAAGTTAAAAAACATTTTACCCAAAGCTGGTAATGACACAAGGATAATTATCAGTTTTTCCCTAGATTAACACAAAAATTGAATGAAGCCCTTTCTCGATGATGACTTTTTGCTTGAAAACAAAACTTCGGAGCGGCTATATCACGAATTTGCTGCCGGGATGCCCATTATAGACTACCATAACCACCTTCCCCCGGAACATATAGCCTATGACAGCTGTTTCAACAACCTTACCCAGGCCTGGCTTGCTGATGATCATTATAAATGGCGGGCAATGAGGGCTAATGGCGTCCCGGAAAAATATTGCACTGGAAATATCCCCGACGAAGAGAAATTCATGCAATGGGCGGCAACGGTACCTTATACCCTGCGCAACCCGCTTTACCATTGGACGCACCTCGAACTGAAAAGGTATTTCGGCATTGATTCACTGCTCTCTCCGGATACGGCCACTGAGATTTACCAGGAATGCTCACGGAAACTTCAAACCAAAGAATACAGTGTACGCAACCTGCTCCGAAAAATGCATGTGGAGGTTCTTTGTACAACAGATGACCCCGCAGACAACCTGCATTACCACAAAATGATCCATGACGAAAACATTGATATAAAGGTTTTACCTGCTTTCCGTCCCGACAAAGCGATGGATGTGGATCACCCGGACACATTCCTCGCCTACCTTTCTAAGCTGGAAGCTGCAACAGGTATGCCTATCGACAACTTCAATCATTACCTGGACGCATTGAAAAAGCGCCACGACTTTTTTGCCACTTTGGGTTGCACCCTCTCAGATCATGGCCTTGGGCAATTGTATGCAGAGGATTATACCGAAGCAGAGATCGTTCATATTTTTTCGCGTATACGTAGACGTGATATACTCAGCCTGGAAGAAAGAAATAAATTCAAATCGGCGATGCTGGTGATTTTTGCAGAATGGGACCATGAAAAAAATTGGGTACAGCAATACCACCTGGGGGCGTTGAGAAACACCAATACCCGGAAGGGGAAAGAATCAGGGCCTGATACAGGCTGGGACAGTATTGGCGATTTCAGCCAGGGGCAGGCGCTGGCAAAGTTTCTAAACAGGATGGACCGTTCAGATAAACTGGCCAAAACGATCCTGTACAACCTTAACCCGGCGGACAACGCACTTATGGCAACCATGACCGGTAATTTCAACGACGGATCCTTTCCCGGCAAGATCCAATGGGGATCTGCATGGTGGTTCCTGGACCAGAAAAACGGCATGACAGAACAATTGAACACTTTGTCAAATATGGGTCTGTTAAGCCGCTTTGTAGGCATGCTTACAGACAGCAGGAGTTTCCTGTCTTACCCCCGGCATGAATATTTCCGGCGCATATTGTGCAATCTCTTTGGCACAGATATGGAAAAAGGAGAATTGCCCAACGATATCGAATGGACTGGTAAAATCATTCAGGACATCTGTTACCACAATGCCTCGCGTTACTTTGGCTTTACTTAGTGCCTTAATGATCCAATTCAGTTGTATTTATTTTCGATTTTCACCTTTCGACTTTCGATTTCTTATGGCTGTATCTTTAATGTCCATGCGTATTCGCAGGGAAGTGAAGCAGGCATTGTCACCTCAATGCCATCACCCACTGCTTTCCAGGCGAGTGGATTCTTCACGCCAAGCATGAATATTTTAGAACCCGATTTAGGTTTCACCTGCTTGATGGTAACTGTATTCCCCGTTTTTTTTGTTACGATGGCATAGACATATTTACCATCTTTACTGGTTGTATACTTGATATTATTGCCTTCCTTGTATAGCTTAAGGCTGTGTGTTGCATAAATAGCTTCTCCATTTACCTTTAGCCATTTGCCCATTTCACTAAGGCGCTCGATACTTTGGGCGGGGATCAATCCTTCTGCTGTAGGACCCACATTCAACAGGTAGTTACCCCCTTTAGCTGCAATATCAATAAGATTATGTACCAGCATTTCTGCAGATTTCCAGTTATGATCAAATTTACTAAAGCCCCAGGTGTCATTCATCGTCATGCAGCTTTCCCAGTCTGAATCTGAAGTACCCTCCAGGATCTCCTGTTCAGGTGTGCCGAAGTCGCCGGCAGCATCTTTATAAGTATTCATCCCCTGCATACCTGAACGCCCCTTACCAACACGGTTGTTGATGATGAGGCTGGGCTTGAGGTTTCGCAGATAATTATAGAGGTCCTTACCCTGTTCTTCCGTCCATTCCGGAATCCATTCACCATCGAACCAAAGCACTTCAGGATCATATTTTTTGATCAGTTCGGCCAGTTGTGGTTTCAGGTATGTTTCGCGGTAGCGGGCAAAATCAGGATTGGGCGTATTTTGATGCGTGTAGTCTTTTTTACTTTCTGCATCCGGCTGGTGCCAGTCCATGATCGAATGGTAAAAGCACATTTTTATACCTGCGGCCTTACAGGCATCCGTAAGTTCCTTCAGGATATCCCGTTTAAAAGGTGAAAAATCCATGATATCATAGTTCGAAACTTTGCTGTCCCATAATGCAAATCCATCATGGTGTTTGGAAGTAATTACAATATATTGGACACCTGCATCTTTGGCAATCCGCACCCATTCTTTAGCATTAAAAGACTGCGGGTTAAAATCCCGCACGAACTGCTCATATTCCGGAATAGGAATATTGGCAGAGTGCATGATCCACTCGGCAATGCCCTTGACTTCCTTACCCTTATATTCACCGGCTGGAACGGCATACGCTCCCCAGTGAATAAACATGCCAAAGGTGGCATCACGCCACCACTGCATCCGCTTGTCTCTTTCGGTTGTGCTTTCCTGTAAGTAGTTCTTCTGTGCATTTACAGATAAAAAAACCAGGCTGAATATTATGGCAAGAATCTGTTTCATACTCCTAATATATTTAATCCTTTGCGTTTATATTTACTTCGCGGTTAAAAATACCGATTTCACTTAATACTACAGCAACCGGGGACTTTGTTACCCTTAGCCTGAATTTGGTTGTAGTTATGTGATTATCCAGTTTAATGATCCTGCACGCCCCGATACTGGTAGCTCCCCCAATCTTCTGCCACTTACCGTCAATCCAGGCATCCATCTCCACTGCCTCTACTCGCTGGCCGAGCTTAATATTTTCCCTCAGCCTTATGAGGTTAAAGGTCTGTGGTGACTTCCATTCGAGAATGAGCTCCGGTGTTTTTACGGCATCATCCGTTGCCCAGTAACTGTAGCGGTTATCATCGGTAAGCGCACCGGGGCCAAATGCTTTTGCATTATTGCCTCTTACATTACTTGCTTTGATGGATGCTGATTTAGCAAGGTCGGTAGCAAAAGTTTTTGTAAGTAAAAAGCCAAAATCCGCTAATGCCCGCACGTCGTTTTCATGAAGCAATCCCCTTGTGTCCGGGGCAATACCAAGATCCAGGCATCCGCCACGTCCAACGCTTTTCAGGTAAAGATCAAACAGCTTTTCCGGCGACTTCACCGTTTCATTTTCAGCCGGATGAAAAAACCAGCCTTTACGCAGCGGTACATCACATTCTGCAGGCATCCAGTATTTACCATTTCGGGTACCCGTTGGATTGAGATCGTCGCGCACTTCACCGGGACCGGCTTTCTCTTTCCCTTCCAGTGGCACAGGGGTATTGGTAGCCCATGAAGTTTCCGCAGCTTCACCACGCTCATTGCCCACCCAACGTACATCCCAGCCCACATCGCTGAAAATGGATGCACCCGGCTGCATGTTCCGGGTCATTGACCAGGTAGTGTCCCAGCCATAATAAGTGGTACGATCGATCTTGCGGCTTTCCCTTGCCCCACCGTAATATCCGTCACCACCGTTAGCACCGTCGTGCCATGACATAAAAAGGTTCCCATAGCCGGAATATAATTCTTTTAGTTGCGCCCGGTAGATCTTAATATAATCATAAGATCCATACACAGGGTTATTCCTGTCCCACGGTGAACAATACACGCCAAATTTCAGATTATTGTTTCGGCAGGCCTGTTCAAATTCCTTAACCATATCTCCTTTGCCGTTGCGCCAGGGGCTCTTGCTGATATTATAAGGTGTTGTAGCCGTTGGCCAGAGTGCAAAACCATCATGGTGTTTGGAAACAAGGATCAGGCCCTTGAAGCCTCCCGCTTTGGCAGCTTTAATGATTTGAGTGGCATCAAACTGCGAGGGATTGAATATTTTAGGATCGGCATCGCCAAATCCCCACTCTTTATCCTCAAAGGTTGTTGGCGTAAAATGTACAAGCACATACATATCCATTTCGTGCCAGCTGATTTGACGTTCTGAAGGAATGGCACCATAAGGCTCAGGAGCTTTTTTTACCTGGGACATACAAGGAAAAATAGATACAAACAGCAACAAGATTGAAATGCTTTTAATCATGCAAGGGGTTTTTGAGAAGTGATATTGCTAAGTTCACCAATGGCATCAATCCTGATAATCACTTCGTCTCCAGGTTGAAGGGTGAATTCATCAGGAGGAATAATACCGGTGCCTGTCATAAGATAAGTTCCAAATGGGAATAGGGTTTCCCTGAAAAGCCATGCAGCGAGTTCTTCATGTTTTCTTTTCATCCGGCTGATGGTCACAGACTGCTGAAAGACATTGGATTTCTGCCGGAGTATCTGCAAATGTATTCCTGTCTCAGCAGGAAGGGGCAATTCACGAACAAGCAGACAGGGCCCCAGTGAAGCGCTGAACTGGTAAGTTTTTGCCTGGGGCAGGTATAATGGATTCGCTCCTTCGATACTCCTCGAACTCACATCGTTTCCAATGGTAAACCCTTCTATGGAGCCGCTCGAAGAAAGGAACAGCGTAAGTTCCGGTTCCGGAACGTTCCAGGTTGAATCCCTGCGTATCCTGATCTTGCCTTTATGCCCTACCGTACGTTGTGCAAGAGATTTGAAAAATATCTCAGGCCGGTCCGCCTGGTATACTTTATCATAAAAACTACCACCGCCGGCTTCTTTGGATTCTTCCATGCGAGCCTCCATGCTCCGGAAATAGGTAACACCGGCAGCCCATATCTCCTGGCTTTGCATGGGGGGATCAAAGGACTGCTGCAAGTCGATTTCACTGATACGGGTAAACGAAGTTAATTCTGCCAGGAGTTTTTCGTACAGATTAGTCCGGTTGGTGAGTTCATCCCAGTTTCGGTTGGTTGAATACTGCAAACCGGCATGATCGATCAGGATGGTATTCCCCTTTTTGTAGAGTTTCATACTTGAAGTTAATAATAAATTCAACCGCAAAGTGACCAAGAGCGCGATGTCAAATATTGGCGTAATTTCAGAAATAAAACGCTTAAGATGTTATTCTCACTAAAAGATAAGACCGCTGTAGTTACCGGTGGCGCAAGTGGTATTGGCCTGGCCATTTCAAAATTATTCGCTCTACAGGGCGCCTCAGTGCATATCCTTGAGCTAAACCATCAGCTGGCAGAAGAGGAAGCCTCGGGAATAAGAGCGGCCGGAGGTAAAGCTTTGGCCCACAGGGTCAATATCGCGGAACAGGAAGAAGTAAAAAAAGTGATCGCTGAAATTGCCCGAAACGGTTCAATCGATATCCTGGTAAACAATGCGGGGATAGCCCATATCGGAAATGCCGACAATACTACAGAATCGGATTTTGACCGGATCGTGGCAGTTAATGTCAAAGGCACTTACAACTGCTTGCATTGTTGCATCCCTTATATGAAGCAACAAGGCAGGGGCGTAATTTTAAATATGGCCTCCGTAGCGTCCAGTGTAGGCATCCCCGACAGGTTCGCTTACAGTATGAGCAAGGGTGCCGTTGTGGCCATGACCCTGAGTGTAGCCAAAGATTATATAAAATCAGGCATCAGATGTAATTGCATTTCCCCGGCCCGGGTGCATACGCCTTTTGTTGATGGGTTCCTGCAAAAAAACTATCCCGGAAAAGAAAAAGAAATGTTTGAGAAACTGGCAGCCACCCAACCCATCGGCCGCATGGCGGAACCGTCGGAGATCGCCTCCCTTGCACTCTACCTCTGCAGCAATGAAGCCGGGTTTATTACCGGCTGTGATTATCCTATAGACGGGGGATTCATTAAATTGAATAATTAGAGGATAGAGGGCAGAGGTTAGAGGTTAGTAACAGCCAGGAAAAATGTGTTTATTCAACTGTATTCTATCTTCTATCTTCTATCCTCTATCCTCTCTTACTTCGTTTTCACTTTTTTATACGACTTCCCAAACCCGTTATTGACGGCATAAAAAGGATTTATAACAATTACAGTTATTTTTTCGATCCAGTTAAATCCATTGCGGCGCATGCTGATGGTAGCCATATGACTCGCTTCACCCAGTAATGTTCCAAATATGGGCGTAATGATCAGGTCCTGCAAACTCGGTTGTTCCGCCATCCCTTCAATAACATATTCCCAAATGGCCGATTGAGCAAATGAAAAAAGAAAGGATTGAAAAATGGTGGCATTCTGGCTTCTGATGGCATTGTAATATAAGGAGCCGGCTATCGGATGCCCGATATAATTAAATCCCCATAGGTCTTTATCATTTTCAGGCATGGTTGTAAAAGCATGCTTAAGATTTTTCTTTGCTGATTCTAAAAAACCAGGCTCCCATTTAGTTACTTCTTTTGGCATGGCCATAAGTATGCCCATACATAAAAGCTCTGTTCCACTGATAAATAATTGCGCCCTTCCCATTTTCTTCCAGATTGATGCATCCTGATTTCTCAAACGATAAGCATCAACAGATTGAAATTGATTTTGAAATTCTCCTCCATTTACAGAAACAGATGTAAAATACCGGGAAGTGTCATAGATCCTGAATCCCCCGCCAATAATTTGCTGGCCAGGATGCCCTTGATTTAATGGTGATGATTTAAAAGAATCTGTAATTATATCTGGTTCATTTTCCAATCGAAACTGTAATTCCATAAAACTGTCTGCTTCTGCAAACGCATGCAAATGCCCTGAATAAAAAAACAACACAACAGAATCAGACTTTTCCTGTGCAATAAAAGAAGTTTGTGAAAATTGGCTATATCCCTCATTTGTTAAAAAAAACAAGCCAAGGGAAAAGAAGAAATAAAGTAGAAATGATCTGAGCTTTTTCATGCTTATCGTAAAAATCCGACCCAATATTCTTAGGTTAAAATAGGCCGCGTGCCTGCATACACAAAATAACAGCAAGTAATGTTTTATATTATTGATTTTTCCCATAAAATCCCGGCAAAAATATATTTAAATAAAAAAAAGCCCTCCAAACGGAGGGCTGAACTATACCTGGATCAGTTTTTCTTTTCGTCGATATATTCTATGATTTTATTTATTTCTTTGCATTCATATAATCAAGTGTGAGGTTTGCCAGGGCATTAACGCCCAGCGTAAAACCACTTTCATCAATAAAAAAATCGGGTGTATGGTGAGAGGAAGCAGTTACCGGATCTTTCCCTTTAGGCAAACCACCCAGAAAGATGAATAGTCCCGGCACTTTTTCCTGGAAAAAAGAGAAATCTTCCGCTCCGGTTGTTGGTGGACGTAAAACCACATTATCCGTACCCGCAGTTTTTTGCAAAGAGGGCAGCATCATATTGGTCAGAGCCACATCGTTAAATGTAACAGGATATCTTGATTCATAGGGGATATCGATTTCGGCGGTTGCGCCGTTGGCTTCGGCAGTTTTAGTGATAATCGTACGAATACGGTCTATCACCATTTTCTCATCATTTTTTCCAAGTGTGCGGATTGTACCTTTCATTTCCACTGATTCAGGAATGATATTGGAGCGCACACCACCATGGATGGATCCAATGGTTACCACAGCTGCATTTTCTGTAATATTCACATTACGACTTACAATAGTTTGCAGGTTATTGATGATTTGTGCCGAAACAACAATCGGATCAATTGAAGACCAGGGAGCGGCTCCATGGGCCTGGCGGCCTTTAATAACAATACGCATATCATTGACTGCAGCCAGGGAGCCACCAGGACGGTAGCCAATTTTCCCAACTTCAGTTTGAGAATTGATATGAAGTCCAAAGATGACATCCACTTTTGGATTCTCCAGCACGCCTTGTTTCACCATCAGTTCAGCACCACCTTCTTCTCCCTTGGGCACTCCTTCTTCAGCAGGCTGGAAAATAAATTTCACGGTACCTTTGATATCTTTTTTCATGGAAGTCAATACTTCGGCTACCCCCATCAGTATGGCAACATGTGTATCATGACCGCAAGCATGCATTACACCAACCTCCTGGCCGTTATATGTTGTTTTTACTTTTGATGCAAATGGCACAGGAGTCCTTTCTGTTACAGGGAGACCGTCCATATCCGCACGCAGGGCCACCACCGGACCGGGTTTCCCGCCTTTTAAAATACCCACCACCCCGGTAACGCCTACGCCTGTTTTAACTTCCATTCCAAGGTCCTGCAGGTGTTTGGCAATAATGCCTGCTGTGCGGGTTTCCCGGTTACCCAATTCGGGGTGTTCGTGGAAATCACGCCGCCAGGCTATGACTTTGGGTTCAACCTTAGTGGCCTGGGCGGCTACTGCCACACGCATTGGATCTGTTTGGGCAGATGAAAATAATGACATCAATAAAAAAGACGGGAGAAGCAATTGTTTCATGACATTAGTTTAATGAGTCGTAAAATACGTTATGAATCTGAAACTGCCTGTAAAAAATCTTTGCATGCCTTGTTCCATTGCGCTTATTGTATTTATATTAGAGCAAAAAAGTGAAACTATTCAGATACGGCTCACCAGGAACAGAAAAAACCGGAGTGCAATTACCGGATGGAAGGCAAATAGACATCTCTTCATTCGGAATGGACTTTGATGAAGCCTTTTTTGCTGATAAGAACCTGCATGGTTTAAAAGACTGGCTTGCATTAAATGCACAAAATTGCCCTGATGTTGCTGCCGGCATCCGCTTAGGGCCTTGTATCGCCCGACCCTCAAAAATAGTTTGCGTCGGCCTGAACTATGCACAACATGCCGCTGAGAGCGGTATGGATACCCCCAAAGAACCTGTCCTGTTTTTCAAAAGCACCACGGCCATTTGCGGACCTTATGACCCGCTGATCATACCTAAAGGTTCTGAGAAAACAGACTGGGAAGTGGAACTGGCAGTAGTCATCGGGCAGAAAGCATCATATGTGCCGATTGAAAAAGCCATGGAACATGTTGCAGGCTATTGTGTACATAATGATTACAGTGAAAGGGCATTCCAACTGGAAAGAAGTGGTCAGTGGGTAAAGGGAAAGAGTTGCGACAGTTTTGCACCATTAGGGCCCTGGCTTGTTACAGCTGATGAAGTGCCCGATCCGAATAAACTTCGTTTATGGCTGACCGTAAACGGAAAAACCATGCAGGATTCCTCCACAGCTGATTTTATTTTTAATGTCCCTTTTGTAGTAAGTTACATTTCCCAGTTCATGACCCTGCTGCCCGGTGACCTGATTTCAACAGGTACCCCGCAGGGCGTTGGCCTCGGGCAAAAACCACCTAAGTATATTGTACCCGGCGATGTGATCAGGCTGGGTATAGAAGGACTGGGAGAACAGGAACAAATTGCCATAGCATATCATTAAATCCATTCACTTTTGCGCATAGATTCACATCAACATTTCTGGAAATTTGATCCGGTAAGAGATTCCTGGATCAATGATGATATGGAAATAATCAGGCACGATTTTTTACCCAAAGACCTGTCGGTTGAGATATCAAAAGCTAACATAGAGGGAACAATCGCTGTGCAGGCGGATGAATCTGAAACCGAAACCAATTTCCTCCTTGAACTGGCAGCAGAAAATGAATTTATAAAAGGAGTCATAGGTTGGGTGGACCTAAAACATGAGTTAGTTGATTTGCAATTGCATGAATGGAAAAAATATCCAAAACTAAAAGGCTTTCGATCCATCATCCAGGGAAGGCCCGATGATTTCTATTTCAAAAACAAAGCCTTTCAACAAGGCATGCGCTACCTGACCAGGCACCAGTTTACATACGACCTGCTGGTCTACCATGATCAACTGCCCGCAGCTATACAGTTCATGGAAAAATTCCCTGATCAGGCCTTTATCCTCGACCATTTAGGTAAGCCAGGCATTAAAGCAGGTGAAATAAAAAAATGGAAGGAGAATATTCGAATCATGGCTCAACACCCCCGTACATTCTGCAAACTCAGCGGGCTTGCCACGGAAGCCGATTGGAAAAAATGGCGCTATGAAGATCTTTCTCCTTATCTTGAAATCGCAGGTGAATATTTTGGGGTTGAGCGCCTATGCTTTGGGTCAGACTGGCCCGTTTGTTTACTAGCCGGCAAGTATGGAGAAATTTCGGGTATACTTAGCCGCTTTCTGGAACAGGTGAATCAGGATGAACGTGAAAAGATATGGGGAAACAATGCAGCTAATTTTTATCAACTGATATAAATGGACCTTCAATTAAAGGATAAAGTAATCATTGTTACAGGCGGTGCCAAAGGAATCGGTGAAGGCATTGTTAAAGCCCTTGCAGCAGAAGGAGCCATACCCGTTATCATCGGGCGCAATGAAGATGACAATAAAAAAACACTTGCTGAATCGGCACCGCGCGGATTCCAGGTTCCAGCAGAATTAACTTCACCGGAGGGGTGTTCCAGGGCAGTTGAGGAAGTATTGAAAAAATTTGGCCGTATTGACGGATTGGTAAATAACGCCGGAGTTAACGATGGTGTTAATCTTGAAAACGGCAGCTATGAAGCTTTCATGGAATCACTACATAAGAACCTTATCCATTATTACCTGGTGGCCCACCATGCCCTGCCTGCTTTGAAAAAAAGTAAAGGTCCCATTGTAAATATTGGTTCAAAGACTGCTGAAACCGGCCAGGGTGGCACATCCGCATATGCTGCAGCTAATGGTGGCCGAAATGCACTGACACGTGAGTGGGCGGTGGAATTACTTAAATACGGGATACGTGTTAATGCGGTTATTGTTGCAGAATGTTATACTCCGCTCTATGAAAAATGGATCAAAACTGTTGCCAACCCTGAAGCAACACTGAAGAAAATTACCGATCGAATTCCTTTAGGAAACAGGATGACCACTGCCGAAGAGATTGCCAACATGGTTGTATTCTTGTTATCAGAAAGATCAAGCCATACAACCGGACAACTGATTCATGTGGATGGAGGATACGTCCATTTAGACAGGGCGATATAGAAATCGAAAGTGGAAAATTGAAAATCGAAAATAAAAGACAATATACATTAAACAGCAAAGGCTGTTATATCCCCCTCATGGAGGGGGCGAAACGAGTGAAACATTTTAGTATATGACTCCTGGGGGAGGATTAACGAAATAAAAATAAAATGCATTTACCGCAAAGCAACGAAAGCCGCAAGGGTTTAGATGGCAACTATACCTTACCGTTAATACTGGTTACGAGTTTATTTTTTCTTTGGGGACTGGCCTATGGTCTGCTTGATGTACTCAATAAACATTTCCAGGAAACACTCAATATTACCAGGCAACGATCAACCCTTTTGCAGGCTGCCTATTTTGGCGCTTATTTCCTGGTAGCGTTACCTGCCGGTATATTCATGAACAAAGCCGGGTATAAAAAAGGGATCATCGCCGGACTATTGCTATATGCAGTTGGGGCCTTATTATTTTATCCTTCTGCATCGATGGCCAGTTTTCCTTTTTTTCTTTTATCCTTATTCATACTGGCAAGCGGACTTACCTTTCTTGAAACCGCAGCCAATCCGTATATCACTGTTTTGGGCAAACCCGAAACATCTGAGTTCAGGCTTAACCTCTCCCAGAGTTTTAACGGAGTGGGTTCTTTTATCGGGCCCATTATTGGCGGATTGTTATTTTTTGGCAAAGAACAAACTGTGGGAGCAGACGGCAATCTTGATTCAGTAAAGCTGGTATATATTGCCATTGCCGCTATCGTATTAATTGTCTGCTGGATTTTCTTCCGTACACCGATGCCTGAGATCAAGGAAGAAAGCCTGATATCAGAGACCGGGCCCGCCGTTCAACAAAAATTATTCAGCCAGTCGCATTTTACCTGGGCCGTTGCTACCCAGTTTTTTTATGTTGCGGCACAGGTTGGTATTGCAGCCCTCTTCATAAATTATTGTACGGAAAAAAACGTGGGCATCACCAATGAGCAGGCATCCTATTATTTGTCAGCAAGCCTGTTGTTGTTTACCATCGGGCGGTTTGCAGGAACAGCCATTATGAAATTCATTGCCCCCCATAAATTACTCGCACTATACGCCGTTATCAATATAATACTATGCGCCGTAGCTGTTTGGTTCGATGGAATGCTCCCGATCTACGCGCTGATGGGTATTTTCTTTTTTGAATCAATCATGTTCCCTACCATTTTTGCATTGGGCGTAAAAAACCTCGGTGCAGAAACAAAGCGCGGATCATCCTTCATCATCATGTCGATCGTTGGCGGCGCTGTAATGCCCTATATTATGGGCTGGGTGGCAGATCACTACAGTACATCCTTTTCTTATATCATCCCGATGTTTTGTTTTGTGATCGTGGTGTTTTTCGGACTGAAGGGATACCAGGTAAAATCTGTTTCATGAAAAGATACTGCCTTGCACTCGACCTGAAAGATGATCCGAAACTGATCTCGGAATATGAAACATATCACCGGGCCGTATGGCCGGATATACTTAAAAGCATAACCGACAGCGGCATACTGCATATGGAGATTTACCGCACGGGAAACCGGCTGTTCATGATCATGGAAACAACCGATGATTTTTCTTTCGCATCCAAAGGCATGGCAGATAAAAATAATCCAACCGTGCAGGAATGGGAAACCCTCATGTGGAAATATCAACAGGCACTGCCCCATACTGCTCCTGGTGAAAAGTGGAAATTGATGGATATGATATTTTCTTTGTGAACTTAGCGCCGTTGCGGTTAAGTTATTTCAGCGTATCCAAAACCTCGAAAAGTTTCTTATTAATCATTGATGATGAGCCTGAGTAATTATTCACCATGATCGCAAAGACATATTCTTTGCCTGATTTGCTTTTAATATATCCCGTATAGGTTTTCGCTCCGCCAATGGTACCGCTTTTCATCTTAATACCATTATACAGCGGCAGTGCATCATAAAAAGCAGGGTACCATGATCTGCCCCTTGCATATAGCAGTACATCCACCAGCGCCTTTGCCGTTACCCGGTTCTGGGGTGAGAGCCCGCTGCCATCAAATATATTCAGGGCTTTTTTATCGATCCCTTTTGTTGCCCAGAAATCCCGGATGATGCTGATGCCGGAATCGTAATTCGCTTTGCCTGTTCCTTTTTGTGCAATCGTATGTACCAGCGCTTCCCCATAGAGGTTCACACTTTTTTGCAGGAACCAATATACAATACTATCCAGCCGGGGAGAATAATGCGTGTATATTTTCTTATACCCCGCCCTGTCTGTCACTGCAGCAGGAATAATCTTTTCCAGGTTTCCCTTAATACCAATCTGCCTTTTTAACTGCTGCAATGCAAATTCAGAAGGATCTGTAGCGGCACCGGATATCCGAAAACTGTCTGTACAGCAGGGTACTGTACCCCGTACACTTAATGCTGTTTTGCCCGGTTTGAAATAGATGAATGCATTATCACCACTGCCCGGCTTGCCACTGGTAAGTTCATTGTCAAAAACCTGACCATTCAATGCAGGCAGGGTCCGCAACACCATTACCGGATCGCCGGTTTTCTTACCCGGTTTTAGCCAGAGGTCGTACTGGTTCTCATGCCAGTTCAAACCGGCATGTCCGGCGCCATAATAGTTACCTACATCCTCCCAAATCCAACCGTTGGGTATGGCTGTACTTTCATAACCAGGCGCAAACCCCGCTATATTACCGGTTACCTGTTGTATCTGTACATCCTTTAAGGCTTGTTTCAACGAAGTGGCGATGGCCTCCGGGCGGGTAAGCCGGAAACGGTCACTTCCAAGCGTTGGATCGCCGCTGCCCTCTACAATAAACTTCCCCTGCAGGTCGCCGGACAATACCGGTCCCGTATAGCCGAAATTTGTGGCGTACCGGAAATCAGTACCCAGCAATTCAAAAGCTGCAACCGCTGTGATCACTTTCTGGCTGCTGGCCGGAGCAAGTCCGATGCTGCCGTTCTGTGAAAAAACGGCTTTGCCTGTAGCCCGGTCCACCACGTGTAAAGCGGCCAGTCCAAACTGCATCTGGCTGTCTGACTCCAGTTTAGCAAAAGCTTTTTTCAGCGCCGGCAGCGTCTCCTGAGCCTGTAATGTGTTAATTGTTAACATTCCAAAAATTAGCCACCAGTATTTTCTCATATGCTTCGTAGATTGCACTAAAATAATCATTCCCTAAATAGCCTTAAGATGTCTATCACAAAATCAGATGCCACCATCATCACCATTGGGAATGAACTATTGATCGGACAGACCATTGATACCAATAGTGCATGGATGGCGCAGGAACTAAACAAAATCGGTGTGTGGGTGCATCGGCGCATTGCTATTGGCGATGTATGGAAGGATATATGGCAATCCCTTGAAGAAGAAAGCAAATTATCAGATATAATCCTGATCACCGGAGGGCTGGGACCAACGGCAGATGATATCACTAAGCCTTTGCTTTGCCAATACTTTGGCGGCAAACTGGTGGTTGATCAGGATGCGCTGGCCAATGTCAAACACATTTTTGAAAATTATCTGAAAAAGCCACTGCTGGAAAGAAACCTGAAACAGGCTGAAGTACCGGACGTGTGTACGGTCATTCAAAATAAAAGAGGTACCGCCCCGGGGATGTGGTTTGAAAAGAACGGGAAAATATTTGTGAGCATGCCCGGCGTGCCGCACGAAATGAAAGGCATGATGACCAGCAGCGTCATCCCTGCCTTACAGGAACGCCTTAAACTGCCTCCCATCGTCCATAGAACACTTGTGACTGCCGGTATCGGGGAATCCTTCCTGGCCGAAAGGATCAAGGACTTTGAATCCATGCTGCCAGACAATATCAGCCTGGCCTACCTGCCTAACTACGGAATGGTCAAACTCCGGCTGAGTACCCGGGGCAATACACCGAAGATGGTAGCGGAAATGGAAGCGGAATTCGATATGCTCAAACAACAGGTTGCCGATGTGATGGTTGTTGATGAAGATAAATCAATACAACAGGTGGTAGCCGATATCCTCGTAAAAAGACAACAGACCTTGTCCACTGCGGAAAGCTGCACAGGTGGTTATATTGCCCAACTCATTACGGCCATGCCGGGGAGCAGTAAATTTTACCAGGGAGGTGTGGTAACCTATTCAAACGACCTTAAAGAAAAACTGACCGGAGTCAGCAGGGAAACCCTGGAGAAATATGGTGCCGTATCCCGTGAAACGGTTCTCGAAATGGCTGAAGGCATCCTCCGGCAAAGCAACAGTGATTTTGCCATTGCCACTTCCGGTATCATGGGGCCTGATGGGGGCACCCCGGAAAAACCAACCGGTATGGTTTGGGTAGGTCTGGCATCTAAAATAGAATCTGAGGCACATCCATACCAGTTCCGGTTCGACAGGCAGAGAAACATTGAATTGACGGCCACTTATGGGTTAAATTCACTCCGTAAATTCATACTGGACTGAGTTCAGACCTGTTTAGGGGCATTCAGCGGAAATCTTTTACCTTTGAGCCCGATTGCATGTAAGGCATTATCCAATATCCATGACGCCATTATTTTACTACAAATTAAATCAGTCATATGGCCCTAGTTGATCTGGTGATGCCCAAGATGGGAGAAAGTATCATGGAAGCTACCATTCTCCGCTGGCATAAGAAGCCAGGTGATTTTGTAAAACAGGATGAAACCCTGATGGACATCGCTACGGATAAAGTGGACAGCGAAGTACCCTCAACTGCCGAAGGGGTGCTGGAAGAGGCCCTTTTTAATGAAAATGATGTGGTGCCCGTGGGTGCAGTGATAGCCCGCATACGTACCGGACAGGAAGCAGCAGTTACTGCACCATCTCCGGTGATCCTCCCTCCTGCCACCAATACCGAATCAGTTCCTTTACCGGATTCCAGGGATATACCTTATCAGCCAGGCCCAGCACACACTGTAACTAAAACCAGCGGTGCCAGGTTCTATTCGCCACTAGTGCTCAATATTGCTGCCAGCGAAGGCATTTCAATGTCCGAACTGGAAAAAATTTCCGGAACCGGTAATGAAGGCAGGGTAACGAAGAAAGACATCCTTGAGTACGTTGCCGGCGACAGAAAACAAAGAACAGATGCACCACCGGCAGCAGTTGAACAACCAACTGCAGCAGCCAGGGAAACACCGCAACCCATGGTTATTCCGTCGAGCCCGGTCACGCCTCCCCCTTCTGCATCGCCAGCTGTTGTCACTCCACAGGAAACCCGCTCACCGGTTACGTATTCCGGCAATGTGGAGATCATCGAAATGGACCGGATGCGCAGGCTGATTGCCGATCATATGGTGAAAAGTAAAGCCACCAGCGCACACGTAACCAGTTTCTCTGAAGCCGATGTGACCAATATGGTATTATGGAGAGAAAAGATCAAGAAAGAGTTCGAAAAAAGGGAAGGCGATAAAATAACCTTTACGCCGCTTTTTATCGAAGCGATCGTAAAGTGTCTAAAGAAATACCCGATGCTTAACTCAAGCATTGACGGCGAAAAAATCATCATTAAAAAAGATATCAATATAGGTATGGCCACCGCCCTGCCCTCAGGGAACCTGATCGTTCCCATCATTAAAGGCGCAGACCAACTAAACCTCGTAGGGCTTACCAAACAGGTCAATAACATGGCCAATAACGCCCGCAATAATAAACTTAGACCAGACGATACCCAGGGTGGAACTTTTACGTTCACCAACGTAGGTACATTCGGCAGCCTCATGGGCACACCAATCATCAATCAGCCACAGGTGGCGATACTCGCTACCGGTGCCATCAAAAAAAGACCTGTTGTGATTGAAACAGAACAGGGCGACAGCATTGCCATCCGCCACATGATGTATGTGTCTATGAGTTATGATCATCGCATCATCGATGGTTCGCTCGGCGCAACATTTGTTACAGCAGTAGTTAAAGAGCTGGAAAACTTTGATGTGAACAGGAGTTTTTAATTTCATTCAACGCAGAGAAAATAAGTAAATGAGTTTCGCAGAGAATAATATTTGAATAAACTATTCTCCGCGCTAACTCTTTTTCTCATTTCTCTGCGATCAGTTTTAAAAATTTACATTATGCGCTTATTTGTTTTTTTACTTCTCAGTTGTTTCAACTCTTTATATGCCCAGGAATTATCCTATTATCTGCCGCAGGATGTCCAATATAATCCTTCCATTCCAACACCGGAAAAAATCATCGGTCACCATGTAGGCGAATGGCATGTTACTCACGACAAACTCGTCAATTACATGCGCGCCATAGACCAGGCCTCCGACCGGATCACCCTAACGGAAACGGGTACCACTTATGAAGGCCGCACACAACTTGTGCTAACCATCACCTCTCCGGCCAACCATGGCCGGCTGGAACAGATCAGGCAGGAACATGTCAAACTATCAAATCCTGATCAGTCGGGATCTTTGAACACCGCCAATATGCCATCAGTGATATGGATGGGCTGCAGCATTCATGGTAATGAACCCAGCGGCGCAAATGCTTCCCTGTTAGCGGCCTATTATCTCGCTGCGGCACAAGGTAAAGCAATCGACAGCCTGCTCGACAATGTGGTCATTTTACTGGACCCTTCCTTTAACCCCGACGGACTACAACGTTTCGCCACCTGGGCAAACAGCCATAAAAGCAATACATTGGTAAGCGATCCCAATGCCAGGGAGTTTAACGAAGCATGGCCCGGTGGAAGGTTCAACCATTACTGGTTTGACTTAAACCGCGACTGGCTGCCGGCACAACATAATGAAAGCCGTAACAGGCTGGTGGTGTTCCATCAGTGGAAACCAAACATCCTCACCGATCACCACGAAATGGGTACCAATGCCAGTTTCTTTTTTCAACCCGGCGTACCATCCCGCGTCAACAGCAATACACCTAAGCGGAACCAGGAACTCACTGGTGAAATTGCCACTTACCATGCCCGTTATCTAGATAAGATCGGATCCTTATATTATACAAAAGAAGGCTATGATGATTTTTATTATGGCAAAGGATCCACTTATCCGGATATCAATGGAGGCATAGGAATCCTCTTTGAACAGGCAAGTTCCCGCGGCCATGTACAGGAAAGTGTAAATGGACTGCTCACTTTTCCATTTACGATACGAAACCAGTTCACCACGATGCTGTCCACCATGGAAGCAGGACGTCAAATGCGAAAGTCTCTGTTAGACTATCAGCGTGATTTCTATCTCAATGCCCGGAAAGAAGCAGCCGCTTTCCCGGTTAAAGCATATATTTTTGGAGATCCGTTAGATGAAACAAAAAATGCCTTCCTGCTGAATATGCTGCTGCGCCACCAGATTGATGTTTACCCGGCAAAGTCTGCCATCAATGCAGGCGGAAAAACATTCAATCCGGGCGAAGCCTTTGTAGTACCTGCTGCGCAAACACAATTCAAGCTCATCAAATCCATTTTTGAAAAAAATACGAGGTTTGATGACTCATTATTCTATGATATTTCCGCATGGACCATTCCGCTGGCCATGGGCATCCCCTATGCAGAATTGAACACCTGGAATCCGGCACAGGCAGGAGAAAAAATCACCACGGTCAGCAGCAAAGCATATCCGTTTGCTAAAAGCAACTATGCGTATGTGTTAGACTGGAGCGATTATATGGCGCCTGCCGTTTTGCATAAGATCCAGTCGAAAGGCCTATTGACAAAAGTGGCCACCACAAAATTTGAAAGCAATACAGGACAGTCCATTCAGAAATTCGGGTATGGTGATATAATGATCCCTGTTCAGAACCAGTCAAAGACACCAGACGAAATATATACCATTCTTCAATGGGCCCTGGAAGGCAGTGCTGCACGTATTTATCCAGTGCAGAGTGGCTTATCGGCCGGAGGTATAGACCTGGGCAGCAGCAGCCTGGCACCGATCCGCAAGCCCTCAGTGATGGTATTTGCCGGTACCGGAACTTCGCCTACAGATGTAGGTGAGATATGGCACCTTATGGACCAGCGGTACAAGATACCTGCGAGCCTTGTGGAAGTTGAACAGTTCAACCGCATTGAGCCTGGTAAATATACCGTGATCATCATGTCAAGCGGATCTTACCAGACCCTTACAAAAGGCGGGCAGGATAAACTCCGGGATTGGGTCACGGCCGGCGGGACACTGATCGCCATTGAAGATGCTGTACAATACCTGGCAAACAACGGATTCACTAAAGTGCTTTTTAAAAAAGACGGCTACAAGGAAGACAGTACGCTTACAAAGCCGTATGAGTTACGCAATGATGACAGACGCGCATTGGACATGCCAGGGAGTATATTTGAAGCCAGGCTGGAACTGACCCATCCACTTACTTTTGGATACAATCAACCGATTATCAGTGTCTTCAAGAGTAATACCCTGTTCATGGACCGAAATAAATCGCCCTATAATAGTCCTGTTCAGCTTACGGAAAAACCACTGCAAAGCGGTTACCTGCACAAGCGGTTTGAAAAACTTGCACCTTTGGCCGCTTCGGTAAATGTTGATGCATTAGGCCGGGGGCGGATTATTTCCATGAC
>Ga0209254_10000741_pt1 | contig 28072 bp, 25 predicted proteins | sample FrelakmetDIP11DI_FD_187148 | JGI IMG/M metagenome (GOLD analysis project Ga0209254, IMG submission 187148) | Freshwater lake sediment microbial communities from the University of Notre Dame, USA, for methane emissions studies - DIP11 DI (SPAdes)... | ecosystem: Environmental > Aquatic >... | reverse complement strand
GAGGCGCTGCGCAAGCACCCCCCGCCGGCCACCGAGATCCTGCCGTTGTACGCGCGGCTGTCGGTCGACGAGCAGGAGCGCGTGTTCCGGCCGGGCAGCTCGGGCCGGCGCATCGTGCTGGCGACCAACGTCGCCGAGACCTCGCTGACCGTGCCCGGCATCCGCTTCGTGGTCGACACCGGGCTGGCGCGCGTGAAGCGCTACTCGTATCGCAACAAGGTCGAGCAGCTGCGCATCGAGCCGATCGCGCAGGCGGCCGCCAACCAGCGCGCCGGCCGCTGCGGCCGGGTTGCGGCAGGCGTGTGCATCCGCCTGTACGACGAGATCGAGTTCAACCAGCGGCCGAAGTTCACCGACCCCGAGATCCTGCGCTCGTCGCTGGCGGCGGTGATCCTGCGCATGAAGTCGCTGCACCTGGGCGAGGTGGGCGAGTTCCCCTTCGTCGAGCCGCCGCCGGCGCGGGCGATCGCCGACGGCTACCAGCTGCTGGCGGAGCTGAACGCGGTCGACGAGTTCAACGACCTGACCGACATCGGCCGCGAACTGGCGAAGCTGCCTGTCGATCCGCGCGTCGGCCGCATGCTGCTGGCGGCGCGCGACGGCAACTGCCTGCACGAGATGCTGGTCATCGGAGCCGCGCTGTCGGTGCAGGACCCGCGCGAGCGGCCGCTGTCGGCGCAGGAGGCGGCCGACACCGCGCACCGCAGGTTCGCCGACGCGCGCTCGGACTTCGTGACCTTCCTGCGCCTGTGGCAGTTCATCGACGAGCGCATCGGGCACAAGAAGTCGAACCGCAAGCTGACCGACGAGCTGCACGCCAGCTTCCTGTCGGCGCGCCGCGTGCGCGAGTGGCGCGACGTGCACGCGCAGCTCGTCGCGCTGGTGGCCGAACTCGGCTGGAAGCCGAACGCGCCGCTCGATCTCGCGCAGGCGCCGGCGTTCGAGGCGGTGCACCTGGCTCTGCTCGCGGGCCTGCTCGGCAACGTCGGCACCCGCGTGCTCGACGCCGACTACCGCGAGCCGCCGTACTCGGGCGCGCGCGGCATCAAGTTCTTCGTCTGGCCGGGCTCGCCGCTGGCGAAGAAGGCCGGGCGCTGGCTGATGGCGGCGGAACTGGTCGAAACCTCGCGGCTGTTCGCGCGCACCGTCGCCGGCATCGAGCCGGGGTGGATCGAGAAGGCCGGCGGCCACCTGCTGAAAAAGTCGCACAGCGACCCGCACTGGGAGAAGAGAGCCGGGCAGGTGGTCGCCTTCGAGCGCGCCGCGTTGTACGGCCTGACCGTCTACCAGCAGCGGCGCGTGCACTTCGGGCCGATCGAGCCGAAGGCGGCGCGCGAGATCTTCATCCGCGCCGCGCTCGTCGAGGGCGAGTTCGACACGCGCTCGCCGTTCTTCGCCCACAACCAGCGGCTCGTACGCGAGATCCGCGAGCTCGAGCACAAGACCCGCCGGCCCGACGTGCTGGTCGACGAGGAACTGATCTACGCCTTCTACGACCGGCTCGTGCCGATCGACGTGTGCACCGGCGCGCAGTTCGAGAAGTGGCGCGCGCAGGCCGAGCGCGAGCAGCCGAAGCTGCTTTTCCTGTCGCGCGACGAGCTGATGCGGCACGAGGCGGCCGGGGTGACTACCGAGCTCTTCCCGAAGACGATCGACATGCGCGGCGTAGCGATGGCGGTGACCTATCACTTCGAGCCCGGCAGCCCGCGCGACGGCGCCACGCTCGCCGTGCCCCTCTACGCACTGAACCAGGTCGACGACGCGCGTTGCGACTGGCTGGTGCCGGGCATGCTGAAGGAGAAGGCGCACCTGCTGCTGAAGTCGCTGCCGCAGAAGCTGCGCCGGCAATGCGTGCCGCTGCCGGAGTACGCCGCCGGCTTCGTCGAGCGTCGGGGTGAGCAGCCATGGGACACGCGGCCGCTGACCGACGCGCTGATCGACGACCTGCGCGAGCAGCGGTCGATCGTCTGCCGCGAGGAGGACTTCAAGCGCGAGACGCTGCCGGCGCACCTGTCGATGAACTTCAAGGTGGTCGACGAGCACGGCCGGCAGCTGGCGATGGGCCGCAGCCTGCCGCAGCTGCGCGCCGAGCTCGGCGGCGAGGCGCGCAGGAGCTTCCAGGCGGTTGCCGAACGCGACGTCAAGGTGGCGCCCGAACTGCAGCAGGAAATCACCGACTGGGACTTCGGCGAGCTGCCGGAACTGCTCGAGATCCGCCGCGGCGGACAGACGATGGTCGGCTTTCCGGCGCTGGTGGACCAGGGCAGCGCCTGTGCGCTGGAGGTCTTCGACGATCTGGAGCAGGCCAAGGCGAGGCACCGCGAAGGGCTGCGCCGGCTGTTCCGCCTGCAGCTGAAGGAACAGGTGAAGTTCATCGAGAAGACGCTGGCCGGCCTGCAGGCCACGGCGATGCAGGCCGGCACGGTGCCGGCGCTGGCCGCGGCCTGGCCGAGCTTCGACGCGCTGCGCGGCGAGGTGCTCGACGCGGCCCTCGATCGCACCGCGCTCGCCGAGCCGTGGCCGGCCGACCGCGCTTCGTTCCTCGCCCGCCGCGACGAGGCGCGCGGCAAGCTGGCGCTGATCGCGCAGGAGATCGCCAGGCTCGTCACTTCGATCGTGCAGGAGGCGGCCGCGGCGCAGAAGAAGCTCGGCGGCGCGCGCGCGTTCGGGGCCGCCTGCGCCGACATCGAGCAGCAGCTGGCACGGCTGTTTCCGCGCGGCTTCGTCACCGCGACGGCCGCGGCCCGGCTGGCGCACTACCCGCGGTATCTGAAGGCGATCGCGCATCGGCTCGACAAGCTGAAGGCCGAACCGGCGCGCGACGCGCAGCGGGTGGCCGAGGTCGCGCTGCTGCAGACGCCCTACCTGCGCGAACTCGCCGCCCGCAAGGGCAGGTTCGATTCGCGGCTGGAGGAATTCCGCTGGCTGCTCGAGGAACTGCGCGTCTCGCTGTTCGCGCAGGAACTGCGCACGCCGATGCCGGTGTCGGTCAAGCGGCTGCAGAAGGTCTGGGACGCGCTGCGCCGCTGAGAACCCGTGAACAGATCCACGCGCGGGCCGGGTCGGAGGGGCGTGCGGTGCTCGCGATCCTCAGGCATTCGCGGATGCATTCCGGTCGCTGCGCTCCGGCCACCTACCGCTGCGGCCCGCTCGCGACGATCTCTTCACCGGTTCTCAGGAGGCCAGGCAGCAGTCATTCCGGCACGCCGGCCTTGCGCAACCCGGCGTTGAGCACGTGCTCCAACTGCGTGTACGTGCCGCCGGCGCTGCGCCCGGCATGGGCGTCGTGCCAGCGGATCGAGAAGGCGGGTTGCAGCCGCATCAGTTCCGCCCGCGCCTGCGCGGCGTGCCGCGCGTCGCCCTGCAGCGCGTAGGCCGCCGTCAGCACCAGGTAATCGATCCACTCCGGTCCGAACGCCAGGGCGCGCTCGCACGACTCGACTGCCTCCGCATGGCGGCCGAGCAGCAGCAGCGCGCGGCAGCGGAAGTGCATCAGCTCGCCGCGCTCGGCTCCGGCGGCGCCCAGAGCGATGCCGCGCTCGAACGCGGCGAGCGCCGGCTCGCCGCGATCGCGGACCAGGTCGATCTGCCCGCTCAGGGACTGCAGCGTGACCAGGTAGGGATTCAGTTCGAGGCCGCGCTGCACGGCCTCGGCTGCGGCGTCGAGCTGGCCGCGGAAGTACAGGGCGTTCGCCCGCGCGCTCCAGGCTTCCGCGTTGTCGGGCTGCAGGGTGACCGCGCGCAGCGAGCTGTCCTCGGCCTGTCGCAGCAGGTCGTCCCGCTGCGGGCCCGGTGCGGTGTGGTCGGCCTCGAATACGAGGGCGTTCGCGTAGCCGGTCAACGCCGGAACGTGCTGCGCATCTAGCACGAGCGCGCGCTCGAAGCGCGTGCGGATCACGGGCAGCTGCTGCGGGTCGGTCGATCTCTGCAGTTCGTCGGTGGCTGACAGCGCCAGCGCGTAGGCGCCCGCGGCCTCCCTGCCCACCGCGATCCGCTTCAGTTCCGCCCCGCGCACGGCGGTGCGCAGCGCTTCGGCAAGCCGGCCGACCAGCGCCAGCGGGGCGGCGTCGCCGCCGATCGCCGGCGCGTGCAGTTCGCTGTTCCACAGCGAACCGCCGGTTTGCGTATCGACGAGGTGAACGGCAGCGCGCACCTGCTCGCCGGCGCGCTCGACCCGGCCGTCGAGCGCGTAGCGCACCTTCAACTCCCGGCCGAGCGTCTGCATCTCGCCGCGGCGGCTGCTGAAGGGGGCGGCGACGGCCGGCGCGATGACCGTGAGCCCGGTCACCTGCGAGACGGCGCCGGTGAGTTGCCGCGTCAGCGAATCGGCGAGCGCCTCTGCTCCCGGCGCGTGCGCGGGGTAGGTGAACGGCAGCACGACCAGCGACCGGGACGGCGGCTCCGGCCGCAGATGCAGGACGGTCAGCCGGACCCCGGTGACGATCGCGACAACGATTGTCGCGGCCGCTGCCCATCGGTGCCAGCGGCGGTCGCGCAGGCGCGCCCACAGCGAGGGCGGCCCATCCAGGTCGACGCGGAAGACGCGGATCGGCCGCGAGATGTTCTTCACCTGCTGCTCGCCGGCGTCGACGAAGCCGACGCCGAGATCCTGGCGGACCTGCTCGCGCACGGTGCCGGAAATGGCGATCCCGCCGGGACGGGCGATCGTTTCCAGCCGCGCCGCGACGTTCACGCCGGTGCCGGCGATGTCGTGCTCGTCGACGAGGATGTCGCCCAGGTTGATGCCGATGCGGTGATCGATGCGGCGCGCCGCCGCCAGGCCGCGGTTGCGTCCGGCCATGGCGCGCTGGATCTCGATCGCCGCCGTCAGCGCAGACACCGCGCTCGGGAACTCGACCAGGATGCCGTCGCCGACCGTGCGCACGATGCGTCCGCCATGGCGGCGCACGGCCGGGTCGGTCACTTCCGTGCGGACCTCGAGGAGCCGCGCGTGCGTGCCGGCTTCGTCGCCCTCCATCAGCCGGCTGTAGCCGGCGACGTCGGCGATCATCACTGCGGCAAGCCGGCGTGTCGAGGCCTGGCTCATGCGCTCCCCCGGGCGGGCGGCGGTGCCCCTTGCTCGGGGTCGAATCGCCTGGCCGTCGCCGTCGTCTCTCGAGGCGGCCAGTCTAGCGACGCGGCGGCGCCTTTCGGCAAGGGTGTCGCGCGCATACGCTAACGTCGCCGCATGGCAGACCGGCGCGCAGGGCAGGATCCGGACGGCGGGCAGGCGGCGGAGGCGAACGGGCGCATCCGCGAGCACGTCTCGCCTCTGGTCCGCGGCCTGCTGGTCGTTGCCGGAACCGTCTGCGTGGCGCTCGGTGTGATCGGCATCTTCCTGCCGCTGCTGCCGACCACGCCACTGATGCTGCTCGCGGCGGCATGCTTCGCCCGCTCGTCGCGCCGCTTTCACGACCGGCTGCTGGCCGATCGGACCTTCGGCCCGCTGATCCTCGAGTGGGAGAAGCACCGGTCGATCCCCCACCGCACCAAGCTGACCGCGATCGGCCTGATGTCGCTGACGCTGGCGGTGTCGATCGTGTTCTTCGTCGAGCCGGCCTGGCTGCAGGGGCTGCTGGCGGTCTTCGGCGTGCTGCTGGCGATCTGGCTGTACCGGATCCCGTCGCGCGATGCGTGACGGTCAGTCGCCGCGCTCGCGCAGGCGGGCGAGCCGCTGTGGCTCGTGTTTCGCCAGCCAGGCATCCTTGCCCAGTTCCTCGGCGGCGCGGCGGAAGTAGGGTTTCGCCTCTTCGCGCTTGTCGGTTGCCTCGAGCAGTTCGGCCAGTTCCTCGAGCACGTAGCCGTCCGCGCTGCCGGCTGCCGCCCACTCCTGCTCGAGGGCGCGCTGGACCGCCAGCGCTTCGTCGAAGCGTCCCAGCGAGCGCAGGCAGCGTGCCACCGACCAGCGCGCGATCCTTCCCTGCGGCTGCCTGCCGGTGGCGAGCCAGGCGGCCTCGGCCTCGCGGAACACCGGCAGCGCCTCGGCGTACCGGCCTTCCTCGTGCAGGTTCCAGGCGTGGTTGTTCAGCAGGGCCGGCAGCATGGCGCGCGCCTTGGGATCGGCCGAGCGGCGCGCCAGTTCGACGCCGCGGCGCGTCCACCCGGCGCCCTCGGCGCCACCGACGACGATCGGCACCATGTGCGCCGCGTCGACCGACAGGCCGTCGAGTCCATTCACCGTGGCGATCTCCCACGCCTGCTCGAAAAGCGGTCTGGCGCGCGCCTTGTCGCCGCTCGAATTGAACGTCCGCCCGCGCTCGAGCAGGTAACGCACCCGCGGCGCCGGGCCGGCCGAGGCCAGTTGCGCTTCGACGTCGTCGAGCAGTCTGTGCGCCTGGGCGAAGTCGCGGCGCAGGCTCCACGTGCGGGCAATCTGGGTCAGCAGTTCGAGCCGGTCATCGCCCTGCGCCTGCGCCAGCAGGCCGCGGAAGCGCACTTCGCTGGCGGCGGGATCGGCGTACTCCCAGTGAGCGTCGATGTCGATGGCGCCGACCGATGCCGCAGACAGGGCGGCGAGAGCCGCGGCGACGAACGATCTCGCGCCGCGCCGCACGGAGCGCATGGCGGTTGGCGCGCACTCAGGTCGACGAGCCGCCGCCGCCCGGCGCGCGCGGCGAGCGCCTCTGCTGGGCCGGGCCTTCCTCGATGTCGAACTTGAACTCGCGGATCAGCTGGCCGTCGATGTACACGCGCATCGCGTGCGCGCCGATCGGGTCGCCGGGCGCGTAGCGCCACTCGTTGGCGACGAAGCCGAGCCGGGTCGGGATTATCCTCTCGGTGACCGCCGTCTTGCGGTCGGGCGAGATGGTGTAGATGCCCATTGCTTCGCCAGGCCCCCAGGTCGGCGGCGCGATCGGCAGTTCGAACTCCTCGCGCCAGACGACCGTCGGCTTGTCGGTCTTGAAGATGATGTACCAGCCGTAGGGGGCCGACACCACGGCGGGAAAGCGGTCGGTCTCGAGCAGCAAGCGCCGCCCGTTTTCGTCGGCCCCGAACACGCCGAACTGGGCCGACACGACTTCGAGCGGCGCCGGCATCTTCAGGCTGTCGGCGGCAGCCGGCGCGGCCTGCTCAGGCGGCGCGACCACCTTGATCGCGGGTGCCGTGCTCTGCGCGGCGCAACTGGCAAGCGCCGCGGCGGCAAGCCCGCCCGCGAAGGCAGGAAAAAGGAGGGAGAACCGGCGCATGTCGAAGACCTCCGCTGGGCGCACGCAGCCGCGCGCGCTTTCTGCACAGCGCCTTGTTAGCACATTTCAATGCGCCGCGCAGGGCGGCGCCGGAGCGCTGCGGCGCCGCCGTCGCTCAGCGGGTCTCTTCGCGCTGCAGGTGGCCGCCGCGACCGCCGCCCCGATCGTCGCCGCCCTCATGGCGCGGCGCAGGCACCTGTCGCGCCGGCGGCGGCGCGCGGGTCGCGTCGCGGGCGGCGGGCGGAGCGGGCGGTGGTGTTGCCTGCGGCAGAGGCGCCGCGCGGGGCGGTGTCGCCTGTGGTGGCAACGCGGTCGGAGGGGGCGCCATCGTCGTCGAGGCCGTGGGCGATCGCGGGGCTGGGCGCTGGCCTTCGCGCGGGGCGACGACTTCGGCGCGTCCGCGCGGTGCAGGCGTCTCGAGCGCAGGGGCCGGCGTCGGCCGCGGCGATGCATCGCGTGGCCGGGTCGTTTCGCCGGTTGGCCACGAGAACGCTGGCGGCGACTGCATCGACGGCGCTGGCGCGCGCGGGGCCATTCGTCGTTCTTCACGCGCGCCGGCCGGCGGTTCGCCCGGACGGCGTGAAGCCTCGGGCCGGGCCGCTGGCGGGGGCGTGGCGGGCTGGACCCGCGGCGCTTCGACCGCGCGCGGCGCGCCCGCGGAGCGGGGAGCTTCGACGGCGCGAAGACCTTCGACAGGGCGCGGCACGGGCGATGGCGGGCGAACGGCCGGCCGGGAATCGACGGCTGCTGCCGGCACTGCAGGTGAAGCGCCTTCCACCGCCTGCCGTCGCTTGGTGTTCGGCACATTCGCCGGCGGTTGCGGACGGGCGATGTACTGCCGCCACTCCGATGGGGGTGGTCGCCGGCCCTGTTGCACGGGATCGGGCCGGCCGAAGCGGTCATCGGGCACCCAGGTCGAGCGATCCGGGTGGTGGTGCACGTACCTCGGCGTCTGCACGATCGTGACCTGCTCGACGTTGTTGACGTGCTGGACATTGACCACACGCAGGTAACGTGGCGTGTGGCGATGGACCGGCATGTAGACCTCGCGAGGACCGAGCGGGAACCAGCCGATCGGCGCGCCGGCGCTGACGCCGGCCGTGCCGTACCAGGCCACCAGCGCCGGGGCGTAGACGGGCAGCGGCACGACGGCGCCGGGAATCCAGCCCCAGGCGCCGCCGATCACGGCCCACCGGCCGTAGTGCAGCGGTGCGAAGCCCCACGGCGCCTCGTCGACCCACGTCCAGCCCCAGGGGCTGACCCAGGCCCAGCGGCCGTAACGGTACGGCGCCCAGGTGGCGGGCACGGCACTCGGGAACCAGACCGGGCCATAGTCATCGACCGCACGCCAGTGGCCGTACGCATCGAGAACCTCGATGCCGGTGGTCTCGCGTGACACGTACGCCGCGCTGCGGATGGTGTCGTCGCGCGCATCGCGCGCGGCGACCCAGTCGTCGAAGCGGTCGGCCAGGGCGGCGGCAAGCTGGAAGCGCAGCAGCGGCGGCGCCGTCAGTTCGCCGCGCTGGCCGCCGGCGACCACGAAGCTGCTGTCGCTGCTGGCCATGCGCGCCCGACCGGCAAAGGCGGTGACCGCGGTCAGGCCGGCGGGGCGGTCGACGTCGACGCGGTAACTGCCGGTCTCCTCGAAGACGATGCGTTCGCGCTGGGTCAGCACCTCCAGTTCGTTCTGGAGCGCGCGGTTGCGCAGGCGCAGCGCAAGGCTGCCGCGCAGGACGGCGATCTGCACGAAACGATCGTCCAGGCGGGCGAAGTCGACCGTGGTCTCGTCGTCGAGCCGCAGCGCCGTCGACCCGATGCGCACTTCGGCGCGCCCGCCGCGGCCGGTGTCGATTCGCCAGCCGCCGGTCACCGGCCAGTTCAGAGCCGCGTCCTCGCGGCTGCCGGTGGCCAGGTCGACTAGCGTGACTGGCCCGGCCAGCAGGCTGATGCTGCCGACGCGAGCCGGGGGGTCGACCGCGTCGCTGTCGCTGGCCGTCTGCGCCAGCGAACCGGCGGCGGCGCAGAGCATGGCGAGAAGCAGGCCGACGGCTCGCAGCGCCAACATGCTCGGTCGGGAGGGGGCGCGTCGCGGCGAAGGGGAAGTGGTTGCCATCGGACCCACCGGCTGCCCGGCAATTCACTGCTTCAACGTGCGGCCGAGGCCCGGCGCTGACGCTGCCGGCAGCTTGTTTCAGCGCTGGCTAGTCGTCGCGGCCGTGTCGGTGTCGCACGGCCACGATACCTTGGTGAGGGTATGCGTAGCCGTGCTTCCGGTGCTTGAACCTCGGCGCATAGCCGTATGGAACGATGACCGGATGGACCGCCGGGGCGCCGATCACCACGTGAGGCGGCCCATAGAAGACTGGTGCCGGCACATAGACCGGCGGTGGAACGTAGACCGGTACCGGCGGCCCGTATCCCCAGACCGGGCCAGGGATGGCGAAGGGGGCACCGATGCGGATGCCGAACTCGGGCGTATCGACGCGGACGGCGACCCCGCCGTGGGCATGGGCGGCGCCGATCGGGGCCGTGGTGGCGACCACGGTCAGGGCAATGGCGGCAATGGCGGCTTTCATCTCGACCTCCTGGGCTGTGTAAGCCAGAAACGGCCGGGTGCGCTTCTCGTGCACCGCTCTCGGCGCCGAAAGTTTTTCCAGTTGTAAGCGGAGCCGTGCGGCGCGGGCGAGGGAGATCGCCAATCCGGGCTTTGGGCGGGGAAAAAAAGGCCCGGCGCTGAGGCCGGGCCTGAACCACCAAGGAGGAGGTGGAGGAGACAACCTGTCGTTGTGCCGCAGTTCGCAAACCGGCGAGCGGAAGAGCGATGCGCGCTGCAACTTCGAGGCGAAGCCTACCACTGTCGGTAGATACCTAGGCGGGTATCCGAGGGAAGCTTCTAAACGAACTGACCTGTGACAAGAGTCGCGGCCACCCGGGTTGACACAGCCCCGTCGCCCGTTCGCCGTCTCTGCGATCTCTCGTCGGCGCCGGCCGGCGGCGTATCGACGGCGGCCGGGTCAGCCGAGCAGGCGGTGGTACTCCGGATGCCGCCGGAGATAGGCGCTGACGAACGAGCAGCCCGACCGCACGCGCAGTTCTTGCGCCGCGGCATGCTCGAGCGCGGCGCGAACGAGCGCGGCACCGATGCCGCGCCCTTCCAGGGCCGGTGGCACTTCGGTGTGATAAAGGATCAGCACGCTGTCGTTCAGCCGGTAGTCGCAGTGAGCGAATTGCCCGTCGACCTCCGCTTCGAAGCGCGAAGCCTGCGGGTCGTGGCGGACAGGGATCGCGGGCGGCATCGGCAAGCCTGACTTGAACTCGCGGGCAAGAGGGGTGCCATTCTTGCACGGCTGCGATCGGGATCCGGCGCGGGCGCCACTGCGTGTCGGCAAGCTACCGCACCGGGTCGGCGCCATTGCCCGGCCGCGCACTCCAGAGGAAGGGATACCGATGGCGTTCTCGCCATATCGACCGGGCCCGCTGCCGCGGGCAATGCCGCTGGCCTCCGCCATTGGCATCGCCGCTGCCGTTGCGCCGACCGGCCTGGCCGAGCCGCGCCCGGTCACGCCGCGCGGGCCGCTGCTCGTGCACGAGCAGGCGCTGGTACGGCTGTTCAGCGAAGCCGCGCCATCGGTGGCCTACCTCACCACCGAGCAGCTTCGCGCGACCGGCTTCTTCACCGCCGCCATGGCGCAGGGGGCGGGCAGCGGCTTCGTGCGGGACAGCACCGGGCACGTGGTGACCAATCATCACGTTGTCGAAGGTGCGCGGCGGGTCTTCGTGAAGCTCGATGCGAGCCGATGCGATCGAGGCGCGCGTGGTCGGCGCCGCGCCGGAGTACGACCTCGCGGTGGTCAGGCTGGCGAAGGCCCCGTCCGCCGTGCGGCCGATTCCGCTCGGCTCGTCGAGCGACCTGCGAATCGGCCAGGCGGTCTGCGCGATCGGCAACCCCTTCGGCCTGCAGCGCACGCCGGCCTGCAGCCGCTGCATGAGCGCACCGGCGAACTCGGCGATGTGATCGTCGCCGTCAACGGCCGGCGCGTGGAAACACTGTCGAACTTCGTCGCCGGACTCGACCGCGTCGGCGTCGACAAGACGGCCGAACTGACGGTCGAGCGCGGCGGTAAGCAGCACCGAATTCGCCTACGCGTGATCGATCGGCGGGCCCTGGTCCCGCAGTCTGGGCGGCAGCTCTATTTCCAGCCGGGGGGGAGGTTGCTGCGCACCTTGACGTCGCGTTCGTCGCGGCGGTGCTGCGTCCGGCCGGGGCCCGCCGCGGCACCTGCCGCGGCGCGGCCCGGTGCATCGGCGCGCGGCCGGTCGGGGGGCTGGCCGCTGCGTTGAGCCTGCTCACCCGCGTTCGGGTTGCGACTCGACGAGGGCTTGCCGGCGCGTGACGGCGCGGGCGAGCGCGGCTTGCCTTTCGGCGCGCCGCGCGAATCACCGCGGCCAGACGGTGGGCGGCGCGGCTGACCGCGTGACGGGGCCGGGCGCGCATCGCGCGTCGTCGGCGCATCGACGAAAGACGCGCTGGGCGCGGAGCCGGCCTCGAAGCCCGGCACCACTTCGCGCGGCAGCTGACGGCGAATCACCCGCTCGATGTCGCGCAGCAGCGGCTGCTCCTCGCGGGAAACCAGGGAGATCGCTTCTCCGGTGGCGCCCGCTCGGCCGGTGCGGCCGATCCGGTGCACGTAGTCCTCGGGCACGTTCGGCAGGTCGAAGTTGACCACGTGCGGCAGTTGCTCGATGTCGAGCCCGCGCGCGGCGATGTCGGTGGCCACCAGCGTCTGCAGGTCGCCGCTCTTGAAGGCCGCCAGGGCCCGGGTCCGCGCGTTCTGGCTCTTGTTGCCGTGGATCGGCAGGGCGCTGATGCCATTTTTCTCCAGTTGCGCGGCAAGCCGGTTGGCGCCGTGCTTGGTGCGCGTGAAGACCAGCACCTGGTACCAGGAGTTCGCCTTGATCAGGTGCGCGAGCAGTTCGCTCTTGCGCTTGGCGTCCACCGGCAGGACCTTCTGCGCCACCGCCTCGACGGTCGAGTTGCGCGGCGTGACCTGGATGGCCAGCGGGTCGTGCAGCAGGCCGGTGGCGAGGCTGCGGATCTCGTCGGAGAAGGTGGCCGAGAAGAGCAGGTTCTGCCGCTTCTTCGGCAGGATCGCCAGGATCCGCTTGATGTCGGGCATGAAGCCCATGTCGAGCATGCGGTCGGCTTCGTCGAGCACCAGCACCTCGACCTTCGACAGGTCGATGGTCCGCTGGCCGTGATGGTCGAGCAGGCGACCGGGCGTGGCCACGACGATGTCGACGCCGCGCTTCAGCGCGTCGATCTGCGGGTTGATATTGACGCCGCCGAAGATCACCGTCGATTTCGGCGTCACGTGCTTACCGTAGACGCGCACGCTTTCCTCGACCTGCGCGGCGAGTTCGCGCGTCGGGGTGAGGATCAGCACGCGGATGACGCGCCGGCCGGCGGCAGGCTGCGCCGCGAGGCGATGCAGGATCGGCAGCACGAACCCGGCGGTCTTGCCGGTGCCGGTCTGCGCGTTGGCGAGCAGGTCGCGGCCGGCGAGCACGGCGGGAATCGCCTGCAGTTGAATCGGGGTCGGCGTCGTGTAGCCGACTTCGGTGACGGCGCGCACGAGCGCGTCGGACAAGCCGAGGCTTGCAAAAGACATCGGAAAACTCTCAAGAGGTCGGCCTGCCGCCGGAAATCGGGGTCAGAGTCCGATTTCTCAGGCGTTCATCGACCAGCCGACTGCAGACGAACAGGGTGGTAATGCAGGTCAGGATTGACTGCGGTGATGAACCGTCGGGAGATGTCACGACGGCGCTGGTCACATACCGCGGGGCGCAGTGTAACAGCACGGAACCGCGCGCCGGGCGCGCAGACAGATGACCGCCCGCCCGGGCCGCTGCGGGGGTGCGGAAGCCGGCACCGCAGCCGGCTCAGCGGCCCGCTGAAGCGAGCTGATCGCGCGCGCCGACCGCCCGCCCGGCAAAGTACAGGGTGATCCGCGCGGCCATCACCGCCAGCATCAGGCCGACGGTCCAGGCGTGCCGCTGCAGCGCGCCGTCGAGCGCGATCTTGACGACCGTCACCACGGCCAGCAGGACCAGCCAGTCGAAGGGCTTCTGGTATTCCTTCACCAGCACGCGGCGCCAGTTGAAGGTCATGCCCCGGAAGGTCGTCAGCAGTCCGGCGAGCCTCGGCACCCAGCGCGGCGAGCGGGCGCAGTAGGCGTCGAACTCGGCGCCGAACTTGCCGCGCAGGAAATCCTCCTCGGCCGCGATGATGAGGACGTGCGTGAGCATCGCGATGGGAATGCCGGCGAGCGAGAAGACCCAGGAGTTCGAGGCAACGGCCAGTCCGACGAGCAGAAAGAAGTTACCGACGTACATCGGGTTGCGGACGTGCGAATAGATGCCGCCGGTGACCAGCTTCTCGGCATAGACCTGATGGTCCTTGCCGCCGCGGATGATGTATTCGAGACCGACCGTGGCGGAACGGATCGCTTGACCGAGCAGGGCGATGGCCAGGCCAATGAGTCCGGCCGCCGCCGGGTCGGCCATCAGGCGCGGGCCGGGAATCAGCAGCAGGACGATCGCGACGGGAAGGAGCAGCCCGCGACGGCGAAAGGCGACGCGGCCGGCCTGCACCAGAGCGGAACTCATGACGGCGCCGCTACTTGACCGCGACCATGCCGCAGAAGTTGTACCACTTGAAGAACACGTCGACCGACCGGAAGCCCGTACGCAGCAGCAGTTCGCGGTTCTCCAGCAGCTTGTACGGAATCAGCACGTTTTCGAGGGCCTCGCGCTTCTTGGCAATCTCCAGATCGGTGTAGCCGTGCCGACGCTTCATGTCGTAGTAGTACTTGATGAACAGCCGGTTGAACAGCGAGTCCTCGCCGAGCACCTTCTCGATCAGGATCAGGCAGCCCTGTTCGTTCATGCCGCCGAACACGTTCTGCATCAGTCGCTCGCGATTGAGCGGGCGGATGAACTGCAGGGTGAGGATCATCATCACGAACGAGGCGTTCTCGACCGGCGCCCCCTGGTCGAGGTCGACCACCCGCAGGTCCACCTGCCGGTCGACGCCGCTGGCGGCGAGCTTCTCGCGCGCCTTGACCAGCATCTCCTCCGAGTTGTCGAAACCGACGAACCGCGCCGACGGCGGCAGCCGCGGATGAAGCTGGATGAACGTGGTCGCTGTCGAGCAGCCGAGGTCGTAGACGTTGCTGCCGGGCGTCACGAAGTCGACCGCCATCTCCGCCACCATGCGCTGCATCTCGGCGTAGAAAGGAACCGAGCGGCTGACCATGTCGTCGAAGACGCCCGCCACCGAGCGATCGAACGTGAAGTCCCCGACCGGGGACGTCGCATCGTTGAAGATCTCGTCGCGCGCCGCCGCGCCCGACTGCGCCGCCAGGCGCTGGTTGTCGTTTGAGGTCAGAGTGTTGCTCCCGAAGAATAGGCGCGTTGCCTAGGCCGGCAAGAACGTAGGATAAAGGCTCACCAACGATCCGGCAGCGGCCGCGATGCAACTGTAGCCCGACGCCCGAGCGGGCACGGCAGCTCAGATCGGTTGCGTACGTTCGTCGAGCCAGGCGCGCGCGCTGCCGGCAACCAGCGGGCGGACGCGCCGCGCCACTTCCGCGTGATAGGCGTTCAGCCAGGCGACTTCCTCGGCGGTCAGCAGATCGCGCTCGGTGCAGCGCGTGTCGATGGGGCACAGCGTCAGTGTCTCGAAACGCAGGAACTCGCCGAACTCGGTGGTCTGCGCCGGCACGGTGAGCAACAGGTTCTCGATGCGCACGCCCCAGCGGTCCGGGCGGTAGATGCCCGGCTCGTTGCTGGTGATCATGCCGGGCTCAAGCGCCGTCTGCGGCTCCGGCGCCAGGTGCGGCGTGATGCCGTGCGGACCCTCGTGCACGTTGAGGAAGTAGCCGACGCCGTGGCCGGTGCCGTGGCCGTAGTCGACTCCGCCGGCCCAGATCGGCGTGCGCGCCAGCGCGTCGAGAGCCGGCGAGCGCGTGCCGCGCGGGAACACCGCGCTTGACAGCGAGATCATGCCCTTGAGCACGCGGGTGAAGTCCTCGCGCTGCTCGCGGGAGGTGGCGCCCACCGGCGCCACGCGGGTGATGTCGGTGGTGCCGAACGGGTACTGCCCGCCCGAGTCAATCAGCAGCAGGCCATTGCCGGTGTGGCCCGGTTCACCGATGATCGCGTGCGCTGCGTCAGTGGCGCGATAGTGCGGCAGCGCGCCGTTGGCGTTGAAGCCGGCGATCGTCGAAAAACTCGGACACACGAAGCCGGGCCGGCGTGCGCGCGCCGCCGTGATCTTCTCGTCGATCGTCAGTTCGGTGATCCGCTCGCGGCCGAGTGCACCCTCGAACCAGGCGAAGAACTCGGCCAGCGCCGCGCCGTCCTGCTCCATCGCCTGGCGCACGAAGTCGATCTCGGCCTCGCTCTTGCGGCTCTTGGCCAGCGTCGACGGGTTGATCGCCTCGATCACCCTGACCGTTTCCGGCACCGCCTCGCGGAAGGCGAGCGTGACCCGGCGCGGATCGAGCAGCAGGCTGCTCCTCGAAGGCAGGGCGGCCAGCGCGCCGGCTGCCTCGCCATACGGCGCGACCGTGACCCCGTCGCCGGCCAGTTTCGCCTGCAGCGGCGGCGCGATCTTGCCCTCGCCGACGAACAGCACGGCCTTGTCCGCCGCGATCAGCAGGTGCGCGGCGAACACGGGGTTGTAGGAGACGTCGGCTCCGCGCAGGTTGGTGATCCAGGCGATGTCGTCGAGCGTAGAGACGAAGTGCGCCTGCGCGCCCGCCCTTTCCAACTCGGCGCGAATCACCGCCAGCTTGTCGCCGCGCAATGTCGGTGCGTAGGGCGAAGGATGTTCGTAGACCGCGGCCGCCGGCAGTCCCGGGCGCTGCGGCCAGACGTCGTCGAGCAGATCGAGGTCGGTGCGCAGGGCGATCTCGCGCGGCGCCAGCTTCTCCTGCAGCGCGCGCGCCGCGGCGAGCGACAGCACCGCGCCATCGGCGCCGACCACGCTGCCCGCCGGCAGATTCCCGGCGAGCCATTCAACATGGCCGGGGCTCGAAGCCCCGGCGATCTTCATCACCTCGATGCCGCTGCCGGCGGTCTGCACGTCGGCCTGGGTCCAGTAGCGCGAATCGACCCACAGCCCGGCGACGTCGGCGGTGACCACCAGCGTGCCTGCCGAACCAGTGAAGCCGCTCGCCCACTGTCGCCCCTGCCAGCGCTCGGGCAGGTACTCGGAAAGGTGCGGATCGGCCGAAGGCAGCACCCACGCCGCCAGCCCGTGCCGCCGCATCGCCGCGCGCAGCGCGTCTATCCGTTCGCGCACCAGGGCGCGGGTATCGGCAAGCTTGTCCATGGGATGCAGTTGGTACGTCGGGGAACGCGACGGCGCAGTCTAGCGGCATGCCCGCTAATCCTTTCGCTCGACAGACGGGCGCGAGGGCGCCGTATACGGTGAATACCTGCAGACGACCGCCGAACGACCGTCCCCCGTACTTCTCCCTCCAGGACATGCGCAGAGGCTGTCGCAAGGCGTCGTCTGCAACCACTTTCCCCGCGGCGGCGCTCCTGCCGCCGCCGCCGAAGCGGCAAGCTCCGTCTCCTGCAGATCGAGCGCCGCGCCACGGCAGCGGGCGCGTGGCATCCGCCTCGTTTGCGGCGATTCCCGAAGGAGCCCGACCATGGCAACGATCACTACCGCCAGCGGCCTGCAGTACGACGATCTGCGCACGGGTGAGGGCGCCGCAGCGCGCTTCGGCTCCGATGTCGTCGTTCACTACACCGGATGGCTCACCAACGGGACCAAGTTCGATTCCAGCCGCGACCGCAACGAGCCGCTCGGATTCGCGCTCGGGCAGGGCAACGTGATCGCCGGCTGGGAGGAAGGCGTGGCCGGCATGCGCGTCGGCGGCCTGCGCAAGCTGGTCATCCCGCCGGCGCTCGGCTACGGCGAGTGGGGCGCCGGCGACGTCATCCCGCCCGATGCGACGCTGGTCTTCGAGGTCGAGTTGCTGGCGGTTGATTGACGCGCCGCGTGCATTCGCCAGGCAAACCCGGGCAGTTCGTTCGCGCCCTGCAATCCCGTTGACGGGCTGCCGCCGTCAGCCGGCCGCCGCGCGCGAGCGCAGGCCGTGGGCGATGCCCTCGACGCTGAACACGGCCAGCGCGATCCAGATCAAAAGGTAGCCGGGGGCGCGCTCGGCGAATGGCTCGTCGTACAGCCATACGCCGATCAGCAGTTGCAGCGACGGCCCCAGATACTGCAGCAAGCCGAGCGTGGAGAACGGGATCCGGCGCGCGCCGGCGGCGAACAGCAGCAGCGGCGCGGCTGTCACCGGCCCGGCGGCGGCGAGCAGCAGGCGGGTCGTCGTGCCAGCCTGAACGAAGTCGCTTTGCCCGGCCTGCACCAGCCAGACCAGGTAGGCCGCGGCGATCGGCGCCAGCAGCACCGTTTCGAGCGTCAGCCCCTCGATCGCGCCGAGCGCCGCCGTCTTGCGCAGCAGGCCGTACAGGCCGAAGGACAGCGCCAGCACCAGGCCGATCCATGGCACCGCGGCCGCCTGCCAGGTCAGCCACAGCACGCCGGCGGCCGCCACTGCGACCGCAATCCACTGCGCGCCGCGCAGCCGCTCGCGAAGGAACAACGCGCCGATGAGCACGTTCACCAGCGGATTGATGAAGTAACCGAGGCTGGCGTCGACCACTCGTCCGGAATTTACGGCCCAGATGTAGACGAACCAGTTGATCGCCACCAGCAGCGCACTCGCCGCGAACCAGAGCAGCACGAGCGGCTGCCGCCGCAGGTCGGCCAGCCACTGCAGCCGACGCAGAAGCAGCAACAGGGCTGCGCAGACCACCAGCGACCAAAGGATCCGGTGAGCGAGGATCTCGAGCGGGTCGACGTCCTGCAGCGCCTTGAAGTAGATCGGAAACACGCCCCACAGCAGGTAGGCGGCGCTGGCATAGGCGATGCCGCGATTCATGTCGGGCGCGGGGCAGGCGGGTGCAGGACGGGCCGACGATTATGCGGCGGCCGCACGGTTAGCATTGCCGCCATGGACGAGAAGATTCCGTTCGAACTGCGCGACGCAGAGATCGTTCTGGAGGCGATCCGCGCCCAGGGCGCCGGCGGCCAGAACGTCAACAAGGTGTCTAATGCCGTGCACCTGCGCTTCGACATCCGCGCCTCAAGCCTGCCGGACGCGCTCAAGGCGCGCCTGCTCGCCCGTCGCGACCAGCGCATCAGCGGCGAAGGCGTCATCGTGATCAAGGCGCAGCAGCACCGCAGCTTGGAGAAGAATCGCGACGAGGCGCTGGCCCGGCTGCATGCGCTGGTGGCTGCGGCGGCGACGATTCCGCGCGCGCGCCGCGCCACGCGGCCGACGCTGGCGTCGCAGCGACGGCGCATCGAGTCCAAGCTGCGCCGGGGGCAGGTCAAGGCGCTGCGCGGCCGCGTGACGGACTGAGCGGCCGCGCGACGATGGCGAGCGAGGCGCCGGCGGCCAGCCAGCACACCGCGTTCGAGGACGCGCAGGCGATCGTCACCGGCGCCCTGTTCATCGCGCTCGGCGTGGCCATGTTCGCCACGGCCGGGCTGCTCGCCGGCGGCACGGCTGGCCTGGCGTTCCTGATCCACTACGCTACCGGCTGGCGCTTCGGCGTGGTCTTCTTCGTCATCAACGTCCCGTTCTACGGACTGGCCCTGCGCGCGATGGGCTGGGAGTTCACGCTGAAGACCTTCTGCGCGATCGCGGCGCTGTCGCTGTTCACCGAACTGATGCCACTCGCGCTGCGCTTCGAATCCCTCGATCCGCTGTATGCCGGCGTGATGGGCGGCTGCCTCATCGGCGCCGGGCTGCTGATGCTCTTCAGGCACAACGCGAGCCTGGGCGGGATCAACATCCTGTCGCTCTTCCTGCAGCAGCGGCGCGGCTGGCGGGCCGGCAAGGTGCAGATGGCGATCGACTGCCTGATCGTCCTGGCGGCGTTCGCGCTCGTCGAGCCGCACCTGATCGCGGTCTCGGTGCTTGGCGCGGTGGCGCTGAACCTGGTGGTGGCGGTCAATCACAAGCCCGGGAGGTATCTGGGCGTCTGACCGCACCGGCGTGGGGCGAAAAAAACCGCGGCACGCGGCCGCGGTTTCCTGGAGCGTCCGGGCGCCGGTTAGATCGGCCGGATCTCGGAGGCCTGCGGGCCTTTCGGACCCTGCTTGACCACGAATTCGACCTTCTGCCCTTCCTGCAGCGAGCGGAAGCCGTTCGCCTTGATCTCGGAGAAGTGCGCGAAGAGGTCCTTGCCGCCGTCGTCCGGCGTGATGAAGCCAAAGCCTTTAGCGTCGTTGAACCACTTGACGGTTCCCTGTGCCATTTGAAGTTCCCTATAGAGAAGTGAAGTGAATCGGCCGCGGGAAACGCCCCGTGGCGAGCAAACGATCAAGCGGCATCAACCTGAGGAACCCTGGGACGCGTCGTTGTTCTACGAACAAAACAACAAGCCTCGGACAACCGGAGGAAAAACCGAAACTCAAACGAAAGCTGTCAAATCATACGCGAATTTGCCGGGACAAGCCGGCTTTCCTTCGGGGCCCACTGCCGGACGGCCGGCAAGCGGGTACGCGGGCGGTTGTCGAGGCCAGCCACGCGAGGCCGCGTTTTCGTTGCCGCTTGCCCTTGCGCAACGCACGCCGGCGGCGGGTTGCTACCTTAAGGGGCAACCGGCCGGGGACAGCAGGGGTCGCCCGGGCGGCGCGCTGGGACGGGAGGCAAGGACGTCATGGGCGGCAAACTGATCGTATTCGGCGACGATGCGCGACATCGGGTCTGCGCTGGACTGAACAAACTCGCCGACGCAGTCAAGGTCACCCTCGGCCCCCGCGGCCGCACCGTGGTGCTCGGTCGGCCCTACGGCGGGCCGACGGTGATCAACTCCGGCGTTGCGGTGGCGCGCGAGGTCGAGCTCGACGACCCGATCGAGAACCTCGGCGCGCGCATGCTGCGCGAGGTGGCGTCGCGCACCTCGGAACTGGCCGGCGACGGCACCACGACCGCCACCGTCCTGGCGCAGGCGATGGTCAACGAGGGGCTGAAGTTCGTCGCCGCCGGGCACGACCCGATGGGCATCAAGCGCGGCATCGACCTCGCGGTCGAGCGCGTCGTCGAGCGGCTGAAGAGCCAGTCGCGGCCGTGCGCTACATCGCAGGAGATCGCCCAGGTGGGGACGATCTCCGCCAACGGGGAGGCGGCGATCGGCAGCCTCATCGCCGAGGCGATGGGCAAGGTCGGCAACTCCGGCGTGATCAAGGCGGAGGACGCGCGCGGCATGGCGAGCGAACTCGAGGTCGTCGAGGGGTTGCAGTTCGACCGCGGGTATCTCTCGCCGTACTTCATCAACGACGCCGAGAAGCAGCGGGTGGTGCTCGACGACGCCTTCGTGCTCGTCCACGACAAGTCGATCTCCTCCGTGCGCGACCTGCTGCCGCTGCTCGAAGAGGTGATCAAGGCCAACAAGCCGCTGCTGGTGATCGCCGAGGACGTCACCGGCGAGGCGCTGGCCACGCTGGTGGTCAATGCCGTGCGCGGCGTGCTCAAGGTGAGCGCGGCCAAGGCGCCTGGCTTCGGCGAGCGGCGCGCGGCGCTGCTGCAGGACATCGCCATCGTCACCGGTGGCAGGGTGATCGCCGAGGAAATGGGCCTGTCGCTGGAGAAGGCGACGCTCGGCGAGCTCGGCCGCGCGCGCCGCATCGAGAGCGACAAGGACAACACGACGCTGATCGGCGCAACCGGAGACCCGGCGCAGATCCAGGCGCGGGTCGCCGCGCTGCGCGCCGAGCGCGAGAAGTCGACCAGCGACTACGACCGCGAGAAACTCGACGAGCGCATCGCCAAGCTCTCCGGCGGCGTGGCGCTGATCCGCGTCGGCGCCTCGACCGAGCTGGAGATGAAGGAAAAGAAATCGCGCGTCGAGGACGCACTGCACGCCACCCGCGCCGCGGTGGCCGAAGGTATCGGGCCGGGCGGCGGCATCGCCTTGCTGCGTGCCGGGGCCGCCCTCGATGCGCTGACGGGCGAGAATCTCGCGCAGCAATGCGGCATCGATACCGTGCGCCGCGCGCTGGACGCGCCGCTGCGGCAGATCATCCGCAACGCCGGCGCGGAAGCCGCGCCGATCCTCGAGCAGGTGCGCACGGGCGAGGCAAACTGGGGCTACAACCTGGCCGCCGAGCAGTACGGCGACATGTTCTCGATGGGTGTCATCGATCCGACCAAGGTCACCCGGCTCGGGCTGCAGCATGCCTCCTCGGTGGCGAGCCTGATCCTGACCACCGACTGCGTGATCGCCGAGAAGCCGGCGCCGCCGGGCGGCGGCGCGATGCCGCCCATGGAGTAGTGACTGCGGCCGGGGCGCGCCGGAACCCGGGCATCCATAGGCGAGTCAGCCGAGCAGGCGCACCCGCAACCGCTGCCAGCACGAAAGGCCGTTCCACCAGGCGCGCCCCTCGCGCAGCTTGCGCTGCCCGGCATCCGACAGCGTGAAGTAGACGACGTGGGGGTTCTCGCGATGGCGGCCTGCGATCTGCACGTACTCGTAAGTGAACAGTACGCCGGCGAGCAGGGCGACGTCCGGGTAGCCGTCGAGCCACACCTGGGGCACCGTGGAGCCCATCAGGGCCAGCATGTGGCCGCGGTTCAGGTGATCGAGCATGTCGAGCAGGCGCGCCCGCAAGGGCAGCTGCTCGACCCGGCGCACTGCGAACTCGCGTCGGGCGCGAAGCCAGACGCTAGACGGCGCAGGCACGGGCAACATAGTGTTGCCGGCGGCGCCGCAACCGGCGAGGAAGGCAGTGTCGCGTGGCATGGCGAAGGCACCTCCGGGGACCTGACCGCATCGGGCAATACGGACTTGCCGTCATTTCTAGCCGATCGGCCGGCCTGCCGGGAAGTGCGACGATTGGCGTAGGCCTGCCGACTGCGCCGTGCAGGGCAGTACATCCTGACAGGAGAAGAGCATGCGCGCTGCCTACTACGAAAGCACGGGGCCCGCACGGGAGGTGATCCGTCTCGGCGAAGTGCCGACGCCGGAACCCGGGCGGGGCGAAGTGCGCGTCGCGCTGGGCTGTTCCGGCGTCAACCCGTCCGACGTGAAGTCGCGCGCCGGACTGCGCTCGAAGGAACCGCCTTTTGCCCGCATCGTGCCGCACAGCGACGGCGCCGGCGTGATCGACCGGGTCGGCGAGGGCGTGCCGGCCGGCCGCATCGGTCAACGCGTATGGACCTGGAACGCGGCGTGGAAGCGCGCGTTCGGCACGGCGGCGCAGTTCGTCGTGCTGCCGGACGAGCAGGCCGTCGAGTTGCCCGCCGAGGTGCCGTTCGACGTCGGCGCCTGCCTGGGCATCCCCGCGCTGACGGCACTGCACGCGGTGCGCATGGACGGCGGCGTAGCCGGCAAGGCGGTGCTGGTCACTGGCGGCGCCGGCGCGGTCGGCCACTACGCGGTGCAGATGGCGAAGCTCGCCGGCGCGCGGCGGGTCATCGCCACGGTCAGCAGTGCCGAAAAGGCGGCGCTGGCGCGACAGGCCGGCGCCGACCTGGCGATCGACTACCGGCGTGAAGACGTCGTCAAGAGCGTGCTCGAGGCGACCGGCAACGAAGGTGTGGACCGGCTGATCGAGGTCGACTTCGCCGCCAACGTCGGCCCGTCGCTGGCCGCGGTCCGGGCGGAGGGCGACATCGTGGTCTACGGCAGCGGCAAGCCGGAGATCGTCGTGCCGTTCTTCCCGGCAATCCTGAAGAATGTTTGCGTGCGCTTCTTCATCGTCTACAACCTGGCCCGGGCCGACCGCGATGCCGCCATCGAGCAGCTGACCGCCTGGCTGCGCGAGAACCGCCTGCGTCACAACATCGCCGCGCGGCTGCCGCTCGATTCGATCGCCGAAGCGCACGAACTCGTCGAAAGCGGCCGCGCGGCCGGCAACGTGGTCCTCGATATCCGCTAGGAGCCGGCCGCCGCCGGCAGGGCGCGCAGTTCGAAGGCGTCCCGGCTCATCTCGAGCAGGCGCCGCACGAGCGCCAGCGTCTGCTTCGGCCTGCCCTGCGTAGGCGCGGCGAACAGCGCGTTGTCGAGCATCAGCGTCGCGAAGCCGTGCACGATCGACCAGGCCAGCGCGACCTTTTCCTGCAGCAGCGCGCCGGGAGCGCCTGCCGACTCGGCGACGAGGCGCATCGTCTCGAGCAGGTGTCCGTACGAGGCGGCCGAGGCGGCGCGCAGCCGTGGGGTGCCCTGGGCGAGCCGGTCGCTGCGGAACATCAGCTGGAAGCGCGCGCGGTGCGCCAGTGCGTAGTCGACGTAGGCAAGGCCGACCGCGACCAGTTGCGAGAACGCGTCGGCCGGCGCGGCGTGCCGCTGCCGCTGCATCGACGCCGCCAGCTGCTCGAAGCTTTCGGCGGTGAACTCGGTGAGCAGGCCGCGCACGTCGCCGAAATGGTGCGCCGGCGCGCCGTGCGAGACGCCGGCCCGGCGGGCGCACTCGCGCAGGGTGAAGCCGTCGACCCCGGTCTCGGCGAGCATCGATTCGGCGGCGTCGAGCAGCGCCCGCGGCAGGTCGCCGTGGTGATAGGCAGGCGCCGCGCGGGCGGGGCGGCGGCCAGGCCGGTGGAGGGGCGGATTGGGGCGGGACATCACGGGTCCGTGTCTGGTCTTGACAGTGTCTAGTTTAGTCGATAAGGTGCGCCGCGCAATCTAGACGGCGTCTAAATGAGGCCGATGAAGGGAACGACCATGTCTGTCGAAACGCTCTTTTCGATCGCCGGCAACCTGGCCCTGGCCGGCTGGCTGGTACTCGCGCTGGCGCCGTATCGCTCCGGCCTGCCGCGAATCATCTGCGTCGCGATCGCGCTCGCGATCGGCATGCTTTACGCAGCGCTGGTCGGCTCGTTCTGGACCTCGGCTGATGGCGGCTTCGGGAGTCTGGCCGACGTCGGCCGCCTGTTCGAGCACCCAGGCGTCCTGCTCGCCGGCTGGGTCCATTACCTGGCCTTCGACCTGCTGGTCGGACTGTGGGAGCGCGGGGAGGCGCAGCGGATCGGTCTGTCGCGCTGGCTGCTCGTGCCGTGCCTGTTCCTGACCCTGATGTTCGGCCCGCTGGGCTGGCTGGCGTTCATGGCGCTGCGCTGGTTTCGGCTGCGCACGCACCCGGCCGCCGCCCGCGTCGCCCCCGCGCTTTGACCGACTCGATTCACTCACCATCGGAGAAAGAGCGATGAATGCCGTCACCCTCACCCGCTTCACGCCGGTACGCAGCGTCCTCGATCTGCGGGCCGAGTTCGAACGCCGTCAGCCGCAGCTGGCCGCGGCGGCGCAACTCGCTCTGCTGGCGATGCTTCCCTGCCTGCTGGCGATGCAGATCGATCCGCGGCTGACCAACGGCATCAGCGTGTGGATCAAGCCGACCAAGTTCCTGCTGTCGTTCGCCGTCTACTACGCGACGCTGGCGTGGTTCTTCGGTTATCTGCCGCGCGCGGCACAGCACAGCCGCGCCGGCCGCTTCGTCATCGGCACGGCGCTGGTTGCCGGGCTGCTCGAGATGCTCTGGCTCGTCGCTGCCGCCGCGAACGGCGTGCCGTCGCACTACAACGTCGACGCGCTGCCTTGGCGGCTTGCCTACGGCGCGGCCGGCGTCGGCGCGGTGCTGCTGATCGCGGCGATCCTCGTCCAGGGTCTGCTGCTCGCCCGCGACCGCGAGGTGACGCTGGCGCCGGTGTTCCGGGCGTCGCTGGTCGCCGGTGCGGTGGTGGCGTTTGCGACAACGCTGCTCGCCGCCAGCTACCTGTCGGCGGCCAGCGGTCACTGGGTCGGTGCACTACCGTCGGATGCCGGCGGCCTGCCCGTGATGGGCTGGTCGCGCAGCGCAGGCGACCTGCGCGTCGCTCACTTCTGGGCCCTGCACGCACACCAGGCGATTCCGGCGGCCGGAGCGCTCCTCGCCGCCGGCAAGCTGCGCCGCCCGCATGCGGCGCTCGCGATGGCCGTTGCGGCTTACGTGGCGCTGATCGGCTTCACCTTCGCGCAGGCGCTGGCCGGCAGACCTTTCGTCGGTTGAGGCCGGGGCGGGCGCGGCCGGGGCGAGGGCCGCCAACCATTCGGCAGGAAGGGTCGGCGTCAAGGTCGGCGGGCGCATGCAGCGGTCGCCGATGCGCCGATGGCGGCTGAAGTGCCGCCGGCGGCGACGAAACGGCAGAAAGCCGGAATGAACCGCGCGAACGGCCGTTCGCGCGACGAAGCGGCCCTTGCAGTTCAGTCCGCGATTCGCGCATTCCGTCGCAAGCCACTCGCACCGCGCGCTGCGGCTGCCTACAGTTCACTCATCGCAGCAACGAACCCTCGAACGAAAGGACCGAACCATGAACGCCGCCTTCACCGCCCCGATCAACACCCGCATCGCCGCCTTCGCGGCCGCGATCCTGACCAGCACCTTCGTGCTCGGCGCCACCGTGCTCGGCATGCAGCCCGCCGGGCAGGGCGCGGACCTCCAGACCGTCGCCCTTGAGCGCGTGGTCGTCACCGCGCCGGCCGTGAACTGAGTTGCTGCGCCGGCAGGCGCGGCTCACCGGTCCGGCCGCGCCGCGAGCGCGGCAGCAGGTGGAAACAGCCCGGCTTGTGCCGGGCTGTTTCATTCTGGCCTCCGCCCAGGCGGTCGGCTCAATCGATCGGCGGCATCGTGCGCAGATCCGCGCCGGTCAAGGCGCGTCGAGGTTGTCGATCGCAATCGCAGCGACCGGATCGGCCGGTTCGAAGCCGAGCACGCGGCCGAGGAAGTAGTACTCCGCCGCCAGTGCCCGCGCGATGTTGCCGGCGCGGCGGAAGCCGTGCTGCTCGCCCTCGAACTCCAGGTACGCCACCGGGCGGCCGCGGGCCCGCACCGCGTCGACGATGGCGCGGCTCTGCGCGGGCGGCACCGCCTTGTCTTCAGCGCCCTGGAACGTGATCAGCGCCGCGTTCAACCGCTGCAGATGGTGGATCGGGCTGCGCGCCCGGTAGACCGGCCGTCCCCCCGGCAGTGGCGCGACGAGGCTGTCGACGTAGCGGCTCTCGAACTTGTGCGTGTCGGCGGCCAGCGACTCGAGATCGGCGATGCCGTAGTAGTTGATGCCGGCCGCGAACACGCCGGTGAAGGCGAGCGCGCACAGCACCGTGTAGCCGCCGGCGCTGCCGCCGCGGATGACGACGCGGTTGCCGTCGACAACCCCGGCGCCGACCAGGAAGCGCACCGCCGCCACCGTGTCGGCCAGGTCGACCACCCCCCACTGGCCGCGCAGCCGCTCGCGATAGGCGCGGCCGAAGCCCGAGGAGCCGCCGTAGTTGACGTCGACCACCGCGAAGCCGCGCGTGGTCCAGAACTGCGTCGACAGGTGAAGCTCGGGCGTCCGGTGCGCGGTCGGCCCGCCATGAGGCACGACCATCAGCGGCGGCAGCTCGCCGGGCGGGGCGGCAAAGGCGGGATTGCGCGGCGGATAGAAGAAGGCGTGCGCGGTGCACGGCTCGCCGCCGGCGCCGGGGTCGGTCGGAAACTCGACCGGCTCGGCGCGCGAGACGAACGCCCTGGGCAGCGGCGGCGCCTCCGCCGGCCGCCGCAGCACGGTGTGGCCGCCGCTGGCGAGGTCGATCGTGATCAGCGCCGGCGCGTCTTCCTCGGCTGCGGCGATCGCGAACGCGGTGCGTGCGTCGAGCAAGCCGAGCGAGCGATAGCCGACGAAGGGCAGCGCGAGCGGGGTCGTGGCCCCGCTGGCGAGGTCAACCAGCGCCAGCCGGTCGATTGCATTGCGGCAGACGCGCACCAGGGCGCGGCCGTCGCCGAGCAGCACGTAGCTCGACTGCCCGAACTGCCAGAGCGGCCCGCCGACCTCGGCGTCGAAGGCCGTGATCGGCTCCGCCGAGCCGCCGTGCCAGCGATACAGGTTCCACCAGCCGGTGCGGTCCGACACGAAGAACAGGCTGCCATCCGCGTCCCAGCACGGCTCGATCACCGACTCGGTCGCGCTGCCGGCGATGGTCTGCACCCCGTGCAGACCATCGGTCGACAGCACGCCGACGTGCAGCCGCGTGCCGTCCCACGGCATCTGCGGATGGTTCCAACTCACGAAGGCGAGCCGGCGCCCGTCCGGGCTCGGCCTCGGGAAGGCGACGAAGTCCGAGTCGGCGAAGATCACCGCGCCGGCCGACGGTCGCGCCGGGTCGATCGCGACGATGGCGTTCTTCGGCTCGCCTGGCGCGCGGTGGTCCTCGCGGACGAAGAAGGCGCGCGTTCCGTCGGCCGTTGCCGCGCCGTCGGCGTAGCGGAAACTGGGCGGCGTCAGCGGCCGCGGCGGCTGCCCGTCGGCCGCGGCGTAGAGGCGCTGGTCGGCGTCATGGCAGAAGAGCAGCCGCGTGCCGGCGTGTGTGAAGGCGATGCCGCCGTACTCGTGCACGCGGGTGCGCACGTTGAACCCGGGCGGCGTGACCTCGACCGCGCGCCCCTGGCCGTCGAGCGCCAGCAGCGCGATGCGGCCGCCTTCATCGGGCCGGTTCTCCGTCCAGTAGAGTCGCCCGCCGCTGGCGCGCACCTGGCCGATCGTCGCCGATGCCGTGGCGAGCGCCGCGGCCGACAGCGGCGAGGCCCAGGCCCCGTGACGGGCGACGACGGGGGCGGCCTGCGGCGTCATCGGCAACGGAACAGTCGGGTCGGCCCCTGCCGGGCGGGCCTTGGCGCGGCCCCTAGCCAAGGCGGAACGCGCCTGGCCTGATGACGTCCGGATCGGCGATCGGTGCGGCGTGCAACGCCGCCACGCGCGGCAAGTCGTCGGTGCCGAGGG
>Ga0209254_10000740_pt1 | contig 28086 bp, 15 predicted proteins | sample FrelakmetDIP11DI_FD_187148 | JGI IMG/M metagenome (GOLD analysis project Ga0209254, IMG submission 187148) | Freshwater lake sediment microbial communities from the University of Notre Dame, USA, for methane emissions studies - DIP11 DI (SPAdes)... | ecosystem: Environmental > Aquatic >... | reverse complement strand
CGTCCAATTGATTTATAATTTACATCACCAGCGTTGCTTCTCTCCTCTACTGGACGGCATGACCGGAATCAGTGGACGATTTCAGCGGAATACGCAGTACCAACCAATCTTCTAATGATCCCATATATTCATGACCTGAAAGATACAAAAAACAAGCAACTGTCTGATATTTATGAAATTTTGTAGAGATTGGAATGCAAAATATACTGACATCTCTAGAAAGGCTAATCCTATTCCATTCTTAGAATAATTATGTATAATATGGGCACTGGTATGACCACTTACCAGTTAGACTTAATCAATGAATTGGAACAACCCTCTCAAACCCGCTGAGCTCACAGAAAACCGCCTGATAGATGCTATCATGGAGGGCCATTTTTCTATTGGATCGAATCTACCTGCAGAACGTGAGCTGGCAGATCAGTTAGGAGTAACCCGCCCTACACTACGAGAAGCTTTGCAGCGTCTGGCACGTGATGGATGGCTGGAGATTCACCAGGGGAAATCCACTCGAGTTCGAGATTACTGGCACGAAGGCAACCTGGGAGTATTGGGTGCAATAGCCCGGCGTTCAACGAACCTACCAGAAGACTTTGTACCTAACTTGCTCTTTGTACGCCAGTTACTGGCACCAACATACGCCCGGCTGGCTGTTGAGAATGAACCCGAGAACGTTATGTCAGCACTTGACGGCTATGCGCAACTTCCAGAACTCCCACAAGCTTTTGCATCGTTCGATTGGCAGCTCCATCACAAACTCACCGTACTCTCTGGAAATCCTATCTTCACCCTAATTCTTAACGGTTTTTCCAGTCTATACCAACCTATGGCATGTATATATTTTGATTCAATTCACTCACGCCACAACTCTCGTGCTTTTTATGCTGAGCTTTATTCCGCAGCTCGCACTTCTGATCCTCATGCTGCTGAAGAAATCACTCTTAGAGTAATGAAAGACAGCCTTTCTATCTGGCAAACAACTATAAAAGGAGGTTGATATGCGTCGATGGAATGGTTGGGGTGACGATGCCACCATCTACCCTTTTCCTGATCCTGCGGCAAGTTACCTCGCCTCTCTAATCGGCGAAGGGACGCCTACTAGGGACGCTACACTAGAGGAAATCCTCGATCAGGTACCACTCTCCCGGTTAGATACAAATCCATTAATCCAGGTTGATCCCCTAGTACGCCTGCTGCATGCTCGCGGCCAAAGTCTTACTGATTGGGTGGCTTTGCGAAGCGGGAGAGTAGACACTTTTCCTGATGGAGTTGCTTACCCAACCAACGAACAAGAAATACGGGACATCATTCTATTTGCTCGAAAACATGCGGTAAGCCTGATCCCTTATGGCGGAGGAACCAGCGTCGTTGGGCATCTTACACCTCTCCCAGGAAGTAACCCCGTGTTAACCGTGGATTTATCCCATCTGAACCAGTTGATTGAATTAGATCCGACCAGCTGGTTGGCAACTTTCCAGGCTGGTGTAAGCGGTCCAGACCTGGAACTTCAGCTACATAAAAATGGATACACATTAGGGCATTTTCCACAATCTTTTGAACTATCCACATTAGGCGGATGGATCGCCACACGCTCTTGCGGGCAGCAATCATACTATTATGGGCGAATCGAGGAACTATTCACCGGCGGTCATATAGAAACCTGCCAGGGATCCATCGACCTTCCTGCCCTGCCTGCAAGTGCCGCGGGACCGGATATTCGACAAATTATATTGGGTTCGGAAGGACGTTTGGGGATTATTACCAGCGCCATTGTTCGGATCCGTCCTCTCCCAGAGAAGGAAGCCTTTTTTGGCGTCTTTTTTCACCATTGGAAATCCGGTGTAGAGGCAGTTCGCCAAATTGCTCAATCTCGAACACCCATTTCTATGGCAAGATTGAGCGACACACAAGAAACTGAAACGACCATGGCACTCTCTGGAAAAGAAAACCTGGTCAAGTGGGCAAATCGAGGACTCAACCTGCTTCGCTATGGTCCTGAACGGTGCCTGTTAATATTCGGCGTGACAGGCGACCGGCAGGTTTTTCACCAGGTTTGCAGACAAGTTCTCTCTATATGCCAACATCATGGAGGTTTATACACAGGGGAGGTAATAGGAAAAATGTGGAAGAAATCACGCTTTCTTACTCCTTACCTCCGCAACACACTGTGGGAGCGCGGCTATATTGTGGATACACTTGAGACCTCGGTTCCCTGGCGAGAAGTGCTCTCCACTGCAAAGGAAGTAAAAAACGCGCTAGGAGGAGGTTTAGTGGCCATGAATGAAAAAGTCCTTGTCTTTACCCATCTTTCGCATGTTTACAGAGATGGGGCGAGCATCTATACGACCTATCTTTTTCGACGCTCTCCGGATCCCGACGAAAACCTGGAACGCTGGCATCGGTTGAAATATACAGCCAGCCAGACCATCCTTTCGCACCACGGCACCATCAGCCATCAACACGGCGTGGGGCAAGATCATGCTCCTTTCTTAGAGGCTGAAAAGACAGCACTAGGTATCAGGTTGTTGAAAGATGTTGCCAAAAGCCTGGATCCTCAGGGAATCATGAATCCCGGGAAATTAATCTAAGGGATACCTGTAAGAAACACGGCGTCACATAGACCCAATGAAACCATTAAGGAATTATTGAATATGTTGAACCATTATTGGCATAGGAGCGGATAGAAATGGAGGAAAACTATGTGGAAGAAAGGTTGGCGTGATCAAGTCTGGTCTGAATTAGATCAAGAATGGGACCTCATCGTCATTGGCGGGGGAATTACAGGAGCTGGAATCATGAGAGAAGCATCACGTAAAGGATTGCGTACCTTGCTGGTTGAGGCGCATGATTTTGCCTCTGGGACGTCCAGCCGATCTTCAAAAATGGTGCATGGTGGATTACGATATCTCAAGAATGGTCAGATCAAACTGGTTTTACAAGCAGTGCGAGAGCGAGAAAGGTTAATGCGCGAAGGTCGAGGCTTAGTCATACCCTTGGGAGTCTTGTTGGCTGATTACATTGGAGATGCCATCCCTGCCTGGGTGTTCGGTGCAGGATTAATTCTATATGACCTGTTAGCATTGAAATGGGGGCACCGTCATTATGATGCATATGATATGCACGACCTATGTCCCTCTTTAAATACCGAAAACTTACTGGGAGGCTTTCGATACTTCGATGCCCAGACCGACGATGCTCGTTTAGTTCTGAGATTAATCCAAGAAGCTGTCCGCGAGAATGGTGTAGCTCTAAATTACTGTAAGGCTACTAGATTGTTAGTCACCAGGAATGGACAGGTTTGCGGAGTAACTCTGCAAGACAACTCCCCCGATGGCAAGGGACGCACCATGGAGGTCCAAGCGCCCATAGTGATCAATGCGACAGGTGCCTGGGCGGATGACCTACGGTCACAAGTGGGAGGAAAAGAGCGATTACGAAAGCTGCGAGGTAGTCACCTGATCCTTCCGATATCTAGAATAAACATCACACGATCAATCAGTTTCCTGCATCCTGATGATAACCGACCGGTTTTTGCCTTTCCCTGGGAGGGCGTCATCCTGGTTGGAACTACAGATGTCGACCTGGACGCCTCACTGGAGACAGATGTACCCATTAGTCCAGCTGAAGTTGAGTATCTAATGAAAGCAGTTCAATTCGCTTTTCCAAATAATCGATTGAACCTGGACGATATTATTAGCACACTTTCTGGTGTTCGACCGGTGATCAATACCGGAAAGGTAGATCCTTCAAAAGAATCTCGAGAGTTTATCCTTTGGAATGAGAATGGGCTGCTATCCGTGACTGGGGGAAAGCTAACAACATTCCGCTTGATGGCTCACGAAGCTTTGATGAAAATAAGACGATATCTCCCTGGAAACCCAAAGTTCGATCCTGAATCGCGAGTTCTGGATATCCCTCCAGTTGAATCTGCCTCGCTCCCCCAATCAGATCACCTATCGCCTGCTATGCGGGTGCGCCTTCTTGGTCGTCATGGAGCTAACACGCTGGCCTTGCTTGCTTCTGCACAATCAGGAGAGCTCGAACCGATTGAGTGCAGTTCCAACTTGTGGGCTGAGCTTCGTTGGGCGGCTCATGCGGAAGGAGTGGTTCATCTGGATGACCTCCTGCTACGGAGACTACGCATTGGACTATTACTTCCCCAAGGAGGAACTAGTGAGATGGAAAGAATCCGTGAAATTGCCCAACCTGAATTGGGATGGAATGATGAACGGTGGAGCGAAGAAGTCTTCACCTATTCAAAGCTGTGTAGGAAATGTTACCATCTAGGTTAACGAGATTAGATGACAGAGGCGAAAAATGAAATGCTGCCTCGAAGGTGTAACGGTGACAAGGAAGAACATGTTGGACTGATTATCAATCGGATATGGAGATTGACAACAGTGTGATGAATTATGTTGCCACCAGACATTTCGATATTCTATTTATATTTCGATAAGGAGTACGACAATGAACACTGAAGAGAAGAAAAACATTCAAAAAGATCTCATCCTGGCTATCGACGCTGGTACACAGAGCGTCCGGGCTCTGGTTTTCGACCCAAAGGGTAACCTGGTAGCAAAATCCCGCATCCCCCTCACTTCATATGTATCTGAGGCTCCAGGATTGGTTGAACAAGATATAAAAGTATTTTGGAATGCAGTTTGCCAGGCATGTCAGGATTTGTGGGCACAGAACGTTATCGATCGAGAGCGTTTGGCTGGCGTGGCTCTCACCTCTCAACGCTCCACCATGATCAACCTGGATCAAGACGGCAATCCACTTCGCCCGGCGATTGTCTGGCTGGATCAAAGACGTACCGAAGGTTTGAAGCCTATCGGTGGGATATGGGGTTTGTTATTCAAGTTAGCAGGCATGTCACGCACCTCGTCTTATCTACAAGCCGAAGCAGAAGCAAACTGGATCGTTCACCAGCAACCTGAAATATGGGAAAAAACCTATAAGTATATGTTCCTCTCTGGCTACCTTACATACTGCTTAACGGGTAATTTTGTTGACTCAGTAGGCTGCCAAGTGGGTTACATGCCATTCGACTATAAGCGCCGGAAGTGGTCCCCCTGGTATGATTGGAAGTGGCAGGCAGTTCCGGTTAAGAAATCAATGCTGGTGGATCTTGTACCACCGGCAGACAAACTTGGAGAGATCACCAAAAAAGCTTCGCAGGAGACTGGGGTGCCAGAGGGATTACCGATGATCGCAGCCGCCTCAGATAAAGCGTGCGAAGTCATAGGAGCTGGTTGCCTGGAGCCACATATTGGCTGCCTGAGCTATGGGACTACTGCTACCATCAACACTACCCACCACCGTTACAAAGAGATCATTCCCTTGATACCACCATATCCGGCGGCTGTCCCAGATACCTACAGCATGGAGATTCAGGTCTATCGAGGGTATTGGATGGTAAGCTGGTTTAAACAAGAGTTTGGGTACCACGAGCAACATATAGCTGAAGAACGTGGGATTGAGCCGGAAGAGTTATTCGATGAATTGGTTGAGGCAGTTCCACCTGGCTCTGAAGGCTTAATCCTCCAACCCTACTGGTCACCCGGATTGAAAGTGCCTGGACCGGAAGCAAGAGGAGCGATTATCGGTTTCAACGGTATGCACACCCGATCCCACCTGTACCGCGCCATCCTGGAAGGCCTGGCGTATGCACTACGGGAAGGCGCGCAGCGCACGGTCAAGCGCACAGGAGTGGAAATCACAGAACTACGGGTGGCTGGCGGAGGTAGTCAAAGCAATGCAGCTATGCAAATCACTGCAGATATCTTCGGCCTACCCACCTCCCGCGCCCACGTCTACGAGGCCTCGGGCTTGGGCGCGGCTATCGATGCAGCGGTCGGAGTGGGACTTCACCCAGATTTTAAGACCGCTATAAACGAGATGACGCACGTAGGGGATACCTTCAAACCAATTCCAAAGAACCACCAGCTATACAATGACTTGTTCCAGAAAGTGTACCTGCGAATGTATGAGCAGCTCAAACCATTGTATGAGGAGCTGTACACAATTCTTTAGTTTAAGAATCTAAAATGAATCAAAGGGTGGGGCAGACTCTGACTCTCCATGACGACCGGTATCTCAGTCTTGCTGGACATGGCGATTTAGCCCAGTTTCCCACCTTCCTGCCAGGATTAGGGCACTTCATTGGTTATAAACATTGAGGTGAAGTTCTTGAGAAATTTTTCTACCTCCGTTTATAACACATCTTTTAAAATATTTTTTCTATCAGAGCCTATCTTTATGAGTGATGCTTATCTGTAGTATCATTAATTTCAGCCTGGATTACCCGAAATGGTTATCGAACCTTCGAGTCAAATAACTGGTAAGTATTACGAAAGATCGTATAAATTGTAGAATAGTTTAATGGAGGCAATCGATGGATAAAGAAGGTTTTCGACAATTCTTAGAAACCCGCAAACTAACTGAAGATCAGATGAAACAACACTTCGAAATGGTTGAAAGGTTTGAGGCATTCTTAAGCAACTTTAATCCCTCTACTACGCTGGAGCGTTGCGGCGCAGAAGAAACTCGGGGTTTTGTGGACAAGCTTGTTATGGATGGAGAGTGTTCCTATGTCAACCTGCTACCTGTAGCGCGCTATTCTTACTATAAGAAGAACTTTCCTGTTTATTTAGCGATTGTAGAACTGCTAGATGGTTATGAGGCATTTGAAGGAATGTATAAAAAAGTTGGCCAGGTATTAGGCGAGCAGAAGCGTGAGGAGATCTTCAACAATATCGACCTTCCATCTTTGGGTGTCGCCAACTGGCAGAAGGCGCAGCTCACCCGCACAGTGATGCAACGGTTGGAAGAATGCGTAGACGAACAGGCTTACCGGGAGATATTCTCCGATAGCTTCCGCGATTTGCCGGATTCTTCCTATCTTAACGATAAGATTCGCTATGAGGAAATAGGCGACTTCGATAAATTCTTGGAATGGAAGCGGCAAGAATTTATCCATGAACTGGAGACCATTAAAGCGGAAGGTCGATTATTCTTCAACCAGGAGATCACCGAGGAAGTTCTCGACCTGGTTCGCATGAATCCAGAGATAGCCGAGGGGGTGCGCCAGGGAAATACCCTTTATGTAACAAAGATTCCCTATATGGCGAAAGAATACCTGGCTGAAACAGATCCAAACAAGAAGCGGTATTTCTACTGCCACTGCCCTTGGGCACGGGAATCCCTGAGGCAAGAGGAAGGACCGGTTTCGGTCAAGTTCTGCAAATGCAGTGCTGGATATCACAAGAAACCTTGGGAAGTGATTTTGGATCAGAAACTGGAAGCAGAGGTTGTGGAATCAGTGCTCCAGGGGGATTTACGTTGCCGTTTTGCCATATTTTTACCAGATACAATTTTAAAATGAAATTTATGGAATTCGATAAAAAACTGGAAGAATACTTTCGAGATCTCGAGAAGCAAGACCTCTTCTCGGGAGTGGCGCTTATCACCCATAATCGATCAGAAGAATTTTCAGGAGCTTATGGCTATGCTAACCGGGCTTGGAAAATTCCAAACACAATGAATACACGGTTTGACATCGCCTCGATCACTAAACTTTTCACCGCGATATGCGTGCTGCAGCTCATTGACCAAGATCAACTAACCTTTAACATAGCAGTGGTCGACTTCTTGGGATTGGAGAATACAGCAATCTCCCAAGATGTGAACGTTTTCCATTTGCTTACTCATTCATCTGGAATCGGAGATGATTGCGAGGAAGAGGCAGGGGAAGTTTACGAAGATCTGTGGAAGCTTAAGGCGAATTATTCTGTGACTGAGACTGTACATTTCCTGCCACAATTTTTCCACAAACCAGCTAATTTTCCACCAGGTCGGGGATGCCGCTATTGCAATTGCAGCTTTGTTCTACTGGGTCTGATAATAGAAATAATCAGCGGTCTGAGTTATAGGGAATACGTACAGAGAAACATTTTCGATAGTGTAGGAATGATCCACTCTGGATTCTTCCGCCTCGATCGTGCAAACGAAAATACAGCCGAAGGATCCGATCCACTTCGTGACGAATCAGGCAATATTGTAGGTTGGAAGAAGAATATATACTCCTTCCCACCTATTGGCTCACCGGATAGTGGGGCATATGTCACCGCTTACGACCTTATCGATTTTATCAATGCAGTACAATCCGGTAGGTTGATATCTTCAGATTTGGTAAAAGCCTTGACTACTCCACAAGTGCTCCATTGTGAATCTGAAGAAGAACGTTGGATGTTTAGTTACGTGCTGGAATTTCTTCTGGATGCACATGGGCAGATAATTTTTTACCAGAAAGATGGTGTTAATGCCGGAGTGAGCGCCATACTGAGACATTATCCAGATCAAGATATTAATGTAGTACTGCTATCAAATATGGAAGACGGCGTATGGGAACCCATTCGGAAAATTCATCACTTTATCACGAAGGATAAAAAGAAAGTAGGAAAATAGTGGCGAAACTATATCAAGGCGATCTTCAGCTTAATTACGAAATAGTTGGACAGGGTAAATCCCTATTATTGATCCATGGCCTTGGCTCCAGCTTAAAAGATTGGGAGCTACAGATTCCAGAGTTCTCCAAAAATTACCAGGTAATAGCGATTGACCTCCGTGGTCATGGTCAATCCGATAAACCTCCAGGTCCATACAGCATACTCCTTTTTGCCAGCGATGTTGCAGAATTATTGAAGACCCTCGAACTCGCTCCTGCACATGTGGTTGGAATCTCCCTTGGAGGAATGGTCGCTTACCAAATTGCGGTGAGTTTCCCAGAAGTTGTTAGAAGTATCGTAGTTGTAAACTGTACTCCAGAATTTGTCATTCGAAATACTGAAGAACGCAGGCAAGTGTTCTTGAGGAAGTTGATAGTTCAATTATTGGGGATGAGAGGAACGGGGAAATTCCTGAGCAAACGACTCTTTATTAAACCGGAGCAGGAAGAAATCCGGCGTCAGTTTGTGGAACGTTGGGCAGAAAACGATTTGCGTGCTTACCGGGCTTCTATGCAGTCCCTCCTGGGTTGGAGCGTGGCAGAAAAATTGGGGGAAATCAAGTGCCCAGTACTCATGATGGCTGCCGACGAGGACTATACTCCAGTGTCGGAAAAAGAAAAATATTTGACAAGAATCCCACAATCAGAATTGGTAGTAATCAAAGATTCTCGCCATGCCACCTCGGTTGAGCACCCCGAGGAATTCAATAAAGTGGTCCTGGATTTCCTGTCGAAGCACTCTTAGCAAAGAAGGGTTCACTAATGTCGAGCGAGGGCGATTCATCACCAGCTACCTGGCTCATTGGGACAATAACTAAATCTGAACGAAAAAACCGCTGATGATGTGAACTGTGCCCTCTGTAAAAACTATCCTAAAATGTCGATAGGACGGGTGTAGTCTCAGATAGAAAAATAGATTATACTTTGGTTTACAATTCACTCTATTGAAGGTAATCCGGTAATTAAAGCTCTTAGTACCTAAGCGCACGGGTAATTTATGTCGGAACTCATTGGTCAGACCATAGATCACTACCAGATAGTTGATCATCTAGGCGATGAATTTTGGGGGAGCAACTTCATGGCAAACGACCTGAAGATCGAACGCAAAGTAGTTGTTCAACTCCTAAGTAATGAATGGCTCGAAAAAAGCAAAGCCAGCGACTACTGTATGCGGATTGCCCGTACAATGGCAAATTGGCGGCATCCAGGAATCGCCCGTGTTTACGATTTCGGTCAGACATCAACCAGCAAATACATTATCAGAGAATACCTGGATGGCATAAGTTTGAGCCAGCTCCTGAAGATTATGCGCTCTCAGGTGTTATGGATCCCTTTACTCGATGCGACTCTAATCGTTGTCGAAATCTGTCGCTCGTTAGCTTATGCCCACCAACGAAATATCATGCATGGAGATCTGTATCCCGGGAACATTTTCATAATACCTGATGTGTCGAGAGAAAAATCATACCGACCAGTGATAATAAACCTTGGAGTAGTCAGCCCCACTGCCCTTCACCTGGTGCCTAGCTTTCCTGCATACCAACCACCAGAAGCAACCACCATAAGCGAGATGGAGAAATCAACCGATGTATTCACATCAGGCGTCTTGCTCTATGAATTAACTGCTGGGCAACTTCCACCGGTTAAACCCGATCTGAGTATTTTATCATCCGCCGATTCACCTTTAAAGGATGAGAATATTCAAGCGATCGATGACGGCACCTCCAACACTACTGAAGACTTATCTAATTACCATCGGATAAGTGAGATCAATAAGCAGCTGTTCCCATCACCAAGAACTATACGACCAGATCTACCCGAACCTTTAGAACAGGTTATCCTGAAAGCCATTGCATCGAAACCCGAGGAACGTTATTCAAATTCTCAAGAAATGTTAGCGAGACTTGAAGAAATTGTCCAGGCGATTAAGCCAATTGACACTGCACCGCCAGGTTTCAGCAATGTGATTGGCCTGGTAACAATATTGCAGAGTCCTGCATATAATCAGCAAGGCGAAGCTAAATCCTATTTTGAAGATACTACGCGGTTTGAAGAGGCCGAGCAAGCGAGCACTTCTCAAGAAAAAGAAATTCCAACTCAAAACCAGATTGACTTGAGCAAAGACCAAATCCATATTCTGGTTCCTAACCAAACCTTGCGCAGTATTCCAATGGAGCCAGCGGGCCTCACTATTGGGCGAGGTCAAGAAAACGACTTGATAATCGACCATCCAAGTGTTTCTCGGTACCATGCAAGGATCGATTTCGATGGTAAAGATTACCTGGTACAAGATCTAAAGAGTTTAAATGGGACTTATATAGAAAATATTCGGCTCACTCCAGGCGCTCCCCACACCTGGCTACCAGGTGAGAACCTGCGTATTGGTGAGATTTGGCTACGAGTTGAACGTGCAGGTCAGGCAATTACAACCCAGGCAGTACTTCCCAAAAGTCCCCCGCTACAACAAGGTAATTTAGATGGAGCGAAAGAACCTGCTCAAACAGAAATACCAACCATGTTCTTCTCTCCAGATGGAAGATCAATCGATCCCAATCAAGTATATTTTTCCTCTGGAGCAGGTTGGGTTGGAGTATTCCTAGAAAATTCGCACTTCTCCGTCACACCAGGATTCAGTGTATCAAGCTCCCTGTTACTTATAAATAAAGGACCGAAAACGGATACTTTTCTTATCGGATACCAGGGTATACCCCTTGAATGGATGTCATCATCCCCTCGGTCGAAAATAGTATCTGCCAACGGACAATCAGAAGTAGAAATCACATTCCAACCTCCACGCTCCCCTGTAGGAAAAATCGGACGCCACCCAATAACACTACGAGTCTCCAGCCAGAATGCACCTGACCAAATAGTCGAATTTCCTTTAATCCTTACTATTGCTGGTTTCTCCCAGTTTTCGAGCAAGTTACAGCCAGAAAATATTCCTGCTGGACAGCTCGGAAAGGTATTGGTAAATAACCAGGGGAATCTGCCTGAGACTTTTTCCGTAATCCTTGAAGACAGGCGACACGAACTCATCTTTGACCCATCGCAGGCAAAGATTAATATTCCTTCTGGTAAAGCAGCCATTGTTGAATTTCGAACTTCAGCAGTTCATACACGCTGGTTTGGAGCAGAGGAGACTTTTAACTTCACGGCTCACGTGAGTTCTCTTGGAGGACAATTGCAGTCTCATCCAGGGGAAATCGCTATCCGAGGAATGATTCCACTTTGGGCTCCAATTGTTCTAACTACCATTTGTCTGGTCATGGTCTGTTTCTTGGTTATGTTTTATACCCAATTTTCATTGCCTTCCCGATACTCACGTCAGACTGATGAAGCAGGACAAACTTCTCTGGCTCAAGCGTACCAAACTACCGCAGCAGCAGCAACGGGAACATATCAATCTCTTGCAGGAGCTAATCAAGAAACCAAACAGGCTGTTACTGCTACTGCGATTTGGGGAATAGCTGATGATGATCAGGACAATCTGGCTAATAACCTTGAACTGCTGGCTGGAACAAAACCAGACAATCCGGATACAGATGAAGATGGATTGAAAGACGGCGATGAGGTGAATCAGAGTAAAACGGATCCTTTGAAATCCGACTCTGACGCAGATGGGTTGAATGATGGTAAAGAGATTGAAAAAGGTACCGATCCACTTAAGAAAGACACCGATGGAGATGGGATCATAGATAGTTTGGACACAGACCCTCTCCACGCAGCTTCCAAAACTCCTCTTATCCTTCCCAGTGCTACACCCACTCGAAGCACGACTCCAAGCCTAACTAATACGCCTACGAAAACCTCCACTCCCCAGCTCAACCTGGCTGATCTGAATATTAGTTTAACAAACAATAAGGCAACCTCTGTTCCTGGTACTAGAGTTCACTATACGATCAAAGTAAAGAATAACGGTCCAGGTTCAGTATCGAATGCCCAGGTAGTAGACCTGTTCCCGAGTAGCATCTCAAACCTAACCTGGGCATGTTCTGCAACCGAAAATTCAAAATGTAAGAATCTAAATGGGATCAATAATCTGAATGAACTGATCGACCTGGCGGCTAATGGCTCAGTTACTTTTGAAGTTGATGGTGTTCTAATATACTCTGCAACCGGATTATTAATCAATACTACCAACGTCAATCCCCCACCTGGTATCACAGATCCGAATATGGTAGATAACCTGGCAATCGATACTGATACCCTCACCCCTCAAGCCTCACTTATGATAAATATGACAGACGGCCGTTCAAGTGTATCCCCAGGTGAGGTGGTTACATACACCATTATCGTCTCAAATGATGGTCCTAGCGCTGTAAATACTGTAAACATCACTGATGAATTCCCTAAAAAGCTGACTGACGTCACATGGTTCTGCCGCGCCACTCCAGGATCAGACTGCCAAGCAATTGGCGTTATAAACGGTGATATAAATACCTTTGCCAATTTACTACCGGGCGGATCGACCACCATAATGGCGCATGGGACAGTTAAATCCAGTGCTTCTGGAACATTGAGTAATTCTGCCTCAATTACTTCTTACATAGACCCTACCATTAATAATAAAAATGCTACAGATAATACTACTATCGTTCCGGAAAGTGATTTACTGCTCGAAGTGATTACTCCAATCACAATTCCTATAAACACGCCAATAACCTATACGATATATATAACAAACACAGGTCCTTCAAACGCTTCTGGAGTCTTACTCACCCAGGTATTGCCACCGGGAGTCACTTTCATTTCAGCCTCCCCAGAACCACCAATATGTGAAGCACTAGTGGATAAAATAACATGTTCCCTAGGGGATATTAATGCATCTGCAAGAAAAGAGGTTGTCATCGTTCTGAAATCACCAGCCGTTACAGGACCTATCGAAAGCTTGATCGAGGTAGAATTAGAGGAAACAGATCCAAGTCCCGCAAACAACTCTACAACAAGCACTATCCAAGTACAGTAATAAAGAGAAATGTCGGTAGAAAAACTCTTAAGCGCATGGCGGGCAGATCCGGCTATTGCTATCTCTGTTGAAACCTGGCACAATATCCCAGCCCGAAAAGCGGTCAATTTTCCCATTCCAAATGACCTTCATCCAAACCTTGCCAGAGCAGTACAACAACAAGGAATTTCTGAGTTATATTCACATCAGGCAATGGCATGGAAGCTTACCCGTGAGGGAAAGAACATCGTCGTTGCCTGCGGTACTGCAAGTGGAAAGACACTCTGTTACAACCTTACAATATTAGATCGCCTGCTGCGGGATCCAGAAGCGCGGGCGCTATACATTTTTCCAACCAAAGCACTGGCACAAGACCAATCCACTTCGTTACAAATCCTGATCGATAATCTTAGGTCGCTTGAACCTCATTCCACATTAGCTCTGTCGATCTATGACGGAGATACTCCATCACAAAATCGAACGGCGATTCGAGCCAAAACCCGTCTCCTGTTCACTAACCCGGACATGCTTCATATTGGAATCCTTCCCCATCATACAAAATGGATACAATTTTTACGACACTTGGTCTATGTGGTTATCGATGAAGCCCATATCTACCGGGGAGTCTTTGGCTCGCACGTGGCAAACGTTATTCGCCGTCTGAAACGGATTACCAAGTTCTATGGAGCGTTTCCTATATTTATAATGACCTCCGCGACCTTTTCCAATCCCAAGGAATTTGCTGAGAGATTGGTTGACGAAAAAATATTCTTGATCGATGAAGACGGATCCATAAGGGGTGCTAAGAAATTCCTCATTTACAATCCCCCATTTGTAAACCGAGAACTTGGTCTTCGTAAAAGTTCTCTCCAAGAAAGCGTCCGACTGGCATCGGATCTATATGCTTATGATATACAGACAATCATATTCGGTCGCTCAAGACGCACTGTTGAATTAATTCTAACCTATTTACGCGAAGCACCCCTTTCAAGAAAATCTGAGTTCCTTACCCTAAGGCACTCAGGATCAAACAACATTAATAGGTTGCGAGATGCTGAGTATGAGGAAATCATTCGAGGATATCGAAGCGGGTATTTACCAGGAAAACGAAGAGAGATCGAACGTGAATTACGAATTGGGAAAGTACGAGTGGTAGTTGCAACAAACGCCCTGGAGCTTGGAATTGATATTGGAGGAATGGGTGCTTCAATATTGGTGGGATTCCCTGGTACGATCGCTTCCACCTGGCAGCAAGCTGGTCGTGCTGGACGTGGCCAGGAAACTTCAATGACCATCCTGGTAACAACCGCAGATCCGCTCGACCAGTTCCTTGCCTCACACCCAGAATACATCTTCCAACGCTCACCCGAGCAAGCCTTGATCAATCCGAATAATCCACTTATTCTCCTGGATCACCTGCGATGCGCGGCTTTCGAACTGCCATTTATACAAGGCGAAAATTATGGAAACATCACATGGGAGGAATTGCACGAATTCCTGGATTTCTTGTGCCAACAGGGCATACTTCACATTTCTGGAAACAAATTCTTTTGGATGGCCGACAACTATCCAGCCCAATCTGTCTCTTTACGAAGTGCATCTAATGAGCCAGTTGTGCTTCAGATATTTGAAGAAGACCGACCTCAAATGATTGGACAGGTCGACCAGGTAAGCGCTCGTTGGATGGTTCATCCCCAAGCGATTTATCTGCAAGAAGGACAGACCTATCTAGTCGAGGATCTGGACATGGAACAAAATATTGCTCGATTAAAAAGAGTGGAAACCGATTATTTCACATCTCATAGAAGTGAGACCACGGTTCAAGTGCTGGATAGACAAATGGAAGAAAAAGTCCGTGGTGGAAATAAGGTGTATGGTGAAATTCAGGTAACTACTCAAGTGACTGGATTCCGCAAGATAAAATGGTACACCCACGAGCAGATTGGATTGGAAGACCTCAACATGCCTCCAACTGAATTGATCACAACCGGGTATTGGTTGACTTTGGACACTGAGACTACTAATCTATTACGAGAAAACAAGATGTGGCGTAACGATCCTATCGATTACAGCTTAAATTGGAAGGAGCAACGAAAGGCAGTTCTTAATCGCGACCTCTATGCTTGCCAGGTATGCGGAGCTCCTGAGAAAGATCGCTCTCATGAAGTGCACCATATAATTCCCTTCCGAACATTTTCTTCATTTGAACAGGCAAATCACCCGGAAAATTTAATCACACTTTGTACTACCTGTCATCAGAGAGTGGAGATGTCTGTTCGGGTGCGCAGCGGATTAGCTGGCTTAGCTTATACTTTTGGCCAACTGGCTCCACTTTTCCTGATGTGCGATACCGGAGATTTAGGAGTCCATTCGGACCCGCAATCACCGTTTGCAGATGGGCAACCGACCATCATGCTGTATGACCAGGTACCAGCAGGTATTGGGTTAAGCCAAAGAATCTTTGAAATTCACCAGGAAATAATTAGAGGAGCCCTTGAGCTTGTTTCTAAATGCGGTTGTCTTGATGGATGTCCTTCGTGTGTAGGACCAGGAGGAGAGAACGGCCTTGGAGGGAAAGAAGAGGCGTTAGCAATACTCAATTTACTCGTTCAACAAAGCAACTGAATATCCCCTATTTTGCAACCAGAGGATAATAAAACAGATATCCCTCAACCAAAACCTTAATGAAATCCCAGTTGTTGTCCGGATTCAAATCCTCAGGATCAGCGACAACAAATGCGTGGTTGGTCAATTCGCCAAGCTTAAGAAGACTGACAATGATATAGAAAGTCCTGCTCTCTCCACTCAGGAATCTCCCCGGCGTACAAACCACAACATAATTGGATAAAGTGCAATTCGGCTCACCAGCAGAGCTGGAGGCGCTGACATAAACCGCACCTGGCGGTAGAACATCCATGATTGTGACTCTCGGCGCCTTTGTCGGTCCATGGTTCGTTACTGTAAGCTCATAAGTTAATGGAGTTCCGGCAATTATCGGATTTGCAAATGCGATTTTGCGTATCTCCAGGTCTGCCAGAGGAGTATCTGCAGTTGTGGTTAGAGTTGCTGTGGCAGTCTTGGTGGCATCACCTATCGATGATGCAGTAATCAATACTGTATCGAAATCACCTGGGGATGCACTTTGGGGAATTTGGACAAAGACATGTACTGATGTTGATTCACCCGAGTCCAACGGACCAATTATTTCTGGATCTGGATCAGATAACCAAGCAGACGGTCCAGCGGTAATGAGGAAAGAATCAGTCAGACCTTCGCTGGTGTTGGTTACCTGCAGAGTGTAGGTCACAGTCTCTCCGGGGATGTCATGCAAAGCCATATCCCCAGACATACTTACACTATACTCGAGAGGTGTTACGGTCATGGTGACTGGAATGGTAGAGCTTGGATGAACCGGATCATCACTCCTGAGCTTCAGCAGCGCATAATATTCCCCAGGAGAGGCTATTTCGGGAACACTGGCATCGAAGACTACATTGACTTGTGAATTGTAGGAGTTTGCTGGTAGAGTCCCAGAGATGGGCGATAAAGCAAGCCATGTCACATCACCACCCTCTCTCCCTTCCAGCATAATTTCGTCCAATACGACTTCAGCACCATCGTCTCCCAAATATTGAAAGCCTAAGCGTACTGATCCACCAGGTAAGAGAGAAGTAAGGTCAAAGATGCTTTGAGACCAGGTGTAAGAACTGATCCAGTCATCATCTGCCCTGCCCACCCAAACGTCATCCCCTCCTCCAATTTCACCCACTACGATCCACAGATTTAAATCACAATTATTAGATGTATCACGACACCAATAGAGGCTTCCCATCGACCATAAAGATAATATCCCCTCGGTTATGTAAAGGGGTGGACTCAGCAGCCATTCATCCTGGTCATAATCATACAGTATGTTGGTTGAATAGGTACCTGAATGAGAAGTTGAGGAGTCAAGCGACCACGTTTTGGGATTATTTATCACCTGCGTCCATTCACTGGGAGGGATAGTTCCACCTTCAAAACCTTCGTCTAATAAGAGCTCACCAGCCTGGGCAATATAAGCGGGAGCGCCAAATCCAGGTTGAGAAGGAGCAACGCGTGCATCAGGAAGAGAGTCTCCAACAGGTCGGACATTAGATGGAAATATAGATAATAGCTCCATATCAACCGGTATTTCAAAGAACTCAAAGCCAGTTGGAGCAAAGCCCGAGTTATCAATGGTGATTGAAATTGTTTTAGTGCTCCCAATCTTCAAGGTCGATTCAAGCTTCTCAGGTTGATAACTCAGACAGGCTTCAAGCCAATGCAAAGATAAATCTTCGGTCATCGTAATTCCTCCCAGGACCTGGATGCCATTTACCTGAGCAACTTGATGGTCGGTGGCAGTGACAGTCACGGTATAAGGACTTCCTCCTTGATCCAGCCAGCTCTGGTAATAACCCGAGTCGTCGGTGGTCAGGGTCCAGGAGAGCCCACCGCTACTCTCAATATTCACATCTGCACCCATTAAAGGATTGGGGTTAAGGTCACAATAACCTAAACCTGAGACGATGCCATTCAACTTTCCCCAGCCTGGTGGCGCAGTAACCGTCATGGTAACTGGAATATTGGAAACATAATAAGGAGTGTTCTCTTTAATTTTAAGCTGGGCATGGTAAACACCGGGCTGATCAATTTCGCTGACCGTCGCATCAAATGTGATGTTTAAGGGCTGGGAATTGGAGGAATCAATTTCACCCGAATCAGGAGTCTCGTCCAACCAGGGGACATCGAATTCGCAAAGATTGGTCGTTTCTCCTGAAGAGAACTGATAGACTGTGTCGGTATTCATGTCAACAGCCCATAAATCCCCGCTGCAATCAAACTCCAGACCGGCTCCTGCTCCACTAGAAAATCCCTGACTCACACTGAACTCCCCCAGAAGCGAATACTCATCCGCCACATTCAATACATATACTTTGTTTGGATTACTGTTAACCATCACGAAAAGATGCTCAGACTCTGGATTATAAGCCAGACCAGCAATTGCCAAACCGGTTTGAACGCTACTCAAGAGGTTTCCCGCAGAATCAAAACGATGAACCATCAGGTCGTTCCATCCCCCAGCAAACCAGGTGTCAGTGTAGGGATCATAAGCAAGGCCTCTCTGCGAATCTATGAAACCACTTCCTCCACCTGGACATATGTACTCTCCAGTGTAACCCAAGCGGGGATCGATCTCGTAAATGCAGTTTGCTGCGGAACTGGTTACATTCATGGACCACAACATCCCTGTTTTCCAGTTAAAAGCCAGGTCTGCAGGGCCAACACTGTGAGGGCTGGTGTGGGGAAAAGAACGTCCGGTGGCAATTCCAGAACTAGAATATTCGTAAAGCCTATCAACTCCACCCCAGGAGGGGGAAGGGCTGCTCACCCACACTGTTTTGTTAATACCATCATAGGCAATCCCCCAGGGACCAGTAGCTTTCTCGGGTGTCCAAGATTGTATGACCTCACCGGCCGCCAAGGGAGCTGCCTCTGGTGGTGCTGGGATACCCAAGCCACTGGTGGAGGGAAGGTTTTGCTTGAACGACTTCACACCAAAAGCAGGCACTTCAAAAGGACCCAAAGGAACAGATCCCTTCTCAAGCTCGAAGACCTCAAAGGTTAAGGAAATTTTTCCCTGATTGGTCAAGGTCAATGGTTGGCTATTGGTGGTTCCCAACTCCTGGGATGACTCAAGTGATAGAGGTTCAATGTTTAACAATCCTGCTTCCATAATAAAATCCCTCTGAATGGTTCCATAATGGGGAACGTCCACGACCTCCACATCAGACTGATAACCACCAACCATAGTAGAAGTGAAGGTGTGAGATCCAAAGAGTGAAAAGAGAGTGTAGAAACCATCTGGAACAGACGGATCATCAGGAGTTGACTGGCTGGTAGTCGAAAGCCCTGAGTCACTGGTGATAGTGGCTCCCACCAATCCTTGAGAATTATTAGCGTCGTAGATATTCCCAATTACTAAACCCCCGTTTTGTGGAGCGCATTGACCTGGACCTACGGTAAGGTCATCCAAATACCAACCCGGGAAAGTAATTGAGCTATCTGAGGTGAAATGGAATCGTAATTGAAAGTTGCTTACTGAATATGAATCATCTAGCAGGTTGTAGTGAAATGTCCAGGTCTGATCAATAGATCCACTTACTGGACCATAAACCTGATCCCAAACAATCCCTCCATCTTTACTCACTTCAAGGCTGGATTTATCATATCCTGATTCGGTCTCTAGCCATTGCCACCAAGAGATTGCAAGTGATTGACCTGTATATCCACTTAAATCAATGGGAGAGGAGGTAAGATACCCATTTTCGTTGTTTCCATAATTCCCTGCCAGATTAGTAGCCCAAACATTGGAACCAGAGTGAGCCAGTCCGGGACCACTGGAGGGTTCACCCCACAACCAGGAAGTGGTCCCGCTGATGACCAAATTCCCGTTATCAGTCTCAAAATCAGAACTGTAAACAGGCGTGAGGTTTAACTGGTAACCAGGTGCCTCACAGGTAGCCTGGTTTACTTCCAGGTTAATGTTCTGGGTCATATCTCCCACTATTGGACCAACTGAAATGTTTGCCTGATTATACCCAGTACTAATTGCCTGTACTTGGAAGGTATAAGAAGTCCCTTCCGGAAGGCTTATGCTATAAAAGCCAGTGACTGGATTACTCCAAACAGGATCAATCGGAGCGCCGTTGATTGAAATGCGGGCATAAAGAGGCCATCCTGTGATTGCATCGGTAACAGTACCTGAGACTACATAAGATGGCGCAAGGGAAAGAGCAAAATCTTGAACGGTCACTGTATCAGCAAGTATCTCCAGTCCTGAGACTGTCAAGGGAAGATATCCATAACTGGAAGCTGTCACGCTGTAAGTTCCAACCGGGATCATCATAGAATAAGCTCCCCCATCAATCGTAAGAGTAGGGTAAGTTTGGGTAATACCCTTGGAGGCGCGCACCTGGGCTCCTTCGATTCCCAACCCGGTGCCCAGATCGGTCACCGTCCCTTCAAGGGTTCCCTGGTCGCCCACGGAACATGAGGGAAAGCGAAAAGAACCGATGCGAGTCTTCCAAGTGTTTGAACCGGTGGTTGCTACGTACTGCTGCGTATACCAGAAAGTACAATCGTCATTAGGGTCTAAACCCATCATGCTATAGTCACCCCAACGAGAGGAACCAGTCTGTGATCCACTACCTGAAACTAAAGTCTGTTCACCCTGAGGCAAGGTTCCAAGTGGATCAGTCACCATTCGCCCTGTATATCTCACAGAAGGATATACACTGCTGCTAGAGACACTGTACCCCAAGGCAATGTTGCCCATGTGATCCATGGCGAGGCTACCCATCCAGCGATGGTTAGAATCGGGTGAATAAACGCCTTGTTGAAATATTGACCAGGTCGGAGGTCCACCACCATTGACTTTGCGAAGCTCAAACCAATGAATTCCGGATCGATCGGTACCGTTCACGTCCACTGAGTGGTTGGTCACCAGAGTCTCATAACCACCAAAATTACGGTATTGCAACCGATACATGAGGCGATCCGAGATAGCATCTAACCGGGTGCTGGTTCCAGGTTGAGGAATACAGTTGCGGGCGTACCCGCATAAGTCTGGGTCGACGTTGCTGGTTGGGATCACCTGATTGGGCAAACCTGCCAAACCAAAAGTAGAGCTTCCCGGATCATTCCAATTTACATGGAACTCCCATAACCTTACTGCATCCTGCGAGGGGATCCCACTCCCATCATCCCATTCCAAGAAATAACCGGGAGAATTTACCGGGGGTTGAAAAATACCATCAAAATCCGCAGGGAGCATTCCACCAAACCGCGAATCAATATTATAAAGATCCATGTAGACCATGCGTGCCGGATCGCCGACCAGCATAGCAGAACGTTCCAATGCTGCTACAGCTGCGCCTCCCCAGCTCATACTACCGCTGTTGTATTGATTGACCGTCATATAATAGGCATCCGGCCAGACGCCAAACTTGGGATAGTCATTCATCTTGTTCACAGGTATTGGGAACTCGTAACGATACCAGGCGCCGGTGGGATCAACGGTTTTTGAAACGGCAACACATTGGTAAAAAGGTCCATTAGGCCAGTTCGGTAAGGCAAACTGGCTCATGAACCAACGTTGAGCAAAAGGATCGTAAAGGGTGATGGGATCACCATTGTTGGTGGTCTGACAAACTCCTCCGAAGCCTTGAAAAAGGGTATTTCCAGCGACCGGTCCATAAACCAACGTGGAGGTATGATTTATTTTATCGATCCTCCAAATCGCAAAGTGCAAGTTGATCCACTGCACATAATGGTCTGAGCCGATATCACCCTGGGTATCAGGAGGCCATCCTCCGAAGAGGTTCGCGACTCCATCAAAATTCTGCATGGGAGCTGGCAGGGTGGCTGGTGAGAGAGGCGATTCCTGGAAGAGCGATTCATCCCCCTTCTCCTCAATTTCGGAAGGAACTGCTTTAGGAAGTATTCGATTAGGGATTTCAATGCCCCCAAAGAAGCCTGGCTTTTGAACTTCTCGAACAGGAGGAATATCCTTGAGAGGATCAGAAATATCGTTCCTGGAGGAATTGATTACCAGTGGCTGCAATGTACTTGACTCGGAACTTGAATAGATTAATTGATCATTGAAGACCTGGATTTCTGGAGGTTGGATGAAACCGATTACCAGCATCGAAACTATTATTAGTGAAAATATGCGCAGTAAGATCCTATGATACATCTATTCACTCCAAATCCATTATATGCCTCATCGAAATCCTTAGAGGTGTTAAAAATCTGGCTTCACATTGACTCATGGAATAGTACTTACTTTAACTCACAGATAACCTGGTTGTCTTGAGGGTCCACTAAATTAACAAATCACCTTCCCGATACAATAGCACCTTAAGGTATAAAAGTCAAGCTGAGTCAAACGGTGAATGTCAGTTAATTAGTGCATGGTAGAATCAGCAAATGCTTTCCCTTTCTGACAAATTGAAATCTTTGGGTGTGAAAGTTGGTACAAGTGGATTAACGCAAAAAGCTACATCTAAAGGTCATCCGGGAGGAAGACCGAGCCAAAATCCATATACTATAGAAAAAGTATTAAGCGGTTCCTACCAACCAACTTCCATGGGGGAAGTCTTCGTGGTTGAATCCCGGCACGCCCACGGAGAGCCTCATGGGAATGGCATGCTTTCTTTCAATGATTCACTTGAAGTGATGTCCGAATGGTCAAGAGATTCTCGATTGATTGGTTTACCATGCCAATCATTTGCTTTCCTGGATACAGAGACTACAGGCTTATCGGGGGGAACTGGTACCTATGCCTTTCTAATTGGTGCAGGGCGCTTCGAGATACATCCACAGACTTCCGACTGCGACTTCCACCTGGCGCAATTCTTCATGCGCGATCCGATCGAAGAGCCAGCCCAATTAGTGGCACTTGAAGAATTCCTGGCTCCCTGCCAGGTTATTGTTACCTTCAACGGCAAGACCTTCGATGTCCCACTGCTCTCCACCCGCTTCCTGGTACACGGTTGGCGTTCGCCATTCGACGAACTGACTCATGTCGATCTACTGCATCTCGCCCGCCGATTATGGCCTAATCGCCTTCCCAGCCGCACGCTACCGAACCTGGAGGCGCATATCCTGGGTACTTTGCGAAGCGACGAAGATTTGCCAGGTTGGATGATTCCTTCGATATATTTTAATTATCTTCGGGATGGAGATGCATGCCTGATGAGCAAGGTCTTCTATCATAACTCCATGGATGTGCTCTCCCTGGTTGCATTAATGGCGCATATGGTTGACCTGCTAAACGAACCTTTGCGATTTGGGGGTGAGTACGGTGTGGATTTAATCGCGCTGGCAAGGCTTTTCGAGGATATAAATAACATTGACAGTGCGGCTCAGCTCTACTTGCACGGATTGGAACACGATGATGCCAGAAATTCCCTGATTCCAAGATCAGTTCTGCTTCAAGCTTTTCAACGCCTGGCTTTGATTCAAAAGCGTAAAAAGGATTGGCTCTCAGCAATCAAACTCTGGGAAAGTGCTGCCCAATACCAATACCTGCCTGCTCACCTGGAATTGACAAAATGCTACGAGCATAACTTGAGAAATTACGAAGAAGCAATGAACTGGTCTCAAGAAGCTATCCGCTTAATCGAAAACCTGCAGGTTGAAAATGAGAATAAGGAAGAGCACCTGTTTCTGACTCCTTATGAAAAAAAACAATGGGTTGAAAATTTTAAACACCGAATGGCTCGGTTGAATAGAAAGCTTTCCGGTTCATGAATCCGGACCTCCAACAGAATCTGAAATTCAATATGATAGTCAATATCCTGGATGGGGCATTCTTCGGGCTGGCAATAGGTTTTGCGTCATTTGTTACGATTATTCCATTGTTCGTCAGCACCATGACCGGCTCCGCTATCGTAATAGGATTGATCCCAGCTATCCACAGCGTTGGCTGGCAACTGCCGCAGCTCTTTACATCGAGGTGGGTTTCTCGTCAGAAACTGTTTAAACCACTGGTAATGTGGCTGACAACCCTAGAAAGGCTTCCCTTCCTGGGATTGGCTTTTGTGGCATGGTTAACACCAGTGACCCAGGAATCCACCACCCTCTCTCTAATCTTCATGCTGTTGGTTTTCCAAGGTTTGGGAGCCGGGTTGACTGCCAATCCCTGGCAAAGCATGATCGCAAAGATCATTCCTTCTGACCGGCGGGGAACTTTCTTTGGAGTTCAGACTGCCGCAGCTGACCTTTTAGCCAGCGTGGGCGCGGTTATGGCCGGGTCGCTTCTACAAAGACACGACAGCCCTTTCGATTTCACCGCTTGCTTTTTACTCTCGTTTCTTGCATTAATAATTTCCTGGTTCTTTCTGGGCATGACTCGAGAGCCGAAAAGCGAAAGCATGGCAATTCAATCGCCTTTCATTATCGAAGGCTTCTGGGAACACCTGGCTGGAATCTTACGACGAGATAAGAATTTCCGACAGTTCCTGATTGCCCGTGCGATCTCATTCCTGTCTATCATGGGATACGCTTTTTACACTGTCTATGCGGTAAAAGAACTAGGTGTTAGCGAGCTGGAGGCAGGTTGGATGACGGGAATATACATGGCGGTACAGATTGTAGCCAACATTGTTATGGGGTGGGCAGGAGATCATTGGAACCACCGGGTTGTAATGATGGTTGGTCTATTAGCGGCTACTCTCAGTGCATTTTTTGCATTTCTTGCTCCATCTGCCTCCTGGTTTTACCTAGTTTTCACCCTGGCGGCCATCGGCAACGCTGCCATCTGGACCATCGGCATTTCGATGACGCTCCACTTTGGGAGTGAGATCGAACGCCCGGCTTATGTAGGTCTCGGGAACACTCTGGTAGCCCCGGCAAACATCCTGGCTCCATTTTTGGGAGGCTGGCTGGCAGATATTGCTGGGTACCCTGCGACATTTCTAGCTTCAGCGATAGGCGGTCTGATATCGATAGGAGTGTTCTATTGGTTAGTACATGATCCGTTGAAGAAAATCCAGTGTTAACTGGATACGGAAGGTTACTTGACTAAACTATTTTACTTTGTTATATTGCCAGAAGAGCTTGGTTTTTATGTACAAACAACATACCTGATAATGTTCAAGAGGTAAAAATGGGAAAATCCTATCTCGAAAGCCATTTGGGTCAGAATGAAGAGATTCTCCTGGCATCCCGGCAGCACTGGTTCATCCTGGCCAGTGCTATCTTACTAGAATGCGTTGGTATTCTGATCTTGCTGGCAGTAACCGTGACGGCTTCTATTTATTTCGTATCCTACATATTGATCATTGTTGTAATCGGTTTTATCTTGATCCTGATACCGATGGCCTCCATGACCCACGATATCCTGAAATGGACAAACCAGCAATACATCATCACCAACCGGCGCGTACTACAAATCTATGGCATCATGAATAAAGACGTTACTGATTCTTCATTAGAAAAGGTCAACGATGTAAAGATGACACAATCCGTATTCGGCCGGATCTTCGACTACGGTGATATTGAAATATTGACCGCTAGCGAGCTCGGAGCAAATTTAATTAAACGAATCGAAGACCCCATTCACTTTAAGACAACTATGCTGGATGCCAAGGAAAGAATGGGCAACGCATCGCTATCTGAATTTGAAGATTATGGCCAGGAGAAGAGAAGCATCCCCACAATAATTGCTCAACTGGATGGATTGAGGCGACAGGGCATCCTTACAGAGGAGGAGTTCCAGCAGAAGAAGTCTGAGCTTCTCAATAGAATCAACTAAAGAGGTTGCTCACAAATCTTCCATGACCCTCACTTTTCTAGAAAAATAAACCGAGAAGATTCCAAGAACGCACAGAATAACGTAAAATTTTTAGGTAACTAGATTGTCGAAGGGTATTGAACCAATATGACCCGTTTCTTCCAATACGATGAGCTAACCTTCCCCCAAGTTGACAACCTTCCAAGAAACTGCCCATTGATCATCCCTTTGGGACAAGGTTATTCTATGAGCAGGTTGTCCGAATCTTTAGGGGATCCCCCTCAGGTTGGATTATTACCACCCATTCCCTTTGGCTGGGAAGGGAGCGGCTTGAAAGTATCCGAGAATTTCTTCAGCTCGCTTTTATCTAACCTGGTAAGCAGCCTGCGAGATGACGGATTCAGCCAGGTATTTATCCTCGCTCCCCAGGGAAGCGGATTGGAGCCAGGAAATATATATATCACGCTGTTCAATCCAGACCAGGTATCCCCCAAAGCTGCTCTTCCATCTGAGGGAGACCTTGATAAAGTAATCGTGATCCCTGTGGGGCACATCGAGCAGCACGGCTACCATCTTCCGATGTCTACCGATACCCTGATCATCCAGGCAATCGCCCAAGGTGTAGCGGAACATGCACCAGACCAGGTGTTTGCCATTCCGACCATGCCCTATGGGGTGAGCACCCACCGGCAGGCTTTCGGTGGTACTCTCAACTGCGGTGGGCGGGCTTTCGAGGATTTCTGGCTGGGAGTGGTAGATGTTTTGGCTGTACGCGGCTATAAGAAAATCTATTTCCTCAATGGTCATGGAGGCAACCACTCATTCCTGGTAAACGTGGTGAAATATGCTGGGGAACGCCACCGCAGAGTGTTTACAGCGACCTCCTGGTTGTACCTTTCAGGAACCGAGGGTATCGCGGCTCTAGAAGCCCGACGCCAATCTCCCATCGGTGGTATGGGTCACGCCTGCGAGCTGGAAACTTCAATGATCCTCCATCGTCGTCCCGACCTGGTGCACATGGAGAAGGTGATCGACGAGACCGATTTCATCACAACCCCAAACTACTATATGGACTGGGTAGAGGGGGGCGCTTTGATTGCCAATCCTCCCTGGGATGATGACAGCCGTACAGGTGCGTATGGAGCGGGTAGCCTGGGTACTGCGGAGAAGGGGAGTTTTTGGCTTGAGGTTGCCATCGCCGAGAAAGTTTCTCACCTGCAAGAGATCAGCGAGCAATATTCTAAAAGAGAAGATCGTCGAAATTCAGGCTTTGGACTTTGGGGAAAAAGCCCTTAATAGAATAACCACAGAAAAACATAGGACACAGATAAACGCTGAAGAAACTGAAAAACACTGAGGTTATTCTTCTTCTTTATCCAACCATTCTATCGTACCCTTGAGGGAATTATCGAAAACTTTACGCTGTAGAACAGGTTTGGGTCCGAAATTGAGCAACAATCCAACCTCGTATGGAGTAGCTTTCAAGTAGTTCAAGAGCTGTGCCGAATGTTCATCCAAAAGGTGCTCCGCTGATTTTATCTCTAAGATCACCTTTTCTTCAACGATAAGATCAGCAAAATATTTCCCCACTGGTTGCGAAGAGTAATAGACATCGATCTGTTTTTCTTTTGTGCTCACCAATCCCATTCGATTTAACTCAATCTGCATTGCATTTCGATATACACTCTCCAAGAAACCATAACCCAAGGTGTTATAAACAATATAAAAAGCTTTGATGATTTGTCTAGTCAGGTCTGAATGTTTATACTCGTTCTGCATAATCAGATTATTTTAAACGCAGCCTATTCTTTCCCAAGATTATTAGATTGCCGGTTTTGTTAAGAAGAACATCAAATTTCGATCGAAAATGTATCAGCGTAAATCACCAAGAATCTGTGTGCATCTGTGTTCTGAATACTTCAAGATCATTCCTCCAGATAATAGGTGTGGTATTGGTTTTCGCAGGGATTGCCCCAGGCGATGTGCATGGCTCGGGAGGTCAGGTCGATGATCAAAGAGTTGATGGTTTTCTCCCGGTCAAGAGGAATGATGTCGTCCGTGCAGTGGTTGCAAATCGAGTTGGGGAAGTTTAGGTGATCTCGCTGGATAGCCTGTAAAGTCTTGATGGTATGGGAAGGAGTGCGCTTGAGCAGCCTGAGGGCGCGAAAGTAGCGCAAGCGGGTGCTTATTAATTCATCAGGTTCGTCTTCTATGGCCTGCATCCCGCGGTCCAGGTAATGGTTGGTATGGACAATCAATCCGTCTTCCCCGTAGAGGATGCCAAAACGGCGGGCAGACACTTCAACTGAA
>Ga0209254_10000739_pt1 | contig 28091 bp, 22 predicted proteins | sample FrelakmetDIP11DI_FD_187148 | JGI IMG/M metagenome (GOLD analysis project Ga0209254, IMG submission 187148) | Freshwater lake sediment microbial communities from the University of Notre Dame, USA, for methane emissions studies - DIP11 DI (SPAdes)... | ecosystem: Environmental > Aquatic >... | reverse complement strand
ATATCATAAGGCATTGCCAGGCTGGCGGAGGGACTATATGGCGGTGTTGTAAAGCGGACCACGGTCTCTTGTGAGGTTTTATTACCATAGATATCTTGCATGCCTGGCAGGAGGCGGATCTCATAGCGGGTGGAAGGCTTTAGAAAGTAACCGACCATGCTCCAATCCCATTCGTTGTACCACCACTCGATGGCCTCATCCGGTTTGGGGTTGATGACAATCCGTTCTTTGACGGTATCGATGCGCATCGGGGAAGCAAATTTGATATAGAACTCGCGGGTGAAACTTTCGGGAGGAAGGTTATTTTTCGGGCGGGTAATGAGGATGGCGGGGTAGGGGATGGTTGTGAAATTCCAGGTCAGCCCCTGGCTAAGTGTGCCGCCACTGGCCGCGCTCGCCTCGGGGGCGAGTCGGAAGGTGTAACCGGTGTTGGGCGCCAGAAGTTGGGTCGGTGTGATCACGACTGCGGTGGCGTCGTTATTCCAGACGGTGATGAGGCTCTGTTTTTGACCGGCTCGGGATGAAAGCGAGATCGCAGAGTCCACGCTGGCAGTATCCATGGGTTGTAGGAAACGAACGATGAAGGCTTCATCTAGCAGCACATTCTGGAAATTATCCTCCGGGTTCACCCGACCGCTGGATAGTTCGAAGGAATCGATAGCCGGAGCCGCGGTAGAAAATGACCAGCTATAATCGGTCGCCAGGCTGGTCTCACCGGTAGCATCTTTCAACCCGGCCAGGATAGTGAAGGTGTAAGTTGTATCGCCTTTGAGCGCCTGGGCAGGGCGAAAGGTATAGACCGAGGTATTGACCCATTCACCTTTTCCTTCGATACTCGGAGAAGTTACCAACGGTTGAGGCAGGTTGGCCTGCTCTTCGGCGATCACCAAGGGTACTACGGGCCGGTTGAAAATGACCGTGACCATTACACTGCTGGCGACATTTTGCGTGCCTGGGGCTGGAAAAACCTGGCTGACCTGCAGATCGCCGACTGTAACGAACTGGAAGCTAAGCGGGTCTCGCAATGCAACGCCTTCGGCACTGGCAGCCTGGGTTGCCAGGCTGGCGCGATAGATTGCACCGCTCTCCAACCGGTTCTGAGGAGTGAAGTTGAGCGTGCGGTCATCCGTCCAAGCAATTTTGCCGGGCACGCTGGCGCCATCTGGTGCGCTCAGGTTCCAGGCAGAGGCGGTTTTATTTTTGTCCATCGGTTGGTCGAAGGCCAGTATGATATGACCATCCACCGGCAGCTCTTCGCCGCCCGAGGGTTGTTGCTCCAGGAGTGTGGGTGGGAGCGGATCGCCATTATCCACCACGGTAAGCCCGGTGAAATTCGGTGCGGTAGGCGTAGTGGGGCTGGTTACGGTGGGGAGCGGCGCTTGGGTGCGGGTGGGCACCCCCGGAACGGACCGGCAGGCGTTCAATATCAATATACTCGCTGTAAGCAGCAGGATAATCCGATAGATAGTCCATTTCAAAAAGCTTGATTTCATACCAAACCTCATTTTCTTATTTGTTAGGCAATTCGCCGAAAGTTATTTAACAAACATCGATGTGAATAACGGCGAATTGCTTAGTAATCGGCGGCACGAATACTGGATTTTTGATAAAACACTTTCCGCCGATTACCTGGTTATGGGCGAATTTCTACGACGACACCATTCTCAGCCCAATTATAGAGCCATTCGGCTTCATTCAACCCAAGAATGATACAACCGTATGAAGCTGGACTGCCCAAGATATTCGCCCATAGCTGACGACCACTGGAGAGTGTGGGCAATCCGTGGATACCGTTCATAAAGCCGGGCCAGGCCTCATAGATGCCCAAGAAATTGGGCATATACAGGTCCCAGACCGAGGCGTAGGCGTTCGATACGTGGGTCTGAACCTGGAAGACGCCCGGTTGGGTGGGAGAACGGTCGATGCCGGTGCTGATCACAAACTGGCGGATCTGGTTTCCATCCTGAAAAATTGTCAGGCGTTGTTTGCTGAGGCTGATCAGAATGCGCTTATTGTCGACCACCGGCAACGGTAAGAGTGTATCTTTGGAAGGGATGGTCAGCGCTGCTCCAGCGCTAAGAGCCTCCGGGTTAAGCCCCGGGTTAGCCTGCACGATCATCCAGTAGGGCATACCGAGTTTCCAGCCCAGCTTCAACAGGGTGTCACCCGGCTGGACGACGTAAGAAGTGGCACGGTGGCTGGCAGTTACCCAGAAGGTTGAGCCCTGTCTCAGGGAGCCAGCCAACGGGGCGCTGAAGCGGCTGGCTTCAATATAGCGGTCCTGTCCGAGCTGGCTTTCCAGACCGGTCAGGAAATCTGCTACCCCTGCCTGATCCAGAACAACCTGGGGGCCTTGATCGCCCGGAACAATTTGAAGCCAGCTTGCCATGACTTCACGCGGCACAGGATAAGATATCCGCTCATCGGTGACCGGATCATATATATCGATGGAAGCTGGTTGATCCAGCAGTCGTTGGGCGTCATCCAGGACTGTAGTGAGGTCGGTCACTGCGGGTACTACTGGCATGGGGACGATTTGGAGGGTTCCTTTTGCCAGCACTTCCTGCGGCGAAGCGAGCAACACTTGAAGAGTCTGCTCGATGTTGATTGTGTAACCCAGCTCAGCCGGAATAGCTACCAGCTGCGTACCGTCCAGGCGCAGGCTGGCATCTTTGGCGGGCTGGCTCATCAGCGGGACCAACTCCTCCAGCGCGAGGTGGGCGGTTTCCGGGTCCACACTGACGTCCGCTTCCACTTGCCAACCGTCCTTCAGGCTTGCTATGGTCTGAGCGAAGCGAGCGAAGAGGGTCCCATTGTGGGCATAATCATAGGCTCTGCGGGCAGCCAGGGTTGAATCCAGCGCCAGACCGAGCTGAGCAGGTGAGCGTTCCTGGCTTTGGGAGCCATTGGATAACTGGAGACGTGTATCAAGACTCCAGGTCTTGTCTAACATGATCTTCGCTTCAGCCTGGGTCATGCCACCCAAATCCAGGTTACCTACTTTAACACCGGGTAAAATCCGACCCGTGACCTGGTAATATCCCAGCGCACCAAAGACGGTTGCACATGCCATGGCAAATAGCACCAAAAGGCCAAAGCAGGTCAGGACAAGCAATAAGGTCGGGAAACCTGATGTGGGAGAATGCGAACGCAGCCGGATCAGGACTGGCTCGACCGGTCGATCAGAAGCATGGCGGGAATAGGCGTCAGGCATCGTTCCCTGGTATGGGCTTTGGACCACAGGCAACATAGGCTATGGACGAAACGCCGGTGGTATAAGTTCCTTCTCATGGAAGTATACCAACCCTTACAAAAACCTGCCATTCGGTTATAATTGAGTTGTAATATACAATTGAGGATCGCACTCGACTGGCAAGAGCCTGTCGAGTTGAGATCACCTTCGGGGCAGGGTGAAAGTAGGTATCAACGGTGATGATTATTTCACCAATGATGCGTACCTATTCCCGATCGGCGGTAAAGCCCGCAAGCGGGGCAAACTATCCTTAAACAGGACAAGTCGCCCGTGCACGATCCGGTGGAACTCCGGAGCCGACGGTAAAGTCCGGATGGAAGAAGGGTATGCGCGAGCCAGACCAGAGCTGATTTTAAAGTATGGTGGGCCCGAAAACGTATTCTACGCCCCGAACGATTCTGTTCGGGGCGTTTTTTGATGGTGCATATGGATGGATTGGTATCTTTAAAACAAGGCGAACCCAACCGGCGCCGGTTCAAGGTGTCCCGATTTGGGTTAGTCCTGTTGTCGATTGGGCTGGCAATTTTCCTTTGGTGGCTGGTGGCGCGCGTGGGTGATTTTCCGGCGTTCATCCTGCCGACGCCGCTGCTCGTCGGGCAGCGTTTCATCGATGTGCTGGTAGATGGCAGTTTAGTGCGCCACACACTCTCGACGCTGAGCGAGGTGCTCTTAGGGCTGGTTCTTGGGGTCGGCGTAGCGACGACCCTGGGGTATATCCTGGCAAAATCAACGGTTATGGAGCGGTTACTCTCGCCGTATGTAGTTGCCAGCCAATCGGTGCCGGTCGTGGCAATTGCCCCGCTGCTGGTGATCTGGTTTGGCCCCGGTTTATTATCCAAAGTGATGATCTGCGCTTTAATCGTGTTTTTCCCGGTGCTGGTGAATACCATTGTCGGTTTGAGGTCAGTCCCGGAAGACCTGGGGGACTTGATGCGTTCTTTGCAGGCCTCGCGGTGGCAAACTTTTCGCTTACTGGAGGTGCCAGCCGCGCTGCCGGTTTTCCTGGGCGGGTTGCGCATCGGTGCGACGTTATCTGTGATTGGGGCAGTGGTGGGAGAGTTTGTGGGCGCCGACCGTGGCCTGGGTTTTATGATCAACCGGGCGCGTGGCCAATATGATACCGCGCTGGTCTTCGTGGCTGTGCTGGCTCTGGTGCTGGTTGCCTTGAGCCTGTATGGGGTGGTGGTTTTATTGGAACGCCGGCTGCTCTCCTGGCGGGAGCGCCCGGATTAAAAAAAATGATATCGAAGAATCGTTTACCCGATTGAGGAGGATTGAATCATCATGTTCCGGCGTATCATATTTCTCTGCTTGATTTGTTGCCTGATTATGACCGCGTGTAGCGGGCTCAAGACCGGCACTAGCGGGCAGGCTACGAAGCCAGCCCTTACAGTCATACGCCTGCCGATGGGTTATATCCCGAACGTGCAATTTGCACCTTTCTACGTCGCGGCAGAGAAGGGTTACTATAGACAGGCAGGCTTAGAACTCCAGTTTGATTACAAATCCGAGACGGACGGCGTGGCTTTGGTGGGTGCGAACGAGCTGCAGTTCTCGCTAGTTTCGGGGGAACAGGTATTGTTAGCACGCGCCCAGGGCCTGCCGGTGGTGTATGTGATGGCCTGGTGGCATGATTACCCCGTGGCTGTCGCGTCTATGCCGGATAAGGGTATTCGCGTCCCAGCTGACTTGAAAGGAAAAAAGATCGGTCTGCCCGGTCTATACGGGGCGAACTACGTTGGTTTGCGCGCCTTATTGGATGCCGGCGGATTGCGGGAAGAAGATGTGACGCTGGATTCGGTCGGGTACAACCAGATCGAGGCTCTGGTCACAGGTAGAGACGAGGCTGTTTCAATCTATGCCAATAATGAGCCGATCCAATTAGAAGCGAAGGGTTATCAGGTAGACGTCCTGCGGGTCGCAGATTATGTCATGCTGGCTTCGAACGGATTGCTGTCAAACGAGAAGACGATCGCTGAAAACCCCGAACTGATAAGCAAACTGGTGCAAGCCACGCTGAAAGGAGTTGCCTTTTCGCTCAACAGTCCCAATGAAGCCTTTGAGATCTGCAAGAAATATGTTGAGGGCTTAGACCAGACCAACCAGGAGGTACAAAAAGAAGTCTTTCTGGCGACGCTGGAGTTCTGGAAGACCGATAAACCGGGTTATTCGGAACCGGAAGCCTGGGAGAATATGCAGAAAGTGTTGCTGGATATGGGTATGCTGACCCAACCCATGGAGCTGAATAAGGCGTACAACAATGCATTTATAGGGTCAAAGTAAGGGTTTGTTATGGAAGTCATGCCAGCTGCAGGAGAACAAAGCATGGTCGAACAGGCGCTAATCCAGGTCAGGTCGGTTAGTGCGGTATTTCCGAATGGAAATGGTGGTCTGCACGCCCTGGAGCGGGTATCTTTTTCGGTATCTCCACAGGAATTCGTTTGCGTATTGGGTCCCTCGGGCAGCGGCAAGAGCACCTTGTTACGGATACTGGCCGGTTTGTTGCTGCCGACTACTGGTGAGGTATTGTTCCATGACGAGCTGGTGACCGGTCCGCGACGGGCAGTGGGGTTCGTCTTCCAAAAGGCAAATCTGATGCCCTGGCGAACGGTGCTGCAAAATGTGAGCCTGCCATTGGAGCTGGAAGAATTGCCAGCCGCGCAATCTGCCGCAATTGCGCGCGAGATGATAGAATTGGTGGGCTTAGCCGGCTTTGAAGACTCGTTGCCGCGCGATCTTTCCGGTGGAATGGCGCAACGAGTTGCGATTGCCCGGGCTCTGGTACACGATCCGGATATCTTGCTCCTGGATGAACCGTTCGGTGCATTGGATGCGCTGACGCGCGAGCGGATGGGCAGCGAACTACTCCGTATCTGGCAGGCGAAACGAAAAACAGTGGTGATGGTGACCCATTCCATTTCGGAGGCGTTGTTCCTGGCAGATCGCGTCCTGGTACTCAGTCTCCGCCCGGGCCGGGTGTGTCTGGATTTGCCGGTCAATCTTCCGCGACCGCGCCTGGAGGAAATCCGCTATACGGCGGAGTTTGGAACGTTGGCGCAGCAGGTGCGCCAGGCGATTGGAGAAGTATTATAGATTTATTTCGAGGGTAAGTGCATGCAAAAGAAGATCAGCCTATTTCTATTATCTTTGATCCTTTTCTTCGTACCGGTATTAGCCCAGGCGCAACAAGATATAACACTTTCATCCGTGGAAGTGGATTTGTGGCCGGAATTCGACCGCCCGACGATGCTGGTGATCTACCATATCACGCTCCCTGATCAGACCAGTTTGCCTGCGACGATGAGTTTACGCATACCGGCGGCAGCAGGCGCACCGAACGCCGTGGCGATGAAACAGCCAGATGGCGCTTTGATCACGGTCCCTTATACTCAGGAAGCGGATGGAGAATGGTCCCGGTTAGTTTTCCAGGCTACGACAAAAGATGTGCAGGTGGAATACTATGATCCTGGATTGCAGATTAGCGGCGATCAGCGCCATTATGAATACACCTGGCCAGGCGATTATGCCGTGGACGCCTTTAATCTTGAAGTTCAACAACCGAGCGGTGCGACCGAGATGCAAATCAAACCGGGTACGGTTACCGTCCGGCAAGGGGATGATAATCTCAATTATTACCGGATGAATGTTGGCTCTCTCACACTCGGTCAGCAGTTCCAGATCACTGTGGACTATAAGAAAAGCACCGACCAGCTGAGCGCCGGCAGTGTCCCGGTTGAAGCGAGCGGTCCACTGGATGGTCCCAACACAGGGGTTGCCAGCATGACCACTCTCCTGCCCTGGTTTCTGGGTGGGATAGGCTTGCTCTTGATCGTGGGCGGCGGCGTTTGGTATTGGGTAACCGGGCGTCAGAAAGGGCGCCCGCAACGTGAGCTGCACCGACGTAAGAAGCCCAGCGAAAGCCAGACCGCGGATAGTACAGAAGGTAGTAATGTTTACTGCCACCAATGCGGCAAGCGCGCTGCTGTTGGAGACCGGTTCTGCCGGACGTGCGGCACAGAGCTGCGGATCAATTGAGCCAGCTCCAAAGAATAAATAAAAGAGCGGGATGTGACTCCCGCTCTTTTATTTGTTAATTTTTTAAGTGGAGATTACTCTGCTGCTGGTCGAGTCAAACCGGTGACGTCTCCGCCAACCGCGTCGATCGAGTCATACAGGAACTGGAGTACGTACTTGGGGTTGTGAACAAAGGCTCCAGGATCCTTCTGGTAATACTGGTAGTTGTAGGCAGCTTCCAGTAAGGTGGGAGTCCAGGCGTTGTAACCAATGGCGGCGCCCTTGTCATCCACGTCAGGTTTTCCGTCTTCGTTTGCATCGACGAAGAAGTATGGATAGGCTGCGGCATCGTAGAGGATCGGAGTACCCTTATCCTTGGCATAAGCCTGAATAGCAGCATACAGACTTTCAGCAAAGGAATCAATCTCAGCCTTGATGCCTTCCTTGACATCACCGTTGCCGTTGTAATCAGTCGGGTCTATCCGGTAAGTGTCCGGATCCTTCGGATCCGTTGCGCCGCCATGGCAGGCAGCACAGGCTTCAACTTTGACGGTCAGAGCATGGACGTCGTGGCAGTCCTTGCATTTGTTCAGCGGGTGCTTGGCATAGTAGCCGAGGTACTTCTGGCCATCGAACTCGTAGGCGCCCTGGACTTCGGTGCCGAACAGGGTGGCTCCGGCAGCGAAATAGTGGATGTTGCTGAAGCGGATAGACGGATCGGGTGTTTCGGGATCCTTACCAGCCAGCGCTTTGTTGACCGAGGGGGTCGAGGAACGACCCTGGTGGCATTCTAAGCACAGGTTGGACTCGTCAGCGACGAATTTGCCATCTGCGTCCTTACCGCCTAAGGAGACTGTTGCCCCAGAGGGAAAAGTAACACTGGCAATTTCATAGCGTGCCGGCCAATTGGCTCCGTCATGGCAGGTGCTGCACATGAAGCCATTGGCTATGGGATTGGCAACATTGGCGCCGTTGGCTAGGAACTCGGGCAAACCAGTGGCGGAATGGCAGCGGGCGCAAGAGCCTGGGACTTCACCATCGGCGTCCCAATGGCGGAATGCCTCGGTATTGCCAGCGAAGTGACCGGGATCATTGCGCATCATCGTGCTCATATCGATCGTGCCAAGCTTGGCGTTCAGGTCTTCGATCGAGTCGTAGAGCAGCTGGATGATGTACTTGGAGTTGTGAGCAAAAGTGCCAGGGTCCTTCGCCGAGGTCTGGTAGTTGTAGGCAGCCTTGAGCAGGCGTGGAGTCCAGTTGGGATAGGCGACAGGAGCGCCTGTATCATTCACATCTGCCTTGCCGTCCTCGTTCGCATCCAAAAGGAAGTACGGGTAGGCCGCAGTATCGTATACGATCGGTGCGCCCGCAACAGTCTTGGCATATTCCTGGATACCATTAAATAGCGATTCCTGCAAGCCTGCCAGCTCTGCGGCGATGCCTTCCTTGACGTCGCCATTACCGTTGTAATCGGCCAGAGAGCCGCTCATGCGGACGGTCTTCAGATCTTCGACCGCTTTGACATCTGTGTGGCATTCCTGGCACGTTTCAAGCTTGACTTGCAGGGAGTGCTGGTCGTGGCAGCCGATACAGGTGTCGATGCCTTCGGTATGGCGGAACTTACCGTCGTACATCTTGCCATCGTACTCGTAGCCGCCCTTGGCTTCTGTACCGTACAGGGTGGCGCCGGCGGCAAAGTAGTGGATGTTTGAGAAACCCATCGGAACATCATTGCCAGACTGACCCTTGATCGGAGCTGGTACAGCGTCGGGAGAATCGGTAGCATTATAGTCTGCGATCTTCTTGTCGACGCTGACCTTAGACTCACGACCCTGATGGCAAGTCATGCAGCGAGCCGTCGGGCCAACGTTCGTGACTTCGAGACCGGAGGGGAAGGTGACGCTGTCGAGCGCCACGGCGGCTGGATTGTGGCAGGTTTCGCATTGGATAGTGCCTGCGGGGGCAGGCACCGCTTGGTCAACTTTTCCGGCTTCCGAGCCGTCCGCGCCCAGGTAATCCTGGTAACCGGCTGAGGAGTGGCATCTTGCACAATTAGTCGGGACCTCAGCGGGGTCATCTTCATTCCAGTGGACGAAAGCCTCAGCTTCGGCATCGTTGTGACCTGAACCAGCCCAAGCTTCCTCGAATGGGACCACTTCCACCACAGGCTCGGGCGCCGGTGGGCAGGCCGGGCATTCCGGACAGGGCGCGGCTGTTGGACAGGGTTTCTGTTCGACGGGCGCCGCTGTCGGAGCCGGTGCAGGCTGGCAGGCTGCTAAAGCTAATGCCAGCAGAAGCATCATTGCTCCTAATATAATTAATTTACTTTTCATTCGCAGATTCTCCTCTCAGAATTTGTTTATGCACAAATGCCTTTCTGCACCCGTGTGCACGAGGGTTTTGGTTTGGTTTATATCGCGTCGGTTTCGCAGCTCACCTCCGTCTCATATTGTGAAAAAATACCCAATCTTTATTAGAACTACCCCATGGGATCGTAAAAAAGGGCCTCTTTTGGGGGGAAAACTCAGTTGACTTACTGGGTATTATAACCCAAATATTAAGTTTTGATTAGGGTTTTTGTACCATTAATTATTAGAGTTTTACACGGGATTAGAAAAAGCACAGCAGCTTTTGTATGCTCCTGTGCCTGGGGGACGGAATAAACGGGTATTCAGGTTCTCTAAAACATCCGAGGGGTTTAGATGTTGGTGTGTTCCTCGCTCTTATTGGAGCGCCAGGTGAATAGCAGGATGGCCATGATAACCAATTGGCCGATTACCATTCCGACCAGCTCTGGCCAACGCGCGGCAAATTCCATGATCCAGCCGCGGCCGCCAGCTGAGGAGGCCAGGCTGAAAGTCTGGATTGAGACCAGGATCTCTCCCAGGTGTTCTGTAAGATAGGCTGCCATCGATAGCGCCAGGGCTGTCAAAGGAATTGCCAGGAATAATGTCCAGAAAACCGCTACGAATTGAACTTTACGCATGTTAGCCTCCGAATCACTTTACCTTATTCTTTATCTAAGCATACCGGAAGGTCAGGTGCAGGTCAATAGGAGGCGCAGCCTATCCTCATATAGTGAAATGAGAGTAAATTATGGGGCGATCAGTCCTTTGCGGATGGCATACTTGACCAACTCACTCCGGCTGTGTAAATTCAGTTTCCCCATCAAGTTTTCGCGATGGCGGGCTACAGTATGCCGGCTAATCACCAGATTGTCGGCTATTTCGTCGTTGGATAGCCCTTCAGCCAGCAGCTCCAGCACCTGTGCTTCACGCGGGGTCAGCGCCTCCAACGAAGCCTCTTGCGGGTCGCTCCGGCTGCGTCCCAGATAGTCGCTAACCAAGGCTTTAGCCAGGGAGGGATAAATGTATATTTCACCGGCGAAGGCTGCCCGGATGGCAGTGATCAGATCTTCGGGTGCGGCGCGTTTCGGGACGTAACCCGAAGCACCCGCCTGCAACATTTCGAAAAAGTATTGCTCGTCTTCATGGATCGTCAACGCTACCACGGCGATCTCGGGCTGGCGTTCCTTCAACCGGCGGGTGGCTTCGATGCCAGTGATATCGGGTAATGTGATATCCATGACCACCACGTCGGGCTTGAATTCCCTTGCCATCTGGATAGCCTCGGCACCGGTGCTAGCTTCGGCCAGGATTTTAATGTCCGATTGGCTTTCAAGCAGCATACGCAAGCCAGTGCGGACGACTTCATGATCGTCAACCAATAACAGACGGATTTCGGACATGGTTCCTCTACTCCAGCGGTACGGTTACAACTATGAGAGTGCCTGCTCCAGGTCGAGAGCTGATTTGACATTCACCGCCGACCAGAGAGGCGCGCTCCAAGAGACCTAGTAGTCCCCAACAGGGTTTTTCGGTCACGGCGCGCAGGGTGCTTTCTACCTCAAAACCCTCACCATCATCTTCTACGTAGAGAGTTGCCTGGTCGCGGTCGTATTCCAGGCAAATGCTGGCTTGATGGGCGTTGGCGTGGCGCACAACATTGGTGATCGCTTCCTGCGAGATGCGAAATAATACGATGCGTACCTCGGGCGACAACTCACGTGGCTCTCCTTGTGAGGTGACTTTTACAGCCAAACCATAACGGTTTTGGATTTCACTGGCGTACCAGCGTAAAGCGGCTAACAAACCCAGGTCGTCTAATTGAGGGGGGTGAAGTCCACCCACCAGGCGTTGCAATTCATCCAAGCCTGTGACTGCCACATGTTCCAGTTGTTTGGCCTGTTGGGCAGCCCGTTGCTGGTTTACCGGGATGGTATCGGACAAACCGCGTAAGCCCATCCCCAGGGCAGTCAACGTCTGACCAGTCTCATCATGCAACTCGCGGGCGATACGCTGGCGTTCCGATTCCTGGGCTTTGACTGTCCGGTGCAACAACTCGGCGCGCGTAGCTTCCAGCCGGCGGCGCTCGACCATCTGCTCTTCGCGTAGCGTTTCGATCCGGCGCCGGTTCTCAAATTCGAAAATTCGCAGCGAATCTATAATACAAATGGCTGCTACTAAAGCCATGGCGGCGCGTAGGACCTGTACAGGAAAGCCAAACCATTTTAAGAAAAGCTCGGCGTTCAGAAAGACCGATGGAAACAGGATGCTGGAAGAAGCGAAAAGCTGGCCAATGCAGCCATAGACTCCGAAAGCTATTGCAGCGACCAGCATATCGCGCCTGAAACCTTGCATACCTTCCCGGTTGAATTTCCGGCGCTGGAGCAGCAGGCCCCACACAGTGAGTGCAGCGCCTGGGATCGCCAGAGCGTAACGCGTATAAACATCGACCGAAATCATCCTTTCAACAGATGGGATGGGGCTGAGCAGCAGTACCATCAATCCAAAGCCCCAGATGGCGGTCACTGTGAGCATCATGCCCCAGACAAGCACAGGTCTGGTTGGGCCAGAGATCAACCGGACGCCAAAAAGGATCAGCATCAGGAATGAAGAAACCAGCAGGCAGATACGCAAGAGTGGTATCCAGGCATGGGAGGGATCGGTGGCGAATTGCGGATAAATCAGCAGAAACATTTCGAACCATTCGTGGCTGCCGTGTATCAACCCGAAAATGGCCAGCGGGCGCAAGGCTTTGGCGAAATCCAGCTCGGAGGAATGTCCGACTTCGATTAAAACGGCCAGTCCCATCATAAAGAAGGACAGGCCGTAGAAGAAGTAGACCAGGATGAAGTTGCGGATAAAAAAATTGGCCTGGGGATCCAAGAGGCCGCCTCCTGGATATCAGGAGCTATTTTTCTGGGGCGCCAGCTTTGATCCAGTCAATCACCAGCTGGAGTTGCTCGGGGGTCAACTGTCCAAAGTGGGGCTGGGAACCGCTTTGCTTCTGTACCAGCAGGCTCTGTTCCGGATCACCGGACACGATGACCGGACCATTCTGGCTCCCTTGCATCGCGGTCTGGTAAGCAGTCAAATCCAAACCCTGGATACCGTTGGCGCCATGGCATGCGCCACAACGCGCCTGGAACATGGGCCCAATCGTGGCCTGGTAAGTGAGGGCTCCTGCGGTGGGAAGCGGTACGGGCGTGGGTGTTGGTGGCAGCTGAGACTGGATGATCGGGCGCAAGGCGGGCGCATCGAACCCGGCAAAGGTCCAGGCGCTCCCGTGGCAGGCGCCATTCGAACAAAATGAAGTGTTCGAAACACCCCCAGGGTCTTTCGTATCGTGACAGTTCGAGCAGGAGGTGTCGAAAACCTTGTGATGCAGGCTGATCCAATTCGCATTCTTATGAGACTGCGGTTCCGGGCCACGGCTGATCTCGATATTTGCTACAAAATCATATGGGCCGGCTACCACAGGGATCGAATGGCACAGGTTGCATTCCAGGCGGATGGCTTTCTGGTTGGAATCCATGTGCTTGCCATCATGGCAGCGGAAGCAGCCAGGCGAGTCTTTATGTCCGATGTTATTGGGATGCGCAGTCCAGTCTGACTTCTGCTCTGGATAGACGCTGGCCTGGTAGGCGCTCTGCAACGCAAAGATGGCTCCCTTGATATCCTGGCTGTTTGTGGCATAGAACTCCGGGTAGTAGGTTTGATAATAGTCCTCCAGCCCGCTGATACCTACCACGCCCTCCTGGGTGGTGTCGTACACTTTGCTATACACTTCGATGGATTTGCGCCGGATTTCCGGTATCTTGGCCGAGATCTGCCCGTGTGAGAGCAGCTGATCGACGGTTGCTTCGGGTGTCGGAACCACGTGAGAAATGCGGTTGTGGCAGGTGATGCAGTCCATTTCCTTCAGCTGGGATTTGTCGATCGTGGATGGGTCAAGGGTGGAATCAACGTCGGTGTATTCCCGGAGTGTCCCGTCGGGGTATTCGACGCGCACATAGGGAATCTGTTGTTCTTCGGGATCCGTGGGCAGATAAGAGACCTTGTTTTCGATATGCCAGTGAATACCGCGTCCCAAACCCTGACGCTGATTGCCGCCACCAGTCCTTAAATTAAGATAGATATTGTATGGTGTATTGTCGATGTCATCTCGATATCTTTGGATCTGGCGCAGGCTGTCATCCGAAAACTTCTCAGGGAAGTGGCATAGCTCGCAGGTCTCACGGGCAGGACGTAAATCTCCTGCCCGAATGGGGTATTCGTAATTTTTGAAGATGGTGGCGGTGACGTGTTTCAAGTCCCCAGCTTTACGGGTGATCCGCGTTGCAATAAAGCCTTTGCCAATATGGCAATCCACGCAGGCAATCCGGGCGTGGGGGGAGGTCAGGTAAGCCGTATATTCAGGCGGCATGGTGTGGCAGGATTCCCCACAGAATTCCGACGAATTGGTGTATTCCCAGCCATAAGCTCCAGCGGTTAACAGCACCAGGGTCAATAGACCGAGGACGGCAAAGGGCAAGATCCGCACCCACTTTGAGGCGCCGGCGGGGGGGAAGAAGAAATCGTTCAGTCGCTTTAGCAGACGTTTCATACCTGACCTCTTTTATTTACCTTTAATAGATATGCACCGGTTAAAAATAGCCGGACCGATAAGTTATTTCTCTGGAGCTCCACCCAGGATCCACTCGATGACCTGGTTCAGTTCGTCGATAGTCAGCTGTCCGGGATGGCTCCCAGCAGACTGGACCTGGACCAGCAGGCTGGCGTCCGGGTTGCCGGGGACTATGGCCGGACCGCGCGAACCGCCTTTGAGTGCATCCTGGTAAGTCGATAAGTTCAGACCGCTAACTGCGGTCCGCCCATGGCATGTGCCGCAGCGGTTGCTGAACAATGCCGAGTAGTTTCCATCCCAGCTGTTGGACGAGGCGCCTGCGACCACTTCTGCGGTGGGCTTTGGTGTGGTAGTCGGCCGGGGTGTAGGCGTAATGGGTACAAAGACTGCTACAGTCTCACCTTTCGGGATGGTGGTGAGAGCTGTACTGGGTTCAACAGTTACAAACTGGATCACTCCCCAGCTCAACACCAGCGCCATCACAGCTGCGACAGGGATGAAAGTGCGTTGCCGGCGCCGGATGACCTGCGGGGCGGGTCGTTGCCAGCCCGCGTCGGTTTCGATCACTTTTAGCTCGGCAGGGTGTTCTTCTTCCATCTCCTCATGAGTGATCTTACCGGTAAACATGCTTTTGTTGAAGCGCTTCAAATGCACATGGTACATATGCCAGATGATGATTGCCAAAACAGCCAGGATGGCTTCGCCGCCATGCGCCGCTTTGGCGGCCGGGATTGCCTCACCAGGCAGGTATTTAGCAGTTGTGATGGGGTTCCACATCATAAACCCGGTTATGCCCATGATGATGGTGCCCCAGACGACCGCCAGGTATTCGACTTTCTCGGCATAGTTGTACCGGCCGTAGTAAGCCTTGTGTTTGCGGAACCCCAGGTAATAAGCAATATCCTGGAAGAGATGGGTGAAATCGTCGAGCAGAGGCATCATCGTCCATTGCACACGCAAGACAAACACACGATACAGCACGGCAATGATGTGGTAGACCGTTACCCACATCATCAAAAAGGCGGCAATATGGTGTATCCGGCGGGTGCCTTCGATGCCTCCCAAAGTCTGCATGACGAACAGGCTGAATGGCGAGGCAGAGAATTTCTGCACCAGACCAGTCAGGCCTAAGATGGAAAAAGAAGCCAGGAATATGATATGCTCAATGCGCTCGAAGATATCGAAGCGCTCATAAGACTGTGTGGCGACCGGCTTGGTTGTTGCGGGATGATCGGCAACAGATATCAGGTTATCCATGCTCAACCTCTGAGTCACTGGAGTTTGCACCATCAGGTGGTTCAGAGGCAGGCTGATCGGGTGCGTTGGATTGGGTTTCAGCTTTTTCTTCGATGCCGGTAGACTCCGGTTGTTCGGTATTTACCGGTGGTGAAACGACAGACGCCTCTACCTCCGCTGGCTGTGGCGTGACCGGAGTGCCGGTTGCAGCCGTGTCGGCCAGCGCAGGGATTCTCATATCAATAACCGGCTCAGCTCCGGGGGCAGTTTGTGTAGCTTGCCGGGCTGTTTTCCGGCGCTGCCGCGCACGATTGATCAACATCCGACTAGCGTCCATGACAACCAAAAGCGTCATCCCGCCGAGTGTGATCGGGATGAAGAACTTGTAAAACAAGTTAACATAATAGACCAACGCATAATTTTGTGGGGAGGGGATGTAATGCGACATCCAGGCGGCAGAGAAGTTGGTCGTGGCGTCTGGATGGCAGACCTCGCAACGGGCCAGTAAATTCTGCTGCATTTCCAGGCCGGTATGGGGATCATCAACCCGGCTGATGTCATGCACACCATGGCAATCATAGCAAACAGGTTTGTTTACCTGTGCATCTGGCGATTGTTTTTCAAAGAGCGCCACGGTCTGACCGTGAAAATCAGACACATAGGTATCCAACACAGCGGTTGACAAGCCGTATTTTGACATCAACACAGGATTGGTATGGCATTTTGCGCAAACTTCGGGCGATTTCAAACGGAAGGAGTTTGTACGCGGGTCGGCGATGTTATGGACGCCGTGGCAATCGATGCAAGTAGGCACATCCGGATTGCCTTCGCTTAAAGCTGAGCCATGTACACTACCTTGGTATTTTTGGTATATCGCATTGTGGCACAAGGCGCAGCGTTCAGGGATCCAGGTCTTGACATCCTCCAGGAGCTGGCCTGTGCGTGGGTCGTGCAGCTGGCGGACTTCATGCGCGGTATGGCAGTCGACGCATAGTGCAGCTTCACGCACACCCCGGGCGCGCGCGGCCTCATGAGCGCTGTCTTTGGCGAAATCATTTTGCTGCCGGTGGCAGCGAGTACAAACTTCGTTCAATTGTTCGGTTACATTCCGCCGGTCGGTGGCTGAGAAAGATGGATGCGGATATTCACCCACAGTGGTATGGCACTGGACGCAGGCATAACCGAGCTGACCATGGATTGAGCCCTGGTGCATCTCAGCCGGGACGTATAACTCCAGGATATCGCCATTTTGGAGAGTCATATTTTGCCCCGGTTGCCCGTGACATCCCAGGCAGACCTCATCGGCGATGGAGAGATTGCCAGTAGGTGGCTGGGTGGCTGCCGGAGCAGGTTCGGGGGTGGGTGTGACCGGGGCAGTGGCAGCAGGCGTATCCTGCAGAGCGGGCGCAGCCACAGTTTTTAGAAGCGGGTATACGCTGGCAATGATGAGCAACACCAGTATACCCAGGGCGAGGAGGAGGGTTACTCGACGAGCAGGCATTACTGGCTATCTCCCTGGTTTCCGCTCTTGACTGTTGCTTCGCCGGTCAGGCGTTGGAATTCGGCAGTATGATATTCGCGCAGCTCGTCCTCACTGAGCCGGCCGGTGAATATGCTGAGGTTCAAGCGCTGGAGATGGACATGGTAGAAGTGCCAGATTACGATGAAGACAGCCGCCACAATCGCCTCATTGCTATGGGCGAGATAGGCTGCCGGTATGATACCACCCGGCAGGAAGCGGGTGATGAACAGCGGGAACCAGAGCACCAATCCTGATAGAACCAAAATCCCGATCCCGAAGAACAAGAACCAATAGGTGAATTTCTGCTCGAAATTAAATTTTCCATACACCGGTTTCTTGCGGGTCAAGAAGAGCAGGTACTTGAGCATCTGCCAGGCATCACGCAGATCTTGCCAGGTGGGGAAGATCGCTCCGGGCAGACGGCGGCGAGCCATCAGGCTGATACCTCGGATGAGATGGTAGAGCACTTCGGCGATCAACAGAAGCGCAAAAATGTGGTGGATCTGCTGGATCTGCCCCAATCGCTCTGGAGAAGAGATGATCCATTGACCCCAGCCAGTAGTCTGGTATTTCTGTGGTAGTCCTGTGAAAAGCAATCCAGCCACGCTCAGGAACAGGATTGCATGTTCCCAGCGTTGATTTAAAGTGAATCTCTGAAAAGTCCGCTCAAGCTTTACAGAGGCTGCCGTCGCGGCGGGTTGTTTGCTGGGCGCATTCATGGCAGGTTCCTCCTGACTCGATCCACGGTTGCGCGGATGATCTGTAATCCTACATAGATGATAGAAAGCCAAAGCACAAAAGGTATAAACGAGGCGTAGAAGGCCTCCGTATAATAAAGGAATGGCGTCCGGTTCTGGTCGATGCGGTTGTGTCCAACCCAGGCGCCTGTCCAGTTCGGCCCGGCGCCCGGATGGCATTTCTGGCAGGTAGCCAGCAGGTTTACCGGGTTCACGGTCGAAGCCGGATCATCGGCCTTCAGAATGTCATGCACCCCGTGACAATCGGTGCAGACGGCGCTGTTGTGCCAGGTTGTGGGCCATTTCGCCTTATAGACCGAGATATCAACGCCATGCCAGGACAGGTTGTAGAGGTTGTAGACATCGGAGTCCAAACCATATTTCGACATCAAGTCCTGGTTCGCATGACACCCGGCGCACAGGTCAGGTGAATTTACCCGGAAAAGAGCGGTGCGCGGGTCCTGGATGTTGTGGACGCCATGACAATCGGTGCAGACCGGGACATCTGGGTTGTTTTCCTGGATCAGCGCGCCGCCGTGGAGGCTGTTCTTGTATTGCTGGTAGATCTGATCGTGGCATTTGCCGCAGGTGGATGAGATGAGCGAGCGGGGTTGCGCCGGAGGCTTTACATCATGAGCTCCATGACAATCGGTGCAGATAGGCGCAGCCTGGTTGCCAGCCTGGGCGGCTGCAGCGTGCATGCTATCCTGCGTTTTCTCGTAATTAGCTGGGTGGCATTTCTGGCAGGCCTGGTAGTAGGAACGTGAGAGCTCGCGTTTGTTCTGAAAGTTAATCGTGGGGTGTGGGTAGGTTTTAATAGCAGTATGGCAGGCTTCGCACTCGATCCCGGCCGGGCTGTGTACGGAAGTGCTGAGCATATCGGGCGAAATATGGAGTGACAGGTTCTCGCCACTGGGCAAGGTCAGACTAAGGTCCGGATTGCTATGGCAGCTCAGACAATAGGCTTCGGTTTGCTGTGCGGGGGGGTCAGCCTGAACCCGGCTGGTCGATAAGGCTGCCAGCGCCAGAGCCGAAAGAAGCGCCATGCCTCCGGCAAGCACCAGCCCTGTCGCTCGAAGAAGGCGGGTTTTAGACATGGGCAAAACCTCCTTCGCCGTTGTTATCGCCATTATCCTGGTCTGGTGGTGGTTCCGGGGGCGGTTCTATGAGACCAAAGCGCTTAAGCAGATAAGAAATCCCCAACATGATCAACAAAGGCACCAGACAACGGATCATAAAGAATAAGGCGACGAAAAATGGGTTTGTATTGGCGTTTTCCATTTTATTAAGCCCTCCGCAAGGATTGCGTGGACATGACCTTTTTTATTTTAGCGACTTCCCAAATTTTATAACGGCTCGCCACCTGAATTGGCAAGAAAAAACTTTGTGCTTCGAGTATAACCGAAATCTGGCGGAATTTGTACTTGCTTAAGCCTGGTCGGTCAGGCAGACCAGGCTTAAGCAAACAGGGTCAATTCAGGCTGCTTCCCTAAGCATGCTCTTCTTTTTTTGAAAACAATGGCAGGAACAGGACTCCGAGCGTTAACATCAAGAGAGCATAGCCGATGACACCCAGGGCTACTCCCCATTCAGTCAGGCTTGGGAAATATGAGCCTACCGGAGAGGTGTAAAGCGTTCCGGGCGAGTAAGACAACGGTACTGTCAATCCGGACACTGTCACATTCCAGCGGTTTACGATCACACCGAAGGTTGCCATCATTGCGCCTAACACCAGAAATGGAGGGCGACGATTGAAGTAGGGCACCAGAAAGAAAATGGCAGGTACAACCACACCGAGCAGGATTTCCAATACCCAAAAACTGAAGTTATACGGTGTCGACTCTCGCAACAGTGTAAATCCTTCTACCACAGAAGGTGTCCGACCATAGTAAGTGGTAGCCATGACGTCCCAGAAACGCAGGTAACCATAAACCAGCAGACCGAAACCGCTGAAGCGGGCAATTATCTGCAGAATGTCAGGGGCGATGGTACGTTTACCCGTAATCCACTCGATTACGATGGCGACTGCCATGGTCAGAGCTGGGCCAACTGCGACAGCTGAAAGAATGAACAGGATCGGCATGCTGGGTTTGAACCAGATGGGACGTGATTTGAGGATGCCGTAGGTGGCTCCTAACGAGGACTGGTGGAGCAACGAGATCAGCAAACCCAATAATGCCAGTGCAGGCGCCGCGTTATGAAGCCAGTTAGCAGCCTGGCGGACCCAGGGCCAGCGGTCAAAGAATTTCAGCTCTGTGACAACTGGCAGGAATTCCAGAAGCATGATAGTCAGGTAGATGGTGATGCACCAGGTTATCTCCCACAGCACCGAATGGATATTCCAATAGACCCAGGGATGCCAGAAGCGGTCGGGTCTCCCGATATCCATGACCAATGTCAGCAAAGCGGTCGAGTAGCCGATGAAGCCTACAAAAACTGCCAGGCGGATGATGGGTTTAAAGTTTTTCAGACCCAACAGATAAACAATGGCTGAGAGGGTGAATGCTCCCGCGCCCAGGGCGATGGATGAAAGATCGATGGTGATCCATAAACCCCAGGGAACGGTATTGCTCATGTTGGTGATCACCAACCCCTTCCAGAATACCTGGATGGCCGAGACCAATCCTACCAAGAGCAATAGCCCGATCAGCGCCATCCAGGCTAACAGCCCAGGATTGAATTTTACAGGTTTCGTTTCAAGAGGGATGGCAGCCATTTTTACAGGCCCTCCTTCGGCGGGATGTAGTACACGCTGGGACGGGTCCCGAGTTCTTCACGCAGAACTATGGTGGGATTGTCAGCGATCAATACCGATACATTGCTTTCCGGGTCCTTCAAATCTCCGAAAGTACGCGCATTGACCGGGCAGATATTGACGCAGGCGGGTGTGGCTTCAGGATCCACCCCCGGGAGCAGTCCATTTTTTAGACCCGCATCGATGCGGTGTATGCAGAAAGTACATTTCTCTACCACGCCGCGTGGGCGTCGCGGCTCTTCGGCAATCCCCCAGGTTGGGATGTACGGGTTTACTTCAGTATTGGTCTCCCAATTGAATTTCCGTGCGTCGTAAGGACAGGCGACCTCGCAGTAACGGCAGCCGATACACCGGTCATAATCCATCACCACCAGACCATCGGGACGCACAGAGGTAGCCTTTACCGGGCAGACTTCAACACACGGAGCCACCTGGCAGTGCAGGCATGGCCGGCTGAAATAGAAAGGGCGACCGTTGGTAGTTTCCTCAGGGACCACGATGTTCCAGGGCTTATCCGTCCGGACGTCGTTCACCGCTGAGCAAGCACGCAGGCAATATTCGCAACCGATGCAAGAGTCGAGATTGATCACCATCCCCCAGTGGTTTACCCCGGTTGCGCCGTGACCGGCGCTTTCCTGACCCGCAGTGACCTGTTCCCGTTGCAAGCCGGCAAAGGGCGAAAGCGGGCCGCTGGTGAGCACAACTGCAGCAACAGCTGACCCGGTTGCGACGCCGACCAGCGAGAGGACATCGCGCCGGGTAAGTTCGACCGTTACCCTGGTTTTCTTCTTACTCATTTTCACTTACCTCCACGACGCGAATCCGTTTGCTGACGACCCAGGCTGCTGCGGTGCCGGTCAGGAGGCCCACAATCGCGCCCTGGATCAGACCAGTGTAGAGACGGGATTGGCTGGATACTTCAAGATCTGTGATTTGTTCGCCTTGAGTACTGATCGTTTGCTGGAGGTCTTCGATATTAACCGCAGGGGTAGGTAGGGTAACTCCTCCGAGCTTGACCAACTCATCGCGAGTGTGGATTTTCTCCTGGTGGCAACCGATGCAGGCATCCGAGCCCACCGAGAAGGTGTGACCGGTGGGCACCAGACCGCCAATCGGGTCGTCTGTACGCGGGGAGGTATACATGTGGCAGTTGCTACATTCGAGACCAGCATTGGCGTGCGTGCTGTGAGTAAAGGAATCGCCGCGCTCTTTGTGACAATTTGTGCACAGAGCGGTGATTGAATCGGCTTTGGGAGTCTGGCTATGGGGGTTATGGCAGGCCTGGCATTGTACACCGGCGGCGCTATGTTTGCTGGCGTGCCATTCGTCGGTGGTGCTTTTATGGCAGGTGCTGCACAGGTCTGCATCCGGTTTTATTGGCATCGGTTGAGCCGGATGGTTAGGCTGGAAGGGACCATGACATGCCTCGCACGAAACACCCTCTTCGCTGTAAGCACCGCTTTGAGCATTGAAGCCGGTGGTATGGCATTGCAAACAGCTGGTCTGTTTGCTCAATTCGCTCCAATCGCGCTGGAAGATTGGTGAGGAAAAAGCTTGGGCATGGCGAGTAGAGGTCCACTCGGGGTGGATATCCTTATGGCAGTTACCGCAAGCAGATGAACCTGCGTAAGTACCTTCCTGTTTGAGGGGTGATGGGGGCGGCGCGGCAAATCCCGGGTTTACCATACTGATAACTGCCCCAATGGTCAGGCTGATTCCGAAAAGAGCAAAAAAGGTAAGCCAGCCCCATTTTTTTTGGTTATTTTTGCACTTATTCATCTGCGTGTACTCCGTTTATTTAAGTAAGACATATATCCAGGCTGGATAAGAAATATTCACGGCGCGCCAAGGTTGTCCAACGCGCCGTGGCAATCAAGCCCAATTTCCGGTTTTTTCATTTGGAAGGTGCGGAATGATAGCCGTTTGCAAGCGCGAGCAATTCCTCATCGGTTTTCGGCGAACCTAAACCGCCACCGTGGCAGTGACGGCAGGCAAAATCCAACCCGATTTCAGGCAACACCTGACCGTCTTCCGTGAACTGGCCGATCTGGGTTGGGTTGATCTTGACCTGATGGGTACGGAAGTCGCCGGAGAACTTGGCGGCATCTGCCCAGGCGACCTGGATCAAATGCGGCATATGACATTGGGTACAGGCAAGCTGCATGCTCAAGTGCATGGGATTATTCTGTTGCCTGGCTTCGTCTGGATGGCATTGTTCGCATTTCAGGTTTACGGTTTGCTCGCCAGCCTGGCTGAGCTGAACGACACCCGTGTGGGGGTTATGGCAAAGGACGCATTCCAGAACTGCATGCTTGCCTCGGAAGAGATCGGCAATTTCATCCGACTGGATGAACCCATCTTTAGCAGTCACGGCCGTTCCAGCATGAGGTTGATGGCAGGCTGAGCAGGCCTGGGAGTCGCGCTCGATCTTCATCACAAATCCTTGGGGATTGCTGGCATGCAGACTGCCAGGGCCATGGCATCTTTCACAGCGGACACCTTCCTGCGCCCAGGTGCCGACTAAGCCTGCCAGAGAGTCCTGGTTGCCCTGCGCATTATAGCCTGTGGTGTGGCAGGTTCCGCAGGTGAAGGGAAGCTTCTCAGCGCCAGATTGATGTTTTACCCAGGCGGCATCTTTGTTCAGCTCCTTATTGGCGAAGTTCCACTGGTTCAGGTATTCGGTGTTGCCGGTCTTACCGGGTTCATCCGTGATTACATAGCCATCGTTATTGACAAAAAGCGCTTTCCAGTTGTAACCGCCGACGACATAGGAGATATCCGACCAGGTGTAACCTTGCGGCGGCTCGGCGAGCTTGGTGAAGGGCGCGGCAGGCAGTTGTCCATCGGTTACCTTGCTCAGATTCCAGGGATGCCCGGACTTCATATAAGAGTCATAAAGATCTTTGTGACATCCCCCGCAGGTCTGGTCGCCAACGTAGGCTGCGCCATTCGCAGAGGCATCTTTTCCGGTAGGACCAGCGGGTCCGGTGGTTCCGGGAGGACCCTGAGGTCCTTCTGGCCCGGCTGGACCAGCAGGGCCAACTGGACCTTGAGGTCCTTCAGTGCCAGCGCAGGCTGCCAACAGGAAAGCCAGGGCTAACAATATGACAATCGCGATGTTCTTTTTCATTTTTTATACTCCACAATCTTTTTGTAGCTCAATGAAAGCGATCGTAAGGAATTAGTGTAACAATGGGTCAGTCAGATGTCTTTCGGATATAGTTTGTGGGTAAAATACCCATTCCCTTACCTGAAATTAGTAAAAAATGCCAAACTTTGGGTAAATTTCCTTAGATATTTTACTACATAAATCGATAGATTAGCATATAATTAATCATTGTGGATATTACTTTGATCTTCTTTATTTATGGTCTGGCATTCTTCAGCATGGGCCTGGTCATGCTGGTTGGATCGAGTCGCTCACCGATCCTGGCAGAAGGGAGCGTGTTGCTACCGCTGGCAGCCTTCGGCGTCCTGCACGGTTGCCATGAATGGATTGAGATGTTCTTATTGAGCAACTGGTTCCAGGTGGAGAACCCAACCCTTTGGAATTGGCTACGGGTGGGGATCCTGATCATTTCATTTGCCAGTCTGTTGATATTCGGGATCCTGATTTTCTCCCCACAAAATGTGCTTTCCCGACGACAAAAGTTGAACAGGAATATCGCGCTACTGTCATATGTAGGACTGGTTATTTTGATGGGTATGGTGATTTCACCCAATCATAGTGAGCGTGTCATCTATATTGATGTAATAGCGCGCTATTTCCTGGCGGTCCCGGGTGCAGCTTTAGCAGGGATAGCCTTGTACCGCCAGGCGCGGCGGCCAGAACACCAGCTTTTGAAGGGGCTGGGACCCGCCTTGCAAGTTGCCGGGTGGGGGTTTATTCTGTATGCCTTCACACAATTTTACGTCCCAAGCATGGGTTTCTTTCCGGCGGACCGGATCAACTCCACCAGTTTCTCTCAATTCTTCGGTTTTCCTATCCAGATCATACGGGCGAGCCTGGCGGTGCTGATCACGATCAGTTTGATTTGGGCGACCCAGCTGGTGGACGAAGAACGCCAACGCCAGTTCCTGTCGGGCCAAAAGGCGCGAATGGAGACCTTGAACCGGCTCGAGCGAGAGATGAGGACGCGCGAATCGATGCGCCAGGATTTACTCCGGCACATTGTGGTAGCCCAGGAGGACGAACGCGCCCGGGTGGCGCGTGAACTGCACGATGAAACGGCTCAGATTCTGACCGCGTTCTCTTTCCACCTGGCGGCGCTGCGCAATGCCCTGCCTGCCCGAGCGAATTTCCAGCCGCAGCTGGACCAACTGCAGATATTAAGCCGCCAAATGTCCGCCGGGATTTACCAACTGGTGCGAGACCTGCGTCCAGCCCAGTTAGATGATCTAGGCCTGGTGCCTGCCTTGCAGTATCAGTGTGACGAAGCTTTTAACCGTACCGGTATGAAAGTGCAGCTCTCGGTGCTCGGTGAGCGACGCCGGCTGGATAAACTGGTTGAAACGGTACTGTACCGGGTGGCTCAGGAAGCTCTGACAAATGTTGCCCGTCACGCCGGTGTACAGCAAGCAGAGTTGACTATCACTTTCCAGCCCAACCAGGTCTCACTGAGCGTAATCGATCATGGGAAAGGCTTTCACCTGGAAGATTACTCGGCCGACCGGCGGGCCTGGGGCCTCGAAGGTATGCGGGAACGCGCCGAATCGGTCGATGGCAGCCTGCTCTTGCGTTCCACGCGCGGGAGCGGCACGGAAGTAGAAATTATCGTACCGATCAATAATGTAGTCCAACCGCCGTCCGAATTTGAAGAATCAGGAGCGAATGTCTATGGAAAAGATCAAGATTATGTTAGTGGATGACCATGACGTTGTCCGGACCGGATTAAAAACTTTCATACAGACCCAGGAAGGCCTGGATGTCGTTGCGGAAGCTAACAGTGGTGAGAGCGCTTTACAAGTCCTTTCTGAGACAACTCCCGATTTAGTGGTGATGGATATCACCATGCCTGAGATGGATGGGTTAGAGGCCACCCGGCGGATGAAAGCCCTCTATCCGCAATGCAAAATCCTGGCTTTAACCGTGCACGAAGATAAGCAATATTTCTTTCAAATGCTGGCAGCCGGCGCGGATGGTTACATTACCAAACAAGTCGCAGCGGAAGAGCTGGTAGAGGCCATCCGTGCGGTGGCGGTTGGTCAGGTATTCCTGCAGGCGACGCTGGCAGCCTGGCTATTGGAAGATTACCGGCGCCTGTTAGTCCAATCTCCGGCCAGAGTGGTGGAAGGGCAGGAAAACCACCCGGCGAAAGGTTTGGAGCACCTCTCGGAGCGGGAAATACAGGTGCTGCAATGCGTTGCCGATGGGATGACCAATATCGAGATCGGTGAGAGGCTGGGCATCAGTCACAAGACCGTTGCTCGCCATCGCGAGCGTGTCATGGCCAAGCTGGACATTCATTCGACGGCTGAGCTGGTCAAGTTTGCGGTGCGGACGGGCCTGATCGATGTGGGCTGATTTGAACGCCCCAAACAGCATTTAAATCAAGTTCCCTGGTGGTCTGGGCGTGCCATCCTTCTCGGTCTGCTCATATAAATACCAACACTAAAGCGCTATTTGGGCCTGGTTCACTATCCTGGCCTATTAATGAAGGGATTTACCCGACAATTGCGTCGATCTGCGCCTGGATATTTGCCGGAAGCGGTTCGGGGCGGTGGGTTTCCAGGATCTTCAAGGCTTTTTCGCGAGCCCGTTGTCGCAAAGACTTCGCACCGGCCCGGTTCCATTCTTCGAAATTCGAGCGGTCGAACAGCTTCGGATACCAGTCTGCGCGGTAATGCTGGCGGGTATGCTCGCTGCTCAGGTAATCGCCATCCGGACCGATCTCGTTGATCAGATCCAAGGCCAGGGTGTCGTCATTGATCTCCAATGGGCGCATGAAATGCCTGGTGTAGCCGATCAGCTCGTCGCAGATCACGATCTGCTCGATGGAATTGCACATCCCGCCTTCCAGGTAACCGACATCGTGCGCCATCTGGGCGCCAGCCAGCGTTTCCAGGATGATCGAGAAAGCTGCTTCGGCGGCAGCCTGCTCGTCGGGCAGCTTTGAATCGCTGCAGCCGGTCAGGCCAAAGATTGGCAGGCCATAGCGGTGGGCCAACTCAACTAACATCACCCGGTTGGTCGGATCGGCGTAGGTGTCCACCGTAGTACGCATATCGAGCATATCATTGACCCCACCTGTCAGAATCAGCGGGGCGCCTGCGCGCTTGAGCTGCGCCAGCACCAACCCGACCAGCTCGCCAGCGTTAGCCAGGGCAATGGCTCCGGCTGCGGTGACGGGTCCGGTGGCGCCGCGCAAAATTACCGGCGTATAGGTCGTAGGCAGACCTTTGCCAGCCAGGAACAACAGTTTCTGCAACGCTTCCTGGTTCTGGCGCATCGGATGCGTGACGTTGATATAACAGGCACAAATCGGGTTGCGGCGGAGCTGTTCTTCTCCGCCGGCGATAACTTCGGCCATCTTGATCACATCCACACAGCCCTCGAATTCCGTGGTGACGAATAAGATTGGCTTGGTACTGTTCATCAACATTGCTCGCATCTGGTGGCGGTCAGCGGTGGCTTGCGGCAGGTCGGAAGCAATGCAAAAAGACATCAGGAAGTCGATGTTCGGCAGCGCGTCGCAGACTCGTATGGCGTCGATAATGTCCTGCAAGATGCCTGCCCGGCGCTCGCCACTGCGCAGGTCGATCACATTCGGGCAGTCGGAGCCTGGACCATAGAAGACATTATTCCGCTCTAACGGCATCACGCGTTGCCCGTTCCGATTGCACAGCACAGCTCGTTTTGGAGCGACCGTAAGCGCCCATTCTACCAGAGCGGGCGGGATGCGCACGCGGTTGCCATCCTCGACCTGGATGCCTTTCTTTTTTAGCAACTGCAGCGCTTCCGGTTCGAACAGGCGCACGCCGGTGCGGTCCAGGATCTCGAGGCTGGCGTGGTGCAGTCGTTCTAGCTGGTCATCGGACAGCTTGCGGAAACGTGGCGTGTCAAAGGATGTATAGTTGCTTTGTAAGACCATGATATTCTCCTCAATCGATGTTTGAAAATTCCAGATCCTGGCGTGTCAAGTTGTGCCCAGGTTTTTTTTTACTTAGCCGGATTTCAGGATGTACTCGATCTCAGCCTTCAGTGTATCCGAGAGCGGTTCTGGCTGGCTGGCAACATTCCGGTGCAATATTTCAAGCGAAGCCAGGTGAATGGTTTGGCAGTCTTCAGTCCGGAACAAGTGGAATGCCGGTGAGGTGTGCATCTCAGGGAATATCCCACTTACGGAGTGCTGTTAACGCAAAAGCCGGGTCAGCTCTCGTACATCTGTAACATAGTCGAAGCGCCACAGAGTCTCCAGGATTTCATCCGTTTGGTCGGGCGACAGGACGAAGCCAGCCAGCCAGCGGAACTTGTCTGACATGCGTTCTCTATTCCAGCCAGCCGGTGGAAAACGCAGCCCTCCATCGACCAGTCCGGACCAGGCACATGCGCGCTTTTTCCTGCACCAATTCGGGCAGGCTTTCCCAGGTGACAGTGGCGATGAA
>Ga0209254_10000738_pt1 | contig 28103 bp, 27 predicted proteins | sample FrelakmetDIP11DI_FD_187148 | JGI IMG/M metagenome (GOLD analysis project Ga0209254, IMG submission 187148) | Freshwater lake sediment microbial communities from the University of Notre Dame, USA, for methane emissions studies - DIP11 DI (SPAdes)... | ecosystem: Environmental > Aquatic >... | reverse complement strand
CCCTTCGCGCCAACCTGTCGTCCGAAGAAGAAAAACTCGTACTGAGCTTTCGACGTCTTTCAGGCGCCAAGCGGAAGGCGCTGCTGGATCTGCTGACCTCCTAGTGGCCTATGACCGCGCGCGTCGACAGCTGGAAGGCGTTCTTGCGAGCCGCTCCCGGATCGATCTGGGAGTCCATCATCAGAAACTATCGGTACTCTCATCATCACGTTCAGACCATTGCGTTGTTTGGCGTCATAGGCCTACCTCTTTTCTACTTCGTTTGGCGAACCATAGAACCCGATAGCTACGAGACACTTTCATTTCGTCTAGTCGGCGCATTGATTGCCACGCCGCTGCTGTTTGCGCGGCTCGGAGTCAGGAAAGGGTTCGAAAACGCATTGGCAATCACATTCGTTTGCGCAGCTACGTATTGCCTGCCTTTCATGTTTTGCTACCTCTTGCTTCAAAACGCCAGTGCGGTGGGCGCAGCGTCTACAACTCCAATTTTATGGCCCATGCAGTACACCGTGTCCCTGATCCTTCTAGTCTTGCTTTTTCCTTCGGGGGTATTGGCTGGATTGCTATTCTTTGCCGCCACAGTCGCGGCGTGGGCTGCATTCATACTATCCGGAGGGCAGACAACTCCAGAGGTGTCGCGTGTTTTCTGGGATTTGATGCCGATCTATTTGTTCATTCTGGCCGCAGGCACCGTTTTCAACGCGAATCGCGAACTCATCGATCAAGAAAAGCTCCGCGCCATTTCAAACGTAACCAGCAATATTGCACATGAGTTGCGCACTCCGTTCCTCGGGATCAAGGCGCTGGCGCAGGGCGTTGGGATGTATTTGCCCGGCCTTATCCGGGCGTATGAACTGGCTATCGAAAATCATCTTCCAATAGAGCCAATCCGTCGCCGTCAACTCGACCGTCTACGGACGAGTCTTCGCGAGATCGAGTCGGAAACCGACCACTCCAACAGCATCATTGACCGATTGCTGCTCAACGCCTCCGAGAGACCGATTGAGGAGCACGCTTTCGAATTCTTATCCGCACAAGGTTGCGTGATCGAAGCGTTGCATCGGTATCCGTTTATCGGCGTGTACGAACGAAACCTCATCTGCGTAGATCTCGATCGCAACTTCGTAATAAATGCGCCCCAGGTTTTGATCGTTCACGTCCTGTTCAACCTCCTCAAGAACGGGCTCTACTACGTCCAGAAAGCAGGCAAAGGGGGCCTGACGGTACGCCTCGTCAGCGGTCGTCACAAACCGGGGGCGATCGTCGTTGAGGACACCGGCACCGGGATTCCACCGCAGATCCTGAAGCGTATCTTCGAGCGCTTCTTCACGACGACCGAAGCGAGCCATGCCTCCGGCATCGGGCTCAGCTTTTGCAAAATGGTTGTGGAAGGACTAGGCGGCACGATCAAGTGCGAATCCCGGTTCGGGGCCTACACGCGTTTTACGCTGACATTCCCGAGGGTCGGTCATGACTGATCAATCGATCACACCCTATTTCCATCCAACAACCATCGTTTTCGTCGACGACAACGATGTGTTTCTGCAGACGCTCGACCTGCGGATACCCATCGAAATCGCGTACCTGCAGTTTCACGACCCCAGGCGCGCGCTCGAGCGCGTCAACGAAGAACTCGAACTGCGACCGATTCCGGAACGGTGCTTCACGCGATCATCCCGATCACTGCTCTGGGCGGATTCGATCATTCACTTCGATCTTGGACTGATCGAACAAGAGATCAACAATACACAACGGTTTCGGCGAGTTTCCGTAGTGATCATCGACCTCATGATGCCGGCGATGGATGGATTGGAGTTTTGCGCCAGGATCCAGGATCCAGGCGTGAAGAAAGTACTGATGTCCGGGGCGCGTGAGGAAAAGCTCGCCATGGACGCGTTCAACGAGGGCGTCATCGATCGATTTGTGCCAAAAAATCGGCCGACGACACTCGATATGGTCGTCGATTCAGCCGTGGAGCTGCAGCGCGAATACTTCCTCGACCAACAGCGTGCAATACAGGAATCACTGTCACTGAACCCGCCTCCGCTGCTCGATGACCCCATCGTTTCCGATCATTTCGCGATGCTACGAAAAAAGCACCGATTTCTCGAACACTACCTGGTCGGAGATCCGCCGGGCTTCATTTTTCTCACCGCCAAGGGCGCGTTGCACCGCCTGATCGTACTCAGCGACGTCGAAGTATCGGAACAGGTGGAGTACGCCATTCGACATCACGCACCTGCCGATGTGATTCGAGCGCTATCGTCACGTTCGCGAATTGGTTACTTCTACGAGCGTGCCGAGAATTACGCTGACGAACCGTATCCGTGGCGCGACTTCCTGTACACACCGACCCATTTGCTTGGTAAGCAAGTATGGTGGGCCGCGTTGATCTCGGACTCACCAATGGACATCGACTTCAGTGCCGCGGATTCGTCGTTCGATGCCTATCTCGATGAAATCGATGCTCGCGACTGACTACCGCTGACGACACGCCAAAGGCGTGAGTTGACGCGGCAGGATCGCCCTTTCGACGCCTTCAAGCACGAGCTGCGTAAGTATTGCCGGCACCGCCGCCGGGATCGCGCCCAGAAAATAAGGGGTGGATCGTTGAGCGCGAGTCCGGTTACGATCGGATCCCCGAGTCCACCGGCACCGATGAACCCCGCAAGCGTCGCGGTGCCTATGCTGATCACCGTCGCTGTTCTGATCCCCGCGTGAATCGCCGGAAGCGATCGCGGGTATTGTGCCGAATCCGAGTAGCGGAATCATCAGTCCGAGTAGCGCAATAGACGGAATCGTCCGCAACAGGCCAGCCACATAAACGGTCGACCGCGACAACCAGCGGGTACGACAAACGGCAATACCAACGAGCACGCCCAAGACAATCGAACCCGCAAGCGCGATTCCCGTCAGTTTCACGTGTACGTCAGTATTGCGACGCAGCGACTGCCACAACCGCGTCCGATCCGCGTCATCAGTTACCCCGATACCATGTTGCGCAAGCAGGTCCCGCGCAACCCGCTGATAGCTGCCCCTCCAAAAGTCACCCGCGAATTCAGTTGCTGCATCTGGACATCGTCGATCGAGTTTTCGAGCACTTTGATCGTCGCTTTTACGCGAGCCGGCAGTTCGATTCGTGCCCACGGAACCGCGCGATACTCCGGAAACGAATGTCGGTCGTCATCCAACACCCCCAGTCGATAACGCGCGACCTCTCCGTCGGTCGAATAGATGTCCGTCACATCGATCGCCCCGTCATCGAGTGCCTGATATGCGAGCCCATGCTCGATGCCGCCCGGATGCCAGTTGAAGCCATAAGCACGGACCCGCCCCAGCCAGCCGTAGAGTCGTTCCAGAAACTCGTGGCTGACGACCACCTTGAGTTCGATGCGTCGTAACAGATCAGGGTCCCACCAAGACCAAGCGCCGCTCTACGTCGTAACCGGCGCGCGAGAGCAACTCAGCCACCACTTCGCTCTGCAGATACCCCTCATTGATGTTTTTACTGCCGACGATCACGCGCTCCGCGCCATAACATTCGATGGCGCAGAAACCCAACATCTGCAAAAGACCGATTGGATTCCCGCAAGTTGGTCCGTCAGCAACGCTGCACTGTAGTCGTTGGCCGGTGATCACATCACAGCATCGATCGGGCCACTCTGCTGCACCACACCTGCCTTGAGAACCACCGGGTGATCAGCCAGGCAACGCCTCTCGAACGTCGTGCGGTACCAGAACTGTGCTGACCAATTCCTGATCTCGCAACCGCGTGAACTGATCGTACAAGCTGGACCGAGCAATCGAATCGAGTGCCGAGTTCTTCTGAAAGGCCCATCGAGTCCATCAACGAAAGACAGCGTTATTCAATTACGTCACGATCCAGACGCATCGGCTTCGCCAACAGGATAATGTTGTCGCGCGCTGTTAAATGCGGGAATAGTCCAGCTCCTTGAACCGCGTTGACGAGCTGCAGAAGAGTCGACTTGCCGCTGCCGTTCTCACCCACGATCGCGACAGCACATCCTTCAGGCAAGCCGAGACTGACGTCTTCGAGTACCGAACCGCTTCCAGATACCCGAGAACTCAACGGCCATCCGGGTCATGCGGTGTCGACATCTTCGAGTTTTCGTTCGATCGCATCGGCGTGTTGCCGCAGCGCGACCATGAGATCAGCCGGAGCGTCAAGTCGATCGAGCGTCATACGGAACTTCCGCAATGTCATTACGGTATCGCCGCCGTCGATCAATTTGCTGCGCAGCCAATGGCGCCAACGAACGCGTTCGGACGCGCTGAGCGACGACTCGTCGCGTCGCGCCCGCAGCCGAAACAGCAGCTCGTTGAGGCGCCCATCGGAAAAAGTGGCATCCGGCGACGCCACACCTTCGAGCAGCCGTCCCACGACATCGCTACATATCGCACGATCCGATTCAACGACAAAACCGTCATAAAGGGCACCGTCAGCGTCATGAGTCGCGTCGTTCGGACCGTTGCCGTATATCGCCGCAACCTTCGCGCCAAGATCGTGCTGCCCGCGCAGAACTTTGAACCGATCTTGCACCGCTGACACATCAAGCTCGAGCCGCTGCGCGTCCTGCGGCCGCAGTGTCTCGAGTGGCGCGACGAACGGACATCGATTCAGCCGTACCTCTTTCAGACCCGGGCGATCTTCGCGCTGCTTACCGAACAGTGCGCCGCGCAATCGATCCGAGTCCCATTCGAGCAATTGCCGTATGTCGGTACCAAGGTCCGCAACGATGATTGAGTTACGGTTTCGAGGGTGCCGCACCAACGGCATGATCGGCGCGATACAGCCACGCTCACGTGGGTACATCCTGGAAACGTGGAGACTGACTTCAGGTCGCTCCGGCCGCAGATACCGCTGCAACTCGGCCCGATCGCGCAACCTCAGATAGTAGTCGAACAACCTACGCTGTTTGAGCCGTAGCAATCGCGCCAACCCAATCGTTGCCTCCACATCCGACATCGCATCGTGTGCCGCACCGTGCGCAATGCCGTTGGCGGCGGTGAGATCGCCGAGCCGAAACGTAGGCAATCCGTCATCGACTGGCCACTCGATTCCTTCCGGTCGCAGCGCGGCCGCCGCACGCGCAAGGTCGATGATGTCCCACCGCGAATTCCCTCCTTGCCATTCGCGTGCGTAGGGATCGATCAAATGTCGATACAGGCCATGCCGGACGAACTCATCGTCGAACCGTAAGCTATTGAATCCCGCTACACAGGTTCGCGGTTGCGAGAAGCACCGGTTGATCCAGACATACGCTTCCAGTTCATCGATGCCGTCGCGATTGACACGTTGCGGCGTCAGCCCCGTCACCACGCACGCCATCGGGTCTGGCAATACATCGACCGGACATTTTACGTACGTACTGAACGGCGCATCGATCTCGTTCAGCTCGAGATCGGTACGAATGCCCGCAAATTGCATGATGCGGTCCGACCTGGGATCCGTACCCGTCGTTTCCAGGTCGTACCAAAAGAACGAACCGTCGGTGCTCTGACCATGGTGTGGATTTCGAGCGATCTCCGTGCCTCCTTCAGTCCGACTGTCGAGAATAGACCGACCAAGGCATCGATGTCAGAAGCGCAATGCAGCGCACAAGACTGAACTTGAGTCGGCGTCGTGCTCGAATGTCCGCTGTTCGCGACCCAGACGAGTCAGTTCCGCGGTACGCGCTTCGGGCGCCGATGCGCCAAGCGCAATGACCTTGGCGTAGAACAGCGGCCATGACTCCTCCGCCTGTGCGAACAGGCCCGCAAAACCGCTGACGAGCTCGTTGTATGCGGCGAGCGGAACCAAGCGCGCATTGTTCAATCCGTTGCGGAAGAACCAATCCTGATTGCCGAATTCATCCGTGTTTGCTCGATAGCATCGCTCGATCTCCTCCAGCAGTTCGCTCTTCAACAAGCGGCGCGCGTCGGCGTTGTAAGGCTGATCGTAGAGCAGCTTTAGTTCATCACGCCATCGCAAAAGGAAGGCAACAAAACGATCCGTCGTTCGCCAGCGGGCCGCAACACGCTCGATGCGCACATCGTCCTGCTGTGCGCGCAGCCACTGAAGCACGCCACGCCTCTCCACGAAGCTTGCAAACGCTTCGTTGAACGCGGTATCGCCAGGAACAAACACTCGCGCGTGCGCAAGTTCGTGAAAAATCAGACCCGCCAACTCTGCGTCCGGCCAATCGATGAATGTCGACAGCAGCGGATCGTCGAACCAACCGAGCGTCGAATATGCCACGACCCCTCCCACGGTCGTGTCGTGCTGCTTAACGATCAGCTGCTGCGCGAATTTTTTTGCATCAAGCTGCTTGAAGTACCCGCGATACGAAGCGCATCCCGCGATCGGATAACACCATTGGGTCGCCTCGGTAGAAAACTCCGGCGTAGCGAAGACATTCCACACCACATAGTCGCCGTCGATCCGCGCATAGCTCGAAAATCGCTCTTCGGGTTCAAGCGACAAACGATCTTGGGCGAACTGTACAAGCTGAGATACTTTCAAGAGGCGCTCTCGAAGGCCTGCATCCGTCGTCGGCGACGCGATCAGCTCGGCTGTCGGCTGTTGATGACTCAGAATCGACAACTGGCCCGCGACAGCCTGGTCATAAAATGAGAGCGTCGCGCAGGACGCGCTCACGCACGCGAGCCCCACCACGACAATGGCCCGCAACGCCGATACCCCCGACGCTGCCGTCCTCGGCCCAGGACGCGTCTGCGAATACGATTCGCCTGGCGCGCTGGCACTGATCAGGGGCATATGGTAAGAACTCCGACCGATTTCGAATGACGCACCGCGCGATGACCATATTCAGAGGCATACTCGCGATTCTGTTCATCGCCGCGAATACGTTTGTCTGGTGTATTCCTATCTATCTGCTGGCGCTCCCGCGGGCTGTGATTCGTATTGCGCTGGTCAGAGTTACGATCGGCGCCGCGATGACCAGAGTCATCGACGCGTGGGTTGCGGGCAATCGATTCATGCTCAAGGCGCTGGACATTACTCGCATCAGAGTCTCGACCCGGTTCATCGAGCCGCTGGACCGCAATCGATGGTACGTCGTCATTTCGAACCATCAGGGTTGGTCGGACATCCTAGTTCTGCAGGACACCTTTTTAACATTGATCCCGCCGCTGAAATTCTTCGTCAAACAACAACTGATCTGGATTCCGCTGCTGGGACTCGCGATGTGGTTGTTGGGCTTTCCCTACGTTCGACGGTACAGCCGTGAGGCACTGGCGAAGGACCCCAGCCTGAGGCGGCACGATCAGGAGGCGACGCAGCGCGCTTGCGAGTTTTTCAAACAACGACCAACGAGCGTGCTGAACTTCGTCGAAGGCACGCGGTTCACACCTGAAAAGCACGCCTACCAACAGTCTAAATATCGCAATCTGCTGACACCGAAGACCGGCGGCTTCGGCTATGTTGTCGGTGCGCTCGGCGAACGGATCCATCAGGTGCTCGACGTAACGATCGTCTACCCGGACGGAACGCCTTCGTTCTGGGGATTCATCTCCGGACAGTGCCGCGAAGTACTTGTCGAGATCTCCAGTCGACCAGTGCCCAGCACGTTGCTCGAAGTGCGCGATGAGCTGCCACGGGGCGCGCGCCAGGAACTCCATGAATGGGTCGATGAGCTCTGGTCCGCCAAGGACACGCGCATAGACCAACTGCGCGAACTCGATTGATGTACGACGACTACTATCGATTCAAGCAGAAACCGTTCTCGATCGTCCCCGATCCGAGTTTCCTCTATCTGAGCGAACGTCATCGGGAAGCGCTTGCGCACCTGATGTACGGTTTGCGCAGCGATGGCGGCTTCGTGCTGATCACCGGTGAAGTCGGTACCGGCAAGACGACGCTCATTCGCAGTCTGATCAACGAAGTTCCCGACGACCTCGACGTCGCATTCGTGCTGAATCCTCGACTCACCGTCAACGAACTGCTCGAAACGCTCTGCGAGGAGCTCGGCCTTCCGGTGAAAGGCGATACCGCTACGACCAACAAACATCTGATCGACCGACTGAACAAACATCTCCTGCGTACGCACGCGCTCGGGCGCAGCACGGTCATCATCATCGACGAAGCCCAGAATCTGTCACCCGCGGTTCTCGAGCAGATTCGTCTGCTGACCAACCTCGAGACCAACGAGCGCAAGCTGGTGCGGATTATCCTGTTGGGTCAGCCCGAACTCGCGGAAATGCTGGACCGACGGGAAATGCGTCAGTTGGCGCAACGCATCACCGCACGCTATCACCTCTCTTCATTGGGGAGGGACGACACCCGCGCATACATCGCACACCGTTTGACGCTGGCGGGCGGCAATGCTCATCTGTTCACCCGCGCCGCCGCCCACCAAACATTTCGCCTCAGTCACGGCATACCAAGACTGATCAACGTGATCGCCGACCGCGCGTTACTGGGCGCCTACGTCGAAGGAAAGCAGAAAGTCACCGCGCGAATCGTTCGCAAGGCAGCACACGAAGCGTTCGGACAACAGGCCTGGCTGCGCCCCCGGCTCTGGGTCGGCGCCGCCGCACTACTGGCATTGGTAGTGGGAGCTGCCTGGGCATTGTGGGACCACCCGCCGGCGTGGCGATCGGCTCCGCTTGCGATGTCCGACCGACCCGTCGAGGCACCCGTTGCGGCCGCGCGCGTGGTGGCTCAGCCAAAGGCTTTAACTCACGTCTCGCCGGGCTCGGCGAACGGCACGCCGTCATCACCATCGATTGAGACTGCTCCTGTTCCGGTCGACCCGCCCGACACCGCGCCGAACATCGAAACCAAGCCCACCATCGCCGCCGATCGTCTTGCGAGACCCAAGGGGGCCAACGCGTTCGATCTACAACGCGACGCCTATGCGGCCCTTTTTGAACTCTGGAACGCCCGTTTCGATCCGAGCGACGTTCCCTGCAATCAAGCCCCGCAGGTCGGGCTTCAGTGCCTGAAACTCAATGGGACGTGGCGCGACATTGCGCGGCTTGATCATCCCGTCGCCATCGAACTCTGGGACGAAATCGCCGAACCTTACTATGCCGCGATTCTCCGCCAACGCGACAACGTCATCACGGTACGACTCGGCGACCAAACCGTCGCAACGACGGCGGACGAGTTGGCCAATCATTGGTACGGCAGCTACATCGTGCTCTGGCAGATGCCGCCCGATTACCGAGGTAATCTCAAAGTCGGCGATGAAGGAGCCGCGGTCGCTTGGCTGCGGCAACATCTCGCCACCGTGCTGCAGATCGACCTACGTACACCCGAACCGGCTCGTTTCGACGAAAGTCTGCAGCTTGCACTGATGCGTTTTCAACGCGACAACGGCATGGTCCCTGACGGTATCGCAGGGCCGCTGACATGGATTGCCATGAACGCCACGTCGTCAGATGCGACGCCCAGGCTCAGCGCGGGCAGCTGAAGATGTCCTACATTCTCGACGCGCTGAAGAAGTCCGAAGCGGAACGCAGTCGCGGCGTTGTGCCGACCCTGCTCACGTCTTCGCCGACTCAGTTCAGGCCCAGGGTTGCGGTCTGGGTGCTACTCGGCGCGTTGATCATCAACGCGTGTCTGTTCGCTGGATGGATCTTCTGGCGATCACCCACAACGATCGGGGTGGTCCCGGGGGAAGCCGCGACGATCCCATTGCCTGCTGCTGGCACATCACCGACAGCGGTGGCGCCTCTCGAAAACCCGGTACCGGCGTCGCGAATCGCGACTACGCTACCGCCCAACGAGGCGCCGATTTCGGCCGCACCTGCAATCACCACGACCGATGCCGAACGCGAAGCACCCGCACACGTCGCGGATTCGGCATCGCCACAGATGTCTTTCTCGACACATGTCTATGCGGACGATCCAACCATGCGCGCCGTCACATTGAACGGGCGACGCTACGTCGAAGGCGATACGCTCAGCGCGGGTGTCGTGCTCAAACAGGTTACCGAGACCGGCGTCGTGCTGGATATGAACGGTCAGATTATCGCGATGGATGTTCTGCAGGACTGGCGCTGATCCGCTCGGCAATCAGGATGTTGCGCTGGACACGCGCATGCTGGACATCTCGGCTTCCGCGCCACCGCCCGAACGGCCTCTCAAATAGCTCCCGCTCGAAATGAACACATCGACAATGTCGCGATCGATGAGCCCGGCGGCGGCTTCTTCATTCAGGATTCGGAACGCCGTATCGACCGATACCGCGGGTTTGTACGGACGATCCATCGCGGTCAGCGCGTCGAATATGTCGCACACCGTCATCACCCGGCTCGGCAACGGTATTGCTTCCCCGCTACGACCATCCGGATAGCCACTGCCGTCGAGCTTCTCGTGGTGTGCACCCGCAATCAACGGCACGCCCGATAGTTCGGCAGGCCACGGCAAGACCGCCAGAAAGTCTCGTGTGTGGCTGACGTGGGCTTCAATTTCGCTGCGCTCATCGGGCGTCAGACTTCCACGGCGCACCGACAACGCCAGCAGGTCATGGTCGGTAATCAGACGGCGCACGGTGCCGTCGAACTCTGCAAACTGCAGCTCGCGGATCACATTGAGGTGACCAAAATCCCCCTCAGCAAACACGTTGGGATTGTTGGCGAGCGTGATCGCGGTGAAGTAGTCATTAAGGCGCGATATCTCGCGCTTGAGATCCTGTTTGATTCGGCGCCGAGCCAGCTCGAATTCACTCGGATCCGTATGCAGCGCGACCAGTTCGCGCTCAACGGCCGCGCGCCTCAATCGTTCCTTGTGCAGTTCAAATCGATATCGAATGACCTCGAGTCGTTCGTCGGTCAGCTTGTTCGCTTTGACGAGTACGTTTTCGCGCACGCCAACCTTGCCAAAGTCATGCAGCAACGCGGCGTAACGCACTTCGGTCAGGTCCTCCGCGCTGACAACCAAATCACGGAAACGCGCCAGCCCGGACTTGGGCAGCGCCGCCAGCAACGCGGTGGTCGTTTCTGCAACTCGGAACGAGTGACCGCTCGTCGACGGATCACGTTGCTCGATCGCCTTCACCGACGCTTGCACGAAGCTCTCGAACAGCTGACTGATCTGTCTGAGCAGATCATTCTTTTGAATTGCGACGGCGGCCTGACTGGCGACCGCGCGCAGCAAATCGATCACCTCATCATCGAATGGCGCTATCCCTGCGTCACGGGATCCAGGCGCGCGCCGATTGATGAATTGCAGGACTCCGATCACCCGGCCCCGGTGATCGCACATCGGTAGCACCAGCAGCGAGCGAGTTCGATAGCCGGCCTGGTCATCAAAAGAGCGATTGAATGTGTACGGCTGCGAAGCACCGATGGCGTACGCGTCGGGGATATTGAGCTCCTCGCCCGTCATTGCAACGTAACCGCAAAGCGATCCAGACGTCAGTGGCAATCGCGTTTCTTTGAACGGTACTGGAGCAGAGTCGTTTTGAGCGAGTCTGAAGTGCAGACTGCGCGATTCGTGCGTTTCTTCGACTAGGTAAAGCGAACCGGCATCGCAGTCCGCGAGCCGACGCGCTTCCGTAAGGATCGTCTCGAGCAATCGATGGGGATCGCGCTGAGCCGATAGCGCAATGCCAATTTCGGTCAGTTGGCGAGTCTGTTGGCGTCGATGATCCGAGTCGATCTTTTCGGCACGCGCTGCACTGTACAAGTCAGCGACTCGGCGCGCGTGCCCCAACAAACTTCTCAAGGCGGCGACCGACGCATCTCGAGGCAGCGTGACGTCGAGGAATTCGACGTTGGGTAAAACACCGATGCCGAGACCGTCCGGGCACAATCGTCGCAGCTGCCGCGCTTCCGATTCATCGCTCGCGATGAACGCAGCACCACGCGTCACGCCGCCGAGCTCGATCGTATCGGCCGACTCGATTCGCCATCCAGTCTGATGCGCCTCGCGCAACAACGGATGGTCGCGAGCCGACAGGTACACCAGAGAGGGTGCGTCGACAGCCAAGATTGAAGCCCGCTGCGTATATCCCGATGTCCAGTATGAGCTTCTATCAGGTGGCGGGCTGGTAACGGGTCACAATTCGCGGCGCACGAATCCGTTTTAGAATCAGGGAGTTACCACTCCACCCAGACTATCCACGCGCGTTTGGAGCTCAACCAGTCGGGAGTTCAGCTGAAGTCGGTACGCATCGATCGCCTCGATGGACTTTTCGGTCCCTGCGACCCGGCGCGTGAGTCCGGTCTCAATGCCACTGACACTCTGGCGCGCCGCATTGACTTGATCCGTGAGTTGCCGCTGCTGCGCGACCAGCTGCCGCACCTGCTGGTCGACCGTCGCAAGCTGCTGCGCTATGGCAGTTTGCTGCGACAGCGCTTGCTCCTGACGCAGGTCGTTACTCTTGAGATCCTTAAGCCCCGTTTGCATCCCCTCAAGGTTGCCGTCCTGCTCTTTGAGCTTCGTCTGAGTGTCGGTGATCAGCTGCCGGTCACGCTTGGTAACGTCCCAGAGCTTATGAATCTCCGACTCCCATTGGCCCAACTTGCTCTGCACCTCGGTTCCCGACTCACTCATCACCTGATCGGTCACTTGAAGGCGTTCCTCGAGCACTGCGAGGCGACGATCCGCCTGCGTCAGCGCTCCTTCCGCCTTGGCAAGTTGCTGATGCTGAGTCACGATGAACCATGCAGCTGCAGCGAGGCCAGCCATCAGCAGCATCAACATCAAATTCATGCCCATGCCAGAGCCACGCGTCTCGCCTCGGGTTTTAGCGCCCGTGCGCCGATACCCCGTGACATCGTTGGGATCAGCCGAAATCTTTGCCGCTGGAGTTGCGCGCGGTTCGCCCATCGACGAGTCCTATGGAAATTGACCGGGCAGTTTAGCCACCCCGACCAGAGCGGAACAGGGCTTCACGACCGTCCGAAGAGCCCTCAACCCGGTACCCAACGCGCGTTCCTACAGAAACCCTACGACAGCGCACAGCACCACCGTCAACCCAAGACCGCAGAGGATGACTCCACGCACCGTCGTCATGGGACCCTGCTTGCCGAAGATCGCGTTGAGCTCGAGCGCCGCGACGATTGCCAGCGTGACGATCAGCGCGACTTGATTGTCCGCCGAGATACCGCCGTGCGGGTAGTGTGCACTGGACCCCATGAAGTACAGCATCGGTACCGAGAACATCATATTCGTTCGTGATGCGAGTCCGGCCTTCGGCGCGGCCGCCGCCGCTTCGGGCAACGCCTGCCCGCCTCCTTTCAACTGCTGGTTGGATGCAATCAATATTTTCTGGTTGGGCCAGATGATCAGCCAGACGTTCAGGAACATCAGCGTTCCAAGTGTTGCGCCAATCGTGATGTCGAGCGTCCATCCCGGATGACGGTAGGCCAGCATATAAACACCCGTCAGGAAGGTGAACGCAGCCGCCCAACGGAAATACCAGAGCGCGCGCGGAACCAGTTTCGTGAACGCATCGACCCGCGCGCCTGGATCGGCTTCTTTGAAATATTCGCCCTGAACAAGGTTGAAGTAGTAGAGCAGGCCGATCCAGGCGATGCCGAACAGAAAATGTCCCCAGCGCGCAAGGTAGTCCAGCAGAAAACCAATGTTGTCCATATCGTTGCCCCTTAACTCAGTGGTTCACTTGGTGCGTTCTACGAGCCCGCGATATACGCGACCTTGGAGAACCGTTGTCCGCGCGGGATCATAGCGCGCACTCATGCAAGGATCCAAGGTCGCCAGAAACAAGAAGCCCCGCAGAGCGGGGCTTCAGGGATGTTACAGGCAGAGCCCGACTACATCATTCCGTCCATGCCACCCATGCCACCCATGCCGCCCATGCCGCCACCTGGCATGCCGCCGGCTTCTTTGTCTTCGGGCAAATCAGCAACCATCGCTTCGGTGGTGATCATCAGGCCCGCAACAGATGCGGCTGCCTGCAGCGCAGTACGCGTCACCTTGGCGGGATCCAGAATGCCCATCTCCAGCATGTCGCCATACTCGCCGGTCGCGGCGTTGTAGCCTTTGTTGCCTTTCAGGTGGCGCACTTTGTCGAGCACCACAGAGCCTTCATCGCCGGCGTTAGCGGCAATCTGGCGCAGCGGTGAAGTCATCGCGCGCAGCGCAATACCGATACCGACGTTCTGATCTTCGTTGTCGCCTTTCAGTCCTTGAATTGCTTGCAGCGCACGAATCAGCGCGACTCCGCCGCCCGCAACGACACCTTCCTCAACCGCGGCACGCGTCGAGTGCAGGGCATCCTCCACACGCGCTTTTTTCTCTTTCATTTCAATTTCGGTCGGGGCACCGACTTTGATCACCGCGACACCGCCCGCGAGCTTTGCAAGGCGTTCCTGCAGCTTCTCGCGATCATAGTCCGATGACGTGTCTTCGATCTCGGCGCGAATCTGTTTGATGCGACCTTCGATATCGGGACGCGCACCAGCACCGTCGACGATTGTGCTGTTTTCCTTGGTGCACGAGACGCGCTTGGCACGTCCGAGGTCTTCCAGCGTCGCGCCTTCGAGCGTCAAGCCTACTTCCTCGGAAATGACGGTGCCGCCGGTCAGCACGCTGATGTCTTGTAGCATCGCCTTGCGACGATCCCCGAAGCCAGGGGCCTTGGCGGCGGCGATCTTGACGATTCCGCGCATGGTGTTGACCACGAGGGTGGCCAGCGCTTCGCCTTCAATGTCTTCGGCAACGAGGAAGAGCGGCTTGCCCGACTTCGCGACCGCTTCGAGAATCGGCAACATTTCGCGAATGTTGGAGATCTTCTTGTCGCACAGCAGGATATAGGGATCATCCAGCTCAGCTGACATCGATTCCTGGCTGTTGATGAAATAGGGCGACAGATACCCGCGATCGAACTGCATGCCTTCTACAACATCGAGCTCGTTTTCGAGACCGGTGCCTTCTTCGACCGTGATCACGCCTTCTTTACCCACCTTTTCCATCGCATTGGCGATGATTTCGCCAACGGCAGAGTCACTGTTCGCGGAGATCGTGCCGACCTGCGCGATCGACTTCGCATCCTCGCACGGCGTCGCCATCGCCTTGATCTCTTTCACCGCGGCAGCAACGGCCTTGTCGATTCCGCGCTTCAGGTCCATCGGGTTCATGCCCGCAGCAACCGACTTCAGGCCTTCCGTCAGGATCGCTTGAGCAAGTACTGTTGCCGTGGTGGTTCCGTCGCCGGCTTCGTCGGATGTCTGGCTGGCCACTTCCTTGACCATTTGGGCGCCCATGTTCTCGAACTTGTCTTTTAGTTCGATTTCCTTGGCAACCGACACGCCGTCCTTTGTTACGGTCGGCGCACCGAACGACTTATCCAATACTACGTTGCGTCCTTTCGGACCCAAGGTGACTTTCACTGCTTCTGCCAGGATGTTGACGCCAGCGAGCATTCGCTGCCGCGCATCATCGCCAAATCGTACGTCTTTCGCGCTCATCGCATTCTTCCTCTTAATTCCAAAGTCGAATAGTTCAGGCCTTGAGGACCCCGAAGATCTCGCTCTCGGAGAGAATCAGTAATTCCTCTCCGTCGATCTTTACGGTACTGCCGCCGTACTGACCAAAAATAACCTTGTCACCCACCTTCACGTCAGGTGCACGAACGTCACCGTTATCGAGCGGCTTGCCCGGCCCAACGGCCAACACCTCGCCTCGGGACGGTTTTTCGGCAGCCGAGTCCGGCAACACGATTCCACCCGCAGTTTTCGTCTCTTCTTCGAGCCGGCGCACCACAACTCGATCATGTAAGGGTCGGATCTTCATCGCAAAATTTCTCCCAAGTCTCTAATTTCCTTACTCAATTCGTTCAGCTTTCTACGGCATGGAGTACTTGTCTGATTGGCACTCTCCGCGCGGGAGTGCCAATCATAGAGACCCGGCACCGAGATTCAAGACATATCCTCAGATGCGTGTCTCGCCGTTCGAGCCCGCTATATGTGGCCTGGCACTACAAGTTCAAGTGCGGTCATTAAAATTGCCTAGCCGCATATGCTTCGGAGCGGACCGACGATCCGACTCGACGAAGCTCCCGCCAAAGAAAATAATCGCGGCGAGATATTTGACCGAGCGGACATCAGCGTGAGCGTATCGACATCCGGGGAACCTCGAATCGCCGAGCAAGTGTGGCAGGTGATCGCGTTGATTCCGAAGGGGCGTGTCGCCACGTACGGCCAAGTCGCTGACCTGTCGGGACTGCCCGGCGGCGCGCGTCGCGTCGGACGCATCTTGAGTCAATTGCCACGCGGCACCCGTATTCCATGGCACCGGGTCGTCAACGCATCCGGCGGCATCTCGTTGCCAACCGATTCGAGCGGCTTTGCCCGTCAGCGAGCTCGGCTCGAACGTGAAGGTATCGTGTTCAACACCTCCGGACGTATCGCGCTACGCAGCTTTCGTTGGCGACCCTGACGCCGCTTCGGAGTACGGCGCTACCCAAAACAACAACAGCATTCCGGGGATTGCACAGGCGGCGCATAACAGAAAAAATCGCGTCCAACCGAGACCATCTGCAGGTACCCCCAGCGCGATCAACAAGCTCATGAACGACGCGGCAACGCCATCGGGAGCGGCATTTATATTGCCTTCAACCAGAAATCCAGTCGCACCATTCGCAAGCGTCCGGGGCAACGCAGTCAGCGCGGTGAACAGCGCAAACTGAGTTGCCGCGAGCACGGGCGAAGTTTCGCGCGCTATAAACCCCACGAACGCCGCGGTACCCAGCCCAACGCCGAGGTATTCGAGCGCGATGACGACCGCAAGAGCCCAGGGATTGGGGCCAATCTCGGCAAGCGCCGCAAAGCCAAAAATCGGCAGCAGCTGCGCAATACCGAATAGCCACAAGGCTCGATTGATGCCCACGCGCACCATCAACACCCCGCCCACCAGACCACCGATGATCGACGGCCATAACGCCGCGTTCTTCGCGATCAGACCAATCTCGGTGAGAGTGAATCCCAGATCGAGATAGAAGGGGGTCGACAATGCCGTCGCCATGCTGTCGCCCAGCTTGTAAAAGAACATGAATGCCAGTGCGAGCAATGCGTATTTGACGCCGCGTCTGCCGACGTATTCGCGAAACGGTTCAACAAAAGCCTGCCGTAACGTGCTCGGCGCAACTGGCTGCGCGATCGCTTCACCAATGCTGAGCGTCAGGCCAATACCGACGAGCATGAATGCGGCGACGATCGAGATCACCCATTCCCATGCCATGTGGTCGGCCAGCACGAAGGCGAGCGAGCCCGGGATCAGCCCGGCGATCCTGTAGGTCTGGATGTGTACGGCGTTACCCAACCCGAGTTCGAGATCAGGCAGCAGCTCGCGACGATAGGCATCGAGCACGATGTCCTGAGTTGCACTGAAAAACGCGACGATCACCGCAACGAGCAGGATCGTTCGCAGGTCGGTATCCGGGTGCCAATGCCCGACGAGCGCGATCGAGACGAGCAAACCTACTTGGGTGGCGAGCATCCATCCCCGACGCCGACCCAACCACGGCAACTGATAACGATCCAGTAAAGGGGACCAGACGAACTTCCAGACGTACGGCAGCTGTACCAACGCGATCAGCCCGATCTGTTTTAGATCGACACCTTCGCTGCGCAGCCATCCGGGCACGAGCTGGATCAGGAAGAAGAGCGGCAGTCCAGACGCGAAGCCGGTGAATGCGCATATGATGATGCGACGGTTCAGGACTCTGCGCAGAATAGGTTCGTCGTTGGACGGCACCGCAGGGGCGATCAGTCGCGGAAATTTTCGAACTGCAACGGCACGGCCAGTTCCGCCTCACGCAGCAATGCGATCACGTCTTGCAGATCATCGCGCTTTTTACCGGTGATACGAATCTTCTCACCTTGGATCGAGGCCTGAACCTTGGCCTTTGATTCCTTGATACGTTTCACAATCTCTTTTCCCTGGTCGCGATCGATGCCCTGCACGATTCGATAGCGGCGCCGCTTCTCCATTCCGGACGCTTCGATCTGACCGGGATCCAGGCATCCGGTATCGATGCTTCGACGGACCAGCTTTTCGCGCAGAATGTCCTCCAGTTGTTCAAGCTGAAACTCTTCTTGCGCACGGACCACAATCGCCGCGTCTTCCAGCTCGAATGATGCTGCAACACCCCGAAAATCGAAGCGGGTGCCGAGTTCGCGATTGGCCTGATCAACCGCATTCCGAACTTCCTGCGTGTCGACTTCCGAAACGATGTCAAACGATGGCACGTTGAGTCCTCGTGTATATGTCGCGGCGTATACGCTCGCGACGCATTACATTAATCCGCCAAAGCCGTGCGATACGGTTCCTTGACAAGCCAACACCCCTACTTGAATCTACCTTCGATCTCGATCGAGCCCCATCCCGACTAACTTACATGTCGCACGAGGACATTCCAATCCTGGTGGTCGATGACGCGAAGTTCTCTAGCGCCATCATCGCCAAAGCGTTGCGCAGCGGCGGGTTTTCCAATGTGAGATTCACCAACAATCCGTTGCAGGCTCTGCGCTCGGTCGAAAAGCGGCCGGCACAGATCCTGATCGCCGACTGGTTGATGCCGTCGATGGACGGCCTCGAACTCACGCGTCGAATCAAAAAGCTCGACGAATCGAGCGGTCACTTCACCTACGTGATGTTGTTGACGGCGCGAGACGACATTCAAGCGATGCATGAGGCATTCAAAGAGGGCGTCGACGACTTTCTCAATAAAGCGGATCTACGCGGCCAACTGCTGCCGCGGGTATTCGCCGCTCAACGCCTCGCCGAAAGACAAAACGAACTGCTGCGCACGAACAAGCTGCTGCGCCGAAAAGTCCGCGAGTTGACGACGACCGATCTGGTGGATCCGGTCACCGGTCTGGGGAACATGAAATTCACCCTCGACCGAATCGGTGCGTTGTCGAAAGAGGTCGAGGCACGTGGTGGGGCAGCCTGCATCTTGTTGGTTGGGATCAATAATCTCGACGTCATCGAGAAGCAGTACGACAAAGCCGTGATTGATGAATTGATGTCCGGCATCAGCGCGAAGCTGCGCCAGCTGGTGCGACCGCTCGACGTCGTGACGCGCCCGGAAGCGAACATGTTCGCAGTCACCATGCTGCAACCCGACATCGACAACTGCACGTCGAGCAGCTTCAGGCGGATCTTCGACAATCTGTACATGCACTCATTCAAGACCAGCGAAGGGTTCATCCCGGTCGTCGTCGGTGTCAGCCTCGTCGCGGCCGACGCACGCACGACCGTTCCAGATGCGCGCACGTTCATGCGCACCGCGTACGACGCGCTGACGCGGTCATTCGACACAGGGATCATCACGGTCGTTCGCTATGGCGAACGCGTCGAATCACCTGTCGCGCGCAACTGACGCCAACCATGGCTGATCGCCTGACACGCATTACCACCCGAGGCGGCGATACGGGACACAGCGGCCTGGCCGACGGCTCACGTTATCCGAAGACAGCACCCCATTTCGCAGTACTCGGCGACGTCGACGAACTCAATTGTGCGATCGGCATCGTCGTCACGAACCTCGCCTTGGATCATCACCTGCGCGCAACTCTGATCGACATACAGTCGCGCCTGTTCGACCTCGGTGGCGCAATCGCGATGCCGGGAACCGCGCTATCGCTGGCGCAGGACGTGGCGGTGCTCGACGCGCAGGTAGCACACTACAGCGAGCGCCTCGGTCCACTCGCGAACTTCATACTGCCCGGTGGATCGCAGACCGGCGCGTATATGCACATTGCCAGGGCCATTTGCAGACGTGCCGAGCGCAGCTTCTGGCATCTGATGGAGGAACGTCCTGACGACTACGATGAGTCGCTCGGCGTTTTTCTGAACCGGCTCAGTGATGCGCTATTCGTATTTGCACGATCAGTGAACACGAGTTCACCCGAACTGCTGTGGCAACAGAAGCCACGATAACGAATCCGCAGGGAACGGGTTCGGCTACAAACGAGCCCCTACTCTGCTACAGCAGGAGCCGACGCATGTCGGCGAGCGTCTGGCACAGTGAAGTCACAAAGCGTCCGGCTTCGGCACCGTTGATCGCCCGATGATCATAGCTGAGCGATAACGGCAGCATCCGGCGCGGCTCGAAGTCCTTCCCACTCCAGACCGGTTTCATCGTCAGGCGCGAAACGCCAAGGATTGCGACTTCCGGCGCGTTGATAATCGGCGTGAATCCGGTTCCACCGATCGCACCCAGGCTCGAGATGCTGAAGCTACCGCCTTGCAGATCACTCATCGCGAGCTTCCCCTGTTGCGCCTTCTGCGACAAAGACTCGATCTCTTTCGCCAACTCGAATATGCCCTTTTGATCCGCGTCGCGCAGCACCGGGACCACCAGTCCTTCCGGCGTGTCCACCGCTAGTCCGATGTGGTAGTAGCGCTTGACGAACAGCTGACGCACCGAGGGATCGAGCGATGCATTGAATGTCGGGAAAGTTCGCAGCGTCGCAACTACCGCTTTCACGATGAACGCGAGCGGCGTCAGTTTGATACTTTTAGCTTGAGCTTCGGCCTTGAGTTCAGCGCGAAACAGCTCGAGGTCGGTAATGTCCGCTTCGTCGTGTTGGGTCACGTGTGGCACGTTCAACCAACTTCGATGCAGATTTTCGGCGCCGCGGACGCGAATTCTCGATAGATCTACCGTCTCGACAACTCCAAACCGGGCGAAATCGACGGCCGGCATCGGCGGAATCGCGCCGCCTACGACTGCGCCACGCGGCGCCGACAACGCCACTTTGACAAACGAGTTCACATCATCACGAAGGATTCTGCCGCGCGCACCGGTGCCCGTAAGCTTGGTGAGATCAACGCCGAGTTCCCGCGCCAGGCGGCGAACCGCGGGGCCTGCGTAGACGATTCCGCTGGGGGGTGCCGCCGGCGGCGCACGATCCATGTCGCGTTGCGACGATGTGGCAGAAGCCATGGATGCCGCCGCGGCTGCTGCCCTGCCTGACCGTTTCTCTGACGATCTCGGCACCGCGGCGCTTTCCATCGCCTTCGCTTCCGCCATTGCGGTGGAGCGCGGCTGACTCGCAGGTTCGCCCGCGCTTTCGACGACCACCACCAACGTTCCTTCACTGACGGCCGAGCCGGCGGTCACCTCGATCGAGGCGATGCGTCCCGCGACCGGCGATGGAATTTCCATCGACGCCTTATCGGACTCGACGACGACCAGCAGATCATCAACCGAAACCATCTGACCGAGCTTTACGGCAACCTCAACGACAACAACATCTTTGGCGTCGCCGATATCCGGAACACGCACCTCGAATCGGCGCAGCGCGGATGTCGAGACAGTCGTTACCACCGGCGGCGCCTTAGTGGCGTCAGCCGCAACGCTCGCGATCGCTGGTGGCGGTGTCTGCGGGATCGCGCGCTTCGCTGGCTCGGCGGAACCGTCGGACTCGACGATGGCGATGACCTGACCCTCGCGCACCTTGTCGCCGACGGCCACGGTAATCTGCTGAATCTTCCCCGCCGCGGTTGCAGGCACCTCCATCGATGCCTTGTCCGACTCGATCACAATCAGCGGATCACCGACCACGACATTGGCACCGACGGTTACCAGTATCTCGACGACTTCAACGTCATCGGCGTCGCCGATGTCGGGGATTCGTATGTCCTGCTGCGCCACGTTTCGCTCCTGCTCGAGACTCACACGAGCCGCGGATTCGCTTTGTCGGCGTCGATACCGAATGTTTGCATCGCGTCCCGCACCACGCTGCGTGCAATCACTTGTTGGTCGGCGAGCGATGTCAATGCCGCGATCACCACAAAGTGACGATCGACCTCAAAAAACCGGCGCAGTTTCTGACGTGTATCGCTACGGCCGAAGCCGTCGGTACCGAGCACCCGGTAGGGGGCTGAAACGTAGGGGCGTATCTGATCCGCGTAGACCTTCATATAGTCCGTCGCCGCGATAACCGGCGCAACGCTGTCACCGAGACACTCGCTGACGTACGCCTTTTTCGGCGCCTCCTCCGGATGCAGCATGTTCCAGCGATCGACATCGAGCCCCTCGCGACGCAGCTCGTTGAAACTGGTTACGCTCCAGACCTCGCTGCTGACGTCAAACGTTTTGAGCAACTCCGCGGCTGCGATCACCTCGCGCAGAATAGTCCCGCTGCCCAGCAGACGAACACGTTTGGCGTCTTCGTTCCCGGCCTTGGTCAACCGGTAAATGCCACGGACGACCCCCTCTTCACATCCGTTGGGCATCGCCGGCTGTGGATACGCCTCATTCATCACGGTGACGTAGTAGAAGACCTTGTCCCCTAGCTCGTACATTCGTTTGAGTCCGTGATGGACGATAACCGCCAACTCGTATCCGAACGCCGGGTCGTAGGAACGGCAATTTGGAATCGTTGATGCCAGCACGTGACTATGGCCATCCTGATGCTGCAACCCTTCACCGTTGAGCGTGGTGCGTCCCGCGGTGCCGCCCAGCAAAAAGCCACGGGCCTGAATGTCGCCGGCGGCCCACGCAAAATCGCCGATGCGCTGAAAACCGAACATCGAATAAAAGATGTAGAACGGAACCAACGTCTTACGATGCGAGCTGTACGATGTGGCAGCCGCAATCCACGCCGAGAACGCGCCCGCTTCGTTGATGCCTTCTTCGAGCACCTGGCCTTCTTTCGATTCGCGATAACCCGCGATCTCCTCGGAGTCCTCCGGTTGGTAGAGTTGCCCTTCCGACGAATAGATTCCGAGCTGCCGGAACATGCCTTCCATCCCGAAGGTACGCGCTTCGTCCGGGACGATCGGCACCACACGCGATCCTATGTCCTTGTCGCGCACGAGTGCAGCCAGCATTCTGACGAACACCATGGTCGTGGAAACTTCACGGTCTCCAGTCCCCTTGAGCTGCGTATCGAACAGGGACAACTCTGGAACTTTGATGTCGTTCGCAACGACAACCCTGCGCGGAATCAATCCGCCGAGTCGCTCCCGATTCCGCTTCAGATAAACCATCTCTGGTGTATCGGGGCCCGGGCGATAGTAAGGCACGCGCGCGAGGTCTTCGTCGGACAATGGGATACCGAACTGATCGCGGAAGTGTTTCAGGTTCTCTATTCCGAGTTTCTTCACGGCATGCGTGGTGTTTTCCGATTCACCACCTTCGCCCATACCATAACCCTTGACGGTCTTCGCCAGGATGACCGTGGGCTCGCCTTTGTGATGCACGGCCGAGTGGTATGCCGCGTACACCTTGAACGGATCGTGGCCGCCACGGTTGAGACGCATGATGTCGGCGTCGGACAGCTTTTCGACCATCTTGCTCAGCTCAGGCGTCTTGCCGAAAAAATGCTCACGCGTGTAAGCGCCGCCTTTTGCCTTGTAGTTCTGATATTCACCGTCGACGGTTTCGTTCATGCGCTGCTGCAACAGCCCCTTCTCGTCGTTGGCAAACAGCGGGTCCCAGAGGCGACCCCAAACCACCTTGATAACGTTCCAGCCGGCGCCTCGAAAAGTACCCTCGAGCTCCTGAATGATCTTGCCATTGCCACGAACGGGACCATCGAGCCGCTGCAGATTGCAGTTGACCACGAAGATCAGATTGTCCAACCGTTCGCGCGCGGCGAGGCCCAGCACACCTAACGATTCTGGTTCGTCGCACTCACCATCGCCGAGGAACGCCCACACTTTACGATCGCCCATCGGCACCAGACCGCGGCTGTCGAGGTACTTCATGATGTGGGCCTGATAGATCGCCTGAATCGGACCCAGCCCCATCGATACGGTTGGAAACTGCCAGTACTCGGGCATCAACCATGGGTGCGGATACGACGACAGTCCTTTGCCATCGACTTCGCGGCGGAACTGGTCGAGGTCGTTTTCGTTGAAGCGTCCTTCGAGAAACGACCGCGCGTAAATGCCGGGCGCACAATGCCCCTGAAAATAGATCAGGTCGCCGGGACTCTCGTCCGATGGTGCGCGGAAGAAGTAGTTGAAGCCGACGTCGTACAGCGTCGCGGCCGACGAAAATGTCGCAATGTGGCCACCGAGATCATCGCCCGATTCGTTTGCACGCATGACCATTGCCAGTGCATTCCAGCGAATCAATGAACGGATACGCCGCTCCATGAACAGATCGCCCGGCATGAAGGCTTCTTTGTTCGAGGGGATCGTATTGCGGTACGGCGTGGTAATCGTGTACGGCAACCGTGCGCCGGTTTGTGCCATGCGTGCCGACAATCGTTCGAGCAGAAAATTGGCTCGTTCGGTACCTTCATTGTCGAGCAGGTACTCGAGCGCGTCGAGCCACTCGCGGGTCTCGTCGGGATTCGAATCGGCCAGATCGCGCGGGAACGCCATAGCTTTGCTTCGTTAACTCAATTTCAGATTATAGTCGGGCGGCCACAACCACGCCGCGCCGCGTACACCGCTGCTGGCGCCGTGAGCCGCGCGATGCAGTCGTGTTGCCACCGTATCCGAGAACACATAGTCGCACCAAAGTTCGGGCACGCGCCGATACAGCGCATCAATCTGCGACACTCCGCCGCCCAGCACGATTACGTTCGGATCGATCGTGTTGATGATCTGCGCGAGCGCACGCGCGAGCTGGCGACAATACAGTTCGAGCGTGTGTTCGCTATTTGGGTCGTTGGCTGCCGCAATCGCGCGAGGTTCCCGGGACTCGCCGCACAATGCGTAGTGCGTGGCGGCCATTCCCGGTCCCGAGAGAAATGTCTCTACGCAGTTGGTACGACCGCAGTAGCAGCTTCGATCGTTCAGCTTCGCTTCCCGATTCTCGCAGTCGCTACGTAAGTACGGCAGCGGGGTATGTCCCCATTCGCCCGCAATTCCGTTGGGGCCCGCCAGCAGGCGACCGTCGACGACGATGCCACCGCCGACACCCGTTCCGAGAATGACCCCGAACACGATCCGCGCGCCTTTTGCCGCTCCATCGACCGATTCCGACAAGACAAAACAGTCGGCGTCGTTGGCCATCCGCACGCGATCACCGAGTCGCCGGAGCAGATCGCCCGCCAGCGGACGTCCGTTCAGCCAAGTCGAATTGCAGTTCTTCATCAATCCCGTGGACGGCGCGACCGATCCAGGCGTTCCTACACCGACCGTACAGGCGCCGCCAGCGATTCGGTCGAGATCTTCAACGAGGGCGGCGACCGCCGCCACGGTCGATTCGTAGTCATATCTAGGTGTTGGAACACGCTGTCGCGCCTCAATCACGCCGTTGTCGTCCAGCAACACGGCCTCAATCTTCGTTCCGCCCAGATCAACGCCGATCCGCGGCACGCGCGACCCCCAGTAGTCGGACACAGTCGCGGTACAGGCGCGGCCAATCGAAGGCGGTACCTGGATCGCTCTTTCGACCCGGCGCTATCTCCGAATGACCAACAAGCCCGCTGAGGGAAAGTCCGCGGTAGCGTCGCATGAGTGTCACAATGGCTGCGGCGATGGCCTGGTACTGGGCGGGTTCATACGCGACGTCATCGACGCCTTCGAGCTCGATACCGATCGAATAGTCGTTACAGCCCTCGCGGCCGCGGTAGCTCGAGGCACCCGCGTGCCAGGCGCGACGATCGAATGGCACGAACTGCGTGATGGTGCCGCGGCGATCGATGAACAGGTGTGCCGACACTTGCACACCGGCAAGGTCTTCGAATGACGCATCTAAACTACAATCCAGGCAATTGGTGAATAGTTGTTTGACCTGCTCACCGCCAAAGCGCCCCGGTGGCAGGCTGATGTTGTGAATCACCAGCAGAACGATGTCGTCAGCATCTGTGCGCGCATCGCAGTTCGGCGAAACACACCGTGTAGCAGCTTCGAGCCAATGGTCCGCGGCGACTCGCACAAATATCTCACGCAACATGTCGAAGGCATCGTGCCGCAAGCCTACTGGCATCTCAAGGCGCCAGGCTTCGATGCGCAGACACAGTCCAGTTTGCACATCGATTGAGCGCGGCTAACATCACCGGCTACTTCGATAAGAGTTGCACGGATGAAACTGGATGACCTGCTGGCCGATGCCATCGAACGCAACGTGCGGGAGGCGCTCGCCGAGGACATCGGCAGCGGCGACATCACAGCACAACTGATCGCAACGACGACGCAGGCCCGCGCGACGGTGATCACCCGTGAAGCCGCCGTGTTCTGCGGTCGACCCTGGGCTGATGAAGCGTGTCGCCAAGTCGATCCGGATATCACAATCGCGTGGAACGTGACCGATGGCGACGCGGTATCAGCCGGACAAACCCTGCTCTCCCTCGCAGGAGCCGCCCGTTCGTTGCTGACGGTTGAGCGAACGCTGCTGAATTTCCTGCAGTTGTTGTCCGGTACGGCAACGTTGGCCCGCAGCTATGCCGATCGCGTTGCCGGCACGAAGCTGCGTGTGCTCGACACCCGCAAGACGCTTCCGGGTCTACGCATCGCGCAGAAATACGCGGTGCGCTGCGGCGGTTGTCACAATCATCGGCTCGGTCTGTACGACGCGTTTCTGATCAAGGAAAACCATATCGCAGCGGCAGGCTCCATTGCTGCTGCGGTCGCGCAGGCCCGTCAGATCGCACCGGGTCGGCCGGTCGAAGTGGAAGTCGAGAATATCGAGGAGCTGCGCATGGCGCTGATTGCCGGCACCGACATCATCATGCTCGACGAGTTTTCCGAGGCGGACATGTACACCGCGGTTGCGCTCAATCAAGGTCAGGCGCAACTCGAAGTTTCGGGCGGCGTGACACATGCCCGCATCGGCGCCATTGCGGCGTCGGGGGTCGACTTCGTCTCGATCGGCGATATCACCAAGCGTGTGCAGCCGATCGATTTGTCGATGCGATTCACGAACTGAACGGCGAGGCTCGCGTCGTGAATCGAGTGCAGGCGTTTTTTGTTCACATCGGCATCAGCCTTGCCGTATTCGGTGTGCTTGCGTACCTGGTCGCAACGGTCTGGTACCCGGACTTTTTCTTTGCCACCGAAGGTGGCTGGCAGGGGTTGCGCTTGTTATTAGGCGTCGACCTGGTGCTCGGGGCGATGCTGATGCTGATCGTTTATCGTGCCCGCAAACCGGGATTGCGATTCGATCTCACGGCGATCGGGCTCATACAGGCTGCGGAACACTGATCTGACGAAAAGCTGCAGCGGAGAAGTATCGTTGTACCGGATATGAGTCGCGAAGACTCACGGAAGGATCCAATGCCGGTGCGCAGCTGGTTCGTCAAGCTAAAAAACGCGCCTCTGCGTCACTTCGGTGAGCTTCAATCGCACAGCCAAGAAAACGGTATGGTGCCGGAAAGTGGAATCGAACCACCGACCTACTGATTACGAATCAGTTGCTCTACCAACTGAGCTATTCCGGCAGGGTCACGGCGCCACGCAGGATACTCATTTCATCGAGCGGGTCAAAGGTTCAGTGGCGCACGACTAACACGCAATCTTTGCCGGAAAGCGACGACAGACCGTGGTGCCAGCCGTGTCCACCGCAGTGACATCGTACGTGGCGCCGGCCACGGTGATCGTGTACACCGTTCCGTCATCACTCTGCGGTTGCCAGCCAAGCAGCAGCAGGCCGGCATTGGGGCCGCCGTTGAATACGCCGGCCTGGTAAGCGCCTGTGCGCAGCCGGAAGTCTTCCTGGAACACCTCCATGGTCGCGATGTTGTTGATCAGCGCGCCGACCCGCGAGCTCTGGATGTAGCCCGAGTACAGCGGCATCGCGACCGCTGCGATGATGGCCATAATCGCGACGACAATCATGAGCTCAACCAGCGTGAAACCGTTGATCTTGGACTTCATAGTGACTCGGCGCTCCACCGTGCTGTGCTAATTCTACCTTCAAGAAAAAGGAAAGGGCCCCTCGCGGGGCCCATGTCGTCTCAAACTGAGACTTCCGTCGGGATTAGATCAGCGTCCAGTCGACAGTCGTGGAAACTGCCGTGAGCGCGTCGGGGTTCCCCGCCGGATAGGCAGGACGATCCACAATGATCTGCAGGTCGCCAGTGGCGATACTCGTGCCTGCACCGAAGGTGATCCCCACAGTGCCCACGGTAGCGGAACCACCAGCGGTGTTGTTGAATGCGTCGCCACCACCGGGCGCCGTGGCGTTACCGGCAGCGGCAGCTGCTCCACCATTCATCGCCGCCGTGAAACCGGCCAGCGTGAGGTCGGCGTC
>Ga0209254_10000737_pt1 | contig 28119 bp, 31 predicted proteins | sample FrelakmetDIP11DI_FD_187148 | JGI IMG/M metagenome (GOLD analysis project Ga0209254, IMG submission 187148) | Freshwater lake sediment microbial communities from the University of Notre Dame, USA, for methane emissions studies - DIP11 DI (SPAdes)... | ecosystem: Environmental > Aquatic >... | reverse complement strand
AATGCACAGGTAATTTGTGCATGCGGCAATACCTGGACTACTGGATCCACAAAGGAAGTAATCCGAACTGATGTTTGTTCCAAATGTCACCCATTCTTCACGGGAGAGCAACGCATTGTTGATACTGAAGGGCAGGTAGATCGCTTCTATAAGAAACTCCAAGTCCGGCAGGAGTATGTTTCCCAAGCTGAAGAACGGGCAGCAGCTCGAACCTCGTTGCAACGCCCAATAGCAGAACTTGACCTGGGGACGAGAGCTGTTGAAGCTTTAGCGAATGCTGGTATTATCACTGTCGGTCAGGCACTGGAAAGGATGAGCGATGGTGAAGCTGCGATACTTGCAATTGATGGCTTTGGTCGCAAGTCTCTGGCAGACCTGAAGAAGAGACTCCGTCATTTTGGCTACCAACTACCCGAAGCGGCGCAAGAGATTGTTGTATAACCCTATCTACAAATAGATAGTTCCACTAAACAGGCAGGCGTTCGAAAAACCTGCCTGTTTTTTTTATACACTTGTATCATTATAGAAAAGCGGTAAAATACTTCCAAAATAGGAGCGAGGATGAAACATCACACCGGATCTATCGAAGTAATCACTGGTTCAATGTTTTGCGGGAAGACTGACGAACTCATCCGGCGCTTACGTAGGGCGTCTATTGCACGGCAGAAAGTGCAGGTATTCAAGCCAATCATCGACATTCGTTACTCCGTTGAGAAGGTAACCTCTCACGCAGGGAGTGAATACTCGGCAATTCCTATCCAGAAAGCCAAAGAAATACTGGATAATCTCGATCAGGACACCACGGTGGTTGCGATAGATGAGGCACAGTTTTTCGACAACGAATTGATACCCATCACCCAAAAGCTAGCAGATCAAGGATTGAGAGTGATCGTCGCCGGGCTGGACACTGATTTCCGGAGCGAACCCTTTGGCTCAATGCCAGTGATCATGGCGAAGGCTGAAGTGGTGGACAAACTCCATGCCATCTGCATGGTCTGCGGTGAGCCGGCCAGCCGTACGCAACGCCTGGTGAATGGTCAACCAGCTCATTATAACGATCCAATAGTCATTGTCGGCGCTTCTGAACTTTATGAAGCCCGCTGTAGAAAACATCATATTGTCCCGCGAGAATGACCATGCAAGATTATCATGACATTATCGATGAAATCCTGGTAGAAGAAATCAAACTGCAGAAACGGATTGCTGAACTAGGTGCACAGATCAGTGAGGATTACAAGGGGAAAGATTTACACTTAATCTGCATATTACGTGGAGGAGTGTTGTTTCTAACAGACCTGATGCGGCATATCACCGTGCCTAATACCCTGGATTTCATGGCAATCTCTTCGTATGGAGCTTCCCGGAAATCCACCGGCCAGGTACGGATTACTCTTGACCTGAAGGATGAGATCAACAATCGACACGTCCTGCTGGTTGAGGACATTGTAGACAGTGGCTATACTATTACCTCAGTCTTGGAGTTCCTTAGAACCCGCCATCCGAAAAGCCTCCGAGTTTGCACTTTACTAGACAAGCCAGAGCGAAGGGAAGTAGCAGTGACCATCGACTACTGCGGTTTTGTCATCCCCAATAAGTTTGTTTTCGGATACGGTCTGGACCTAGATGAATATTATCGAAACTTACCATTCATCGCCTCAGTTAACCTCGATAAATATCACCCAGAAGAATGACGCTTATAGATTCTGCTCTACCTTATGCAGAATTACTTGAACGCATAAGAAGTACAGTACCAAGAGATACTCCAATTCACCTGGTAGGTGGAGCAGTACGCGATCTCCTTCTCCAACGTCCATCACACGATCTGGATTTTACACTACCGAAGGATGCTATTAGACTTAGCAGAAAGATAGCTAAATCCCTGGGTGCGCCTTTCTTCCCCATAGATCGTGAAAGAGATACAGGAAGAATCATATTAACCGAATGTTCCCAGCAACCGGATCGGGACGGCAATCGCCTGATCCTGGATTTTGCCTCGTATCGAGGGAAAGACCTGGAAAGCGATCTGAGGGATCGGGATTTCACGATCAATGCAATCGCAATAAATTTGGACCGACCTGGTTCTCTTTTCGATCCTTTGGGAGGAGCGAAGGATCTGAAAGATGGCATTATCCGGGCATGTTCCGATACAGCTTTTGACTCCGACCCCATTCGAATTTTACGATGTGTCCGACTTGCTATTGAGTTTGAATTCCGAATCCAAAAGGAGACACGGAAGCAGATTGATAAAGCCCTGCCAAAACTCTCTTTCGTCTCAACAGAGCGTATGCGTGATGAACTCTTTCGCATCCTTGAAGGTCCCAAACCCTTTTCTGCCCTTCGTTCATTGGAAGCGATGAGAGCATTGGATTACGTTTTACCCGAGCTCTCAACCTTACGCGGAGTTGATCAATCCGCTCCGCACATTGACAACCTGTGGGAACATACATTCCATACCGGGCTAGAACTCACCCATGTCCTAAACGTTCTAGCAATCAAGCCTGATCCAAGTTTGTCGGCAAACTGGAGGATGGGTTTTATCGCTCTCAAGCTGGGGCGATTTCGCTGCCAGCTACACGAGCACCTGGCTACCCGCCTCAATCCGGAAAGGTCGATTCCCTCTCTTCTAATGCTGGCGGCACTTTATCATGATGTTGGAAAACCAGGGACGCAAGTATTCCAAGAGGAACGGATCCGTTTCTTGAAACACGAACTTGTGGGTGCAAGTATGGTTGCTGAGAGAGGTAGAAAACTTCACCTGAGCAATAGCGAAATCGAACGGCTCAGGGTGATAGTCAAGAACCATATGCGCCCAAATCATCTTGCAAATGACAAGACTCCTCCCAGCCGACGTTCGATTTACCGGTTCTTCCGCGACTGCGATGCAGCTGGTGTAGACATTTGCCTTCTGTTCCTGGCAGATACCTTGGCGACCTACGGTCCGACATTACCAGAAGAAATCTGGATGAAGCACCTGGATGTGGTATCTGCTCTGTTTGAAGCCTGGTGGGAAAATAGAGAACGAGAGATCTCTCCCCCTAAACTAATCGATGGGGACCAGTTAATGCAGGTTTATCAAATAGAACCTGGACCCAAACTTGGGCGTTTGCTGGAAGCAATTCGTGAGTCCCAGGCGGCTGGCGAACTGCAGGCTTATGATGATGCGCTTGAATTCGCCCACACCTGGTTAGAAAACCATTGATCTACCCTAGTGCTTTGTCAAGGATGAAAGTTGCATATCATATCAGGCTTCTGCATCCTTGACAAAGCTTAAAGTGTTCCATCCCTTATTGATCCAATTTATGAAATAAAGTTTGACGGAACACTAGGGATAAATCGAATCAAGAACCGGCTGATAAAAACAACGACAGCCATATTCATGTGAACACCCCTCAACCGGAAGTATAGGGGCGAACTCCTTTGCATAAGCGCCTTCTGCTTGCCTACATGCAGGACAACAATTTTCCGAAACTGATATCCTCACGTAAATTACTCTGGGATTAACCTGCAATCGCGTGAGCGCTACCGAGGTCTCTGACCATTGGGTGAGATCCTCTCCACAATTGAGGCATTTTTTAGCTGCATCCGGGGATTGGATATGACATTTTGAACAGGTTTGCACAGATTAACTCCTCAGACAGTATCCTGAAATTGTAATCTCTATTGCGGGGAGTTCAAGGGGGAAATTATTATGTATTAGCTACAAATCGAACTACGAGTAATTAGTACTAGAAACCTGTTCTACACGAGCTCGCCTTGCAAGCCGGTTAATGCTGGCAACCAACAAGTTCCGATTCATTGGTTTTGTAAGGTAATCATCAGCACCTTCATCCAAAGCCTGTTCCACGATACCAGGCCTGCTGACTGCGGATAGAATAATAATTGGAACATTGCTAAACTTTCGCATTTCCTTACAGACCATCAAACCATCCATCTCTGGCATCAAAAGATCCACCACCATGACATCGGGGCTGAACTGGCGAGCCATTTCAATACCATCCGGGCCTGAACTGGCAGTGAGAACTTCAAACTCGCTTGAAGATAGAACGATTTTGAATAAATCGGTCGTGTTTTGATCGTCGTCAACGAATAATACCCTGGTGGTCAATACTCCCCGTCCATTTGAGGGTAATTTATTGGAGAATGAGATCGATGTTTGCATTAAGCTCGCTTATCCAATGACTCAGCTTCGTGACCAGGTTGCTGCCAGAAACTCGGTTATTATGCCCGAAAAAATCCATAATAACCTTACAACCTCTTTGCAATATTTCTCTATTTAATATGCCGGGCTTAATATATCGCCTTTGTGGATATGATAAGATTATGGAAGTTTATGTGGAAAATATGGGTGTTGTTCCTTCCTTTACTATTTACATTGACAGGCTGTACAACAGCCAGTGACTCTTCCTTGCGATCAGGTGAATTCCAACCATGTGCAACCAGTTCTGACCCCAGCAAAACAATCTTAATTCCAACGCAGGAAAAAACAGAAGGTGAAAGGGCTGTTACGGAGAAATTGTTCGGATAGGTGGAGGAAAAATCCATCATCTATCGATGCTAGACGAATACATACAAGAGCAAGTGCCACCCCAATGTGATAGCCCGTACTGGATAATTAGTGATTGGTAATAAAATTAGTTAACCCTAATGGGAACAAAAGATCGAAGTTATGAGGAACGTAAAACAGATTTAGCGATTGCAGCGGCCCTGGCTGAACAGCAAGCTATACTGCTAACTTCGCTTCCAAGAGGGGTACCGGTAACACCCGAGATTCTGGTGCCTCGGATTGGGGATTACCTGATAGAACGAGGCCTACTCACCCAAGAGAAATTACAGGAGGCTCTGAAATATCAGGAAAAGAATTCCAGCACCCAGAAGCCGCTGTTGCTTGGTCAGGCACTGCTCGAGTTAGAGCTGATCGACCGGGAGACACTGGATCAGGTTGTCACCACCCAGATTTTAGAGTTGCAGAACGCCCTCAACAAGGCTAACCAGAATCTTCAAAAAAGGATTGAAGAACGGACAAAAGAACTCCGAATCGCATTAGAGCGATTAGCAGAAATCAACAAGCTAAAATCTAACTTTATTGCCAATATATCTCACGAGCTGAGAACCCCTCTTACCCATATCAAAGGATACCTGGATATCCTGGCTGATGGAAGCCTTGGCTCTCTCACTAATGAACAGAAGGAAGCCTTGAGCGTATTGAAGCGATCGGAAGCTCGTCTGGAGACCTTGATAGAAGATTTGATCCAGTTTTCGGTGGCTTCGAGGGGAAAGCTCCACCTTCAGCTTGAAATCTTCGATATCCGAGAAACCGTTCAAACAATTATTGAACGCCTGGATCAGAGGGCCAAAGATAAGGAAATCACTCTTGTTTCTGACACACCTGGAAGATCCCTACTTGTACGTGCAGATAATAAAAGGATAGGCTGGGTTATTTTTGAATTATTAGAGAACGCACTGAAGTTTACCGACAACGGGGGAAAGATAAAAGTACAAGTCAAAACTGGGAATTGCAGAATTACGATCTCTGTGATAGATACAGGGATCGGCGTACCAGAAGGTAGAATCAATGAAATCTTTGAACCCTTCCATCAACTCGATGGATCTGCTACACGTAGATACGATGGAACCGGTCTAGGTTTGGCAATGGTACGTCAAATCATTGAGGCTCATGGCGCTCAGGTAAAAGTACGATCGATGATTCGGGCAGGATCGTGTTTTGAGTTCTGGTTGCCAATTTATCAACAGGATTCCGAAATAGAACCATCTATTGGGGAAAACAAACGTGGGAACTAGAGATTATTCTTTATTACAGCCCAAGGAACTGGAAGCGGTATATGCCATCAGCCGGTCGTTCCTGGTGCATGAAAACCTGGAAAGTGCACTGGCTGAAGTGGTGCGGATAGTCCGGTCAGTCCTGATATTTGATAACCTGGTCCTCTATATTTCTTCAACGGATGGATTGCTTGAACCGATCTATGCCAAAGCGATCGGAAGGGGACGTACTCGAGAAGCTGACCTAGCTTGGGGCGAATTAGTAGCACAGAAAGCTTTTAAAACCAAACAAACAGTATCACAAATTGAAGAAATAAATAAGGATTCAGCAGACCGAATAAATAAACGGTACTTCCTCGGTTTACCTGTGTTGCACGGAGAAGAACCGATGGGATCACTTATCCTGATACGTTTCGGTGGTCCACCTTATCTATCGGATCAGATCCAATTGGCCGAATTTATCGCAATTCATGTTGCACAACTAATTGACCATCATCGGTTGGTAGAGCGAATTGCCAAACTTGAGGCAATAAGACGCCTGGACAGCCTGCATGATGATTTCATCGCAACTGTATCTCACGAATTACTCACTCCTCTGGGCTTCATAAAGGGATATGCAACAACGCTGCTGAGAGAGGATATTACCTGGAACGACAATGATCGCCGAGAGTTTCTGCAAATCATCGATGATGAAGCTGATCGATTGCGAGAACTAATCGACAATTTGCTAGATTCTTCACGCCTTCAAACAGACACCCTGAAAATGACCTTTGAGCCAATTCGATTAGAAACATGGTTAAGAGATATTACTTTACGAGCTTCTTCTCGTAACGAAAACATGGAGATTATTCTGGATATTAAAACTCCAGGACTGCAGATTAATGCAGATTCGGCCCGCCTGGCACAGGTATTTGATAATATACTTAACAATGCTCACAAGTATGCAAAAGGTTCTCAAGTCACGATATCAGTGGAACAAAAAAAGGATTGCGTTCATATTGCAGTAAAAGATGAAGGTCCAGGTATCCCCGCAGAATACCTGGATAGAATCTTCCAGCGTTTTTACCGAGTTCCCGAAAAGTCCAACGGTATTCGAGGCACTGGATTAGGGCTTTATATCTGCCGTAAGATCCTCCAGGCTCACCAAGGGACGATCGAAGCAGAATCTGGTGAGAACGAAGGGACGACTTTCCATATATACTTACCATTACCAGTAATGTGATTCAATAGAAGAGGAACGCATGGGAAAAAGGAGGCATAAATGAGTACCAGTATATTGATTGTTGACGACGAACCGCGCTATCTTCGGCTTATGGAAGCAAATCTTGTTACAGAAGGTTACGAAGTATATAAAGCACTGAATGGTCAGGAGGCTGTCAATATAGTGGCAGACAGGCGTCCTGATTTAGTTCTATTAGACGTTATGATGCCGGTTTTGGATGGCTTTAGCGCCTGCGAACGCATCCGTGAATTTTCTAATGTGCCTATTATTATTGTAACGGCTCGTGGAAGCGAAAATGACCGTGTACGAGGGCTTGATCTGGGAGCAGATGATTACATTGTGAAGCCTTTCTCGGCAACGGAACTATTGGCGCGTGTTCGGTCTGTCTTGCGCCGTGCGCAAATCTCACGAAGTGCATTTCAAGAATCAATTTTCTCTCACGATAACCTTCGGATTGATTTTGCTCGTGCGGAAGTTTCGAAGGACAATCGAACTGTATACCTCTCAGCCACCGAATATCGTCTATTGATCCAATTTGCACACAACCTGGGAGCAATATTGAGCTCTGAGCAGCTCCTCACCGACGTTTGGGGACCAGAATATCGAGAGGACAAGGAAATTCTCTGGGTAAGTATCTCACGGCTTAGGCAAAAGCTCGAAACTGATCCGAAGAATCCACAACACATCTTAACACGATCAGGATTAGGATATACCATGCTACCGTTATAGGATGCATTGAAAACGGGTAACTCAGAACTTGAGAGAAAATTCACGCTATATAGATCCTAAGAGGTATAATAATCTAGCTTTTGGCATATAGAGTTGTTGAGGATAAGATTATGGCAATCAATCCACAAGCTTTAATTTTACGAACCAAGATCACCGGGGCATTAATCCGTGATTTCAGGCAGAAAGCGTGTAAATCAATCGATGAATGCGCCAAGGCAATTGGTGTATCGAGTCAGACATTTGAAGACTATGAACTAGGAATCAAACCTGTCTCTCTTCCTGAACTTGAAGGGATTTCATACTTTATAGGAGTTCCAATTGAACATTTTTGGGAAGTGGAAGCGCGTACCCCCGAGGTTGAACCTGAAAGAATAGTAAACATCAATCAACTTATCCGCATTCGCCAGAGCATGATCGGAGCCATGTTAAAACAGGCTCGCATGGAGAGCGGTTTAGAACTGGCAGCACTGGCAGGAGAGTTAAATATAGATTCTTCCTGCTTAGAGGCATACGAGTTAGGTGAGGTTCCAATCCCACTTTCTGAGTTAGAAGCATTAGCCACTCCATTAAACCGATCCATTCGGGATTTGCAAGACCAGCATGGACCAGTAGGCACCTGGAATAACAAGCAGAAAAACTTGAAAGGATTTCTCAATCTCCCTCCTGAAATGCAGGATTTTGTTGGGAAACCGATCAACCACCCATATCTAGAACTCGCGAAACGATTGAGTGAAATGCCAGTGGATAGATTGCGCGCAGTTGCTGAAGGTTTGTTGGAGATTACTTATTAACAATAAATTGACACCCTCCATTAATGGTAAGAAGTTTTTCCCCGGTAGAACTATCTAAGAACGGCAAAGTAGCTTACCAGCGGAGTAACTACCAGACTGCTGCTCAACTATTCAATGAAGCAAGGCAGTATTATATTGACATAGGAGATGATCTAAACGCAGCCGAAATGGCTAACAACTGCGCAGTTGCTTTTTTGCACTTGGGAGAAGCTGAAACTGCTCTTAAGTTGATCCAAGGGACTGACCAGATCTTTGAACGAGCACATGATCAATGCCGACAAGGAATGGCATTGGGAAACCTGGCAACTGCATTCGAGTCCCTCGACAGATTCGAGGAAGCCATAGAGGTTTATAAGCAATCTGCTAAGCTCCTTCACGAAGCAGGTGAAGATCAACTTCAGGCAGACGTAATGCGTTCGTTATCCTCTTTACAACTCCGCATGGGTCAACAATTACAGGCTTTAATATCCTTGCAGGTTGGTCTAGAGAACATTCGGCATCCAAATCCCACACAGCGACTGACAAAAAAGCTGCTTCACGTCCCTTTTGATTTTCTAAACAAGAATATTTCTTAATTTGAACCCCCTGATTCTATGGCTCTCAATAATAAACAACTCGTTCGCCAGGCTAATGAAAATGATTTGCTACAACTTAACAATTTGGTCCAGTATGAAACATATGTTCATCGCCATTTAGATTACCGCCCCCCGCTAGATTGGATTAACCACCCTCCCTTTCTTATATTAGAACAGGAAGGTGAAATTATCGCAACTCTGGCTTGTCCCCCAGATCCTCCAGAGGTATCCTGGATACGACTATTTGTTGCTTCTGCACGTCACAATGCTTTTGGGGCGTGGGAATTATTGATTAATCATGCGTTGGGCGAACTCCGGGAGAATTTTCAACCAACTCTAGCATCTGCCATTCCAATTTCAAAATGGTTTGAAAACTTCTTGAAGAAGAATAAATTCCAGGAGACCTACCGTATTGTCATGATGGACTGGAAAGGATCAAAACCCCCAATAATGGTGGATACAAGCCTGGCAAGTATCCGTCCCATGACTATAAACGATTTACCAACGATACAAGAAATCGATGAATCTTCTTTTACACCAATTTGGCAAAACTCATATACATGCCTTGCACATTCATTTTATCAATCGAGCCTTGCGACAGTTATCGAATATGCTGAGAAAATCGTAGGCTACCAGATCAGTATGGTCAGTTCGGTTGGGAGTCATCTAGCACGATTGGCAGTGGTGCCCTCTTTCCAGGAAAAGGGATTGGGTTCTGCATTATTACAAGATTTATTGAGCAGATTAACACATAGAGGTATTCAAATGTTAACTGTGAATACACAAAAAGAAAACCTCGCCTCAATTGCTCTCTATCGAAAAGCAGGTTTTATGCTGACTGGAGAAGAATTACCCGTTCTTATATGCTACCTTTAATCCAATGTGGAATTTAAAAGTTCGCGAACAATACTTCCTCTAGACAAACTTACTCCATCATGGCAAAATCTGTCCTGAAAGAAATGACTTAAGAAGAAGCCAAATTATTTCTATAGCTTTCCATCTTTCACATGAATGAAAAGACAAAATTATTGGAGATCAAATGAGTAAGAAGCGAACTAAAGAAAAAGAGGTTTTGAGCAAGCGCCAACAGAGGAGAGAGGAATTGCGAAAAAAAGAAAGACAGCAGCGGATCCTAATCATTGCGGCTGTCGTTGTGGTTGCCGGACTAATCATTGGTCTTATCGCTTTACCAGCCTTAAAAAAACCAGGCACTCCGCAAATTAATTTTACAGAAGTCACTCCAGTCTCATACGCCACAGCTAATGGCACAACCTTAGGTGATCCAAATTCGAAAGTGGTTATCGACGTTTTTGAAGATTTCCAATGCAGTGCTTGCGCAGTTTACACTGAACAGATCGAGCCAAGAGTCCTTTCAGAGATTGTAGAAGCAGGAAAGGCATATTATGTCTTTCACCAATACTCATTCGAGCCGGATGCTGATCCCACCTTACAGGAGTCGGATAATGCGGCTATGGCAAGCGAATGCGCTGCTGAACAAAACCGCTTTTGGGATTATAAGAATATATTATTTGTGAACCAAACAAGTGTTGAAGGACAATACAGCGACGAAAGATTGGAGACATTTGCTGAATCATTAGATTTGGACATGGATCAATTTCTCGCCTGTTATAAAGAAAGACGTTATCAAAATAAACTTGATGAAGGATACAATCTGGCACAACAGGTAGGAGTGAAGGGAACACCTTCTTTTTATATCAATGGAGTTAATGTTTCACCTGGAAAAGTCCCTTCATTTGAAGATATCCTCCAGGCAGTTGAAGAAGCATTAGCCTCTGGATCTAATTGATGCTCTCCTAAAAGATGGTATCATGAACCAACATAAAACTGGAGCGATTGTTGAATAGGAGCTGAAAATGCAGATTCGATGTTACCATTGTAATAAGCCTTTTGCACTGAGCAAAGAAGCGATTCACGCAGCACTCGACCAATTATCATCGCAAAATCTGCACCATTACAACGCACCTTGCCCACATTGCCGCCGACTGAATCGGGTTTCTCAAAAACAATTATCTCGAGCTGCACCGGACTGGAATCGAGAAACCAATGAAGAAGAAACTAACCAGTAAACCTTATAAAAATAGTAATTACCTTGGAAATACATCGTCCATATTATTTATACATCAGCTATGAGAGATTAAATTAGAATATCTTTTGAGGAAGTTATAGGTTGTGGAGACAAAGAACAGAACCAGGGGTCTAGATAGTGACATAGGTAAAGATGCCATTCAACAGATGGCACCAGGATCCAGATTACTTGATCGTTATTTAATTGAGGGAATTCTAGGCATAGGTGGTATGAGTGCGGTATACCGTGCCCGTGATATGCATTTCCCAAATGTAAAGAAACTAGTTGCAATAAAGGAGATGGTTAATCGAGCCTCAGATCCGGTCATTCGAGAGACAATAGTCCGTAATTTTGAGAGAGAGGCTAATATACTCGCATCATTGGATCATAGATGTATTCCAAGGATATATGATTATTTCTCTGTTAATGAAAAATCTTACCTGATCCTCGAGTTCATAAAAGGACAAGACCTGGAATTAATCATTAATAACGCCAGCGAATTTCTTTCAGAATCTCAGATAATCCAATGGGCGCTTGAGTTATGCGATGTACTTGCTTATTTACATAATCACCAACCCGATCCAATAATATTCCGCGATATGAAACCCTCAAACGTGATGATCACATCGCAGAATCACGTGGTTCTTGTGGATTTTGGCATCGCAAAAACTTTCCAATCTGGACAGAAAGGAACTATGATTGGTACAGAAGGATACTCACCTCCAGAACAATATCGCGGAGAAGCAACACCTTGTGCAGATATATATTCATTAGGGGCTACTATCCATCATGCACTTACTAAACGAGATCCCCGATTGGAACCGCCTTTCTCGTTTAATGAGCGTCCTGTCCACCAAATTAATCCGTATGTTTCAAAAATGACAGAAGAGGTAGTTAACAAAGCTTTACAATACAGCCCTGAAAACCGTTTTCAAACGACAGAAGCGATGAGAGATGCCCTTATCAACGTGGCTCGAGAAATTGAACCCAATCAAACTACCTTCCCCATACCTGCCATTAACCTTAAAACAAAAAACGAAGTCCAAGCTATTTGGGAATTTCAGTGTGAAGACGAAATACGCGGGAGCCCTGCATTCTCAAACGGAACCATATTTGTTGGATGTTATGACAATAACATGTATGCAATTGATGCACAAAACGGCTCGTTTCTATGGAAATTCCCATCTGAAGGGGGAGTAGTAAGTAAACCTGTTTTTCACGAAGATAATCTTATCTTTGGTTCCGAAGACCACAACCTGTACGCAGTCTATATTCGTTCCGGAAAACTGAACTGGACATATCCAACAAAAGGTCCTATACGTTCATCACCCCTTCTTGCAGAAAGCCATGCATTTATTGGTTCTGATGACACATTTTTACATGCTGTCAATGTGCATACTGGCAGGCAAACCTGGCGAGTTGATGCTGGTTCTCCGGTACGATCATCTCCAACAATCTTTGACGAATTTATATATTTTGGTTCAGAAGCTGGAGATTTCTACTGTATCGACTTCAGTGGAGAAATCAAGTGGCGCTATAAAGCCAAGCGTGCTATTACCTCTTCTCCAATACTCAACAAAGGCATCGTCTATTTTGGTTCAGTAGATTCTAATCTATACGCATTGGATGGGGACACAGGTTGGGTCATCTGGAGATTCCGATTTGATAAACCCTCAATATCCACTGCTTTCATCATTGAGAATTTACTTTTCACAGGTGCAATTGATGGTGTAATTTATTGTTTAGACGCCAGTTCCTCTCGAGAAATTTGGCGGTTCTCCACCCAAAACCAGGTAACTGGTTCACCCATGTTATATAAAGATTCCCTTTATTGTGGATCTGTCGATGGAAGTCTATATTGCCTTGAATATCGATCGGGTCGACTTCGCTGGAAATTCCAAACAAAAGGTCCAATCACTGGAACACCAGTTGCCCACGAGAACATTGTATACATCGGTTCAACGGACCACCATTTGTATGCACTTCTGGCATAATCCACCCATAAGGAGAGTATCCATTGCGGAAATTGTTACGAAAACTCCAAAATAACTTGAAGCCAAGCGATCAAGAGATAAAGCCTATTACTGCTGACTCTGGAGAATCTATCGATAATCTTGAACGTGAGAAGAGTTTCCAATTATCCTTAAAGACACCTCAATTATTGGTAAGCTGTTCTCAATCCATAGGAAGGCAACGCGATCACAATGAGGATGCATTATTTACGCTCAACACAACTTTAGCAAGTAATGGAAAATACCTGCCTTTTGGACTTTTCGTTGTGGCAGATGGAATGGGAGGTCATGAACAAGGTGAAATCGCCAGTAATATTGCAGTTCGTATTGTAGCGTCCCGAATCATCCGAAAAGTTCTCATCACTCTCGTTTCTCTAATTCCATCTACGCCGAATAATTCCATCCAAGAGATCCTTGAGCAGAGCGTTCAAGAAGCACACGAAAAAATCTTAGAAGAAGCTCCAGAGAGTGGCACAACACTGACAACTTTACTAATTCTTGATCGACACATGACAATTGCACATGTAGGAGACAGCCGTGCCTATGTAATTTCTCCCAACGGTGATATAGAACTAAAAACACGAGATCATTCCCTGGTAATGCGCATGATCGAACTAGGGCAAATAACCGATGAAGAGGCATCCAACCACCCTCAACGTAATGTCTTGTATCGTGCACTAGGACAAGGCGAACATTTCTCTGCTGATATCAGCACTTATCCATTGCCCGATAATGGTTATATATTACTTTGTTCGGATGGTTTATGGAGTGTAGTCCCAGATGAAAAGATTTCAGAATTAATTACCAAATCTCCTGATATCTATACTGGCGGTCAGCAATTAATCCAAGCAGCGAACGAAGCAGGTGGACCAGATAATATTTCAGCAATACTCATTCAAGTGCCAGATTAAGAAGAGGAAATGTCGAAAAAAGATAGCTATTACGATCTCCTGGGAATTTCAAAAGACGCAACAATTGAAGAGATTCGACGCGCCTATCATAATGCAGCTCACGAACTTCATCCGGATGTAAATTTTAATCAAGGCGCAACAGAATTGTTCCTAAAGGTTCAAGAAGCATACGGGATTCTTTCTAATCCAGCTTCTCGTGACAGCTATGATATGGAATTAGCCTCTGAAAGGAACGATCCAGTGACTGTGGATATCCTTTATAGCCGATCGAACCTGGTTTTCCTTGATGAGCCTCAATTAATCCATGTCCTATTAGATCTTTCCGCCGATAAGAGATTTAGCTCAATGCCCGATCCACCTCTCAATGTCTGCCTGGTGATAGATCGGTCAACCTCTATGCAAGGTCCACGTATGGACACAGTAAAGACCGCGGCTGTCGAATTGATCAGGCAAACTAATCCAGCAGACATACTCTCCATCGTGACATTCAGTGATAGAGCTGAGGTATTAGTTCCGGCTGGGAGAGTAGCAGACAGCCATTCATTAGACGCTCAAATTCACATGGTTCATGCGGGTGGGGGCACTGAGATTTATCAAGGTCTTGAGACTGGATTCTTTGAGATATCTCGATATTCAACCAGATCCATGGTCAATCACATTTTCCTTCTTACTGACGGTAGAACTTATGGAGATGAAGAGGCATGCTTACAATTAACAAATAGAGCTGCTTCACAAGGTATACGAATAACAGGAATAGGGATCGGTACAGAATGGAATGATGCATTCTTGGATGAGTTAAGCACTCGAACTGGAGGAAATAGTTTTTATATTTCCAGGATAAAGAATTTGCGGCGTTTCTTAAAGGAAAAATTGGAAGGACTGCACCAGTCCTTTGCTGAACGAGTGATTTATAACTTCCCCTCCGAAACCGGTGTCACTTTAAACTCTGCATATAGAATTCAACCAGACTCAGCCATATTACAAACTACCCCTCCAATTCGATTTGGAAACATTCTTAAGAATTCAACACTTTCAATCTTGCTAGAATTTATTGTACAACCAATCCCAACCGATGTACCAAGGTTCACTCTGACAAGAGGTGAGCTCTCTCTCCTGCTTCCATTTGATCCGTCTAGATCTCATAAAATAGAAATCAACTTAAATCGATTGACCAGCAGAAGCATTGGCACTGAGTCTCCGCCAAAACAAATATTCAAAGCCCTATCACAAATTGCGTTATTTAGGATGCAAGAAGTGGCTCGTCAAGATGTGGCGAGTGGAAGAACTCAGGAAGCATATACTCGATTGCAGCGTTTGGCAAAACACCTTTTTTCTTCAGGAGAGAAGGAGCTTGCTCAAACCGCCATTGTTGAAGCAGAGAGAATTCAGCAGACAAATATGTTCAGTGAAGAAGGTGAGAAACGGATCAAATATGGCACAAGAGCTTTCCTCTTGCCTTCGGAGATAGAAAGCGAAGAATTGTAATGATAACTTGTCCTAACTGCTCTCACAAAGAAATGGTAGGTGCTTTTTTCTGCAGTGAATGTGGATCTCAATTGGTTTTTGTTAATGGTGTTCCAACAAGTTCAATTCATCCCATATCAGGATCTTTTCAAAAATCCATATCAGAAGCTGATAGTTCAGAAATTAAATCATCAGTTCCTATTTCCCCAATGGATGCAATTATCTCTATGGAAATACTTGGGAGTGGAATCATCGTGCCAATTCGCGGGAGAAAAGAGGTCACAATTGGACGAAGAAGTGAAGGTCAACCAATCGTCCCCGATATTGATCTCACACCATATAAAGCTCTTGAAGCAGGTGTTTCTCGGTTGCATGTGTCTATCCAATTCTTTGAGAAGGAGATTACTTTAACTGATCTGGGTTCAGTAAACGGGACCTGGATAAATGGGAAAAGAATATCATCACACACGCCATATCCAATTAATCCAGGCGATCTAATAAGATTGGGGAAACTCGAGGTTTTGATATTGGATCAAGATAAGAAATAGTATTGTAAGGAGGTAATTTTGTCTTACACACTTGTTGTACACGTCCTTAATGCTGAACCAGTTGTGGGAGAGTCGGATGAATTACCTACCACAACTGATACAATGGTGGTGATCAAAAATCCACGCCGGTTAGACGGTAAAGATATTCACTATCTTGCAGATAATGCAATCTCAATTTATTGGCCGATAGATCGTGTCAACTTCATTGAAGTAATCTCAGAAGAAGAAGCAGAAGCAATCATTGGTTTCGTGAGGGAGTGATTCTATGTTGGATAAAGACCTAAGAGATCGACGAATACTGGTTGTGGATGATGAAGAGCGAATGGTACGATTTATTAGACTCAATCTTGAACATGACGGATTCAACGTTATCGAAGCCTTCAATGGGAGTAAGGCAATTAACAAGCTAAGAAGTAGCTTGCCCGATCTTATCCTGCTCGATATTATGCTACCTGACTTAGATGGTTTTGAGGTTCTCAGGATTATCCGGGAGTTCAGCGCAGTACCTGTGATCATGTTGACTGCAAAGGGGGAAGAAGATGATCGAGTAAGAGGACTGGAACTAGGCGCGGATGATTATATAACCAAACCTTTTAGCCCACGGGAATTAGTCAGTCGTGTTAAAGCAGTTCTGAGACGAACTGAAGCAACAGGCATGTCCACCCATGGTTTGATTGAAGTAGATGATCGGTTAAAGTTGGATTTTGACCGACGCGAAGTTTGGGTGGAAGGCAAATTAGTCCAACTTCGTCCAACAGAATACCGACTTCTTTACCAATTGGTTCAAAAACCGGGTTGGGTAATGACACACGATGAGCTACTGGCAAAAGTCTGGGGTTACGAATATAGAGATGAACCGCATTATGTACGCCTTTATATAAATTATTTGCGAAACAAAATTGAAAAAGATCCGGCAAATCCGAAGTATATACTCACTGAAAGAGGCGTAGGTTATCGTTTTGTGGATTTCCGTCGATCTCAAGGAGAATTTTCGTCATCTGAAAACTGAGAGGGAAATTCCTGTTCAGGAAGAGAATCCTACAGGCTATCTTATTGAATATACCCAAACTAAGGCATAAAAAAATGGAGAGAAAATCAGTCGCAAAACAACGCCTTCTCTTGGTTGATGACCATGAAATCGTAAGACTGGGATTAAAAGCACTCCTGGAACGTCATCCAAATTTTGAGGTTGTAGCTGAAGCAAGCACAGCGAGAGAAGCTATCGAAAAAGTGGAGTCATTCTCGCCAGATGTTGTGGTCATGGATATTCGTCTACCAGGCGGTTCGGGGATTGAAGCATGCAACGAGATATCCAGTAGGTTTCCAAACGCAAAAGTGATCATGCTTACATCTTATGCTGAAGATGAGATGTTGTTCTCCTCAATAAGAGCAGGAGCTTCAGGTTATGTCTTGAAGCAAATCGGAGGAGAAGATTTAATAAAAGCGATCGAAGCAGTTAGTAGAGGCGAAGCTCTACTTGACCCCGCTGTTACTCAACGTATATTCCAAGAAGTTCGCAAAGCAGCCAGGGAAGAAGAAGCATCAGCTTTTTCAGCACTCACCCAACAAGAAAAACATGTACTTTTATTGGTCTCCGAAGGAAAAACCAACCGGGAGATAGCTAAAGCATTATTCCTGGGTGAAGGTACTGTACGAAATTATGTATCCAGCATTCTTTCAAAGCTTGGAGTTAGTAACAGGGCGGAGGCAGCTGCTTATGCTGTTGAACACAACCTGCGGGATTACTTATAAATTTTTCCAACTTTGGATCAGCATTTTATCAAAGACAAGAAATCTACATACAAGAACAGCAATTCATCTCATTTAGGTCGATCAAGGATTCTGGACTACCCTAAGATAATTAGCCACTGCCCAACCCCTTCGAGTCTCATCAAACGGACCTACAAGATACCACCATAAATAACCATCAATTTCTTGTGGTCCACCGTCAATTCGGAAAACCTCTGCCTCACTGCCTAACAGAAGGACCCTACTGCTCAAACCTGGTTGGTCGCGTAAACGCAATCCCTCACCACTAGTACCTGTGATCTGAACATATGCACCCAGGGCAAGATCACCAGGAGGAGGAGATGGCGGATATTGAGTTGCATCGGAGGGATTGTTTGAGGGCTCAGGAGTCGTCGTACTATCAAATTCAGATGAAACCGAGGTTATTTTGACTATTGCCGTCACCGGATCAGTCAAAGAAGGCGAGCTGCGAGTCACCCATAATACTGATATGGATAAGAACAATAAGATACAAGCAACTGATACTGCACCACCAATCACCCAGATATTCAGGAAGCTTAATATGGATTTCATTTCTAACTATTTTTACTTACCGAAACTCTAGAAAGGTATTAAGAAAAAGGCCAAAGTGAGTATGAAATATAGCGCTAAGAGTTCGGCTCCCTCTAACCAATTCGATTCCCCGTCCTGACAAACCAACGCAGTAATAAGGACAGCAACCACAAGCGCCAACAATTCAAACTCATTGAAAATCAATTGAAGAGGGTTACCAATTATTAGACTCAAAAATACTAATACTGGCGCAACAAAAAGAGCAATTTGGAGGCTAGATGCAACCGCAATTTCCACACTGAGGTCCATCTGATTTTTAATTGCTACCTTTACCGCCACTAAATGTTCTGCGACGTTACCTATGATTGGGATAAGGATTACTCCAAGGAAGAATTCGGATACTCCAAGACTCTTAATAACCGGCTCTACCGTACTAACCAGCAGCTCACTTAGATAGGCTACAGCCACTGTAGAAACAACCAAAACAATTAGAGCTATTTTCAATGACCAGGTTTTATGATTTCCTACTGATGGTGCTCTTGGGGCGCTTATTTTCTCAGTACGGTTGGACTCCTCATGATCAGAAAGCTTTACAGGCGCATCCTCCTTCATTCGATAACTAAACAACAAACCAGCAATATATAGAATAATCATTATGGTAGCGATGCCAAGACTCAGTGTCTCATTCCTGGTTATATCTTTTGCATCAATTGAGTGGCTGACTACCGATGGAATTAATAAAGCCATCACTGACAATACTAATAGGATAGCATTTCTGCTTGCATGCCGAGAGTTAAAACTTTGTAAACCATTTCTCAGACCACCAAGCAACATAGACATACCCATGACGAGAAGAAGATTCCCCAAAATTGAACCCGTGATTGAAGCCTTAACCAGTTCCAATAGACCAGCGCGAATGGCAAAAATCGTAATAATAAGTTCTGCTGCATTTCCCAATGTCGCATTCAACAAACCACCAAGTCGCGGACCAGTATAGATAGCGAGTGATTCGGTTGATTCACCGATCAGGCTTGCCAAGGGTATGATTGCAATGGCAGAAAGCCCAAAAAGCCAAATATCCTCCCATTGCCAGGCTTTTGCTAGAACAGAAATGGGGAGAAAAATTAACAATATATGTAAAGGTTGTTCACGGATAGATTTAATAATTCTCATGGCGGTTTTCTTTTTCTGAAGACAGCATAATCTGCTAACCAAGGCAAGGAACGTTGCCTCTACAATTATTCATTCTAAAAGAATTTTGAGGGTTATTTGGTGGATTTTAATCGATTTCAGCCAAAATTTGATGCGGTTATTTGAGACTTGGTATAATTATAATATCTTACAGATTTACTGGAAAAAAGCAATCAGAAACAAAGAATCAATTTTCCAGGGACAAATGCAATTCAACTAATATTGATATGCCTGAACAAATTATCTTGAACCAGAGGTACCAACTTCAAGAGCGATTAGGATCGGGGGGTATGGCAGTGGTTTACCGAGCTCGTGATTTAACCCTGGAACGTACAGTTGCAATAAAAATATTGCGAAAAGATTACTCTAAGGATCCTCAATTTCGTGAACGTTTCCACCATGAGGCTAAAGCAGCTGCTAATCTTTCTCATCCCAATATTGTGACAGTCCACGACTTTGGCTTATTTGGAGGCCAATTGTTTATCGTCATGGAACATGTTCCAGGTACGGATTTGAAGACTATCTTGAAACAACAGAGCAGGCTTGAAATTGGTGAAGCTATTAACCTGATAAAACAAGCTTGTGCTGGAATAGGGTATGCACATCGGGCAGATCTGGTACATTGTGATGTAAAACCGCAGAATATGCTTGTGACTCCAGACAAGCGTCTAAAAGTAGTCGACTTTGGAATAGCCCGAGCGTTGTCTTCCATTTCTCCAGATGAACGGGCAGATGTAGTTTGGGGATCACCCCAGTATTTTTCCCCAGAACAGGCAGCAGGAGTAGCACCTTCCCCTTCTTCTGATGTTTATTCTTTAGGAGTAATTCTTTATGAGATGTTGACTGGCAGGTTACCTTTTGTAGCATCCACTGCCGAAGAGCTAGCCAGTCAACATAGGGACACTTTACCTCCATCTCCAAGAAAATTCAATCCTTCAATTCCAAAAGCTTTAGAACAAATCGTTTTAAAAACACTTTCGAAAGAACCTTCAGCACGGTACCGAACTGCAGATCAACTTGGAAGGGTTATAACTAACTACGACCTGCAACCTATTCGTATCATACCGAGATCTCAAGTTGCAATAAAGAACCGTGAACCAGGTAATTCTTCCAGTAAAAAAGCCATTGAAATAACCACATTTCCTGCAGCTAGTGTTCAAGAAACACCACTGATCATCGAAAATGAAGGTCTAAATTCAATTGTTATCTCTTCCGCTCGGAAGGAAAAAAGGTTGGATATAATCACCTGGTTGTTAGCATTAATTGCTCTGATTGCTGTTGGTGGACTGGTCCCTTTTTGGATGTGGATTATCATGTCAATCAATTCTTTTCAATAGAGAATGATTTAAAATCAACACCTTTGATTTTCCTCACGGAAAACGAGGAATGACATAAAAATAAAAATCACGGCTTATGTCGTGATTTTTATTTCAAGAAAACAAATTAAGATCTTTAATCAGTTTTTACCAGCAAAGAAATGCATTTCGTGCATAAAACCTTCCGAACTTTCCGCCCATCCTCGAATACTGTGACAGCTTGAAGATTTGGACGAAAGGTCCGAATGGTTGCTTTCTTAGACCATGGTCGATTTCGACCGAAAGTTGTTTTCTTTCCACAATTCGCACATTTCGCCATTTAGAATAATCCTCTTTAATTCGATAGAAATTATAATTTCGGACAGTTACAATAATCTCACTAAAATCTAATATTCAACCAGTTATAATAATATTGAAGACAATCAAAAGCTAGGTATATTACCATAATTCATCGGATAATTCAAGGAATTGAGCAACTTATATCCTATATCACTGTTATATAAAGAGTAATATAAGAGGATGAAATGATAGACGAAACTAAACCATTGGGAAGCATCCTTGTTTCGCAGCGAACAATCGCCAGCATAGCATATCATGCTACATTGCACTCGTATGGTGTGGTCGGGCTGACCTCTAAGAACTTTGTAGGAGGTTTAGCACGAGTTTTGGTCAAAGATCCTACTTATGGAGTATCAGTCCGTTACGATGGTCGAAATATAAATATCGATCTTTTTGTGATTATTGAATACGGAACTCGCATAAAATCTGTAGCGAATAGTGTGAGTCATACAGTACGATTTCAAGTTGAAAAAATACTAGGGATTCCTATAAATGAGATCAACGTCCATGTTCGTGGCCTTCGTGTCAGTAACCTAGATTAAACATGTTTTTCATCGATTATTCTGCACGAGGAGCCAATGATTAATGCCCTCTGAAAATCCTACTCTCACAAAAGAGGAGATGATCCCCACCAAACCTGTCGATGGGCAAGTTCTAAAGCGTCTCATCGAAGCTGGTTTAATCTGGCTACGCTCTAACCAGCAACTAGTAAATTCTCTCAACGTATTTCCAGTTCCGGATGGTGATACAGGCACGAACATGGTGCTCACCATGCAAGCGGCGTATGAAGAAATCGCCAACTCAAGAGAAAAGAATTTTGGTGAGATGGCTCATGCTGTTGCTCATGGCGCACTTATGGGAGCGAGAGGAAACTCAGGCGTTATTCTTTCACAATTGTGGAGAGGTTTTGCACGTTCTATTGACAAACAAGCTGTCTTAGATATTCCCTCTCTTGTTATTGCATTAGCTGTAGCCCGCGATACTGCGTACAAAGGAGTCGTTAGACCGGTAGAAGGTACTATTTTAACTGTCGCAAAGGATGTGGCTGCAAAAGCTGAAGCTACTCAGAAGAATGCCGTTGACTTAGTTGCTTTATGGAAAGAAATTGTTGAAGAAGCAGACCACTCCGTACAACGTACTCCTGACTTACTACCCGTACTCAAGGAAGCAGGCGTAGTCGATTCAGGAGGCAAAGGATTATTCTTTATATTTGAGGGAATATTACGTGCGATTACTGGTCAAACATTGGAGATGCCTGCAGTTCCTATTCAACCCTTGAAGGATATGGTACTCGAAAATATCAAAGAAATCACTGAACCTGGTCAAGATTATGAAGTAATTGTTGACTTCCATCCAGCAAAACCTTTAGACCTGGCTCGTTTTTACTATGATTTAGGAGAAATGGGCACATCTATACAACTGGGTGAAGGTGATGGATTGTATCGCTTGCACATTCATGTACCCACCCATAATCTCTACACACCCATTGATTATACAAGGTCCTTAGGTCCCATCTCAAAAGTTGCTATCGAGAACCTGATGGAGCAGATAGGAAGCGGTCAAAAGAATAATCAGGAAGTTGCATATACTCTGCCGCCTGTGGAACCAGGACAAAACGCGGTGGTTGCTGTAGTACCAGGAAAAGGATTTGCGAAGGTGTTTGCCAGCTTAGGGGTGGCAGCAATTGTCGAAGGCGGTCAGACCATGAATCCTAGCACACAAGAGATTGTCAAAGCCTTTGAAAATCTGCCGACAGATAAGGTAATCCTTTTACCCAATAATAAGAATGTAATTCTAGCCGCCAATGCAGCTGCGGATTTAACTGTAAAACGGGTAGCAGTAATCCCAAGCAAATCTGTACCGCAGGGATTGGCAGCCATGATGCGCCTTATTCCAGATGGAGATTTCGACAATGTGTGCGAGGAAATGATAGAGGCTTTAAAAGACGTTGAGACAGGGGAAATTACAAAAGCCACTCGAAGCGTAGAAATTGATGGGATTGAAGTTCAGGAAGGTCAGATAATCGTATTACATAACGGTCATCTTGTATTATCAGTTTCAAACCTCGAGGAAGCCTGTCTGGGTTTTCTCAAAGAAACAAGAGCTGAAGATCACGAATTGATCACCTTGTTTTATGGAGAAAATGTATTGGACCAAGAGATGGCAGACATAGAATTAAAAATTCGAGAAAAATATCCAAAGCAGGAAGTGGAAATTCAAAAGGGTGGACAACCCCATTATCAATTTATAATATCCATTGAATAAAGATATTAACCAAAATAGTACCATCCTACAAGAATAGAACCTCAAATTAGAAATAACCTGAGAATGAAAACGGCCATTGTAACTGATAGCACTGCTGATATTCCAGAAGTATTAACCCAAGCCTTGCAAATTCATGTGGTTCCAAATCTGATTGTCATGAATGGACAAAGTTATGAAGATGGCAAAGGACTTACGCGCGAGGATTTTTATAGATTTCTACCAACATCAAAGAATCCACCGACCACTTCTGCTGCACCGTTTGGAAAATACAGACAGGTTTACCAAAAATTGATCGAACAAGGCATACAGCACATCATATCTATTCATGCCCCCTCTCAACTTAGCGGAATTTTTAATGCAGCTTGCACAGCAGCCCAGGAATTTGGCGAGCATATACAGGTTATTGATAGTGGTCAAATAACTTTAGGCCTTGGATTCCAAGTATTGGCTGCTGCTGAAGCAGTTGCAAATGGTGCTTCACTGAAAACCATCACAGAAATCATCAATGATGTTCGCAAGAGAGTACGGGTTGTAGCGCTCTTGGATACCTTAGAATATGTACGACGAAGTGGACGTGTATCATGGGCGCGTGCTCGACTGGGTAATTTTCTTCAAATAAAACCAGTGGTTGAATTGAATGAAGGTAACGTATTTAGCCTTGGCGAATCCCGAACCCGCAATAAAGGCATTCGACGCTTGATGGAGCTGTTGATTAAGCAGGGTAACCTTGAAAGGTTAGCAATACTGCATACAAATGCTGAGCAAGACGCTCGCCAATTCCTCACCGAATTCACCTCAACCGTATCTACAGAACCTATGATAGTGAATGTAACGACTGTAATCGGAACACATGTAGGACCGAATGGATTGGGTTTTGCTGCAGTGACTAAATAACACTGGTAAAATGTAAGGGTAATGAAACTTTCCCTTCAAAAACTTCAAAAATTTTTAATGCTCGAAACTGACCGGGGATTCGATAACCATGCAGTAATGGGCGGATTAGAAAGAATGCTGGATCTTTGGAAATCGGAAGCTCAAGATGATGGATTGACAGAGAGTTTTATAGAAGTCGTATCTATTGGTTTAAATGATTATTCCAATCTATCGATCGAAGAACGTGAAGAAATTCTGAAGGATTTACTCCAACGTATCGAACAAATGGAGCTTAGTCACTCAGAGGATACAATTTCCAGTGAGGCATCTCCCCCATTACACGAACCAACTGCTCTTAATTCTCCTGTAACAGCTATACAAGGAATTGGTCCACGAAATGCACAATCATTAAGCCGCCTGTCAATATTTTCATTAAGAGATATGTTGTATCATTTTCCCCGCCGGTATGATGATTATTCTCGGCTCCAACCCATTAATCGTCTAAAATACGGTGAAGAAGTAACTGTTATTGGGACTGTACAGAACATTACTACCCGACCGATAAAAAGTGGGAAATTCTCTATTGTCGAAGCAATTGTTTCTGATGGGAGTGGCTCACTTCGGATAACCTGGTTCAATCAGACCTGGATTGCGAAGCGATTAATGAAAGATGCACATATAGTTTTTTCAGGAAGAGTTGACCAATATCTTGGTCGATTAGTTATGAATAATCCCGAATGGGAACACATTGATCGACAACAATTGAACACAAATCGCATTGTCCCAGTTTATCCATTAACTGCTCAAATCTCTCAAAGATGGCTTCGAAACCAGATCAATCAATTGGTATCCTTTTGGGCGCCTCGCCTTCCCGATCCAGTACCAAATAAGTTGCTTCAATCTGCGAATTTGGTTGGCCGTACTACTGCATTGATGCAGATACACTTCCCTGATTCATGGGAAGATCTAAGAGCAGCCCAAGAGCGATTGGCTTTTGATGAAGTATTTCTGTTACAGCTAGGAGTTTTACGCCAAAAAAGATCCTGGCAAGAACGCACAGCGAAAGTATTTCATTTTGAAGATAAGTGGCTGGATTTACAACAAGAACGTCTATCTTTTCCATTAACCAATGCGCAAAAACGCGTTTTAAGTGATATCCGACATGACTTAGATAATGGTCGTCCAATGAATCGACTTATTCAGGGGGATGTAGGCTCTGGAAAAACCGTTCTTGCTGCACTAGCCATCTTAATGGTTAATCACCATGGAGCTCAAACCGCTATAATGGCTCCTACGAGTATTCTTGCTGAACAACATTATCGAACCATGCTTGATATGTTGACAGATCAATCCGTTTCATCCACTGTAGCAAGATCCATAAACGGGGATGAAATATCACCGATGCAGAAGCACGAAATTCGATTGATGATAGGAGCAACTCCCGAGGAAGAAAAACGTCGAATCCGAGCCGGTTTAGCAAGTGGTTACGTAAAGCTAGTTATCGGTACACATGCTCTGATTGAAGATCCGGTCACGTTTACAAATTTACAACTGGTAGTAGTGGATGAACAGCATCGCTTTGGTGTTGAGCAACGAGCTGCTTTACGGTCTAAGGGAGATAACCCCCACCTTCTGGTCATGACCGCCACTCCGATTCCCAGATCTCTGGCATTAACAATCTATGGAGACCTCGATCTTTCGGTGATTGATGAGATGCCTCCTGGTCGCCAACCAATAAGCACATACCTTTTAAAACCACAAGAACGAGAACGAGCATATTCCTTAATACGTGGACAAATCCTGCAAGGTCACCAGGCTTTTATAGTCTATCCTCTCATCGAAGAAAGTGAAAATTTTACAGCTAAAGCGGCAGTTGATGAGTTCATGCACATAAAGGAATTATTTCCAGAATATCAGGTAGGTCTACTTCATGGGAAAATGAGACCAGACGAGAAAGAGGATGTCATGGTCGAATTCTACAAAGGTAATTACCAAGTGTTGGTATCAACTTCGGTGATTGAAGTTGGTGTTGATATACCTAATGCAACCGTAATTTTAATCGAAGGAGCAAATCATTTTGGCTTGGCACAACTCCATCAACTTCGTGGTCGTGTAGGACGAAGCACTGATAAATCTTATTGCTTGCTCATTCCTGATTCGAAAGATGAAGTCGAGAACGAACGGTTACTGGTTATGACAAGTACTAACGATGGTTTTGTGTTAGCCGAACATGACCTTAACCAACGTGGTCCAGGCCAATTCCTGGGAACGAGACAATCAGGTTATTCAGAGCTAAAACTAGCTAATCTGACGAACGTTCACCTTATCGAAAAAGCTCGCCGTCAGGCTCAGATCATTTTCGAAAATGATCCGGATCTCAACCTTCCTGAACACCATCTTTTGGCTTCAACCTTGCAACTTGCATGGAAAAGCACGAATGCTGATATAAGCTAAAAACATTGATATACTCATCAGATATAAGAATATGGTAAAAGCAGTATTTCCTGGAACATTTGACCCGATCCATTTTGGTCACATCGATATTGCCAATCGAGCTGCTCGCCTTTTTGACGAGGTGATTGTTGCAGTTTATGATCGACCTCTTAAGACACTGTTCCTATCTCCGGGAGAAAGGATTGATTTGGTTAGACAATCATTCGAGAATACTCCTAAAATTAAAATCATGGGGTACAGTGGCTTGACGGTTGAACTGTGCCATTCAGTCAATGCTCAGGTGATTGTCCGAGGTCTGAGAGTATTCTCAGATTTCGAATATGAATTTCGAATGGCTTTAGCAAATCACCGATTAGCACCGGATATCGAAGTCGTCGCTTTGATTTCGGCAGAAGAGCACACCTTTCTTTCAAGCAGCACAGTGCGTGAGATAGCCTCCCTCAAAGGCGATATAAGCAGCATGGTACCAAAGCATGTTGAGGAAGTCCTCAGGCAACGTTTTGCTGAGCTCGGTGATGGGCAGCAAGTCGTGCCTACTACTTCACTTAGAGATTAGTAATATTTAGAGAAATTACAAATTGATAAAAAACCAACTGTTGAACGCTCAAATTCCCAGGAATTTTGAAATGAACCCCCAGTATAATAACAATAATTGGTGGGGAGGAACATTATGGATATTCTACATCTAGTTGACCGGTTAGAAGAACTATTAAACCAAAGCCGTCCCCTCTGGTTTACACACAATGTAATCATTGATGAAGATCGCATGCTGGATATAATCGACCAAATGCGAGTTGCCATACCGGAGGAAGTAAAGAAAGCCCAACAATTACAGGCACAGCACGATCGAATTCTGGCTCAAGCACAGGAGGAAGCCAACCGCACCCTGTCCATCGCTCGGGAAAAAAGCGACCAACTCGTTGAACGGGATGCCATTGTCCAGGCTGCTCAGGCTAGAGCGGATCAATTGATCGCACAAGCGCGGTCGAATGCAGAAAAAACTCGCCTCGAAGCCGATGACTATGTGATTGAGACTTTGACCCATCTTGAGATGGAGTTAGATAGATTTCTAAACCAAGTTCGTAATGGGATACACCAGCTTCAGCTAGAAACGCAAAAAACCAAAGAAGAGCCGCCCTCTTAGCAATTCTCGTTATTACCTTTCCCGAGGGTGTTGAAGAATCGCTCTGTTTGCCAAAATTGGACTTATGAACGAAATTTTAATAGAGTAATCGGTTCAATTAAGCGGCTTGACTAAAAGGAA